>ERZ780178.2515-NODE-2515-length-10576-cov-4.383994_pt1 | contig 10576 bp, 12 predicted proteins | sample MGYA00511018_ERZ780178 | MGnify/ENA primary metagenome ERZ780178 (study PRJEB29588, sample SAMEA2151439) | human gut metagenome | biome: human gut; feature: human-associated habitat; material: faeces | place: Denmark | collected 2008/2010 ...
GAACACAGAAGTTAAGCTCACAAGCGCCGACAATACTTGGCGGGTGACTGCCCGGGAAGATAGGTAATGCCAACATTTGAAAAGCTCCATCCGATTGGATGGAGCTTTTTTGTATGTTCTGACAGGAATGGCGCTTTTTCTGACGCCTGCGCATATCTCTTGACACTACCGTAAAAAATTGTAACTATTCAGTCGTGGGTATCAGGCAGAACAAATATTCCCCATAACCTCATATATTTTCAACAGTATGTGCCAATTCAGGAACGTTTCAAACGGCTAAAATAGGGGCGACTGAATAGTTACAAAAAATTATTTGCTTTAATCATTTGCGACAAGTTGTACGTTATTATATATAGAAGCCAATGATAGGAGTTGATAATGTGTGAAGGACGAGGAACTACTAAAGGGAATACATCTTGGAGATGAAAATGCTGCCGAAGAATTAATAAATCGTTAAATGCTTATCGACTTAACTCAGCACGCTACAAGATGCCGTAGAATCAGGAGCAAATGGGAATGAACGGAAATGAAGTGCTGACCCGGAATATTGACAAGATCCACACGACCGAGATGGGTATTGACAGGATAAAGCGTAATCTGGGACTGGCGGATTTTGACGTCGTGGAATACTGCAAAGCGCTGATTGCGTACAGGACGTGCCGCGCTTACCAGCGGGGTAAAAACTGGTACTGTGAAATCGGGAATGTGCGGCTGACGATCCATTCCCGCAGTTACACGATCATCACGGCGCACATGATAAAGTGAATTTCGGGACGACGGAGGAAATGCAGATGAATGAAAGACCGGAACTGGATCGGGAACTGAATGGAATGACCTTTCGGAATTTCTACTATCTGAAACAGGAACTTGTTGATTTTTGCAGAGAGAACGCCCTGCCTGTTTCGGGCGGCAAGATCGAACTGACAGACAGGATCGCCTGCTTTCTGGATACGGGAAAGGTGCTGCTAGGAAAGTGATTTTAACAGACAATAAGGAGTGTTTACAATGAAAGATACAAACAAGACAATGGACAATTTACTGGATACATGCAAGCTGTTTGCCGCGGCCATTCTTGTGGCGGTGCTGCTCCTCGCTTTTGCGGGCTGCGAAAAAGGACGTGCTGACAATACGCCTACCCAGACAATTCCGTCCGCCCAGCAGACGACCCAGCCGGAAACGACGCAGGCCCCCACAATAAAGGAAACCACCCCGGCAGTCGAGACCGTACCGACGGCAGAGACGACGGCCAGCACGGAGGAAGCGTGGAAAACCGAGTTTGAGAAGAGCCTGCTGGAAAACTACGGCGTCACGCCGGAATACTATGAAGACCTGGGCAATGGAATCTATCAGGTCTACGTGAATATCGACGGAAAAGTCGTTCCCTACGTTGTGGTGGATTCCGCGACCGGCGATTACCACGGATAAACTTTGCAAGCGGACACAAAATGCCCGGAATATGTTGAATCCCAACATATTCCGGGCATTATCCGTATCAGTAAATTACACGATTGCAGCTTATTTTTTCCGGACGAAAAGAACGCCCAGAGTGCCGGGGCCGCAGTGACAGGAGACAGTGCATCCGGCCAGCGTTTCGTAAACCTTGTGGAAGTGACCGTAGGTGGACACGGCCTCCATAACGGCTTCATGGCACTCGTCGCTGACACCGGTGTGGGTGATGAAGAGAATGCCGTCGTCCAGATCGTCCCGGCCGTCAAGACGGTCTTTGACGTAGTTTGCCAGACACTTGGCGTATTTTCCGCGATACTTTTTCGCAACGCCCATCTTGCCGTCCTTCACCTCGATGCAGGGCTTCAGGTTCAGAAGGTTAGCGCCAAGTGCGGCGGCGGAGGAGCAGCGGCCGCCTTTGACCAGATAGTCCAGCCTGTCCACCAGGAAACTGGCCTCCACCCGGGAGGTGAAGTCGTCCAGCTCCCGCTTCAGCTCGTCCAGAGATGCAGCGGTTTTCGCCAGCTCGCAGGCTTTCAGCACCACCAGACCCTGACCGGTGGACAGGTTCCGGGAGTCAACCACCCGGACGTTTTCAAAATCCTCCGCGGCAATGCAGGCATGGCGGTACGTAGAGGAAAAGTCCGAGCTGATGCAGATATGCACCACGCCGTCATATTCGCCCGCATATTTCGTGAAATGCTCCTGATACTCGCCGACGCTGACGGCGGAGGTGGAGCAGAGATCGCCGCCTGCGGCGACGTGGGCGAAAATTTCGGCGGGGGTGATGGTCACGCCGTCAATATATCCCGTCCCAGCCTTGATGACCGTCAGGGGGGTGATGGCGATGTTGTATTCTTTCAGAATGTCAGCGGAAAGGTCGCAGGTGCTGTCAGCCGTGATTTTGATGTTCATAACAGTTCTCCTATCGGTTTGTTGGTTTGACGATGGGGTTTGTCCCCATCATGAAGCAGCAGGGTTCCGTGTCCTTCCGGCGCAGATAGTCCGCACCCCAGTCCCGCATGGCTACGAGAACGGGCATCAGACTGCGGCCGGTTTCCGTCAGGGAGTATTCCACCTTGGGCGGGATGACGGGATACACCTCCCGGTGAACCAGACCATTGGCTTCCAGTTCCCGCAGCTGCTGGGTCAGCATTTTTGGCGTCGCGCCCTTGATGACCTGACGCAGTTCCGAAAAACGGAGGATGCCCTGAGAAAGGTGCCATAAAATCAAAGCCTTGTATTTTCCGCCGATAAGCTCCAGCGTGGCTTCCACCGGGCAGTTGTCTTCGTTTGCCATTCCGTCACCTCCTTACGGTATCCAAAAGGGAAGTATGGCACATAATAGTGCATACTTGTTTTTTTGGATTATCATGGTAGAATGGTATCATAAATGAAGGGAATAGTCAATGAATTTATCCGAAATACGGGTTCGTTTGATGAATTCCACTGAAATGGAGGGAGAATCATGAAACTCAAATTCAATGTCACCGGCATGACCTGTGCGGCCTGTTCCGCGCGGGTGGAGAAGGTGACGAACGCCGTGCCGGGCGTGGAAAAAGCGGAAGTGAATCTTCTTGCGGGAACCATGCAGGTGGAGGCGGAAAACGGGAACGTTGTTCCTGCCATCATCAAGGCAGTGCAGGACGCGGGCTATAATGCCGCCCTGCCCGGTGAAAAGAAAACGGACAAGGCAGAGGCCGCCCCGGCGGAAGCCGCTTTGAAGGAAATGAAAAAGAGGATCATCGGCAGCGCGATTTGTCTGGTGGTGCTCATGTATTTTACAATGGGACACATGATCGGACTGCCCGCACCCTACTGGTACCACGGCGTGAAGAACGCGCTGGTTGCGGCGCTGCTGCAATTTTTTCTGACCCTTCCTGTGGTGTACCTGAACCGGGTGTACTACAGCAGAGGACTGAAAGCCCTGTGGCACCGTGCGCCCAACATGGATTCCCTGATCGCCGTTGGCTCTTTGGCCGCGCTGGGCTATGGCGTGGCGGCGCTGTTCCGCATGGCCTACGGCATGGGGCATGCGGATTGGGAACTGGTGCAGTCCTACAGCGAGAACCTGTATTTTGAATCTGCGGCCATGATCCTGACGCTGATCACCTTGGGTAAATTTCTGGAGACCCGCGCCAAGGGCAAGACCGGCGACGCCATCCGTTCGCTGATGGATCTAAGCCCCAAGACCGCCTCTGTGCGGAGAAACGGGGAGATCGTGGAGATCCCCGTGGAGCAGGTGGCTGTGGGCGATGTGGTCATCGTCCGCTCCGGCAGCAGCATTCCCGTGGACGGAACCGTGCTGGAAGGCAGGGCGTCCGTTGACCAGAGCGCCCTCACGGGCGAAAGCGTCCCCGTGGAAAAGGGCGCGGGGGACAAGGTCGCCGCCGCGACGGTCAATACCGAGGGCTACCTGGAATTCCGGGCGGACAAGGTGGGCGAGGATACCACTCTGGCCCAGGTCATCCGTATGGTGGAGGACGCGGGCGGCTCCAAAGCGCCCATCGCCCGGCTGGCGGACAAGATCGCGGGCGTGTTCGTCCCGGCGGTCATGAGCATTGCGGCGGTGACGTTCATCGTCTGGATGATCGCGGGATACGGACTGGAATTCTCACTGAATCGCGCCATTTCCGTGCTGGTGATCTCCTGCCCCTGCGCGCTGGGACTGGCCACGCCTGTGGCCATCATGGTCGGCACCGGCCGGGGCGCCAGGATGGGCGTGCTGTTCAAGAACGCCGAAGCGTTGGAAAACCTGCACCGGGTGGACACCGTAGTGCTGGACAAGACCGGCACCCTCACCACCGGCAAGCCGGAGGTAACGGACGTCCTCCCCGGCGCGGTCAGCGGGGAAGCGCTGATGCGGATCGCTGCCGCGCTGGAAAGCAAGTCCGAGCATCCCTTTGCCAAGGCTATTCTGAATAAGATGGGCAGTGAAACTTACCCTGTCGCGGAGGACTTTGAAACCCTTCCCGGCCGGGGTGTATCCGGCATCGTGGACGGCGTGCGGTGCTACGGCGGAAACGGACGGCTGATGGAGGAGCTGGGCGTTAAAGTCCCGGTCATGCCGGAGCTTGCCAATCAGGGAAAGACGCCCCTGCATTTTGCCAATGAAAAGGGCGATTATCTTGGAACTGTTGCAGCTGCCGACGTGCTGAAAGCCGATTCTCAGGCCGCCGTGCAGGCTATGACAAAAATGGGACTTGACGTAGTGATGCTTACAGGCGATAATGAAGCTACGGCCAAGGCCATTGCCCGGAAGGCGGGCATTGCCCATGTGATCTCCGACGTGCTGCCCACGGACAAGGCCGGGGCGGTCGGAAAATTGCAGGCGGAGGGGCACCGGGTGCTCATGGTGGGCGACGGCATCAACGACGCGCCTGCACTGGTCAGCGCCGATGTGGGCATGGCCATCGGCGCAGGAACGGATATTGCCATCGAGTCGGCGGACGTGGTGCTGATGACCGGTTCCCTTGCCGCCGTCAGCGGCGCGGTGGAGCTGAGCAAGGCCACCATCCGCAATATCCGGCAGAATCTGTTCTGGGCATTTTTCTACAACACTCTGGGAATTCCCCTCGCCGCCGGTGTGCTGTTCCTGCCCCTGGGGCTGAAGCTCAGCCCGATGTTCGGCGCGGCGGCCATGAGCCTGAGCAGCGTGTTCGTGGTGACGAATGCTCTGCGTCTGCGCCTGTTCAAACCGAAGACTTCCCCCTCTGTGGTGGAAGCCCCGAAACACGAAGAAATCAAAACCAAGGAGGATACAATTATGAAAACGGTTATCAAGGTCAATGGAATGATGTGCGGTCACTGCAAGGCTCACGTGGAAACTGCCTGCAAGGGTGTTCCCGGCGTGACGGACGCCGTTGTGGACTTGGATGCGAAGAATGTCACCGTCACCGGCGACGCCGATGTGGCGGCGCTGAAGAAGGCCATCACCGACGCAGGCTACGAGGTGGTGGAGTAAGTCATGAGAGAGGACTTCTGGTTTGATTCCTGCGGTGCAGGGAGGATTCACGTCTGCCGCTGGATGCCGGAGGGAGAGCCGAAGGCGGTGTTCCAGATCGTCCACGGCATTGCGGAGGTGGCGGAGCGCTACGACGCATTCGCTCAGGTGCTGGCACAGCGGGGCTTCGTCGTGGTGGCTGACGACCACATGGGTCACGGCGAGTCTGTAGGCGAAGGGGACACCAATGGCTACTTCACCGGCGGCTGGTTCAGCGCCGTGGCGGACAGCTATCATCTGCTGGAACTGACAAAGGCGGAATTCCCGAACCTTCCCTATGTCCTGTTCGGTCATTCCATGGGTTCCTTCATGGCGAGGACCATTCTGTGCAAGTACCCGGACAGCGGCATTGACGCTGCCATCATCTGCGGCACCGGCTGGCAGCCTGCTTTTGCGCTGCCCGTCGTCATCAAGGTGGTGGAGAGCGTGTGCAAAAAGGTGGGGGAGACCAACCCCGACGAGACCCTCCACAAGCTGGTGTTCGGCGGCTACAACCGAAAGGTGGAGCATCCCCGCACGGAATTCGACTGGCTGACCCGGGACGCCAGGATCGTGGACGCCTACATCGCCCATCCCATGTGCGGCTTCACCGAAACGACGGGGCTGCTGCGGGATCTGATGACGGGCATCCGCTACATCGAGAAGCCGGAGAGCCTTGCCGCCATGCGCAAGGAACTGCCCGTGTTCTTCATTGCGGGCGGGGACGACCCCGTGGGCAATTACGGCAAGGGCGTGCGTCAGTCGGCTGACGCCTTCCGCAAGGCGGGGATGGCGGATGTCTCGGTGCACATTTACCCGCTGTGCAGGCATGAGATTCTCAACGAGATCAACCGGGAAGAGGTCTACGGGGACATTCTCCAATGGCTGTCCTCCCACATGAAAAAAAGTTTGCCGTAAGCCTAATTAGTCCGATTTATTGGACAGATAGCGTGTTATACTATGGCCAGAAACCAAAAGGAAAGGTTGATGGCTATGTTTCAGATGCGTTATGTAGGCGGACACGTTCAGGTGTATGACAAAAGCGGCAAGTTCCTGTTCTCGGCGGATACCGAACGGGAGGCCAGAGAAGAGATGGAGGATTATGCGGAATCTGCGGCTTGATATTTGCTACGACGGCGCCCGCTACCGGGGCTGGCAGCGTCTGCCCGGAAGGGACGACACCATTCAGGGCAAGCTGGAAACAGCCCTTTCCCGGATTCTGGAGGAACCAATCGAGGTCAGCGGCAGCGGCCGCACCGACGCCGGGGTACATGCGCTGCATCAGGCGGCGAATTTCCACTGCGAAAGCGCCATGCCGGCGGGGGAGATTTTGTCCAAACTGCGGCAGTATCTTCCCGAGGATATCGGCATATATTCCTGTGTGGACGTGCCGCCCCGGTTCCATGCCCGCCTGAACGCCCGCGCCAAGACCTACCGCTACCGTATCTGGAATTCTCAGGAGCCGCGGGTATTTGAGCGGCGGTACGTTGCGGTCATGCCGGAACGCCTTGACTTAAACGCCATGCGCCGCGGGGCGGCACTGCTGACGGGGGAGCACGATTTCTCCGCGTTCTGCGGCAATGCGAGAATGAAAAAGTCCACCGTCCGCCGAATCGATTCCATCGACATTCGGCGGCAGGGGGAGGAAATCCAAATTCTGTTCACCGGTAACGGCTTTCTTTACAACATGGTGCGGATTCTGGTCGGCACGCTGGTGGAGGTCGGCAGGGGAGAGCGGGAAACGGAGAGCATTCCGTCGCTGTTCGGCGGCAAGCGGGAGGACGCGGGCTTCCTGGCTCCGGCGCAGGGACTGTGCCTGATGGAGGTAGTGTATTGAACATTCAGATTTTCGGCAAAAGCAAATGCTTTGACACCAAGAAGGCGGAACGCTACTTCAAGGAGCGGCGCATTCCGTTCCAATCCATAGACCTGAAAACATATGGCATGTCCGGCAGGGAATTTGACAGTGTCCTCCGGGCGGTGGGCGGCATTGACAACCTCATCGACTGGGACGGTAAATCCCCGGACATCACCCTCATGAAGTACATGGACGATGTTAGAGCGAAGGAAGACAAGGTTTTCGACAACCCCGCCCTGATGAAAACGCCTGTAGTGCGCAACGGCAAACAGGCCACGGTTGGCTATTGCCCGGAAGTCTGGGCGGCGTGGGAATAACATAATCGATCACGAAAGCGGTTCTCCAAAAATGGAGAGCCGCTTTTTTTATCATTTTTCCGATTTTTCTCTTGCAGTTTCAACAAAAAAGTGGTATGCTAGGAGGACAAAATGACCAAATACATTGACGGCCTGAATCGAATCGTCTGGGGGGCGCCCGCGTTGGTGCTGATCGTTGGCGTGGGGCTTTACCTGAGTCTGCGGCTTCGCTTCGCCCAGCTGACGCTGTTCCCCAGAGCATGGAGGCGCTTTCTTTCCATGCTTCGCCCGGGGCAGAAAAGCGGGAACGGGGTGACGCCCTTTCAGGCGCTGTGTACGGCGCTGGCGGCGACCGTGGGGACGGGAAATATCGTCGGCGTTGCCGGTGCCATCTGTCTCGGCGGGCCGGGGGCCATTTTCTGGATGTGGATTTGCGGCGTTCTCGGGATGGTCACGAAATACGCGGAAGTCACGCTGGCGCTTCGCTACCGGGTGAAAACCCCGGCAGGGTGGATCGGCGGCCCCATGTATGTCATTACTCAGGGCTTGGGGACGAAATTTACACCTATGGCCATCGCTTACTGCGTGTTCGGCGTGGTTGCGGCCTTCGGCGTGGGAAACGCCACTCAGATCAACGCCGTGATTTCCGGCATCAACGATGTGGTGACCCGTTTCGGTGGGGAACAGACCAGACTTGGAAACCTTGTGATGGGACTGATTCTGGCCGCACTGGTGGGCGCGATGCTCCTTGGGGGCGCGAGACGCATCGGTATTGTGGCCGAGCGGCTGGTGCCATTCATCTCCGCTGCATATATTCTGCTCTGCGCGGTGATGTTGGTGCTGCGCTGGCGGGAGGTTCCGGCGGCGTTCGCGTCGATCGCGGCGGGGGCATTTTCCCCGCGGGCGATGACAGGCGGGGCTTTGGGTTCTGCCTATCAGGCGCTTCGCATCGGATGCAGCCGCGGGGTGTTTACCAATGAGGCTGGCATGGGTACCGCGTCCATCGCCCACGCTTCGGCGGAGGTTTCCCACCCGGCGGAACAGGGGCTGATGGGCATTATGGAGGTTTTTCTCGATACCATCCTCATGTGTACACTGACAGCGCTGGTCATTCTCGTCAGCGGCGTGCCGGTTCCCTACGGCAGAGACGTGGGCGTGGAGCTGACGACGAAGGCGTTTGCTGCTGTCTATGGCGATTTTGCGCCGGTTTTCATTGCCGTGTCCCTCGTCTGCTTTGCCTTTGCCACGGTGCTTGGCTGGGGGCTGTACGGTGCGCGGTGCGCCCAGTTCCTCTTTGGCACCCGGGCGTGGAAGTTTTTTGTTGCGGCGCAGATGGCCGCGGTGGTCGCCGGGGCATGCCTGCAAACCGGCGTCGTCTGGTCGGCGGCGGAGGCCGTCAACGGCCTGATGGTGATTCCCAATTTGACAGCGTTGGCGATACTCACCCCGGAGGTGGTTCGCCTTACGAAAGAATATCAGAAATCCGGCGGAAGTACCGCCGGTGGAGGTAGTTATGCAGATATCCATCAACGCAAACCGGTGTGAACCCTCTCCCATGCGGAAGTTCCATCCCTACGCCGTGGAGGCCGAGAAGAAGGGCAAGAAGATCTATCACCTGAACATCGGACAGCCCGACCTGCCCACGCCCACGGCTTACTATGACGCCGTGCGGAACTTTGACCGCAAGACTCTGGCCTATGCCGAGTCTCCCGGTATGCCTGTGCTCATTGACGCTGTGCGGGGCTATTATCACAAACTGGGGGTTGACTTGGCGCCCAACGACGTCCTCATCACCACCGGCGGCAGTGAGGCGCTGCTGATGACCTGCCTGAGCATCCTCGACCCCTATACCGAGGTCATCATCCCCGAGCCGTATTACCCCAACTACACCACCTTCGTCCATGCGGCCGGCGGCGTTATCCGTGCCCTGCCCACCAACCCGTGGGAGGGCTACCGCTACGCCAAGCGGGAGCGCATCGAGAGCCTGATCACCAAGAACACCCGCGCCATCCTGATCACCAACCCCGGCAACCCCACAGGCGTTGTCCTCGACCAGAAGGAAATGCGGATGATCGCCGACATTGCCAAGGAGCGCGATCTGTTCCTGATCTGCGACGAGGTTTACCGGGAATTCTGTTACGACGACAAATTCGGCGTGCCGACCATGGCGCACTTCCGGGATATCGACGAGAACCTCGTCATCATCGACTCCGCCTCCAAGCGGTTCTCCGCCTGCGGCGCGCGGGTGGGCTGTGTTGTGACCCGGAACAAGGAGCTGCAGGCGGCGCTGCTGAAATTCTGCCAGTCCCGCCTGTCCGTCGCCACCATTGACCAGATCGGAGCAGCGGCGCTGTATACGGTGGATCCTGCGTTCTTCCGTCAGAGCAAGGAGGAATACCGCCGCCGCCGGGATACGGTGATCTCCAAGCTGCGCCAGATTCCCGGCGTGGTGGTGGAGGAACCCATGGGCGCGTTCTACGTCATGGCGAGCCTGCCGGTGGACGACGCGGACAAGTTCCAGTACTGGCTGCTGGAAAACTTCGACCATCAGGGGGACACCGTCATGTTCGCCCCCGGCGCACCCTTCTACGAGACCCCCGGCAAGGGCATCAACGAGGTGCGTATCGCTTACGTCCTCAAGCAGGAAGATCTGGAGCGGGCAATGGATGTGCTGGCGATCGGCATTTCCGAATACCAGCGCAAGGTCATGAAAATCACCCCCGCCCCTGTGGGTTAATTGGATATTCCGATGCCGGACAAGCACAAGCTGCCTGTCCGGCATTTTTTCGCCCCAAAACCCTACGGCATCACATCCGCGCTTCGACTGCTTGTTCGCCCGGGAAACGGTATACTGTAGCCAAACCGGGAAAGGGGAGAAGCGAAATGCTAAAACGGCTTGTATTTGCTTTATTGGTGGTCGGACTGCTGCTGGGAGGTGCCGTCCCGGCTTATGCCGCCCAGACGGGTTCTATCCGGGTGGTTCCGGAGACGAAG
>ERZ780178.2522-NODE-2522-length-10545-cov-3.536034_pt1 | contig 10545 bp, 6 predicted proteins | sample MGYA00511018_ERZ780178 | MGnify/ENA primary metagenome ERZ780178 (study PRJEB29588, sample SAMEA2151439) | human gut metagenome | biome: human gut; feature: human-associated habitat; material: faeces | place: Denmark | collected 2008/2010 ...
CACCGAACAGACCGTTAGCACCTGTAGCAGGGTCACGTGTGAAGGCAACACCTGTACCACAGTCGTCACCCATGTTACCGAATGCCATCATCTGTACGTTAACAGCTGTACCCCAGGAATATGGGATATCGTTGTCACGACGATATACGTTCGCACGTGGGTTGTCCCAGGAACGGAATACGGCTTTGATCGCACCTACCAGCTGCTCCTTCGGATCAGTTGGGAAATCAGAACCGATTTTGGATTTATACTCAGCTTTGAACTGGTCAGCAAGCTCATGCAGGTCAGCAGCTGTAAGCTCAACGTCCTGCTTAACACCTCTCTTAGCTTTCATCTCATCGATGAGCTCCTCGAAGTATTTCTTACCAACTTCCATAACTACGTCAGAGTACATCTGGATGAATCTTCTGTAGCAGTCCCAAGCCCAACGCTCATTGCCGGATTTCTCAGCAAGAGTGTTAACAACTTCTTCATTTAAACCAAGGTTGAGGATTGTATCCATCATACCAGGCATAGATGCTCTCGCACCAGAACGAACGGATACAAGCAGAGGATTTTCTTTGTCACCGAATTTCTTACCGGTAACTCCTTCCATCTTGGTAATTGCTTCCATGATCTGAGCCATGATCTCATCGTTGATGGATCTGCCATCCTCGTAGTACTGTGTGCAGGCCTCTGTTGTGATTGTGAAGCCCTGCGGTACAGGAAGACCGAGGTTTGTCATCTCAGCAAGGTTGGCACCTTTGCCGCCCAGAAGATTTCTCATAGTAGCATTACCTTCTGTAAACATGTAAACCCATTTTGCCATTTTACATTTTCCTCCTAATTATTGTTCTTTAAAACATAAAAAATGTATGTTTTCTACGCACATAATTATTTTATAGATTTATCCTTCATTAGTCAAGGTTATTCTTCCAAAAAACAGCAATTTCTCTTGTGAAATATGACAGATTTTCCAGTTATATTTTTCACAGATTGTATTTTTCTCGTTATCATCTGAAAAATGTGCTAAAATAGAAAAAAACATGCAGCAATTCCGAGGTAATATTACCCGAATGCTGTCATACAGGAGGTTTATCATGACACGAACGATTGAAAATAGCTTTCTTAAGATTTCCGTTTCCGATCACGGTGCTGAACTCACCGGCATCTATGACAAGACTAATGACAGGGAGATCCTCTGGCAGGCAGATCCGGCTTACTGGAAACGCCATGCGCCTGTACTTTTTCCCAACGTGGGACGTAACTACAAAGATATCTGGCGTCTGAACGGAAAGGAATATCCTTCCAGCCAGCACGGCTTTGCAAGAGACAGCGATTTTATCTGCACGGATATCACCGATACTTCCCTTTCCTTTGTCCTTAAGTCCTCTGAAGAAACCTTGAATGTTTATCCGTTTGCTTTCGCTCTGAAGATCACCTACACTCTGAAGAAGCACGACCTGGAAGTATGCTGGGAAGTAGTTAATAATGATTCTGAAACTATGTATTTTACCATCGGCGGCCATCCGGCATTCCGTGTTCCGGTACGTGAAGGCGAATCCCAGAGTGATTACCGTCTTGCTTTTGAAGGCCTGGACACTCTTACCTATCTCCTTATCGATACGTCTGTAGGAACAGTCCTTGCTGACGAGCCACATACACTTTCCCTTGAAAACGGAACCTGTTCCATTGCTCCTCACATGTTTGATAAAGACGCTCTTGTTTTTGATAACGGCCAGATCCAAAAGGCCGGTATCCTCTTCCCGGACGGAACTCCATATCTGACACTTACCAGTGAGGGCTTCCCGAATTTCGGTATCTGGTCCGTACCCGGTGCTCCCTTCGTATGCCTGGAGCCGTGGATGGGACGCTGTGATGACTGTGGTTTTGAAAAGCCTCTTTCCGAAAAAGCAAATATCAATGTGCTGAAACCGGATGAGGAATTTATCAAGAGCTATCAGATCACCGTACACTGAGCTATGATAAAAAAAGATCCGCCATACATCGGCTTTTTCAGCTGTCTGTATGACGGATCCTTTTATTTATCTTACTGTCTCAATACGCTCTTATTCTCTCACAAAATGATACTGATAAGCTCTGTACTCCCCAAACTCTGCAGGAAGCGGCATTCCACCATGCATCAGAGCAGCTCCGGAATAGATTCTGCCGGTAGTCTGTTCCTTATAAAGTGCACTCTCATCAAGGCCGCGAAGCTGCACATAATTCACAGTCATATTTCCATGGATCTCCTCCATGACAACATTGAGCAGAACTTCTTCCTGAGAATTTCCAACGATCTCCCATGCACAGACCTCACTCTTAAACGGATCTGTCAGGCGATAGTACCGTCCGTTCTGGATCAGTGGCGCATATTTACGGAATTCCCCGATCTGGCTGCGGACCTCATCTTTTTCTTCCTCAGTCAGCTTCAGAAGATCCAGCTCGTAGCCGAAGGTTCCGGACATGGCAACCACACCTCTGGTATGTAACGGAGTGATCCTTCCTGTCTGATGGTTCGGCACTGCAGATACATGTGCTCCCATGGCCGATACCGGATATCCGAAGGAAGTGCCATACTGGATCCGAAGCCTGTCAATAGCATCGGAGTTGTCGCTGCACCAGATCTGCGGTGTGTAATACAGCATACCTGCGTCAAATCTTCCGCCGCCGCCGCTGCAGCCCTCGATCAGAAGATCCGGATAACGGTTCACCATACGGTCCAGAAAATCGTACAATCCCAGGACATAATCATACATTACACGTCCCTGATCCTTGGTCATTACGGAAAAAACATCCATCAGGCTTCGATTCATGTCCCATTTAACGTACTCAATATTGGCATTATCCAATACCGCACTGATCTGTCCAAAAATTCCGTCTACAACTTCTTTTCTGGAAAAATCAAGTACCAGCTGATTTCTGGATCTCACTGGTTTTCTTCCCGGAATCGTAAGTGCCCAGTCCGGATGCTCACGGTAAAGATCACTGTCCTCAGAGATCATCTCAGGCTCGATCCAGATACCGAATTTCACTCCAAGGTCATTGACTCTTTTTACCAGTCCGCCGAGAGTCTCTCCAAGCTTCTTCTCATTGACATACCAGTCCCCAAGACCACTGTTGTCATCGTCACGTTTTCCAAACCAGCCGTCATCCAGAACCAGCATATCGATACCAAGGCTCCTTGCCTCTTTTGCCAGATTATATAAAGTCTCCCCTGTAAAATCAAAATATGCTGCCTCCCAGCTGTTTACCAGCACCGGACGGACCTCTGTCTTATATTTACCACGGCAGATATGATGACGGATGCAACTGTGCAGATTCTGGGAAAGATGGTTCATTCCCTGATCTGTGTAGCTTAAGATCACCTCAGGTGCATAGAAGGTCTCCCCGGCTTCCAGCGGATACCGGAAGCACTCCTCCTGTACACCAAGGAGCATTCTTGTCTGATTGTACTGATCTTTAAGAACCTCACCCTGGAAATTCCCACTGTATACAAAGGACATAGCATAGCAGCCTCCATGATCCTCTGTTGTGTCCTTCTCTGCCAGGATCATCATCGGATTATACTGATGGCTGGATGTGCCACGGACACTGCCGATCATCTGACTTCCATGAGCCACCGGTACTCTCTGCAGATTCCGCTCCATGGCATGTCTTCCGTAAAAAGTAAGCAGGTCATAATCTCCGTAAAGAAAATCCAGTTCTGCGGACATCACCTTGTTCACATAGATCTTCTCACTGCTCTGATTGCGGATATAGACGCTTCTTGTAATGATATCCAGTTCCGGAAGTACACCGTAAAGAAGCATGGCCTCCACGCCGGTAGCCGGATCCTCCAGAACGATCTCCAGTGTCTGTGCCTCCTCATTATCCGCATAAACCGCCGGAAGCCCCGGAAGGCTGTATTTACCGTCACGGATAGTATAGTTCTTGTAACGCATATCACAGCTCATGCTTCCGTCACCGTTTTCCAGCATCAGTGATGCACTGCGGAAATCTCCGTTTCCGTAGCAGGAAAGCTCCTGTGGAAGAGAGTCCATGGAATAGGTTCTGTCTGTTCCCGCATCATAGGGATTTCCGGAAAATCCTCTGTCATAGTAGGTCAGAAGATAATCCATGCAGCCTTCTGCCTTTTTACCATAATAGAGATGAAGAAGAAATCCGTACTGATCCACCTGCATCTGATATGTAGTTTCTTTTGTCTGCAGGGTAAACGTTCTGTCTTTCTCGCAGTAGATGATTCCCATATGTGAATCCTCCTTTTTCTTGTGTTTTTATTTTACGGCACCGTTTACAACACCATTTAAAATGTGCTTCTGGCAGATCAGATAAAACAGAAGGATCGGAAGCAGTGCCAGCAGATAAGAGGCAAACGCAAGGTTATAGTTTGTTCCGAACTGAGTCTGGAAATTCAGCTGTGCCAGAGGCAATGTGGTTCCACCCGTAGATCCGGACATGATAACCAATGGAGTCATAACATCATTCCAGGTTCCAAGTGCTGTCAGAACTGCCACTGTGGCATGCATCGGCTTCATGATCGGAAAGATGATCTTCCAATATGTTTTCCAGGTGCTGGCTCCATCCACACAGGCAGCCTCCTCAAGGGCCATTGGAATGTTTGTCAGATATCCGGAATAAAGAAGCACGTTCATAGGCATATAAAATACCGTGTAAAGAATGATCACACCGACTTTGTTATCAAGGCCCATCTCAGCAGTCTGCTTTACAAGCGGCATCATCAGGATAGCAAACGGAACAAACATACCGCTCACTACATAGAGATAGATAAATTTATAAAATTTACTTCTCTTGTTTCTGGCTATAGCATAACCTAAAAGTGAATGAATTACAATAGCAAGAACCACTGTGATCACAGTGATCAATACACTGTTTCCAAGAGAATGCCAGAAGTCTGTTACCTCCATAGCTTCCCTGAAATTGGCAAGACTGAATTTCTCTGGCAGAGACAGGATCCCGGCTACACTATTGGTCATCTCTGTCGGCTGCTTGAATGCGATCACAATTGTCATATAAAGCGGAAATACCACTGTGATAAGGCCAAGGATCAGAAGGATCGTTACCGGCCAGTTCGCTTTTTCTCTTACTTTCGTTTTCATTACAGCTGCTCCTCCTTTTTCCCTGTGATAGTCAACTGCACTGCAGAAATGATCACGATCACAATAAAGAATATCACTGCATTGGCACTCTGGAATCCAAACTGTCCTCCACTCATACCATTGTTATAGATCAGGTAAGAAATAGATTCTGTACTCTGTGCAGGACCACCCTTTGTCAAAGCCATGATCTGATCAAATACCATCAGGAAGTTTTTCACACAGAGAACCATGTTGATGCTGAAAAACGGAACGATCAGCGGGAATGTCAGGTAACGGAACTTACTGAATCCGGTAGCACCATCAATAGCGCCTGCCTCGTATACATCCTCCGGCACTGTCTGGAGGCCCGAAATATAGATAATGGTATTCATTGCGATGGACTGCCATGCACAAACGATCACGATGGCTACCCATGCAAGGCTCGTACTGGAAAGCATGCTGGAAGACAATGTTTTATTTCCGATCATCTTTCCGAATGCAGGCAGGATATATGTAAAGAAATAATTGAAAATATATCCTACGACCAGTGCGCCAAGTACATTAGGAATAAAATAAGCTCCACGCATTGCACTCTTGAAACGGATCTTGCTGTTCAGTCCAAGTGCCAGGATCAGGCTGAGTACATTCGTTACGATAGTTGCCACGATGGCCAGCTTAAAGGTAAACAGATAGGAACCGCCAACACGGCTGTCTGTAAAAAGATCCTTATAGTTTCGAAGTCCTACCCAGTCATAGCTTCCATAGCCTTTAAAGTTCGTAAAGCTGTAGATCACACCCTTGATCAGAGGCAGTGTGTTAAAGCAGAAAAATAATGCCACGATCGGAATGGTGATCAGAAGAAAGGTCAGCTTTCTTCCACTCATAGATTTTTTTCCCATGATCAGTTCTCTCCTTCCCCGTTCTTCTCCTCATAGTCCTGTACTTTACGGATAATGTCACGGTTATATCTTGTCCAGTCTGTATCAAATTTTTTCAGGAATGCATCTTTATCCTTTTTCATCAGGAAGGTCTGGATCTGTGCATCCACAGCCATCTCTGTAGGATAATAATGATCCTGGTAGTCGGCCATCCTTCCCTCTTCTATATATTCCTTCATACCATCCAGAGTAGAGGGAAGTGTGAAATCACCCTCTTTACAGGGAACTGCCTTCTGGTCATCCAGATATGTCTGTATATTCTCATCCTCAAGAAGGAAATCCAGCACTTCATATGCAGCTTCCTTATTCTCACAGTCATCCATCACACAGAACTGAAGGTCAACTCCGGAATTCAGTTTGTTTTCTGACGGATCATTGCTTGCCGGTGTTACAAAAGAATCAATATCCATATCCGGATTTACACTCTGGATCTGTGGGATCGCATAGCTTCCGATGGGATACATGGCAGCCTCCCCTTTTGCAAAAGCGGTGCAGGCTCCATTGTAATCATAGGCAAAGGGATCATCCGGTCCATACTGGATAAGCTCCAGCATACGGTCTGCTACTTCCTGATACTCTTTTTCAAAAGTAGTGTTTCCCTGGTTTACCTGACGGCATACATCGGCTGGTGCAAGATCTACCGCAATAGAATTCCACGGTGCAAGACAGGTCCAGGTATCTTTAAATCCGAAATAAAGCGGCTGGATACCTGCATCCTGAATTTCCTGGCAAAGGCTCATAAATTCATCCCATGTAGTCGGGATCTGCCAGCCATGCTCCTTGAAAAGCTCACGATTGTAAAGGATTCCGGCGGCATTGGCCACGTAAGGAACCGCATAGACTCCGTCTTCCGGAACGAATTCCAGCGCTTTATCAATTTCTTTATATGCATCTTTGATCGAATCCAGTCCCTGATAATCGGAAATATCCATCAGCATATCAGAATCAATAAAATTGGAAAAGTTAACATCGCCTCCGATTCCAATGATATCCGGATTATCCTCACGGATAAATCTTGTCTTCAATACAGTCATAGCATCGTTTGGTGATTCGATGGTAAGATGGATATCATCATGAGTGGCATTGAATTTTTCTTCCAGTTTTTCAAATGCCTTAACCGCTTCCGGTTTATACTGCACAAGTTCGATCTCTGTCTTTCCGCTGTCCTTTTTACCTGTGCCGCATCCGCTCAATGTAACGGAAGCTGCCGTGGTAAAGGCAAGTCCCATACAGAGGATCCATTTACTTCTGTTGCGCATCTTGTTATTCTCCTTCCTTTTCCCTTTATTTGATAAGTCGGATATCACCCATTTAACTGATATGGCTATCCGGGCTCTCCAATACTTATTCTCTGGTTTCTTTTTTCTGAAAGCTATTTTAACATAGCTTTATGCTTGCATAAATAGCAGTGTTTTTCTTGTTTTATACCAAAATGCAATTTTTCTCTGTCTTCATTAAAGTCATCTAGCATTTTGATATATTCTATACCTATATCACTACTTTTATCTAAAATTAGTATATTCCGAATTTATCGAAAATCAACAAGTTTCTCGAGAAACTTAATTTTCTCACAAAGTTTTATCGATTATCCTCCTCTTTTTAGTATATTTTACAGGCTGTTTTTGTAATTGCATTTTTATACATATGTTGAAGTTCCCTGCTGTTTTAATATATAATGTTACTGAAACCAGACAAAATCATACGCCTAAAGGATAAAAATATGAATGACCTTCTCTTCTCCGTTTTTCCAAATGAAAACTTTGTTGATATCGGACTATACCAATACGGCTGGGAGCACTGCGCTCCGGCACATTCATTCGGCCCGGCAGCACGAAACCATTATATTTTTCATTATGTGATCTCCGGTACAGGAACTCTGATGGCAGACAATTCCGCAGGAGAGACCATCACCTATCAGGTAAAAAGCGGCCAGGGTTTCATGCTTTTTCCCGGTCAGATCAACACCTACATTGCAGATACCGACTTTCCATGGGAGTACACCTGGGTGGAATTTGACGGGCTCCGGGCAAAAGAGATCGTGGAAACTGCAGGTTTAAGTCCGGACCATCCGGTCTATCACAGCCACTCTGCAGATCTCCGCCAGAAAATGATGGAGGAAATGCTTTATATCAGCCATAATTCCCAGGAATCACCCTTTCATCTTATCGGACATACCTGGCTTTTTCTGGATTACTTTATGCGCTCTACTGAAACTGTCCGCATGAAACAGGATGGAAGTATCCGTGATTTTTATATCAAGGAGGCGCTCTCTTTTATTGAACAGAATTTCCAAAATGATATTTCCATTGAGGATATCGCAGCCTGCTGCGGCCTGAACCGAAGCTACTTCGGTAAGATCTTCCACGACACCATCGGACGTTCTCCCCAGGAATTCCTGATCAGCTATCGCATGACCAAAGCTGCAGAACTTCTTAAGATCACAGCCCTGTCTATCGCAGATATCGGAAATGCAGTCGGATATCCCAATCAGCTGCATTTTTCCCGGGCTTTCAAAAATGTATACGGAATGTCGCCAAGAAACTGGCGGATGAAAAACAGACTTATTGAAAAAAAGCCTCCGGCCAGAAAATAGCCGGAGGTTTTTTATTAAAAAATGTATTTACTTAAAATGTAAATTTATCAGCAAAGTATGCATCAAGCTCATCGATCTTCACACGTACCTGCTCCATAGTGTCACGGTCACGGACTGTAACTGCACCGTCATTCTCAGATTCGAAGTCATAAGTGATACAGAACGGAGTACCGATCTCATCCTGTCTGCGGTAACGTTTACCGATATTTCCACGGTCATCGTACTCACAGTTGTACTTCTTGGAAAGCTGCTGGTAGATCTTCTCAGCACCCTCGTTAAGCTTCTTGGAAAGCGGAAGCACACCGATCTTAACCGGTGCAAGCACCGGATGGAAATGAAGGACTGTACGGACATCGTTCTTCTCTTCATCCAGAACTTCCTCATCGTAAGCGCTGCAGAGGAAAGCAAGTACCATACGGTCTGCTCCAAGTGATGGCTCGATAACGTATGGGATATATTTCTGTTTCTTCTCATCATCAAAGTATGTGAGATCCTGGCCGGATACATTCTGATGCTGTGTCAGGTCATAATCTGTTCTGTCTGCGATTCCCCACAGCTCGCCCCATCCAAATGGGAAGAGGAATTCTACGTCTGTTGTAGCCTTGCTGTAGAAAGAAAGCTCTTCTTTGTCATGATCTCTGTAACGGACTTCCTCATCCTTAAGTCCAAGAGAGAACAGCCAGTCAAGACAGAATTTCTTCCAGTAAGCAAACCATTCAAGGTCTGTATCCGGTTTGCAGAAGAATTCAAGTTCCATCTGTTCAAACTCACGGGTACGGAATGTAAAGTTACCTGGTGTAATCTCGTTACGGAATGATTTACCGATCTGACCAATACCAAATGGAAGCTTCTTTCTTGAAGTTCTCTGTACGTTCTTAAAGTTTACGAAGATTCCCTGCGCAGTCTCAGGACGAAGGTAAACAACGTTCTTTGCATCTTCTGTTACACCCTGGAAAGTCTTGAACATCAGGTTAAACTGACGAATGTCGGTGAAATCATGCTTGCCGCAGCTCGGACAGCAGATGTTATTGTCATCAATGTACTGTTTCATCTGCTCCTGGGACCAGCCGTCTACAGAACCCTCGATCTCGATGTTGTGCTCTGCCATATAGTCCTCGATGAGCTTATCTGCACGGAAACGCTCTTTACAGCTCTTGCAGTCCATCAGCGGGTCAGAGAAGCCGCCCAGATGTCCGGATGCAACCCAGGTCTGGGGATTCATCAGAATCGCGCAGTCCACACCGACGTTGTAAGGGTTCTCCTGGATAAATTTTTTCCACCATGCGCGCTTTACGTTGTTTTTCAGCTCTACGCCGAGGTTACCGTAATCCCATGTATTTGCAAGTCCGCCGTAAATTTCGGAACCGGGATATACAAACCCTCTCGCTTTTGCCAGCGATACAATTTTGTCCATTGTCTTTTCCATCGTTTTTCTCCTTTGACTGCACAGATTTTAATCAAACAGAATATAGGTCAGCATATCTGCGTCGGTTACGGATACTGTTTTGGCATTCGCTGTCGCCTCGACATCCTCCGAACCGTACCGGACCTTATCCCATACTCTGACATTAACCGCTTCCCGCACAACTGCAATGTGCTTTTCTCCCATTTTGAGGAGGTCTTCCTTGCCGATCTGCTCTCCGTCTCCCTTCAGGGAAGAAAGCGTGACATTCAGATCATAGCCTGCATTAAACGCATCTTTTACGGTTCCAACAAACAATGCCAGTTTGTTGAAAGCAGAATAAGCAGAAGCGTCCGCATACTGCATCACTACCGTTACCGTATGATCGTCATTTTCTTCTGCCGCTTTCAGCACAACCGCTTCTTTTCCAGCCGAAGCATTATAAGTATCGCATGCCTGCTGAATCGTACTTTCCAGCTCATCCAGATTATAATAGCTTTCGGAAAAATCTTCTATAATCGTGTGAACCACCTG
>ERZ780178.2526-NODE-2526-length-10540-cov-2.392275_pt1 | contig 10540 bp, 9 predicted proteins | sample MGYA00511018_ERZ780178 | MGnify/ENA primary metagenome ERZ780178 (study PRJEB29588, sample SAMEA2151439) | human gut metagenome | biome: human gut; feature: human-associated habitat; material: faeces | place: Denmark | collected 2008/2010 ...
CTGATTTTAGAAATACAATTAAATAACTATAAACTATTCAAAAGTATTGAACTCGTATTTTCATACCATTTCAAATGAACGTTTATTGGAACTGCAAAAATCAGCTACACAAAAATAAAATTTAACAAGATATAAGGATCATCTGTGGGTAATCAACTTGCTCACGGATGATTTTTATTTATACGGCGGTTTCTCATAGTTGACTTATTGCGGAATCTGTATTATATATTATAATACAGATAATACAAAAAGGAGGGCCACCACATGATCATAGAGCTTGACATGAGTAGTGACACACCCATATACGTACAGCTGCGCAATCAGATAGTAAAGGGAATCGGCAAAGGCGAGATACAGCCAGGTGAAAAGCTTCCCACTGTAAGACAGCTTGCGGCGGATGCCGGCGTGAACACAATGACTGTGAATAAGACATACCAGATACTCAAAAACGAGGGATATATCAGAACTGACAGAAGGCTTGGAGCATTTGTATCAGAAAATATCAATATGGACGCCGAGTTCCGTGACAAGCTGGAGTCAGAGTTGGAACTTCTGTCTGCCGAGGCAAGCATAACCGGAATGAACAGGGATGATTTTCTCAAGTTGTGCGATGAAGTATATTCCAAAATGAAGTCTTCTCCAATCCAAATATCCACTTAAATTACTAGAAAGGAGCAACATATGAGCATAGCATTATTTATCATATTCCTGTTTATGAACTTCTTCATACTGCTCATAATGAAGTTCGTATATACAAGTAATTATTCGTATACCGAAGGAATGCTCCTGGGCGTTCACATTCCAAAGGAACACAGTGAAGACGAAACCGTCCTGAATATTGTTGCTGCTGCCAGACGTAAGATGAACCGGATTATCTGGATAAATCTCATCCTTGGAACAGCCCTGTGCTTTGTCGTATTCTGGGAGATCATTATATTCATACTGGCATACACTGTCTGGATGATCGCATTCTGTTTCTGGATAACATATGCAAACAACTCTGCGCACAGGAAAATGTATGCCCTAAAGATGAAAAATGACTGGGTGGTCCCTGATCAAAGAAGAAAACGTTACATTGATACAAATGTGTCAACCCAGATCGGCAAAAGTGAGATCAGTTTCAATTATCATGGAATAATAATCCTTGTAGAGCTCATTTGCCTAGTGCCATTTGTGATAGGGAAAAGTGCGGTCATATCAACCACAATGATAATAATGGGACTCTGCTCCGTCCTGATGTCACTTACATCCATGATATTCCACATATATGTAAACCGGCACGAGCGAACTGTGTACAGCTCGGATACCCAGCTCAACCAGACCGTCAATAGAACCATGAAGATATACAAGGGACTTGCAATGCTGATTCTTTCAGCAACAAATGCTGTCGCATGGGTATATATCGCTATTGACACCCTGATTCATTGCATATCATCAGCCAATAAGTCCCAGCAAATTTCGCTTTCTGATATTCTGAATTTCAAGGGTGTGATTGTCGATGTCTCGCTGTGCAGCTCCGCACTCTATGTCTATATATTTATCCAGACTCTCGCAGCCATCGGATCGTTTACGCCTCTCCTCATGGCACAAAGCAGAAAACGTGAACTCTTGGCCGCCGACACCCAGCCTCTCTACGTGGATGACGACGAATACTGGAAAACCGGATATTACTACAATCCTTCCGACCCGCATGTGCTGGTTCAAAACAGATTGCAGAGTGGAAATTATACATTTAACTATGCCACCAGGGGCGCAAAGATTTTTACAGGACTTACATGTATCATTATCACCGTCTGCATCGTCTGGACGATAGGTGCGCTTGTGCCATTCATAAACGTGCATATTGACACTCATCTTGACTCCAACAAACTCACAGTGTCTGCTGCCATATACTCATCGGAGATATTTTGATGACATCGAGGAGGTTCAGCTTCTGGATGAACTGCCAGACGATGATTTTGTCCGTATCAACGGAGGTGCCACCGATGAATACCTGATCGGCCATTTCAAGAGCAGCACCTACGGCAAATGTGAGCTGTATGTATACGCAGACAGTTATCCCATCATCATGATAAAGACAAGGGATGAAGTGATATTTATGAACACCAGGGATTCTGATGATACTTATTCTATCTTCGAATCCATACATTCATGAGATAACGCCAAAACAGGTACAATAGATACGTATGCTATCATTTTCTTAAGAAATGCTCCCTGTTCGGATACTCCTGCCTGAATGCCGCCAGTGCGGCACTCTGAAGTATGGCAAATTCCTTGTCCATGTGCAGCATATGCGGTGCGTCAAATGCGATGGAGCTTATCTTCGCCACGCCCTCATCCGAGAGCTGTCCCATGCCAAATGCTATGGATGTGAAACCTCTGCCGCCTCTGCTCACCTCGATGAACTTGAGAAACGCATTCTTGAGTTCATATAGCAGTATCTCCTGTTCCTCGGCACTTCTCCTGTCTGCGTCGAACAGGCAGAGCTTGCTTATGATCTCCACAGCCTGTTTCTTTTTCTGACCTCCGATGTCAACAGAGCCGCCCTCCGATATGTATTTGAGCTCCATAAGGCAACCCACAAATGCATCATTCTTCGGCTTTCTCTTGCCATATCTCGCCGTCCACAATCTCTGACGGAAGGCAGTAGACGAACCGGCGCTGTCACTATCCATATCCGTGTTGTTATTTTCCAGCAGTTCAAGTCTCTTATCTGCATCCGTCTCTCCGTAAAATTCTTCTATCCAGCTATTTTCCATATGCATCCTTCCCGAATATATAATTGGATCTATATCTCTACATCAATTCTTGATAATTTTTCCAGACAGATCTTCTCCAATTATATATGCTTTTAATTCACGATTGTTTACTCATGTATCAGTTGGTTACCTTTATCTGTGCAGGAAATCATCCACGCTGTCAACATCGACCTTCCAGTAAGGCGACACGTAATATTTGCCCTCGTCAAGATTATGACCATCAAGGCTGTTTCCCTTGAAGAGATCAACTGCCAACCGCGCTATCTCTCCCGCCTGGGCCTCCTTGTCATTGTAAACTGTTCCCTGCATGTTTCCCTGCTTTATCGCCTGGAGAGCATCATCAAGTCCGTCTATTCCAAAGATCACAGGCCATTTGTCCCGGCTTATACTTGAGTTATCGTACGCCTCAACTGCGCCCAGTGCCATCTCATCATTGTTGGATATGACAAGCTCTATCTGACTGCCATACTGACTTATAAGCTGAGTCATTCTGTTCTCCGCCTGACCTCTGTTCCAGTCTGCAAACTGATAACTGAGCTTCTCAAGATCCACTCCCTTATCCATGATGGTCTTCACCGAACAGTCGGTTCTGCTTATGGCATCCTGATGTCCGGCCTCCCCCTCCAGAAGAACATACTGTATCTTGCCATCACCGTTGCGATCCACTTCGCTGTGCTTCTTTATATAATTTGCCGCAATCTCACCCTGCATATCACCGGATTCTTTTGCGTCACAGCCAACATAGTAGAGCTTTTCCCACTGCATCAGGTCATCACGCACCGGCTCTCTGTTGAAAAAGATCACTGGTATATCACTCTGCCTTGCTGACTTGATAATATTTGCCGGTGCGGTTCTGTCTACAAGATTTACACACAGCACATCGCAGCCTGCATCTATCATCTCATCAACTATCTCATCCTGCTCACGCTGATCATTATCACCACTTCTCACCGATACTATCACATTCATGTCTGTGGTCTCCATAGTGTTAAGCTGAAATTTCACCTTTTCAATCATGGCATTTATGAATGGATCATCTGCTGTATAAGTGACCACCCCGACTCTCATGGTTTTGTTTGATTTTTTATTGCTGCTGCCGCAGCCCATAAGCGAGACTATCATCGCAGCTGCCAGCAAAAGCACATATATTTTTCTTCGTTTCTGTCTACTCATATGAATATAAAAACCTCTCTACATCATCGGAGAACAAATCGTCACTGTATATTATCTTTATGCCCTCCTCCCGACTCTTCATCGTATACAATCTGCTGTTCAGACCCTTTACTACCTCTGTCACACTGGCATAGCCAACACCGTATCCATCCGGAATAACAAGGCACTTTATCTTGCCCGCATCAAGCAGCGCCACAGATTTTACGCTTGTCCCCATTCCATATATCTGGGCGCCATTGTACATACCGTTATCCGCATTCTCTCCTATCTCATCGATCGCATATGTGTCCATCACAACCATGTAGTCCACCTTTCCCAGAATATCCACAATGTCACATATGTTCTGATTGCCACATCGGCTGTACACCCAGCTCACCTCGCATCCGGTTCCTTCTATCGCATCCATAAGTCCTGCTTTTCCGCTCACACTTCCCTCTGTCTGGGAATATCCGGTTATAATGCCTATGCTTTTTCCACGGAGTCCGTCCGCATCATTTGCCCTGATCTGTTCTCCAAGGGTATATCCTATCTTGTAGTTATCAGGTTTTATTGTGACAAACCCCGAGGCGCCATCTTCACTGTATGCATCCTGGGTTATAAGTACAAATGGTACATCGCCAAGCTGTCCCAGCATATCCGATGTATCCTCGCCCGGTGCAGGACAAATTATGAATGCATCTACATCATTTTCAAGCTGTTCATCTATTAGCTCCTTCTCATCCTGGGCTGACTCGATATCATCGGTGTTGCATATGATAAGATGAACATCATTGACATTTGCTGATTGTTTTAGTCCATTTATAAGTCCATCCCACCTCTTATCACCGGAATTTGAAAGTATGACCGCTACTCTTTTCTGAGGCACATTTTCCCGGAATATCTGGTGTATAAAGAATCCGGCTATAACCACCAGAAACAGCTCCGCGATCAGGAATGTTATCTTACTCTTCTTCATCTGTCGCCATCCCCCTTCCAAAATCCTGCCTCTCAAGTCTCTCTCTGTTCTCCTCCGTGTAAGGAATGGCTGGAATGTGAATGACAACCTTTGTTCCCTCGTCCGGCTCACTGTAAACCTTTAATCCATATTCGCTGCCAAACATCAGCTTTATCCTGGAGTGAACATTGATAACACCCACTCCGGAGCCATGCTTTGGCACCTTATTGTTGTCCACAAGTATGTTCCGGGCAACATCCTCCGACATACCCATGCCATTATCCTCAACTGAAATGTATATGTCGTCGCCCTTCTTCTCACCGCGGACAGTTATCTTGCCGCCATCGTCCTCATCCATGTTGCCCACACCATAGTATATTGCATTTTCCAGGATCGGCTGCACGATAAGTTTAACTGTACAATAGTCATTTATCTCTTCGTCTATGATAAATTCTGTAGCAAATCTTTCTTTATATCTTACCTTCTGTATGTTCATGTAACTCGTGCTGTGCTGGATCTCGTCCGCTATCCTTATGACAGTTCTGCCCTTTGACAGACTTATCCTCAGCAGCTTTGCAAGCTCAGATATCATAAATACTGCATCTGTATTTCTGTTCGCCTCCACCATCCATGTTATGGACTCCAGTGTATTATACAGGAAATGCGGATTGATCTGACTCTGGAGCGCATCCATCTCACTCTTTCTCCGCTCATTCTGCTGTCTGATTATCTCCTGCATCAGAATCTCTATCTGCTCATAGGATTTCTTGACCGAATATCCCAGATGTCTTATCTCGGAAGATCCTCCAATATATATATCCGTGGTTCCACCTGTCTCATATGACTTTACTGATTCATTCAGCTTAAGTATAGGCTTTGAGATTTTCTTTGTTATGATCCTGTTCACCCACAAGAGCATCATAAGCAATATCACAACCGTAGTTATGATGTAATATCTGTACTGATTGATGCTGGCAGTCTGAACACTTTCCGGGACAACTCCTATGATCTTCCATCCAGTGTAGGCTATACTGCTGACAACAACATTTTCTGTGCCATCCGTCATCTTGATCTCATATGTACCGTCATCGTATACCGCTGCCTCTGTACTTTCCTCTGTGAAAAAGCCTCTGTCTATCTCTGCTCTTCGCGGATGGTATATGATATCTCCGTCACGGTTGCACAGATAATAATAAGTTTCACTTGAAAAATCATTGATCCTTGAAAGAGCCTCCTCGATCACGGAATACTTCATATCTATCAGAAGCACGCCGTTTACCGGCTTATCTCCATCATTGATATCAACAGAACGGCTGAGGGATATGACCCAATAATACCTATTGGCGCCATCTTGAAACAGATCTTGTATATGAGGTGTAGAAAAGTGCATATTCTCTATATCTTCAGATGCATTCTTGTACCATTCCTGTTCCTCGACATTAACCTTATCCTTCTGCACTGCAACCGGCTCCGCAGCAACAAGCTTCCCGGAATTGTCGTACAACGCCATACTCTGCACTTTGTCAACATTCACCTCATATAAAAGGCTGAACTGTCTGCTGAACTCCTGACTGGAGATGTCATATTCCTGGATAATGTTATAATTCACTCCATTAGATATCTGTCTAATGCCTGCCAGGTCTGTATCCACTTTATCCACAGTACTCTCTATCATGCTTTCTGCATTTGACACTGCAGTCTGCTTTATCGCAAGCTTGAATCTATTGTAAATAAGAAATCCCATAACAACAGTTGTGGTTATCGTCAGTCCTGTGAGCACCGCCATTATTATTGACTGTATGTCAAATCCTATAAATCTGCCATGATGAAACCAGCCTCGCAGCCTCGTGCGCAGAGAATATTTATTTTTCTGCCCTGAGCATCCTTTTTCTCTCTAATCTTCAAAACAATTCTACTCCCCTTATACTTTCTCTGCTCTACTTATTCCCCGTATGTTCAGTTCTGTACTTTGATGGCGACATTCCAAATCTCTTCTTGAACACATAGCTGAAATAATTTGCATCCTGATATCCCACCTGCTCTGCTATCTTATAGCTCTTCTCATTTGTCTCAAGTATGAGATTGGCTGCGTGATCCATCCTGTAATCCGTCAGATACGAGATAAATGACTTGCCTGTCTCCTTCTTGAACACTGATGAAAAATACGAATTGGACACACCAAGCTCTGAGCACACCGTATCCAGCGACAGATCGGGCTCCATATACCTGTCAACTACCATATTCTGGGCATCCGTTACCATTCTTCTTGACGTGTTATTTCTGGCATTTTTCAATTCCTCGCCGATCGCCATCGATGTGTCTATGAGCCATGCTGTGAGGGTAACTTCATCCATCTCAGGAACCTTCTCGTATGGGTTGCTGATCCCACCTGAAAAATTATCAAAATCTATAAAATTATTTGCGCAGAATCTGTAGAACGTTCCTACCATCTCCATGAGCGTCAGCTTGTACCTGTTCATGGTCTGTGCAGATCTGTGCAGCTTCTCTATCTCATCATGTACCGCTCCCTCAATGGCATCTCTTTTGCCAAGATATATTGACTTGATAAGTTCATGCATATTTGCATCTTCATACTGTACTGCGGCCTTCTGCTCCTTCGGTGCGATCTCAGCAATATTTATAGCCCTCTGGGTTCCGTATAAGACCCTGTATGATACCGCTTCCCTGGCACCCTCATATGAATTATTGATATTCAGGAGACTGTCACACACTCTGCCAATACCGGCAGTCACCACGGCACCCATGACTCGGTAAGCCCATCTGCAGAATCTGTCGCAGGCATCCGTCAGCTCTGCCATGGCATCCTCTGAGGCTATTTCGATGATGAGCACTGAGTTGCCCAGATATGTAAATACCTTGCATTTCCATGTATCAGCAATTCTGTCCTTGATCTGCTGTTCCACCGACATTGACAACAGAAGCGGATTCATTCCATCTGGAACGTGATGCTCCGATGTATGAAAAACCGCGCAGCAATAAAGCGGTCCCTTCATATCAATCTGGTATGCTGCAAGAAATTTCTCATAATCCGACTCGCTCACTCTGCCCTCTATCAGTGATACAAACAGATTTGTCTGAAGAACAGGCAGAGATGCATTGAAATAATTTGCAAGCTTTTCTACATTCAGTTTTTCCTCCCTCTCCTTGTCCAGAGAGTTCTTGACCCTCTTCAGACAGTCCGAGAGTTCTAAGGCATTTATAGGCTTGAGCATGTACTCCTCTATCTCAAGGTGCACCGCCTCCTTGGCATACTCAAACTCATCAAATCCTGTGAATATGATGATGTGTATATTCTGATAATCATTGTTGAGCCGTCTAGATAGCTCAAGACCGTCCATATACGGCATCTTGATGTCCGTTATGACCACATCCGGCTGCAATTTCTCCACCAGTTCAAGAGCCTTCACACCATTGTTGGCACTTCCCACAACATCAAACCCAAGCATATCCCAGTGGATCTTTCTCTCTATAACATCTATAACCTCTTCCTCGTCATCGACAAGGATAACCTTGTACTTATCCATAGTAAGAATCCTTTCTATCATCAAATGCCACCCGGTTCACCGGTCTTTTCCAGCAGTGTAATTATATCAAATACCGCAGAGAATATCTGTACTTTTATTATTATTTCTTCATCTATACCGTCAAGAAATTTTTCTCACCTGTCCGTGACTCGAAACCTTGCCTGTTTCCAGCTGAAGATCCAGCTTGTTTACGGCTGCATGCATGGCTACATTTATATACTGCGACATCAATAGTGAACACGACTGAGCTTCAGCGCTTTTTGCCACTGCGGAGACCTCATTGCCCTTATCGCGGTCAAAGCAGAGTGCAGATAAAAGCAAGCTGAAGTGAGGAAAGGGGAACACTCATCCAAAAATTCACAATATATAAATATCTCCACAGGCCAGCCTTCCTTGCATGCGCCTGCCACTTTTATGCATGCCACCTAATCGATAGCTAGACGCGACTGAGCTTCAATGATTTTTGCTAAGGCAGAGCGCGCAAACGCCCTTATCGCGTGCGGCGCCGCATGCAGATAAAATCATTGGAGCGATGGAAGCGGCTGCGTGATTAGGTGGCATGCATAAAAAAGTGGCATAGCCGCACAGAAGGCGTCCGTCAATCCACAAAAGCCGCTCAATCCATCCTGTAGACGATCCGAGCGGCTTTTTATATAAAGGTTTTGTGAGAGTTAAATTTGTTGTTCCTTACTTCTTCTGTACATACTTGAGACAGTCAAGAGTTACAGCGGCAAGGATGATGATACCTTCGAATATGAACTGAAGGTTTGTATCAATACCAAGAATGGTAAGTGAGTAGGTAAGTGATGTGAAGATAAGAACACCAGTTACAACACCGGAGATCTTACCGATACCACCTGTGAATGAAACACCACCAACAACGCAGGCTGCTATGGCGTCCATATCCCAGCCCTGAACCAACCATTCTGTTACACTCAAGCCATGATCCGAATCCGTAAAGGATACCGGCAAGGATGAATGCGCCAAGTGTTACCTTGAAAACTGATATACCTGAAACTGCTGCTGCCTCTGGGTTTCCACCTACAGCGTACAGATTCTTACCAAATGTAGTCTTGTTCCAGATGAACCATACTACTACGATTGCAACTACTGCCCAAATGATAATAGTTGGGAAGTTTCCTATTGTTGGGATGAACATATTTGGTATTGCTGAATCAATAGCACCAAACGAAACACCCTTTGTCGCATATGTTACAAGTCCGAAGATGATCAGCATGTTCGCCATTGTTGAAATGAACGGATGCATCTTGTACTTCGCCATGAAGAAACCTGCAATACTTGAAAATACTGTTGTGAGGATAATACATGCAACAAGTGCAAATAGTGCTTTTCCTACAACCGGCATACTTGAGAAATCAAATATGTGTCCAAACACACCACCTGTATTTGCACCATTGTGCATGATAATGGTAGCTGTAACCATACCCATACCAACCATACGTCCAATCGAAAGATCGGTACCGGTCAGGAGGATAAGTCCCGCAACGCCGAGTGCCAGGAACATTCTAGGTGATGCCTGCTGAAGTATGTTCAGTATATTGGTAACTGTGAGGAGCTGTGTGTTCTTCACAATTGGAGTGATGATACAAAGTGCAATGAATATCAACACGATTACTATATACAGACCATTCTTGTAAAGGAACTGTGTTGTGTTGAATGTGTACTTGTAATTCTCAAATTTCTGTGCTCTGCTCTGCATGAATGTGTACTTGGACATTCTAAGGAGATCTATCAGATGATACTTGTGTGAAAATGCATCATGCTTTCTGTCCTTAATCTCCTGAAGTCTTGACTCATGTGTCATCTGTGCATCAAAGAGCTTGTTCTTGTATACATATTTCTCGTCCTTGATCTCCTCCGGATCAGAGAGTTTTGCAAGTGTCTGCTCATGCTCTGTCTTAAGTGTTGCCTTTACTCTCTCATAGGACTCATTTTCTGCTGCCTTCTCAGTCTCGCAGCTTGCCACTACTTTGCTGTAGTACTCGCTGTCATAATGCTCCTTAAGGTATCCCTCTGCTTCAGCGATAAGCTTTGCAACCTTATCCTTATTGGCTGCCTCAACTGCCTTTGCCTTCTCCAGGGCTGCCTTATCCTTTGCGATTATGCTA
>ERZ780178.2528-NODE-2528-length-10537-cov-102.051040_pt1 | contig 10537 bp, 10 predicted proteins | sample MGYA00511018_ERZ780178 | MGnify/ENA primary metagenome ERZ780178 (study PRJEB29588, sample SAMEA2151439) | human gut metagenome | biome: human gut; feature: human-associated habitat; material: faeces | place: Denmark | collected 2008/2010 ...
CACAGAAGTTGGCTGGTATGTGTGCCAAACTGAAATGCTGCCTTAACTACGAGGTAGACAACTATGTGGAAGCAAGCAAGAAACTGCCTCCTAAGGATGCTCTCCTGCAGACTGCCGATGGAGAATACCATCAGTTCAAGGTTGACATTCTGGCTGGTCTTATCACCTACTCTACCGACAAGAACTTGGCTTCCAATCTGGAAACCATCAGCGCAGAACGTGCTTGGGAAATCATCAAGATGAACAAAGCTGGCGAGAAGCCTCTGAGCCTCATCGAGAATGGTAAGGCGAAACCTGCTCCAAAGTCAAGCGACCTCTTGGCAGAAGCTGACTTGAGCCGTTTTGACAAGGCGAAGAAGAAAAAGAAGAACAACAATCGCCAAAACAACCGTAAGCGTAATGCACAGGGTGACAACCGCCAGCAAGCAGACAACCGGGCTGAAAACAAACAGCAGGGAGAAAACCGTCAAGGCGAAAACAGACAGCAGGGCGAAAACAGACAGCAGGGAGACAACCGTCCAAACCGTCAGCAGAACAACCGCAGACGCAACAACAACCGTCCTCGCCCACAACAGGGAGAAAGCAATAAGGGAGAGACCAATAAAGCAGAAGCCAACAAGACCGTAGCCAACAAAGGCGAAGGAAACAAAGGCGAAGCCAATAAGGGCGGAGAAAACAAGGCTCCCAACAATGAATAACTGATGACGCATTCTGTGGCTTACAACATGAGCCACAGAAGCTATAACTTTCGAGAAAGAAAAAATGAAGCGATGGGCTTATACCATATGGATAATCATGGGGGCTGTAATGCTCTTCCACTCGTGCAGCGACACGCTGGTGTACGACAAATATGAGCACACCCCTATTGCCGGTTGGGAGAAGAACGACATTCTGTCATTTGACATTCCACCTCTGAAGACTTCTGGCACATACGAGCAACAATTAGGGCTCAGGGTGACAGGAGTCTACCCCTTCATGGGTCTTACGCTTATAGTAAATCAGAGTATCTTTCCTAAAGGCAAAGTTCAGAGTATGGAGAAAATAGAGAAATCGGATACCATACAATGCGACCTGATAGACAAGAGTGGAACTACCAAGGGACAAGGTATCAGTTATTACCAATACAATTTTCCCATCAATGCCTATCGCTTTGCTTCCGGCGACTCCATCCACATCACCGTCAAGCACAACATGAAGCGTGAGATTCTTCCAGGCATCAGCGACATCGGAATCAAGATGAATCGAATAGGAGAATAGAACAGTACAAGTAACTACTCTGCACCCCTATTAAAAACTTTATCGTTACTAAACCACAAATAAATAGAAAAGCCTCGAAATATGAATGCGGCTTAGATAGTCAATGAAGCCTATTGCGTAGAGCAATGAAAGCGGCTTCGTAAGCAGCTGAAGCCTATTGCAAGAGAGTTTAAGAAAAAAGTATTAACTTTGCCGACGATACTGAAGATTACTAATAGAGTGAACGGATATCACCGGAATTAGTGAACGGGTATCAACCGGAATACTCAACAATCGGTTCTTGAACCTTCTTAATATTGTCCTTTATCAACCACTTCCCAATGACCTCCAAAGTCTCCGCCAACACGACGAATCACTCCTTCAGCCTTCAGACGATTAATATGTTTCTGAACTGCACTGGTGGCAATACCTACAGTTTCAGACAATTTTTTTCTCGTGATACGTGGATCCTCTTTGATGAGTCGGATTATCTCACGAATTGGGGTATCAGTTTCTGTCTGACCACCTGTCTGACCACCTGTCTGACCACCTGTCTGACCACCTGTCTGACCACCTTGGTCTGTATCGTCTTCTGCCATTATATACACCCCATCGACTCCTTCTATTTTGAACTTTGGCAAGGTCAGAATAAAACTGTCCCATGGAGTAGAGAACGTGGGATTCATGCCTTCTATGTAGCCATCATGACTCTTGTATGCAGATACAATCTTTTTGAAGCCCGAACCACGACGCTCCATATATTTCAGACGGCTGAATATGTCCGCAAGGATAGGATTGCGACGACGAGATGCCATATTCATGATGTCCATATCATCGATAGACCCGCCATCCATCAGACCGCCAGGTGAAAAAATCTCCATACGGTCATCGTACATATCGATGTGCACTTCACTGCCCAACTCTAGATAGTTGCGATGAATGAGGGCATTCACCAAGCCTTCTTCCACTGCACGCTCGGGATATTCGGGAAACTCGAGTCGGTTGTCTGCCGTCTTGCGCCATGCCTTTTTGGTGTTTCTACGCACGAAGTCAAGACCAGCTTGAAGCAACGATACCAAACTACCGCTGTACTCTTCATCATCCAGCGCATCCATCACTCCGTGTGCTTTGTCAAGACCGTTCCATCGTGTACAGAACAGTCGCGAGTGGCGTACAGGTGAATAGTCTGCAAGAAGTGCTCCGGCATTGGTCAGTTCTCCCTTCTCGTTTACGATACCAAATGATTCATAGTCACTCTCCTCAAAAGAACGGTTTGTGCGATTGAAATAAGTGGCACGCAGTACGGTAAATGCCATATCCTCGAACTTCCAGCGCGACACCAGACTGTCGTACGACATATTGCTGCCCTTTAACACCAGTTCCTTATGCTTCGACATGCTTGCCACCACACTCTCGTTGCCCACACGCACGAAAGCCTGCATCTGTCCGTCACCCACATAATAGTATGGGGTCTGGATGCCAGGCGCAACTGTCAACACAACAAACTTCTTGCCCTCGCTCTCTGCAAACGAAAGATTGAACTCAGGTATTGGATCAAGATGAGTCTTGATAGCCTCACTGATTTTCTCTGCATCTCCTTTGGCGTCAGCAAGTCCCACTAATGTGTCATCATCCGCAATGCCCCAAATTAGTTTGCCGCCTATACCATTGGCAAAGGCGCTCACACTCTTGCACCAACTCTTAGGTTTCTTTACCTCCAGAGCCAGTTTCTTATCATATTCTGTTGTCTCGCCAATCAAGTGGCAAATATCAAATGCATTCATTTTTTCTTGTTTATTACTGAACTTTATACCTAACCATCACTTTATTCAAACCGGATTGTATAGCGCTCCTTCAGGGCAGAAAACTCTACTATCAGTTTGAAGGCAGTGGAGGATATGGTAAACAGAGAGAGAAGCATAGTTCTAACTTCCTGAATACTTATTCTGCTTTAGTGGACAAGATCTGTCGAATATGTCTTTGGCTTTCTTCCGAGATGCCGAAGATAGTGTAGAGTTGTTCGTTTACGTCTTTACCCTTAATTTCGCAACGCTATTGTAAATTAAACTTTTTAAGTACCTGAGCAACAAAAAGTTCTTTTCCATCCCAATCGTATCCTCGCGTTCACGAATGAGCAGATGGATATGATTCGACATCAGGCAGTAAGCATATAATATATAGTTACGTCCTAATGGCGTGCCATCAGGCTCAAATGACTGAGCCATCATGTCCAAGGTATTGAGAAACTGGTAATAGTCCTCATGCAAAAATGTTTTAATGATTTATACCACGCATCATCACGTGATATATCCCCGTTCCTGAAGGTTGTCCGGATTGCCTTGCCATTAACTCGATATTACGTATTCCATTTTATCTGAAACAGGAACCTGTCTCCCTGTTTCAGATTCTTAGCACCACACGCATACCCTCACACTGCATGATTGAAATACGTTGATATGTTCTGATAAAACTTTGCTTTATTCATAGTTCATAATTATTAGTGTTTTTTGAATAATTAATATGACACGTTCATTTTGGCACGCTTTTTGGATGAATTATCTTGGAGTGCCTACACTCCCGTTTTCAGCGATAACGAAATTCTTTGCTGGCAAGTTACTATTTCTATGCGCGATGAAATGGCCACGCTCTCTGGTTGAAGCCTATTATTAACTAAAAATTACAGCGTATGACTAAACACCTACATGTAGTAAAGAACCATCAAACCGATGAGTGGCAGCTAAAGCAAGACGGTGCTCAGCGTAGTTCTGGCAACTTCCGTACTCAGAACGAAGCAATAGCCCGTGGCCGTGAGATTGCACAGAACCAGCAAGAAGAGCTGTCCATTCATCGTGGGGATAACAACAGGATTCGTGAAGCCTGGAGCTATGGTAACGATCCTCGTAACATTCCTGGTTAAGTACTCTTTCCACTCCCATCCCTCACGTCCATGAGAGGTGGGAGCTTCTTGTACCGTCTACGTGTAAGACGCAATACTCCATTCCCCTAGCGAGCACCTCCCCATAGCCAGGATAAACCAGCGTATTAGCGGGATATGTCGCCAATACCTTCTCTATTGAAGATTTCCAATCGTCCTCGTTGCTATCCCTGCCATTGAAGTAAGGCTTATAGGGCATGATAGTGTCGCCTGTGAAAAGCATTCCGTCAATGTAGATACACATCGAGCCACGACTGTGGCCTGGGGTCATCGCGAAAGATATTTGGCATCCATTCCAGCCTAAGACATCGCTATCAGAGTGTATTACATACTCCGCTAGTGCCATCTCATATTTATAGTCCTTTCTGTTAAAATAGAAAAGAAAATAAATCTTGTTATACTTGTTGGCCCGTTTGTTGCATTCCTCAGAGCATGCCAATTTAACACCAGTAAAGTGCTCACGTAGAGCATTCACGCCCCAATTATGATCAGTATGTTCATGTGTCAGCATGAAACATTGGGACAGGTTTCTGTTTCATCACATGCGAAATATCATACTTTTCCCGATTCCGGTCAATCTCTCCAATTGGCGAAGTGATGCTCTCATACCCTTCAATTCAATCAAAGCCGACCGTTTTATTTCTTCAGGCAATTGCTGAAAGGCACTGCTATTCGTTACGCCAGTCTTTTCTTAAATCAGTAACATTACCTGATTATCCGAAGGACGACCTTTCGATGTATCTTCTATATCAAGGCATGCAACATCATCAGACAAAGGAGTATTCTTCAATATGTTAAGATATTCTTCATATAGAGAATCGTATATCCTCGTTATAGCCCAACACTTTCAGCATATTGTCATGCATGGACATTCCTACATTCAACTCCACCATAAGCCAATTTGCTCATATTTCCATTGTCTATGCTATAATATGCCAGCGGTACACTCTTGATACCTATTTCTCCTCTTTGAAGAAAAGTTTGTAATACTTCATTCCCTTCTCTTCATCAAAGCCCTTCTCAATCAGGTCCTCTCCTCCGTGGATTCTCACATCAAAGTTTCCATCAAGTTTCAGAGTTGAAAGACTTGTTCTCATCTTACTCTTCACGACTTGTTGCGAAATCTCAATCTCCCCGTCAATAATCACGCCTTTCTCTTCTGAACGCTTCTGCGAATACGTAGTAAAGGCCTTTTCCATCTCTTTATCTTGGAATACCTCCTTAGCGTAGTCGTTGATATTTACATTCGCTTTCTTGACGGCTTCATTCGAGCGGTTTACTATACACGCTTTCTCAGACTTGAATTCTGCAACAGGCATGTGAGCGACAAACTCCCTGGTCATCTCTATTAGCAACTCCGTCTGGTTGTAGCCGTTCTTCTTGGGCCTGACCTTTAGGAAATCTTCAGTCCAATACTTTGCTTCCGTTGCCTTGTTCGTCCTGTCAATCACCGTCACCCAATATCCTGCGTCTTGAGCTGTATTAAAGATGATAGCAGCCTTATCGAGTTTGTTGATGTTGATACCCGTCTCACTCATTATTGTCGACTTCCCATCATTCATCACCACCCTCAGGAAGGTGTCCTTGTTTTCAGACTTAAACAGACCGATAGCATCGCAGGTCACCGTGTCCACTATGATGTTCTTGAAATATACCACACATAGTTCACCGCTCTTTATCTTCGGATGTGTACTGCAAGCATATAGATGACGGGCGATGTTGGCACTCATCGTAACAAACGCCCCCTTGTCTTCAAAGATACTTTTGGCGAACGAGAACACCTCGTTCAACTCCAGCTTAGACTCATGCCAGAACTCGCTATACCCATCAGTCGTCACTTGGCCCAACAAATATTTTTGGAGAATTTGTGCCGTATCTTCATTGAGACTGATGCTGCTCTCTGATAGATACAGACCTTCATCCTCCCCTTTGTTACCGACCACATGCAATATGCAGTCCTCCAATTTTGTATATTCTGTGTAAATCATGAATTCATGCAATATTTTATGTATAAAAGGATTCCCGCAAATATCACATTAAATGATATCCATAGCCAGTCATACCTATACGTACGTTCCTTTATAAATGCTCTGTAAGTTCCATCAATATTCTTTTCGTCAGCGAACAATTCATCCAACTCCTTTTTACTCAGCAATTCAGAGTAGAGCCTACGCATGTCGTTGTATTGTTTATCAAACAACTTGACTTTTTCGTTTCTTTCCCAGCTGGCATACACGTAGTAGAAACATGACATTGAGCAAAAACCCAATAGAAGCAGAATGATGGTGTTGGGAATTATTATAGCATCATCCATATTTTTGGCTAATATTCTGATAATTGCTGTCGTAAATGCGAACGTCAGAAAGGAAAACGTTATCTTCTTGAAGTCCTGTTCAAAATCATCGTAAATCTTTATGATGTCTTTCTGATAGTTTCTCAATTGTTCCGACACCTTGTTCCTTATTCCAATATATTGCCTGACATTTTCTCTTTCGTATATTCTGTAATTAGAGTCTATAGCGTCAATAACTCCATCTCGCAGAAATAGCTTCTTGTCATCTGTAATGTTTAAGGAAATGATATTTCTTGCAATGGTTGTTTTATCTGTCAAATTTCCTCCATTATATAGCCATTTGAAAACTTCAAGATACTTTAACCCAGACTGTTCACTAATATCCGCTTCTCCTATAGATGCTATATCAATATCACCTGTTAGCGTCTTATATCCATTAAGTTTGTAATGCAACGTGCCTTCCTCACTCAGTGTCAAGTAGTCAAACAAAAAACACAGTGCGTATAGCATAGCTGCCTTTCTTAACAGAGGTTGCAACGGTTTGGCATCGAGGTCATTTCCCGCCAAATCAAAATCCGTTGGTAACAGATGCTTACATATCAAGTCATTGCAACTTGTAAATTTCCCTTGCTCTGTCGCATTGTCATTAAGCCCTGTTCTTGCCTTATACAAAGGCGTATGTCCTAAGCTTACGAATGCCAGTCTCTCACCGACAAGGCTCACATTCCCTTCCTGATACTCAAAACAAAATGAACCATTCTCAATCAGTTCGTCAAGCATGACAAGAAAATCGCTCATCCCTAGTTCACTTAAAAACTTACCAAACAGTTCTTCATCATACACAGAGCATTTTCTTTCGCCATGATACTTTGTAATTGCTATCTTCAGCTTCACAGGGTCATCCTTATCCATATTTTCGAATGCATGGACAAATTCGGCCCATTCTTTAGGATTGTCTGACCGGAAAACATGCTGTTCAGAGGCATTATCATCAACACCGTCGAACAGGCCTAAAGTCAATACATCACGACTGTTAAGCCCATCGAGAGTTAAATTTGCTGGCAGTTGACGATCGAATTGCCCTATTTGATAGTATGCAGTCAAACCGTTAATAGTCTCTTCCGATTCTGCGACAATCTCACGCGGCGCAGAAGAAAAGAGACGAGCCATCCTTGTTACAAAGCTATTCATACAGCATCGTTATCTGTGCGTTTACCCAAACCTTGTGCATACTCATATCCTTCCTTACTGATAATAGTTATGCCCTTAGAATTCCCTTTCTTATATGGAAGAATCTGTGATTCCAGGCTCGGTATGTTGTGCTTTATCTTTAAGTCAATCTCGTCAGTTAGCTTTATCACAGCCTTTACCTTGTCAGTAATAGCCGATGGCTCTTTTCTGAACTGTGCATCAAACTTGTCGGAATTCCGAAGCCCATCCACCTTGTTTTTTAGAGCCTCAATATCCAGTGATCTATCAAATGGTTTGTATTTTCCAATGATTTCGTCTTTGTAATAATCCAGATTGAACATGCCATCCTGTCGCATATATGCGATTGTACTGTTATACAGAATAAGATAGTCAGGTTTATGGTCTTTCATGATAGGATTCAGAATCTTCTTTTTTATCTGCTCGTATGCCTTTTCCGTATTTTCCTTGTCCTGTCTGATTGGCTTCAGTTCCAAGAAGTCCTTCAACCAGTATGCAGCCTGTCTGTTGGTAGAGTCAGAGGCTGAAATTTGCCAAATCTCATACTCCTGTTCATTTCTCCTTACATTGAACTGACAGGTCTTGAAAATTTGGTTTCTCACCGACAAACCAGTACTCTGCTGACCCGTAACGTCAGCGATAAACACATCATAGTCAGACTTCAGAATGACAATCTTATATTCTCCTTCATCAGTCTGCATATCCACGTAAGCCACAAGCAACATGCCATCAGGAATTTTTCCTTTCAAGTGTTGGTTCGTGTCATTAAAGTTTTTCTCAATTCTTGCCAGATGATTGCCCATTTCAAGAATTGTTGTATTGCGCTCATCTTCTCCTTTCGTCAACAGTTCATTAATCCTACCCCTCGTAGTCCGAAGATCTGGGTTAAATTCATACTTCCTCTCAACATTGGCATTGGCTGTCTTTGTGAGAATATTCATCACATATGTTTCAATGTTGTCACGTAATTCAAAATTCGCGGTTGAGGCAGTTCCTTGCCCATTCGAAATCTTCAACAATTTATAATATCCCGTCCTCATTATAGTTGTGTTTTTAAGTTTTATAGTCCTAAAATATCTCTTCTCAGTTTGTCAAAGCACCTCACGTTCTTTCCGAAGTACTCCGTCTGGAAGATGTCATTTCTCAGTTGCTCCTCAGTTTTATAACCTTTCAGAGCCACTGCTATTTCCCGCCACACCTTTGGCGAAGAGCCAATAAGAGTCACCTATATTTTAATCGGCAGCAAAGGTAATACTTATTCTTTAGTGGACAATGTGGAGAAATAGATGGTTACGCTTATAAGCTTTTAATTAAGAATTCTATAAATTCATCCTTGACATTAGAGATTTCTCCCTTGTCATAGATTGTAAGAAGAGTTACATTCATACCATCCTCACTAACTTTTACATTAAGAGTTAGGATTCTTGCACCACCACTTTTGCCTTTGCCCTTGTCAGCAATGGTCATTCTTATCTTACGAACGCCACCACCAAGGTCATCTCCAACAAGAGGATTCTTGTAGATTTCATCTAACCAAGCACCATAGTCAGACTTCAATGAATGATATTTTTTAGCCAAACGTTTAAACTGTCTTTTAAACTCAGAGCCATAATCAACATGTATTTTCATGTCAATCTTCCATTTCTAAATCTTTTAATAGATCCCTTGCATCTGGTAGTTTTTTTCCTTCCAACTTAGCAAGTTTCACTTCCTGCAAAGCTCTTGTCAAACTTTCCTTTACAAAAGCTTGCTGCTTCTGTGTCTTTGTCAAGACAGGCTCTTTTACAACTGTAGTTGACACAACACCACGAAGCATATTAATAGCCTTACGAATGTTTTGCAGAGGCTGGTTAGTATCTACCGTTACTAATATCTGTTTCATAATCTTCTCCTTTTAAACGCTTTACTGTATTAGATTACAAAAATACATTTTTCCCTTCACACTGCCAAACTTCTTGCATTATTTTAACGTTAAAGGTCTTTATTTCAGTTAGGTAAGCGTCCAAAAATGTCACAACGCCCCTATTTGCGAGCTTTTTGCAAAGCCCGCAAATCATTTTTAAATTTCTTTCACTAAAAATTTCATTAATCCAAGCAGATTGTCATCGGAAGCAAGTTTTCGTAGTCCGTTCTACCAGATTTCACGGCCTTGAGCAAAGCCTTGAAATGAACGACCTGACTGCTAGCTCTTACTTCCACTGTAAAGATCAGAACGAAGGAGAGCTATCTCATTCTCCAAGTCCTTACGTTCCTTGTCAAACTGAAGGTTTTTCTTGTTGGCATCAGCCAACAGCGTCTCAGTTGTTTCCAGCTTTCTCTTTGTATCGGTAAGTTCTTGCCTGGTTTCTTGTAATTGCTGAAGCACAACATCCAACTTTTGAGAATGGGTGGTACTTACCGTGTTGTTCTCATCATTATATGTTTGCTGTTGAAGACGCGACAAACGAACCTCATCTGTCTCTTCATCTGTAGGTGCTCCTTCTATCTCAACAGGAATAACTGTATCCTTGGCATACTTCTTGAACCACGCATAGAATTGCTTGTATGGAACACCTTGGTTAATACAAAAGGAATTAATTGAAATTCCATGTGGCTCCCCTTCCGTCTTGTAGCGGAACCAGAATGTCTGAAAGTCTTTGTCGCTGTACATTTTACTTATGTTTAAAATTTCTGGCGACAAAGTTACATCTTCTTTATCAAATCACCAAATCCGTTTTTGGACGCTTACCACCCAAGCCTGTGGTGCACAAGAGAATAACTGGTTGTCACGACCAAATCCGACCATGTGCCAAGCTTGCTCATAATATAGGAGCCCACTTTAAAAAGTAAGGCCTGTTTAAAATGTTTATATTTCACGAAAATAA
>ERZ780178.2539-NODE-2539-length-10521-cov-3.054844_pt1 | contig 10521 bp, 7 predicted proteins | sample MGYA00511018_ERZ780178 | MGnify/ENA primary metagenome ERZ780178 (study PRJEB29588, sample SAMEA2151439) | human gut metagenome | biome: human gut; feature: human-associated habitat; material: faeces | place: Denmark | collected 2008/2010 ...
GATTGCAGCACTTTGCGTAACCTATCTGCTTTCAACCTTTTTGAATCGCCGGTATGGTTGGTATGAGAATATCCGAACACTCATCATGCAGGGAATCTTATTCTTAATGGTGTATTGCTATAAGGAGAGTCGTTCCGCGGAAGATATAAGAAAGCGGCGCGTTTGGATTGGATTTTATTTAAGTGTATGTGCTGTACTGACCGTTATGAGCTTTGCTTATATGCTTCTCGGAAAAAATGAGATCTTTTATCCCGAAACACCGGAAATGCCGCTTTACTATACTGGCTTTTACTGGGGACGCCTCTACGGCGTCTATTGGGATCCGAATATCGGCGCTTTAATGTGTTGCATCTCACTTTTGCTTGCAATTGGTGTTTTCAGTAAAAATCACAACATCATTTTGCGTATTGCAATGAGCTGTTTAGTGGTGTTAGATGTGATGTATATCACGTTTTCAGATTCCCGTGCGTGCCATATTGCGTTTGTTGCCGGTGTTATTGTTTATTATATCATGAAAAATTGCCGCAATAAGGTTGTAATTCTGTTTGCCGTAGTGGCAGTAGCACTTTCTGCTGTGCTGCCGACCGCGATTAAATCCGGTTACAACAGTTTTGCTGTGCAAAAGAGCACAAGCAGCAGTTCCGGCAGTCATAGCGGTTCGGGAACGTCGAGCAACAGCTCTGGCAAGCATAGTACAGCTACGCAATTGGTGATTCGCCCCAAAGAAACGAACGCGGCAGATATATCAAATCGCCGTATAGATATTTGGAAAAGCGCAATCGAGATATTTAAAGAAAAACCGGTTTTCGGTGTGGGGCATAACACAGTTTTGGCTTACGTTGAAGCCGAACAGGAAGACTCCTATTTAATCAATAACGACCACATGCACTTTTCCAGTATGCACAACGCCTTCTTTGATATTTTAGTCGCACAGGGCGCGGTTGGCTTGCTGCTATATTTAACGTTAGCCGTGTGGTGCATCATTGCCGTATTTAAAAATTGGAAACAGATTTCTATGCAGCTGCAAGGAATCGCACCGGCGTATTTAGCCGTTTTGGCAGCCATGGTGTGTGCAAGCTGTTTCATGTCTGAAATTTTGTATGTCTGCTCGCCGATGTCCTTCATATTCTGGATGGCCTTAGGTGCATTGATGCAGACTGTAAAAAAGGAAGAGGGGGAACATTATGCAAAAAGTGCTAAGCGTCTCAGTCGCAGCGTATAACGTAGAAAAATTTATCGAACAGTGTCTTGATTCCTTTATCGATCCTGCAATTTTAGATCGTGTGGAGGTCCTCGTGACCGATGACGGCTCCAAAGACCGCACGTCGGAAATCGTTTCCGCATATGAAAAAAAATATCCCGGAACATTCCGTTTGATCTCACAAAAAAATGCAGGACCCGGTTCCACTGTAAATAGCGGCATCAAGCACGCTACCGGAAAATATTTTCGTATGGTAGACGGTGATGACTGGGTAAACACAGCGCAGATGGGCGCTTTTCTGGATATACTGGAAAAGACAAATGCCGATATGGTCTGTGCGGATCATTGCTGTGTAGACCATGAAACAGGGCAAAAAAAAGAAGAGAAAACGAACGTTGCTCCGTGTATGGACGTGCCGTTTTCTTCTGTTTGCGATCAACTCACCGTGGCGATGCACAATGTGACCTATCGCACGGATATTCTGCAAAAGAATAACATTCATCTTGATAACTGTTTCTATACAGATGCAGAGTACCTTTTGTACCCCATCCCGTATGTGAAAACAGTCACCGTTGCACCGCAAACAATCTATATGTATCGTGTTTCGCTTTCCACACAGAGCATGAATATCAACAGCTTACAGCGTAACTGTGCGATGCACGAGTTGGTACTCGGTCACCTTTCCGATGCATATGCGGCGTATGAAAACAGCGGTACGTCAGAACCGAAAATTGCCGCATTCCTGCGCAGAAATATCGCCCGAATTGCCGGTATGCAGCTGTTTATTTATCTGACGGCGGAAGATGGCAAAAAAGCAAAACAGGCTGCAAAAGCCATGACGCAGATGCTGAAAAGCAAGAGCGAAACGCTTTATGCCGAAGTGAATTCGGCAAAAAGCTTCAAGCTCTTGACGTCTTCTGATTTTCTGCTTTTTCCGGTTCTTTCCGCTGCAAAAAAGCGGGAAGCTGCAAACGGGTGAGCGGCAGATATGGAGAACAAAGCTGTGCCAAAGCGGGTCGTCTGCTTTGATGCTTTAAATGTTTTGGCGTGTCTCAGCGTCATTGCTATGCACTGCAACGGTGCGGTGCATGTGTTCGCGGATACATATGTGTGGCGGCAGAGTCTGCTTGTGGATGTTCTGGCGTATTGGGCCGTTCCGGTGTTTATCATGCTTTCCGGCGCCACGCTGATGCGTTACCGGGAGCGCTATACGACAAAAGAGTTTCTGAGGCGTCGTTTTCTGAAAACGGGCATACCGCTTGTTGTCTGGACTGCGGTGTTTTACGTTTATTACCGCGCAGAGGGAACCATCACATGGACAGGCTGGCGCGCGTTGCTCAACAGCCTGATAAACTTTACGATTGTGCCGGTGTATTGGTTTTTTTTCGCCGTTGTTTCTGGTCTATCTTTCGCTGCCGGTGCTGTCGCGGCTTTCGGATGACCGCCGCGTGCTTTGGTATATGACGGGTCTGGGTTTTGCGTCCTGCTCGGTGCTGCCGTTTGTGTGCAGCGCGCTCCAGCTGACGTATTGGGGTAATTTTGCATTTCCTATGCTGGGCGGCTATCTGATTTTTGCGGTACTTGGCTATCTCTTGTATACAACGGAGCTTTCCCTTTGGCAGCGCATCGTGCTGTATGCGCTGGGCGCGTTCGGCGCAGTTGTGCGGTATTTTCACACGGCAATTGCGTCCGTGCAGGAGGGCGCCATCAATAAGCTGACATGGGAGCACCAGAACTGGCCGACTGTCCTGCTTGCGGCTGCGGTTTTTGTATTTGTAAAATATGCCTGCCGCTATCCGCTTTTCCAGAGGGAGAAATTCGTGCGGCTTGTGAAGTGGCTGTCGGGCGCAAGTTTTGGCATTTATCTGATTCATGTGTTCATCATGGAGCAGATTACATATCGTTTTTCCATCAATACACTGAGCGGATGGTGGCGGCTATTCGGTGCGTTTGCGGTTTATTTTGTCGCTCTGCTGCTTGTAAAGGTATTGCAGAAGATCCCGTATGTCGGCAAATGTTTGTTTCCATAAAGATATATACGGTAAGAATTGCGGAGCTTACCGGATGCGGTTTAGACCGAAAGGATAAAGGTTCTGCTTATGAAAGGGAAATCCCTGAAATTAAATTTTGTGATGAACGCCATTCTCACAATGTCGTCCATCATTTTTCCGCTCATCACCTTCCGCTATGTTTCCAATATTCTGTTGCCGGATGGAACAGGCAAGGTTTCGTTTGCCATCTCGTTAATCACCTATTTCAACATGTTTGCACAGCTCGGCATCCCAATTTACGGCATACGCATCTGCGCTATGGTGCGGGACAACAAAGAAGAACTGACGCGCACGGCGCATGAGCTTTTGGTGCTGAATTTCATTGTCGGCGCGGTGTCTTACTTCGTGCTTTTGCTGGCGATCCTGTTTGTGCCGAAGCTGCAGGAGGACAGAGCGCTTTATATCATCGTCAGTTCCACAATCTTCCTTTCCGCCATCGGCATGGAGTGGCTGTATAAGGCTTTGGAGCAGTATACATACATCGCTATCCGTTCCATCATCTTTAAGCTGATTGCCATGGTCGGCATGTTTCTTTTGATCCACCAAAAAAGCGATTATGTAGTTTATGGAGGCATCACCGTATTTGCATCCAGTGCTGCAAATATCATCAATTTGTTTCATGCGCGAAAGTACATCGGTTTTCACTCAGTCGGATATTACAGCATACACCGTCATTTAAAACCGGTGCTGATCTTTTTCGCCATGTCCTGTGCCACGACAATCTATACTAATCTGGACAACGTGATGTTGGGCATCATGGCGACAAAGACACAGGTCGGCTATTACGATGCCGCCGTGAAGGTGAAAGTGGTTTTGGTCAGTCTGGTGACGTCCCTCGGCACGGTACTGCTGCCGCGTGCGTCGTATTACGTTGAGATGGAGATGAAGGGTGAATTCAGGCGTATTAGTGCAAAGGCTCTGAACTTCGTCATGCTGGTGGCACTGCCGCTGATGATCTTTTTCATGCTATTTGCCGAGCAGAGCATTCGTTTCCTGACCGGCGGCACACTGTATGAATCGGCAACCCTGCCTATGCAGATCATTATGCCGACGCTATTGTTCATCGGCATCACAAATGTGTTGGGCATTCAAATTCTTGTGCCGCTTGGGCGTGAAAAAACAGTGCTCGTTTCCGAAATCGTCGGTGCTGTTACCGATTTAATATTAAATGCGATTTTAATTCCGCAGTACGGCGCGTCCGGCGCGGCTATAGGTACGCTTGCCGCCGAGTTTGCGGTGCTCGTGGTGCAGTATATTGCGCTGCGTTCAGAAGTGCGCGGTGCTTTTCTGGATATACATTATTTTAAAATTTTTGCAGCACTCATTCCGGCTGTGCTTAGCGCAGTTTGGGTCAGTCATCTGCAAATCGGCACATTCTGGTTGCTGGTGTTTGCAGCAATATTGTTTTTTGGCCTCTACGGCATCGTCTTACTGTTGCTCAAAGAACCGCTCGTAAAAGAGATTGTGTTCGGGTTGCTTTCAAAACTTAAAAGAAAAAATAAGGCGGATGACGTAGCTTAATTGCATCATCCGCCGTAAAAGCTCGGTACAGATTGTGCCGAGTTTTTTTATCCCCTTCCCACATGTACCAAATGCGCGATGCCCGGTATGCTCTCGCCCTGCTGCGAAGAGGTTGTGGACATCAGTGCGCCGGTCGCCATAAAGAGAATATTTTTCAGCTCTCCGCGATCCATGCGGTTCAAAATATGCCCGCATAATACACCGGCTGAGCATCCGCAGCCGGAGCCGCCCGCGTGCACGTCCTGTGCCTCGCGGTCAAATAAAATCAGCCCGCAGTCCTCGTGGTTGCGCAGAACGATCCCGTTTTCGCGCAGCAGTTCGTACAATAATTTTGTGCCAACCGCCCCGAGGTCACCTGTGTAAATGCGGTCGTAGTCCTCAGGCTTTGTCGCCGTATCGTTAAAAAAATCCAGCAAAGTCTGCGCCGCAGCGGGGGCCATCGCCGCGCCCATGTTCGTCATGTCGGTCACACCGAGGTCGGTGATGCGCCCCACGGTCGCGTGCCGCACTTGAATGTCGCCGCTCATACCGAGCACCGCGCTACCCGAAGCTGTCGCCGTCCACTGCGCAGTCGGCGCGCGCTGGCTGCCGTATTCCAGCGGCGTGCGGAATTGCCGCTCCGCCGTGCAGAAGTGGGAGGAGGTCACCGCGCAGGCGTAGTTCGCCGCGCCGCATTCCACCATGATGGAGGCCATGATGAGCGTTTGCGCCATCGTGGAGCACGCCCCGTATTGCCCAAGGAACGGAATGTCCATTCCGCGCAGACCAAACGTGCTCGAAATGCACTGGTTCAGCAGATCTCCCGCAAATACCATGTTAATGTCCTGCTTTTGAAGCCCCGCCTTGCGTATCGCAAGGTTCGCGGCTTCTGTTTGCAGCATGCTTTCCGCTTTTTCCCAGCTTTCCTGATTCAAATAAGAATCGAGAAACGTCTGGTCAAAGTCGCGCGCCAGCGGGCCCGCGGCTTCTTTTTTTCCGCACACCGCCGCGTGGCCCAAAATCGCCGGGCGGCGCTCAAATAGAAGCGTGTAACGTCCGAGTCTTTTCATAAGCCCTCCTTAAAACAGCCCGATGATATACAGCACGATCCCGTACAAAACCGAAGCCGAAATGCCGAATACCAGTACCGGCCCTGCCACCGTGAATAGCTTCGCGCCGAGGCCCGTCACAAAGCCCTCGCTTTTAAATTCCAGCGCAGGGGAGACCATCGAGTTCGCAAACCCCGTAATCGGCACCAGCGTGCCTGCCCCGGCGTATTTCGCTATGTTGTCGTATACGCCGCAGGCTGTCAGCGCGGCGGAAATGAAAATGAGCGAGATCGAAACGCACGTCCGCGCGTCTTTTAAATCGAGCCCCAGCAGCATGAACGTGTTCGCAAGCGCCTGCCCCAGTGTGCAGATGGCCCCGCCGGATAAAAACGCAAACAGGCAGTTTTTCAGTACGGGGGAGTGCGGCGAAGCCTTCTGCACCATCGCGTCATATTGCTGCGGTGTTTTCTTTTTCATACGACCACCCTTTCTGTTTAACCGGGTATATTGTGCGTATCGAGGTAAAAGATATTCCACATTTTTAAGATTTTAGTTGATTATCTCAAACAGAGCGTGTATAATCAGTTGCAGGTGATATTATTATGTCTAAACTCAGCATCCTGAAGCAGAAAACTAAGCGCGATGTGGATATGACGCAGGGCAGCATCTTCCGCCACCTCATCACATTCGCGTTTCCGCTTCTCATCGGCAACATTTTCCAGCAGCTTTACAACACGGTCGATACGTGGGTTGTCGGCAACTATGTCAGCAACGAGGCTTTCTCGGCGGTCGGCACGGTCGGCCCTGTCATCAACATGCTCATCGGCATATTCTTAGGGCTTTCCAGCGGCGCCGGCGTCGTCATTTCACAGTATTATGGCGCAAAACGGTATGATAAGGTGCGCGATACCGTCCACACCTCCATCGTCATGACGCTCATTTTGGCTGTGCTCTTTACAATCATCGGCATCGCTATGATCCCCTTCGTGCTCAATTTCATGAAGACCCCGGCAGAGGTCATGCCGGAGTCCTCCGCGTACCTCACCATCTACTTCGCGGGCATCATCGGCCTTATGCTCTACAACATGGGCTCGGGCATTCTGCGTGCCGTGGGTGATTCCAAGCGCCCGTTCTATTTCCTCGTCGTCTCCGCCGTGCTCAACATCATTCTCGATCTCGTCTTCGTGCTGTCGCTCGGCATGGGCGTTGAGGGTGTTGCGTATGCGACCATCATCTCGCAGGGCGTTTCCGCCATGCTTACGATGATTACGCTGTTCCGCACGGATTCCTGCATCAAGGTCGAGCTCAAATACTTGAAGCTCGATAAAGAAATGCTCGCGAAGATTGTGCGCGTCGGCATCCCGGCCGCCATCCAAATGGCAATCACCGCGTTCTCGAACGTATTTGTACAGTCTTATGTGAACTACTTCGGCGCAGACTGTATGTCCGGCTGGACAGCGTACAGTAAGATTGACCAGCTTCTCTTCCTGCCGATGCAGTCTCTCGCGCTCGCGTCTACCACATTCGTCGGACAGAACCTCGGCATCGATCAGGTCGGCCGCGCCAAGAAGGGCGCACGCACGGCGTTCCTCATGTCCGTCGTCGCAACCGTCATTCTGACAATCCCGCTGCTCATCTTCGCGCCGCAGCTCGTCTCGTTCTTCAACGGCAAAGCAGAGGTCGTCGCATACGGTTCCATGCTGCTGCGTTATTGCTCGCCGTTCTACGTGTTCTGCTGCGTCAACCAGGTCTACTCCGGCGTGCTGCGCGGTGCAGGCAATTCCCGCGCACCGATGATTATCATGCTGAGCTCGTTCGTCATCTTCCGCCAGATTTACCTCTTTATCATGGCGAACTTCATCTCCAACACCATCATTCCCATCGCCTTAGGCTACCCTGCCGGTTGGCTCGTGTGCAGCACCCTCACACTGCTCTATTATCGCCACGCCGACCTCTCCAAGAGCCGTCTCGTCGAAGACGCAGAGAAAAAAGCAGAAGCTTCAGGAAAAAGCCGCATAAAAGCTGTATGAAATACAGTTGTACAAAATACAACAAAATTGCCCCTCGAACACCGCATGCACGTGCCGGTGTCCGAGAGGCTTTTTTCATTTCCGCAAAATCGTACTACCTTTCCACCTTTTCTCCTCGACAAAACCAAATTTTTTTCAAAAATCCATCTTTAGATGGATTACATTTCGCGCGAAATATGATATATTGTGGTTATAAACCATAAAAGGGGAGTAGAGCACATGAATGAAGTCGTCATCAAGCCATCGCTGCGCGAGCAATTCTTACAGGGTTGGGCTCAGTGCCGCGTCATTTTCTTCAGCGCGCCGTGCGGCTTCGGCAAGTCTACAGCCGCCACCGCCTTGCTCAGTAATCACAAAACCTGCGTGTTTTCGGCAGAAGACCCGGAATTCCTGCACGAGCCCGTGCCGAAAAATGTAGATGCGATTGTGATCGATTCCCTGCCCGCGCTCAAAGACCCGGAAGACCAGCAAACGCTCTGCGCATGGATCCGCGAAAATCCGGAGCTGCACTTCGTCGTTTTAAGCCGCGGCGTGCTGCCCGGCTGGCTCATGCCGTTCCGCTTTACGGGGCTTTTGCAGCTCATCGAGGCCAGAGATCTGCTGTTTGACCGCGATACCGTGCGTGTTTTTCTGGAAAAGAATGGCTGCACACCAACGGAAGCAGAGATCAACGTCATCATCCACGATTCTCTCGGCTACCCGCTGGCCCTAACGTCGCTTTCGCGCCTGATGCAAAACGGTCAGCCCTATACGCCGGAGATCGTCGGCATTGTGCAGCAGGAAATCTATCACTATTTTGAGGATAACATCTTCAACCGCTTTTCAATGCCGCTGCGCCGTATGCTGCTCGACATCGCCACGTTCGATACATTTGACGCCGAGCTTGCCCAGATGATTTCCGGCGACAGCCACATCAACGAGCTTATTTCCATCGTTCGGCACGATACCACCATGCTTTTAAATGCCGATGCACAGAAATACCGCTTCTGGAGCTTTTTCCAACAGTTCCTCATGTGGGAACTCCGCCAAGTCTATACGCCGCAGGAGCAGGCCGCAGTGTACAGCCGCGCCGGGCTTTACTATGAGCTGCACGAAGATTACGAGCATGCGCTCGAGTGCTATTCGCGCTGCAAAGACCACCGCCGCGTCTCGGAAATGCTCATCCGCAACGCAGAGCAGCACCCCGGTGTGGGACATTACTATGAGATGGAAAAATATTACTATGCTATCCCGAAAGAGGAGATCCTCCGCTCGCCATCGCTCATGTGCGGTATGAGCATGCTCACGTCCCTCTGCATGGATTACGAAGCCTCCGAAATGTGGTATTCCGCCCTGCAGGAGTATGCCGCCCCGCTCAAAAAGACCGATACCGCCTACAAAGAGGTGCGCGGCAAGCTTGCATATCTCGATATCGCCCTCCCGCAGCGCAGCAGCAAAGGCATCGCAGAGAACATCGGCAGCTATTTCAAAATTCTAACGGATAAAAGCTTGCAAACACCCACGTTTTCTGTCACCAGCATGCTGCCAAGTCTTATGAACGGCGGCAAAGATTTCTGTTCGTGGTCCAAGCACGATGAACTGCTCTACAAAACCATCCGCAAGCCGATGGAGGCCATTCTCGGCAAAGACGGCATCGGTTTTGCCGATTGCGCCCTTTGCGAAAGCAAATTTGAAAAAGGGGAGGATAACCTTCCGTGGCTCATGACGCTTGTAGCCCAGTTGCCCGAGATCGAGCTTCATGGTACGCCGGATATGACGTTCGCCATCATCGGTCTCATGGCGCGCGTCCAAACGAAGCAAGGAAACGCCATCATGGCGCTTTCTTCTTTAGACAGTCTGCGAACAGAGTTTGAGGAGGACAACAAGCGTTTCCTGCCGAATATTGATGCCATGCGCTGCCGTATATGGCTGCGCACCGGTGAAATGGAAAAGGCAGAGCAGTGGTACCGTACATCTGCCCCCCAGATCACGCCGCGCATCCGTACCATGTGGCGCTACCAGTATATAACGCGTGCCATGGTTGAGATCGCGCTCGGAGAAGAAAATGCGGCGCTGCTCACATTGGCCTCACTCATCCCGTTCTGCGAACGCTGCGGCCGCGTGATGGACCGCATGTATATCCGCATCCTAACGGCCGTTTGCTATCAGCGGCAAAATAACGCCCGGTGGCAGGAGGAGTGGATGCAGGCGCTTGATGCCGCCCATGAGTACCGCTTCGTTATGCCCATTGCGCAGTTTGGCGCCGCCGTAATGCCCATGCTGACGTTTACCGGTTACAAAAAGGACGAGTCCTTCTTTTCACTCCTTTTACAGGAAACGCGCCGTCAGGCTGTTTTGTACCCGAATTTCTTGCGTCCCATGCCGCGGCTCTCAGAACCGCTTTCGCCCGCAGAAACGCAGGTGCTCCGGCTCCTGTGCGGCAACCGCAGCAACCAGGAGATCGCCGACATTCTCGGTGTCAAGGTCGCCACCGTCAAAACGCATGTCATCCACATCCTCCAAAAGCTCGGCGTCAAACGCCGCGGCGAAGCCAAAGAAGTTGCCCAAAAACTCCATATCATCGAGTTTTGACACAAAAACTCCCGACCGCCGCAAACTGAACCGCACCAGATTATGCGGACAGCACTAAAAGCCCCCATGTAGGATATTGAGTTTTAAGCGGAGTGGCGCAGCGACAGCGGTGCCACTCC
>ERZ780178.2543-NODE-2543-length-10512-cov-10.110548_pt1 | contig 10512 bp, 6 predicted proteins | sample MGYA00511018_ERZ780178 | MGnify/ENA primary metagenome ERZ780178 (study PRJEB29588, sample SAMEA2151439) | human gut metagenome | biome: human gut; feature: human-associated habitat; material: faeces | place: Denmark | collected 2008/2010 ...
GGGCTATGTGCTCCATTGGGCTTTCAGCCCGCCCTTGTTAAATCCGAAACTTGAGTAAGGAATAAATTCTACACGTTAAAGTGTGGAATTATTCCACATACGCCACACTATTTTCCACACTTTCCACATATCCCCATTTTTGTCCGTAAAAGCATAAGTGCCTTATTTTCAATGACTTAGGAACTAATCCTTCTTTTTGGCACGCCCATTGCGCTTTATAAGGCAGAAACGAACATTACAAAACGCAAAAACAAAAAACAAGATTATGAAAAAGTTCACTATTTCTGCCATCATGGCAATGGGAGTTGTTGTATTAAGTAGCGCAGCCTTTGCAGGAACTACTTCAGTTAACTATCGCGGTATCGCAAGTGGCTCAGCCCTTGCTGACACTGTCGTACCGAACGACACGGTCGTACCTGAACAGAAGGACACCGTTAAGAGCGAACCCGTCAAGACTGACCCCGTACAGTTTGCCCTCAACGACACGGTCGTACCCGAACAGAAGGACACTGTCAAGAGCGAACCCGTCAAGACTGACCCCGTACAGTTTGCCCTCAACGATACGGTCGTACCCGAACAGAAGGACACTGTTGTTCCTGAGAAGTAATCTGAAGGTGAAGGCCAAAATCTGGTCGACACATTGACTCCCGCAAAGAGTTTATAAGAATAAGTTGTCCACACGATAAAGTATATTTATCGAACAGATAGGAATACATTAAGGCGCGCTTCGCGCTTTGGCTTTTGAACATTAATGTCTCATTAATCGACCATTAATCTTTTTCATTAATCTGTTCCATTAATCTATTCATTAATCTTGTTCTATAGTCTACCATTGAACAAATACTCTTCTTATGTATTTAATGGAAAGATTAATGAACAAGATTAATGAAAAAGATTAATGAAAAGATTAATGGTCGATTAATGAGACATTAATGTTCAAAACCCAAAGCGCGAAGCGCGTCTTAACGTTCATCAATGTTCAAAAGCTAAAGCGCGAAGCGCGCCTTAACGTTCCTTCGCTCGCCAAGTTAGGCTGCGGCACGGAAGAGCAAAATGAAAGTTTTTTGACTTTCATTTTGCTCTTCGCTCACCTTGCACTAACTTTGTTCCCAAATAAGTAAAAACACAATGGAATATAACTTTATCGATATTGAAAAGAAGTGGCAAAAAACTTGGGCCACCGAAAAGACATACCATGTTGAAATCGATGAGAATAAGAAGAAATTCTACGTACTCAACATGTTTCCCTACCCCTCAGGCGCTGGCCTTCACGTAGGTCACCCCTTAGGCTATATTGCTTCTGACATCTATGCACGTTATAAGCGCTCATGTGGCTATAACGTGCTCAACCCTATGGGCTATGATGCCTACGGATTGCCCGCAGAACAGTATGCTATTCAGACAGGACAGCACCCTGCCGTAACGACTGAGACGAATATTGCTCGCTATCGCGAACAGTTAGATAAGATTGGCTTCTCTTTCGACTGGGACCGCGAGGTGCGCACTTGCGATCCTCAATACTACCACTGGACACAGTGGGCCTTCGAACAGATGTTCAACCACTTCTATTGTAAGAAGTGTCAAAAGGCGGAGCCTATTAGTGAACTTATCAAACACTTCGAAGAGAAAGGTAGCGAGGGCACTGAGGATTACGCCCAAAGCGAAGAACTCCACTTCACCGCTGAGGAGTGGAAGCAGATGAGCGACGTAGAGCAACAACAAGTGTTGATGAACTACCGCATTGCTTACCTCGGCGAGACAATGGTCAATTGGTGTCCGAAGCTCGGCACGGTGTTGGCCAACGATGAGGTAGTAGACGGTGTGAGCGAACGCGGTGGCTACCCCGTTGTACAGAAGAAGATGAAGCAGTGGTGCTTGCGCGTATCAGCTTATGCTCAGCGCTTGCTCGACGGACTTGATACAATCGACTGGACAGACTCACTGAAGGAAACGCAACGTAACTGGATTGGCCGTTCAGAGGGTACGGAGATGCAATTCTCTGTGAAAGATAGCGACGTGAAGTTTACGATCTTCACCACACGTGCGGATACGATCTTCGGTGTGACCTTTATGGTGCTTGCCCCTGAGAGCGAACTCGTACAGCAACTCACCACAGAGGCACAGAAGGCAGACGTTGAGGCTTACCTCGACGCTACCAAGAAGCGCACGGAACGCGAACGCATTGCCGACCGCCGCGTGACAGGTGTATTCACTGGCTCTTACGCTATCAATCCCTTTACGGGCGACGAGATACCCGTTTGGGTGAGCGACTACGTACTCGCAGGTTATGGAACGGGAGCCATTATGGCCGTTCCGGCTCACGACTCACGTGACTATGCTTTTGCACGCCACTTCAACTTGCCTATCATTCCCCTTATTGAAGGCGCTGACGTGAGCGAAGAGAGTTTTGATGCCAAGGAAGGCACGGTGATGAACTCACCAGCTGAGGGTAAACAAGCGCTCAATGGCTTTACACTCAACGGACTCAGCGTGAAAGAAGCCATTGCTGCTACGAAGAAGTTTGTGACGGAGAATAAGTTAGGCCGCGTAAAGGTGAACTTCCGCTTGCGCGATGCAATCTTCTCACGTCAACGCTACTGGGGTGAACCCTTCCCCGTATATTATAAGGACGGCATGCCCCAAATGGTGCCTGCTGAGTGCTTGCCACTCGAATTGCCCGAAGTGACGAAGTTCTTGCCCACCGAAACGGGCGAACCTCCCCTCGGCAATGCTACTCGTTGGGCTTGGGACACGGTGAACAACTGCGTGACCGACAACGATCGCATCGACAATCAGACGGTATTCCCCCTCGAACTCTCTACGATGCCAGGTTTCGCTGGTTCATCAGCTTACTATTTGCGCTATATGGACCCTCGCAACGATGCAGCTCTCGTAGGCGAAGCAGCCGATGAATATTGGCAGAACGTCGACCTCTACATCGGTGGTTCAGAGCACGCTACGGGTCACTTGATTTACTCACGCTTCTGGGATAAGTTCCTCTTCGACCTCGGTGTGTCATGCAAGGACGAGCCATTCCAAAAGTTGGTTAATCAGGGTATGATACAAGGCCGCTCAAACTTCGTGTATCGTATTAAGGACACCAACACCTTCGTAAGCCTCGGATTGAAGGATCAGTATGATACGACACCTATTCACGTTGACGTAAACATCGTACAGAACGACGTACTCGACATTGAAGCCTTTAAGGCTTGGCGCCCTGAGTATAAGACTGCAGAGTTCGTACTCGAAGACGGCAAGTACGTGTGTGGTTGGGCTATCGAAAAGATGTCAAAGTCAATGTACAACGTAGTCAACCCCGACATGATTGTCGAGAAGTATGGTGCTGACACGCTCCGCTTGTACGAAATGTTTCTTGGCCCGATCAATCAGAGCAAGCCTTGGGACTCAAACGGCATTGACGGTTGCTTCCGCTTCTTGCGCAAGGCATGGAACCTCTTCTATCCGCAGAATGGCGATTGGGCCGTTACGGATAGCGAGCCTACAAAGGATAACCTCAAGACACTGCATAAGCTCATCAAGAAGGTGACGGAAGACATTGAGGATTTCTCATACAATACGTCTATCCCGGCCTTCATGATAGCCGTAGGCGAGTGGGCACAGCAGAAGTGTACCAGCCGCAGCGTATTAGAGCAGTTTGTCATCTTGCTCGCCCCCTTTGCACCCCACATCGCCGAAGAGTTGTGGCACACGTTGGGCCACACCACTACAGTATGTGACGCTCAGTGGCCTCAGTTTGACGAACAATACTTGAAGGAGGACAAGCAGACGCTCTCTATCTCATTCAACGGTAAGACACGCTTTACACTCGACTTTGCTGCCGATGCTACGAAGGAACAGATACAAGAGGCTGCTCTCACGGCCGAACAGTCACAAAAGCACCTTGAAGGCAAACAAGTCGTTAAGGTAATCGTTGTGCCTGGCCGTATCGTTAACATTGTGGTAAAGTGATTTTTATGGGTTGACAAGTTGACGAGTTAACAGGTTAACAGGTAAGTTACTTCATATAAAAGAACTAACCTACCTGTTAGCTCGTCAATTTTGTTTACTCAATATACACAAGACAAACCTACCCGTTAACTCGTCAACTTGTTAACTCGTCAACAAAAAAATAAATGGTTACAAAATATAGAACAAGCATAGCGCAGGACGTTCGCGACTATGTCATCATTACCCTTGGATTGTTGATGTACGCCATCGGTTTTACCTGTTTCCAACTGCCCTATGAGATTACAACGGGTGGCCTTGCAGGTGCGGGCGCCGTCATTTTCTATGCTACAGGTTTCCCTGTGCAGTACACTTTTTTCTCGGTCAATATCCTTTTGTTAATAGTGGCCGTCAAAGTGTTAGGCTGGCGTTTCTGTTTAAAAACGATTTATGCCGTATTTATGCTCACCTTCTTGCTCGGACTCGTGCAAGAAGTCATGATTTATTGGGGACAAACACGCCCTGACATGTTTCCCGACATCAACCCCCATAGCCGCTTGCCCCAAGTAGTGCAAGGCAATGCCTTCATGTCGTGCATCTTAGGTGCAGCTATCGAAGGTGTGGGCATTGGTTTCGTATTCCTACACAATGGGTCGACGGGTGGCACCGATATTATAGCCTCTATTATTAATAAGTATAAGGATGTCACGCTGGGACAGATGATGATGCTTTGCGACATTATTATCATCACCACAGCCTTCTTCTTACCCGACGGCGATGTAGACAAGTTGCTTTACGGCTACTGCACCCTCATTATCGTTAACCTTATGTTAGACTACGTCGTAGATCGTGGTCGTCAATCCGTGCAATTCCTTATCTTCTCGCGTGAATATGATGCCATAGCCGCAGCCATTAGTGCTACGCATCGTGGTGTCACTGTGCTCGACGGCCAAGGTTGGTATACCAAGCAAGAGCGCAAAGTGCTCGTCGTATTGGCTAAGAAGCGTGAGAGCACCAACATCTTCCGCATCATTCAAAGCATCGACCCTAATGCTTTCGTTTCACAGTCGAAAGTAATCGGTGTCTTTGGCGAGGGCTTTGACCGCATTAAAGTAAAAGCAAAGAAAGAAAACTGAGTTTAATGTGCAAATGCTGAGTTAATGTGCAAATGCTGAGTTAATGTGCAAATGTGCAAATATGCAAATGTGCAAATTGTCGCCTTTGTACGCTGAGTAATTAAAACTTCATTCAATCATTTGCACATTTGCACATTCTCACATTTGCACATTAACTCAGCATTTGCACATTAACTTTCCTCTTCCATTTTTATGAAAAATACTTCCTCCGTCCCCACCTTGGTGTTTGCCACCAATAATGCTAATAAGTTATCAGAGATACGTGCCATCTTTGGCGATAAGTTACATATCCTTTCGTTGGCCGACATCGACTGCCACGACGACATACCCGAAACGGCTGACACCCTTGAAGGCAATGCCCTTATCAAAGCTCGTTGGGTAAAGGAACGCTATGGCTTCGATTGCTTTGCCGACGATACGGGGCTTGAAGTGTCAGCTTTAGGCGGTGGTCCTGGTGTACACACAGCCCGCTATGCCTACCCCGATCGTCACGACCCCGAAGCCAATACCCAGAAGCTCTTGGCCGAACTTGACGGCAAGGCAGACCGCTCGGCACAGTTTCGCACGGTCATAGCCCTTATTCAAAATGGTGAAGAACACCTCTTCGAAGGCATCGTATGTGGTCAGATAGCTACCGAGAAGCGCGGCACAGAAGGTTTTGGCTATGACCCAGTGTTCGCCCCTGAAGGCGAAGGCGGCAAGACCTTTGCCGAACTCGGTGCAGACGTGAAGAACCACATCTCGCACCGCGCACGCGCTGTGGCCAAATTGGCAGCATTCTTGAACAAATAATAAAGTACAGTTTAAAGGTTATAAAGTTCGTTTAGTTAATTATCAACGTGATGTAACCTCATAACCTCCAAACAGGAAACCGAATTATTTCCCCTACTAACTATCACGAAACGACACAACAAATATGAAAAAAATTCTGTTCACGTTTATTCTGTTCTTAGGCTGTGCCGTTTCGGTACTTGCCGACTCAACGGCAGATGCCCTGCGTTGGAATTACCAACTCTCTTATCACAATGCCACTCACACGCAAGCTGTGGGTAATTGGGTGTATACCGTTTTCAATGGCAACCTTTTAGCCTATGATAGTGAGACGGGGCAGTCGTACACGCTCGACAAGATGTCGGCTGGACTCTCAGACATGGGCATAAAAGCGCTTGCGTGGTCTAACACACAACAATGCTTAATTCTACTTTATAAGAATAATAACATCGACCTTGTTTACCCAACAGGCGATGGACGCTTTAGCGTAACCAATGTGCCACAAATCAAAAACTTTGAAGAGGAAATCACAATCGATCGCCTCTCTGCCAATGGTGATTGGGCTTGTATGAGTACGTCGAAAGGTGTCATTGTGTTCGATGTAAAGGGACAGACCGTGCGTGGGTACTATAAGTTAGGACGAGCCGTCAACGACGCCTTTGTAAAGGACGGCAAGGTGTACGCTGCCGTTTCCGACCGCATATTGGTAGGTAAAATGACGGACGACCTTTATGTTGCTACTTCATGGGAAGTTGCCTACTTATGGATTACTGCAGGACAGTTTGTAGCAACTGCTGACGGCACTATTTATGCGGCTCTAAACTATTACACAAGCGAGACATTGGGCGTGGTGCAAGGCATCGGTCGCCTCGGCATTACAGAAGATAAGGCGCTGACGGTCCAGCTATTGGTAACAGGTTCGGCTCCTTTCCAAGGTACGTCGAATGGTAAGCTGGTGCAGTTTACGAGCAAGAGTGCTGTATTTGCCTTCAATAGCGAGCGTCCTGACGAGGTGGAACTTAACATCGCTACAGCCTCTACCTATGCTGATGTAGCACGTACTACCAGTGGACTTACCCTTATAGCACAAGGCGATAAGGGACTTAACGTATATCAACTCAATGCAACGCAAACAGAGTTACCTACCCCCATAGGTACGGTGGGTAATTTAGGGCCGCGCCATACGGGTAGTTACTCATTGCTTTTCGACCATAATCGTCTCTTTGTGGCAGGTAGCCAATTCTCTGAAGATGATGTAGAGGGTTTCTTTGGTTGCTATGATGGTACGAAATGGAGTGACATGGACGAAGACCGCGCTCGCACGGAAACGAGTTATGAAGGTCGCTACGGCATGAAGTATAAGAACACTTCACACATGGCTGTCGATCCTTCTGACCCCGAGCATGTGTTTATGACCAGTATGCTTGAGGGCCTTTATGAATATCGGAATGGCAAGATCGTCAACCTTTACAATACCGACAATTCGGCTTTGCAGTGTCCTCCCGTTGTGGATGCCAGTGCACGTAATAGTAATGTGCGCCTTGGTGGTTGTGCTTTCGACAAGGATGGCAATCTCTGGATAACGAACAACTATGCTGACACGTTACTCACCGTCTTAAAGCCAAATGGCGATTGGATGCATGTGGCAGGCTATTACAATTCGTACTGGCAGGGAGCCGAACGCATCCTATTCGATTCGCGTGGCTACTTATGGGTAAATGGACGTACGTGGACCAATCCTATTGGTGCGGGTATCATGTTGCTTGACTATGGTGGAACGCTCAACAATAAGAGTGACGACCGCTCTGTATACTTTACTGCTGCTAATAACGAAGACGGCACGTCATGTGATTTCTCGAATGTCATGGCACTGACCGAAGATAAGAACGGTCAGATATGGTTTGGTTGCGTTTCGGGTATCTACAACATTCCCGATCCTAAGCAGTGCTTCAAAACAGGCTTTACGGTCAATCAGCCGAAAGTGCCTCGCAACGATGGTACGGACTATGCGGACTACCTCTTAACGGGTGTAACCGTTTCTGCGATTTGTGTTGATGCGGGCAATCGTAAATGGATAGGCACGTTTGGTGCGGGCATTTACTTAGTCAATGAAGATGGATCGGAGATATTGCAACACTTTACGGCAGACAATTCGCCTTTGCTTTCTGACAATGTCTACGACTTCGCTATCAATCCTAACAACGGTCGCCTCTACATTGCTACTGACCAAGGTCTTTGCAGTTATGATGCAGGTTCTACAGAGGCACAACCTACACTTGACAAGGCAAACCTCCGTATATTCCCCAACCCCGTTCGTCCTGACTATCGAGGTCCCGTTACGATAGCAGGACTCACCGAAGGATCAGAAATAAAAGTGCTCACCACAAGTTCGCAACTTGTTGCTCGCGGCACGTCAGTAGGTGGTTCTTGGCAGTGGGACGTTACGCAACAAAACACTGGCGAGCGCGTTGCCCCTGGCGTATATTACATCATGGTGGCTACTGCCGACGGTAAAACAGCCGTTGCGGGGAAGGTAGTGGTTATTTAATGAGTTTAATAAGTTTAATAAGTTTAATAAGTTTATTGAGTTTAATGAGTTTATTGAGTTTAATAAGTTTAATAAGTTTATTGAGTTTAATTGGTGTTCAGAATTTTGGGTCTGTTACAAGCCGTGTGAATAAGTAAAGAAATAGGTAGGCGATGCGTCCTCGCGTCGGCATTGTCAAGTTGGGACTCAAAGCCCCAACTTGACAATACAACCTGCTTAGTAATATTGTCCTGTATTTGCTTGCCCACACGATTTGTAATAGCACCATCATTTTGAACACCTATTTTAAATATATATATCATATATACCTTCCAAAAGCATGAGACCACTCACAACGTTACGCTTTAGTCCTATTGTACTGCTAACCTACATTGTACTATTCATGATACCTGAGGTGATGCAGCTCAATACCTCACGTTGGTGGGACCCCATAGTGGCCACAATATTCAACTTGGCACTTTACACGACAGTAGCGTGGGCGCTTTGCCTTATAGCCAATATGGGAGGTAAGAGGGGAAGATGTGTTGTTCATATCATCTTCCACACATTGTTGGCTGCGTATGTTGTGTCGAGCCTTTTCCTAACGTTGTGCTTTCATCGTCATTGGGACGCTTACACCATACAGTTTGTTTACGAGACCAACTGGCGAGAAGCCAAAGAGTTCCTTTTGACCTACCTCTTCTCGTGGTCAGTAGGAGCGTCTTTACTTCTCGTTGTAGTCCTTTTTACAGCCGAAGTCGTGTTGAGCAGACGAGGACGGCAGTTATCGCTCGTGCCCAAGGCAAGGTGGACTCGTACTTTATGGGGCGCATGGCTGCTGCTAATGTTAGGACACGCTTACTTTTTCAGTTTCAATGCAGATGAGAATTTTGATCGTACTGCGCGTTGCTTTTCACCTATTAAGCGCAATGCTTTTTGGAACCTGTGGCAGTCGTGCTTAAAGTATGGCGAGTTTAGAGCTGAGTTTGAGCGTTGTGCTACGGTGCAACAGCAGTATAACGAACACCCCCAATGTGCCGAGACGGAAGCTGATTTGGTATTTATTATTGGCGAATCCTTCTCTCGCCACATGAGCAACCTCTACGACGGTGCTTACAATACGAATCCACTCTTGATGCAACGTCAGCGCACGGACAAGGGACGGCTCTTTGTCTTTACCAACGCTATAGCTACGGACAATGGTACGACGCAAAACTTTAAGTACTTTATGTCCACCGCTTCGGTCGATCAGAAGGGCGTTGCATGGTGTGATAGTCCGCTCTTTCCCACCATTTTGCGGCGATGTGGCTACAACGTAACTTTCTATAGCAACCAGTTCGCGCCCAACGACAATCTTGGACAGTGGGACGCTTCAATGGGATTTGTCAATCACCCCGGCATTGAACCTTACCTCTTCAACCACCGCAATACGCAGAAGTACGACTATGACCTTCCACTTATTACGGACTATGCCCAACATCGCGCAGCGCTTGAACGCCCTCAGCGCAACCTCACTATTTTCCACCTTTATGGTCAACACGTAGGTTTCGCTATGCGTTTTCCGCCAGCCTTTGCCCGTTTCAAGGCCAGCGATGTGAGTAAGCGTTATGCGATGCGTCCGACTTCGAAGTCACAGTTGGATCAGGCGCAGCGGCAGGACGTAGCTGACTACCTTAACGCCACTGCCTATAACGATGTGGTAGTAGATAGTATCATTCGCCTTTTTGAACGACGCAATGCCCTTATTGTTTACTTCTCTGACCATGGTGAGGAGGTACACAATTTTCGTCGGCAGGCGGGGCGAACCGACCTATCGACCGATACGCCAGAGGCTTTTCGCTGTCAGTTAGATGTGCCGTTGCTTATCTACATGACACCTCAATACCTCAAGCTCCATCCTCAACAGGCGCAACGTGTGGCATCTGCCCTTCACCGCAAATTTACGACCGACAACTTGCCTCACCTCTTGTTCGACCTATTGGGAGTACATTCCCGATATTTCGATCCTTCGCGCAGCGTTATCAATGAGCATTACGTCGAGCCGCACAAAAGCTTGTTACAAAACGGACGGGAATATTAGGCGCACCCGACAAACCCTGTGGGGAGGACGCACGGATGCTAACCCAAAACTGT
>ERZ780178.2546-NODE-2546-length-10500-cov-2.691431_pt1 | contig 10500 bp, 8 predicted proteins | sample MGYA00511018_ERZ780178 | MGnify/ENA primary metagenome ERZ780178 (study PRJEB29588, sample SAMEA2151439) | human gut metagenome | biome: human gut; feature: human-associated habitat; material: faeces | place: Denmark | collected 2008/2010 ...
CCCGGACTGCATTGAAAGCCGTTACGGCGGCGCGTTTGAAACGGTAGAGCAGAAAAACACCGTATACGTGACGATCGGCCTGTTTACCATCGTGCAGATTGTGCGGAATGTGCAGATGCTCATTCCCGCGTTTGATTTCTGCATTCCGGATAAGGAATGCGTCACCTCTGGCGACAATCCCTGCGAGCTGTTCCGCAAGATTGATTTCCCGACCGACGAATTTTTCCCGCCGAAAGCGAGCGACTGCGGCTGTGGCTGCGGCAGACAAAATTAGAACCGCATTTGAATAATATAAGCCGTGCACTTTGAAAACGGGTGCACGGCTTACTCTTTTTATACTTTTGTCAGTCTTGCGAAGTTTGCAAACAGCTTTTTGGTGCCGACTTTGTCAAACGCGACTTCGAGCAGCGTATCGTTCGCCATCGGCGTGGCGGAAACGATGAGACCCGTGCCGAACGCCTTGTGCAGGACAGTATCGCCTACGCGGTATGTACCGGCAGGCGCGGGCTTTACGCGCGGCTTCGGCGTGAATCCGCCGGCTTCCGCAACAGATTTTGTTTTCGGTGCTTCCCCGAACGGCTTCGCGCCGCCGAAGTTCGGCATAGAGACCGGGCGCGCGCTGTAATCGCGGGAGCGGGTGTGCTCGACGAGCGTTTCCGGGATTTCTTCCACAAAGCGTGAAACGCGGTTGCGGTTCGTCATGCCGAAGATCATGCGGGATTCCGCGTGGAAAATGTACAGCTCCTCTTTTGCGCGCGTGATGGCAACATACGCTAAACGGCGTTCCTCCTCCACTTCGGACGGTACATATACGCTCGCCATGCCCGGGAAAATGTTTTCCTCCATGCCCGGCAGGAACACCACCGGGAATTCGAGACCTTTTGCGGAGTGCACCGTCATGAGCACGACGGAATCGGCGTTATTATCGTAATTATCGATGTCCGTGATGAGCGAAACTTCTTCGAGAAAATCCGAAAGCGTGCCTTCTGGGTTTTCCTCCTCAAAACGGCGTAGGTTGGAAGCAAGCTCCTGCACGTTCGCGGCGCGGTCTTCTGCGGATTCCGGGTCGTCGGTCTTAAGAAAATTCAGGTAATCGATGCGCTCCACAAGCTCGTCATAAAGCTCGCCGAGCGTGACTTTTTCGTCGTTGTTGAGCTCGATGAGTCCCTGCATCTGTGCGGCGAAAAGCGTCATTTTGTTTGCGGCACGGGACAGTGCGGGATAGCCTTTCGCGTGCGAGACGACCTCAAACAGTGTCTCACCCGTCTGCTGACCGATCTGCGCCGCGACTTCGACCGAGCGGTCGCCAATGCTGCGCTTCGGCGTGTTGATGATGCGGCGCAGGCGCATTTCATCACTCGGATTGTTGATAACGCTCAAATATGCGATCATCTCGCGGATCTCACGGCGCTCGTAGAAGCGCGTGCCGCCTATAATTCTATGCGGTACGCCGGATTTTGCAAAATTGCGTTCAAATGTCAGCGACTGTGAGTTCATGCGGTACAAAACAGCGTAATCGGAGAATTTCCGCCCCGCAGCAACGCCGTCTAAGATGATCTTCGTGATACGCTCGGCTTCGTCCGTTTCGTTTTCCGCCGTGTGCAGGTGGATCATGGCGCCGGTGCCGTTCTGCGTCCACAGCGTTTTGCCTTTTCGCTCGGTGTTATGCTCAATGACGGCGTTCGCAGCGTCCAAAATGTTCTGCGTCGAGCGATAATTCTGCTCCAAACGAATGACCGTCGCATTCTGAAACGTATTTTCAAAGCTTAGAATGTTTTCGATCGTCGCACCGCGGAATTTGTAGATGCTCTGGTCGTCGTCGCCGACCACGCAGAGGTTACCGCTTTTTTCGGCCAGCATGCGCACAAATGTGTACTGCGCATGGTTTGTGTCCTGATACTCGTCAACCATTAGGTAGCGGAAACGGTTCTGGTAGTATTCCAGAACGTCCGGGCACTTTTTGAAGAGCTCCACTATTTTGTTGATGAGGTCGTCAAAGTCCATAGCATCGGCGTCTTCCAAACGCTTTTGATACGTTGTATACGCGCGGGAGATAATCTTTAATCTGAAATCGTCGCCGACCGTGAGGGCGTACTCAGCAGGCGAGATTAAAGAATCCTTTGCCCGGGAAATCTCGTTCAAAATCGATTTTGGCGTGATGTTTTTTTCCGAAATATCGAGCTCTTTTAAGATGTTTTTCATCAAGCGGCGCTGGTCGTCGGTATCGTACACCGTAAAGTGCGAGGAATACCCGATGCGCTCGCCGTCACGGCGCAAAATACGCGCGCAGGTGGAGTGGAACGTCGATGCCCAAATGTCGTTGGCGGTCTCGCCCAGCATGGCACACAGGCGGTCTTTCAGCTCGCCTGCAGCCTTATTTGTAAAGGTAATAGCCATGATGCGCCACGGCGCGCAGGCAGAAACACTCAAATGCTCCTGTGTTTCCGTTGTGAGCGGCGTGCCGTTTTCAATATAAGCTTTGCACGCGGCAATATCATTTTCATCGAGATCGTCATGCAGATAGGTGCTGTTGTACGCGTCGCCGTAGCGTAGGATATTCGCGATGCGGTTGATGAGCACCGTTGTTTTTCCGCTGCCTGCGCCCGCTAAAATGAGCAGCGGGCCGTTTACGGTGAACACGGCCTGCTTTTGGCGGTCATTCATGCGTGCAAAGTCTTTTTCCAGCACCGCACGGCGCAGTGCAAGAATTTCCGATTTATCCATAGGTTCAAATGATCTCCGTTCTGTTGGTTCTGTGTCTTCTCGTTTTTCGGTTTCTATTTTACTATATCTTGCAAAAAAGTTCAATCGAACATAGAAAATTCCCGGGACGAGCTTTAAATCAGCCCCGAGAGGTTTATGTGTAAGTTAATATGACTTTACAAAGCAACTCAACTTTGCAAAGTCGATACGCTTTACATTACGCAAGCATCTTACGCACCATGTCGTAAAGCACGGGTTTCATATTGTCTATTGTATCCGGCTTATTTTCAATCATCGTGGCAAAGCAAGTGGAACCAATGAGCTCAACCACCAAAAACACGCGCTTATATAAGACATCTTCTGTGCAGCCCACGGCGAGCGAGCTGCTCTCAATGGCAGTGACAAGCTTGTCCCACAACGGGTCTTCTCTTAGATCAAGCTGCTTTTCAATCATCGGCCAGGAGAAATTGCGCTCCAAAAGCCGCAGTGTCAGACGGCTTCTTTTAAAGTATTCCACGATGTAATCGACCATGAGGATGATGTCTTCTACAAAAACGCCAGTCTTATGCTCTTCCGCATATTCATAGGCCTCACTCAAAACACGCGCAGAAATGCGGTATGTGAGCTGCTGCAGAAGCTGGGTTTTATCGTGAAAATACAGATAAAACGTACCCTTTGCGACGTTCGCTTTCTTTACGATCTCATCGACCGAGGTCTTGTTAACGCCCTTTTCAAGGAAAAGCTGATAGGCCGCCTCGAGCAGCCCCTCCTTTTTCTGTTCTTTTTTCTGTTCAACACCGCCGCGCATGGCTGTGGCCTCCCAACATTCAAATCTAACTGTGTAATCACTTTATTTGTCTTATAGTATAAGGCGGATACACCGTAAAAAGCAAGCCAAAAGCAACATTTTATACAGATTTGAATAAAATGACTAATAGTCAATTTATTTTGCCTACACAGTTCGTCACTTTTAATATTGACTATTGGTCATTTTTGGACTAAACTACATAACGAAATAAGCGGGATGGTTCCCGAATGAAAGGAGCGGTGCTAAATGGAGCACTTTGCACGATGGATCGTGAAGCGCAGAAAGCTGATTCTTGTTTTGGCGGTTCTGCTTTTGATCCCCTCGGTGTTCGGTGCGCTCGGCACCTACATTAACTACGATATTTTGACCTACCTGCCGAAAGATCTGGATTCCATGATCGGCGAGACGTATTTGGAGGATGACTTCAATATGGCATCGGTTTCCATGATTACGGTTGAAAACATGTCTACGCCTGATACCTTAAAACTGAAAAGCGATCTTGAAGGGGTTGAAGGCGTACAGAAGGTCATGTGGACGAGCGATTTTATCGATGTGACGACGCCGAAGGAAATGCTTCCGAGCGATATTCAGAAGTTTTTCTATAACGATTCCGGCGCAACGATGCTCATCGTTCAGTTCGATGCCCCGAGCGCAGATGCCAGAACGATGAACGCGCAGAAGCAAATCAAGAACATCTTGAATAAAGATTGCTTCATCGGTGGTATGTCGGCTATTTTGGAAGATACTAAGAGCCTCATCAATAAAGAAATGCCCTTGTATATCCTTTGCGCTGTGGGCGCTTCGTTGCTGATTCTGTTCCTCAGCCTGAAAGAAACGATTGTGCCGCTTATCTTCATGCTCGGCATGCTGTTCCCAATCGTCTATAACTTCGGCACGAACATTTTCCTCGGCCAAATCAGCTACATTACGGAAGCATTGGCGACGGTCCTGCAGCTCGGTGTTACGATGGACTTCTCCATCTTCCTGCTGCACCGTTACGAAGAAGAAAAGCTGACGGCGGCATCCGATGAGGACGCCATGGTGGCGGCTATTAAAAAGACGTTTTCCTCCATTACCGGCAGCTCTCTTACAACGATTGCGGGCTTCCTTGCCATGTGCACCATGCAGCTTACGCTCGGCGAAGACATCGGCATCGTCATGGCAAAGGGTGTTCTGCTCGGCGTTATCTGCACCATCACGGTTTTACCGTCCCTTATCATGACGTTCCGTCGTGCCATTGAAAAGCACACGCACCGCACGTTCATCCCGAAGCTCAAGCGTACCTCGAACTTCGTCGTGAAGCACCGTGTGCCGATTTTGATTGCGTTTATCATAATCTTCATTCCGTTCTTCATTGCACAATCAAAGACTTCCGTTTACTACACGATCTTTGATGCGCTTCCGCAGGACCTTCCCGGCATTGCGGGTACGAACCGCTTGAAGGAAGACTTCGATATGACAACGTCCCACTTCATCATTGTGGACGATACCCTTTCCGAAAAAAATCTCTCCGATCTTTCCGATGAGTTGAGCGACGTGGACGGCATTCACCAGGTTTTGAGCTATGAAAAGTTCGTCGGCGGCGCGATCCCGGAAATGTTTATTCCTGACGACGTGCGCGACATCTTCGAGGCTGGCGGCCACAAGATGATCCTTGCAAACTCCTCTTATAAGAGCGGCAGTGACGAGCAAAATAACCAGCTTTCCGAAATGATCGATATTGTGAAAAAGTACGACCCGAACGGCGTCATTACCGGCGAAGGCGCGATGACGAAAGATTTGATCGAGGTTGCGGATGTCGACTTCAATAACGTCAACATCACAAGTATCATCGTCGTGTTCGTCATTATCGCCATCGTGTTCCGCTCCGCTTCTGTTCCGGTGCTGCTCGTTGCGGCGATTGAAAGCGCCATCATGATCAACCTCGGCATTCCGTACTTCACCGGCACGACGCTGCCGTTTATCACAAGCATCGTTATCGGCACCATTCAGCTTGGTGCAACGGTCGACTATGCGATTCTCATGACCACGCGTTTCCGCGAAGAGCGTAACGCGGGTCACACTGCAAAGGAAGCGGCTCAAATTGCCGTTGAACAGTGCAGTCAGAGTATTTTAACAAGCGGTCTCACCTTCTTCGCGGCAACGTTCAGCGTGTCCCTCGTCTCCCGTATGGAGCTCATCGGCGTGCTGTGCAAGCTCATCAGCCGCGGCGCACTCATCAGTATGGCAGTTATCCTGCTTGTGTTGCCGGCACTGCTCGTCATTACGGAGCCAATCCTCAGAAAGACCACATTCCATTGGCTGAAAAAGCCCGAAATCACCGAGAAAAAGGCATAATCGATTCAGAGAAAGGATCTCGATCAATATGAGTAAGTATCTTACAAAATCCGTTGCGGCTACGATTTCCGCACTTCTCCTCCTCGGCTGCGCTGCCCCGGCCTTCGCGGCGGATGCTACCGTTGAGAAAAAAGAAACCTCTTATCTCATCCTGAACGCAGACGGTTCCGTGCAGGAGCAGATCACCAGCGATTGGCTGCACAGCGATGACGGTTTTGATGCCGTTACCGATGAAAGCGACCTTTCCGATATCCAGAACCTCAAGAGCGACGTGATGCCGGAACAGTCCGGCAATACGCTCAAGTGGACGACGGACGAAACCGATATTTATTATCAGGGCAAGAACAGCGCACAGGCGCCGGTCGGCGTTTCCATCGAGTATACGCTCGACGGCAAGGCGGTTACGGCCGATGAACTCAAGGGTCAGAGCGGCCCCCTTGTCGCAACCGTTAAGCTGACGAACAACACCGGCGAAGGAGTGACCGTAAACGGTAAAAAGCGCACCGTCTATACTCCGTTCTTCACCGTTGCGGCGGCTGTGCTGCCGAGCGAAAACTTCAAGAACATCACGACAGAGCACGGTCTTGTGGAGTCTGATTCCAAAACGCAGGTTGCCTGCTACCTTGCGATGCCGGGCATGAAGGAAGCCGTCAGCGACCTGCTCCCCGACAGCTTTGATAAGCTCGACGACCTGATGCTCGATACCCTTACCCTCGAAGCGGATGTTACGGACTGCACCGTCCCGACGTTTCTCTTCGCCGCGGCTCCGAACCTTTCCGACCTCGACCTCGATGAGGCTTCCGACGAGCTTGGCGACACGATGAATGAGTTGACCGATGCAATCGATCAGCTGAAGGATGGTTCCGGCGCACTGGATGACGCTGTGGGCACACTTGTCGAAAGCCTTGACACGTTTGCTTCGAGTTACAGCCAGTTCGATGCCGGCGTAGACAGCGCTTTGAACGGCACACAGACGCTTGCAAACGGCACGGAAAACCTGCTTGAAAACGCACAACTCTTGGCAACGAAGACCGGCGAGCTTTCCCTCGGCGCTATTCAGCTGCAGAACAGTACCGCACAGCTTGCGGGCGTCATGAATCAGCAGCTTGTCCCGGGCCTTGTAGAGGCTTCCGAAAAGAAGACCGCGCTTGAAGACAAAATGACCGAGCTTTCCGGCAAGCTGGAGACCGTTGAAATCCCGGATATGACAGCACTCAAAGCACAGCTCGGCGCAGGCGCTGAACAGGTTTTCGATGGCGCGGCGAACGGCGCAGCGAAAGCGGCTTCCGAAGCTGCTGCAAGCAATGCGGCAACGGTTGCTTCCCAGAAGACGGCGGAAGAGATCAAGGGCAACGTGCAGGCGGCTTCTTCCTCTGAAGATGTCACAAATGCAGCCGCAGCCCTTACGACACAGCTTTATCAGGACGGTTATTCCGCAGGTTATCAGGCTTCAAAAGCTTGTGTGGAGATGGCTTTAAATGAACTTGGCCTCGATGACGCGCAGAAAAAGGCTATTTTAAATGCTCTTGCACAGGATTCTACCTCTACCCCGAGCGCCGAAGTCATCAGTAACGGAACCGCGCAGGTTTCTGGCATGGTCGAGAAGATCGCTTCCGGCATCGATCCCGACGCCATCGCATCGGTTGTCGGCCCGAAGGTTGCTGAACAGGTTGCCCCGATTGTTACAGAAGAAGTAACGTCTTCCGATGACCTTGCGACGGCAAAGCAGAGCGCTGTGCAGCAGGTTGCAGCGGCAATCCCGGACATTAACACCGATGAGCTCAAGAGTTTGATGGGTGAATTCAAAGACCTCTCCTCGCAGGCAGGCGAAATGATGGGCAGTGTTGAAACGCTGACCGGCGCGCTGTATAACGCAGAGAATCCGGCAGATACCAACACGGTTGTCGGTGCTGCTAACGCGGTTTCCGACGGTGCTGCAAAGCTTGGCAGCGGTGCTTCTCAGCTTGCAACCGGCACCTCTGCATTCGCAACCGGCGTAGGCACGCTCGATGCAGGCACCAACCAACTGCTCAGCGGCATGGAGACGCTCTCTTCCTCCAGCAAGACCGTATCGAATGCGATCGGTCAGTTCCAGACCGGCGGCGCAGAACTTAAAGACGGCACGTCTGAACTCAGCGACGGCATGACGGAGTTCTCCGATACAATCAATGATAAGCTCGACGGCCTCAGCGAAATTACCGACCCGAATTCCATGCTGGCACGCGTGATTGACATCATGAAGGATCGTACGGACAGCTTCAAGGGCTCCGGCCGCGCAGACGGTACGGATATGACCGTAAGCTACGTAATGCGCACCGCAACGGACTCGAGCAGCAACAGCACGAGCACCACGGAAGAAACCACGACCGAGACTGAAACCAAAGACAGCTTCTGGAACCGTGTGGCAAACCTCTTCTCTAAGTAATTTAAAATAAAGCAAAGGAAGCAGGAACACATCGAAAGGTGCGCCTGCTTCTTTTTTATTGCTTTTTTCGGTGAAACGGTGTATGATTATCGTGTTTAAATCAGCAGAAAATGGGGTTGAAAAATGAAAAAACTATGCACGCTGTTCCTCACATTTTTGAAGATCGGCGCTTTCACGTTCGGCGGTGGCTATGCGATGGTTGCCTTGCTGGAAAATGAATTTATCGCAAAGAAAAAGTGGATCGATAAAAAAGAGTTCCTCGACATGATCGCGATTGCGGAATCTACGCCGGGCCCGATAGCGATTAACAGCGCAACGTATATCGGTTATCACATTGCCGGTGTGCCCGGCGCGGCGACGGCCACGCTTGGGGTGTGTATCCCTTCGTTTGTCATCATCTACCTCATTTCCCTATTCTTTGACCAGTTTTTGAGCTTGAAATTCGTTTCCTGCGCGTTCCGCGGAATTCAGGTGTGCGTTGTGTATCTCATCTTTTCCGCCGGTGTGCGCATGCTGAAAAGTCTTGAAAAGACGGCGTTCAATACCGTGCTTGTCACAGGCGTAGCGGTTTGTATGATAGCGTTTTCCGTTTTCGCTGTTTCGTTTTCGTCCATCTACTTTATTTTGCTTAGCGGTGTGGTTGGTCTTGCGGCCTACTTCATACAGCGCCTGCGTGGAAAAGGCGGTGACGTGAAATGATCTATTTTAAATTATTCCTGACCTTCCTTGAGATTGGCGCAGTGTCGTTCGGTGGCGGCTACGGCATGATCTCCCTCATCCGCGAAGCCGTGCTCTCGAATCACTGGCTCACGGAAAGCGAGTTCATCAACTTCATTGCGGTGTCCGAATCGACCCCCGGCCCACTTGCCGTCAACATGGCGACGTTCATCGGATCTTCGCAAGGCGGCGTGTTGGGCAGTCTGCTCGCGACTTTGGGCGTGGTGCTCCCCTCGTTCGTCATTATTTTGCTCATTGCGGCAGTGTTGAGTAATCTGCTGAAATACGCCGGTGTACAGGCATTCCTCTCCGGCGTGCGTCCGTGCGTGGTGGCGCTCATTTTGGCTACGGCGCTGACGATGGGTCTCAGCACGCTATTCGGCTTTACGACCATACGAAGCGCCCCCGAGGTCGATCTGCGCGGTGTTGTGATTTTGCTGCTGCTGATTACTTTGCACTTTGGCTATAAGCACTTTAAAAAGAAAGCACCCTCGCCCATTTTGATGATCGTGCTTTCCGCCGGTCTCGGCATTTTGTTCTACGCATTTTAAATTTTGGGAAAAGAAAAGACCTCTGCTCGGGCCAAACAGTCTTGAGCGGAGGTCTTTTCTGTACAGAAAATAGCGTTTAGCCGTTATTTCGGCTGCACTTTTCGGCGTCGATTGCAAGCACGATCATCAAAACGCACAGTGCGTCTGCGGGGTCGTATATGTTCAAAAGGTACGTGTCCGTCCAGTTGAACAGCTCTTTGGAGATGCTTGCCACATCGTGACCGCTTCCGGAAACAACGGTATAATCCCACTCCAAAACGTTGCCCTCCACATGCCAGCCGTTGCATTCTACGTTGTATTTCGGCTTAAATAGTGCAAATTCGCGGCTGATGCAACCGACATATTGGTTTTTAAAATACATTTCGAATTTCGGCATGAACGTGAAGATGCGTTCTTTTACCGTGCCGATCTCTTCACCGTAAGCGTCAAAAATTTTCAGGCAGTGTCCCCAGGAGAGCTGCCCTTTGACGACATACACCGTGTTGCCGTTCTCATCGTAAATATCGTAGCTGTCGAACCATGAAAAAAAGCGCTGTTTAAACCGTAAAATCATAAAAAATCCCCTACTTCTTGCCACTGTTTTCAATCGTATAGATCACACAGACGAACCCTGCGATGACCGCGAGCAGTATGGAGCCGCTTAACCCGTCGTTCATGGCAGCGCCGAGGAATAGCCCGACTATGGCGGCCAAGATGATTACAACGGCGGAACCGATTGTTTTCATGTTCACGACAAAATCTCCTCCACGTACTTCTTTAAGTCGATTGTACCACGCTGCGTGTCGGTTTGCAATAGACTTCTGCAAAGGTAAAAGAAAAGAATACGTTAAAAGCAGGTTAAAAACATGAAAAATATCCACATTTTTTCGAATTTTCTATTGACATTTCCTTTGCGGTTTTATATAATTCAATTGTAAATCTGTCAAGCGCCCCGCGGTCACCCATCCTTCGGCCCGGGG
>ERZ780178.2548-NODE-2548-length-10488-cov-3.190166_pt1 | contig 10488 bp, 13 predicted proteins | sample MGYA00511018_ERZ780178 | MGnify/ENA primary metagenome ERZ780178 (study PRJEB29588, sample SAMEA2151439) | human gut metagenome | biome: human gut; feature: human-associated habitat; material: faeces | place: Denmark | collected 2008/2010 ...
CCGTGTGCATAGGCAGGTTCACTCTTTTCCTTACAAATCTGCGCCATCATAGTATACAGGAACAAAAGGAATCTACAACAAGGAGCTAATATCATGGGCTTATTTGATACTTTCAAGAAACTGTTCCATCATTCCATCGATAACACATCGGCAGCAGAGCAGACTCTTCCCCGGGGCAACGATAGCCCTGTGAAGATTACGTTTTCACGAGAACCCCCTGCGGACAGTCCATCTCCAGATATAGTTCCCCTCAGTGTACGTCTGAAAAAGGCGATTCCCACAATGAGGGGCCTGTATCCGCATGAAATCCTGATGCTTGAATATGCCTATACTTACTCTACAGACTTATCGCATCAGCATTTCCAGGGATTCTGGTGGTAGTGTCAATTCTTATGTGTAAACTTTTTACAGTGTTGACCGAAAAACTCAATCCGCGAACATCTCCAACAACTCCGGATATGCTTCCTGAAATCCGCGATGAGCTTTCCCGGATAACCGTCGGTTGTAGTCGCAGTAGACCATGCAGGCGAACCGTTCCAGCGAATCCTCATTGGGGAATTGCTCCTTGAGCTTTGCGCGGAACTGTGCTTCTCGTAGCCGAGAAATCCTGCCAGTTCCGCCTTGAGGACGGCATTGATACCTTCTTCGATCTTGCTGCGAAGAAATTCATTGGCAGCAGCACCCACTTTGAAGTAGCGATGTGAGGAGTTCTGTGGTAAGATGAGACATAAAGGAATCTTCTTTCTTTGTGTTTTGTTTCGGCACTTAACACTATAAAGGAAAATGGTTCCTTTTTCTATACCCACTTTTGAGTTTACACAAATGATTTTACACTATCGTGCAGGGTTGGAATAGGGCCTAGTATTGCACAATATGACGCAGAAGAAGTGTTACGCTCAACGATTGAATTTGCAAAAAAATATGATGTAATGGTACACGGGCATCTTGCGGAGAGTAAGAGTGAGTATGACTTTACGATGGAACAATTTGGGTGTTCGCCGGTAGAATGGTTCCGGAGAAATAATCTGCTTGGAGATCGGTTTTATTATGCCCATTGTATTCATTTGGATGAACAGGATATAAAAGTATTAGCAGAGACTGGAACCGGCGTTGTAAGCTGTCCCATTTCAAATATGTATCTCAGTTCCGGCTCCTGCCAAGTTCGTAACATGATGGACGCGGGTGTTGAGCGCATTGGCCTTGGGGTTGATGGAGCTGCCAGTAGCAATTCATCTAATATGATGGAGGAAATGCGGGTTGCTTATTTATTGAATCGATTAACCCATGAAGAGAATGCCTGTACATCTGAGGATATTTTATACATGGCTACAGCTGGTGGAGCAAAAACGTTGGGAAGGAATGATATAGGTACCTTAGTGCCGGGTAAAGCAGCAGATTTGACTCTGCTTGACTGGAGTTCACTTTCCTATGCAGGAGGCCGAAATGATCCTGCTGACTGTATCGTACTTAGTGGTGATGCCCGTATGGTGGATACTGTTATTGTCAATAGAGAGATTGTTGTTGAAAAGGGGCGATTGCTACGCATTGAAGAATGGCAGAAAAGTGCATATGCTGATGAGATTAGTCATGAATTACTTCAGAGGGCTTCTAAGCACTTTCTCGCCCTTCAAGAAGAAATCATTTCGTCTGTACAGGAATCTACAGGAGGGGCGTTATGAGAGAAAAAAACTGGCTTACTAAAATTATAGTAATTCTTGTTGGTTCAATTATTTCTGCTTATGGAATTACGCTTGCTATGTATGCTGGATTTGGCAGTGCAACTTTGGCTGTATTATGGCAGGGAGTCTCCAAAGTTACTGGGATGAGTATCGGAATGACTTCTTTTGTGATAGCAGTGGTCATGATCGTATTTGTATGGTTTTATGACCGTTCACAGATCCATATTGGAACTGTTCTGTATCAGGTGGAATACAGTGGGTTTGTAGAGATATTCAGTAGGATACAAAGATACAGCGATATTGTCTGGATAAATTTCCTGCTGATGTGCATCGGTATTATTCTCTTTGCAATAGGAACTGGCATCTATGCATCAGCAAATCTTGGGCGTGGTTCTTATGAGGCAGTGACATTTTCTCTGGCAGGGAAAAATGGATGGCCTGTCAAAATTGTCCGTATGATATTGGATGCGGCGATGGTCGTTATCGGGGTTTTGTTGGGAGGTAGCTTCGGTATTTGTACGATTATTACAGTTTTGATATCAGGCCCAATTATCCAAGCTACTGTACAGCGAATGAATAAATTTGTTTTTGGAGGGAAGTAAACCATGTATGATATAAAAATCAAAATGCCAGAATAAATGGATCCAGCATAAAATAACGGCAGTAACGATAAAAAGCTATCGTTACTGCCGTATTCATTTCTCTTCTCCATCAGCTTTCATTACTCATAGCCAACCCCCTCTATTTTCGGGCATAAAAAAAACGGCCTTTTGCCGGAATACGTTAAAACCTCGCTAAATATGGACTTTTAGGCTATGCGTACCTTTCTTTAAATTGTATCAATCCCAAGCATCTTTGCTCTCAAAGGTGTCTGTATTTGATACAATCGAACGATAGCAGGGATTTTGAACACCCCCGTGTGCATAGGCAGGTTCACTCTTTTCCTTACAAATCTGCGCCATCATGGTATACTGGAACAAAAGGAATCTACGACAAGGAGCTGATATCATGGGCTTAGATGACGCGGATATTCTGGATACCATTTATCACAAAGCGGAAGCCAGACTGCGCGCCCAGTTAAAAGCAATATAAAAAAGTCAGGGCAGCTGCCATTCAGTTGGCAAACTGCCCTGACTTTTTTATGCTCTGATTTCCATCCCGTCCTTGAAGGGCCAGCAGGTTCAAATCTGTGCTGAGCCTGTCCCGCTCCTCTTCCAAGGCTTCTGTGTCAGTTAGCCGTTCCTTCAGCAGGGTGATGCTGTCAAGTACGTCCGCTTTGTTTTCGATGAGCCGGTTGGAGGCCCGGACGAAGGCTTCCTTGATATCATCCTCTGTCAGATGCGGTGTCTTGCAATGGCTCTTGAACTTGTCGTTGCATCGGTAGATCCTTGCCGTCAGCGAACCGCTTCCGATGACCCCAGGTGACGTTTTCCGAAATGCTCCGGCTTTCTTCCTGTGCCAGGCTGCTCATGATAGTGATGAGGAGTTCCCCTTTACCAATCAAAGTGATACAAAATAACGATGAACCCCCTTGCACCCCCCTGCCTATCGTTAAGAGAGTATTCCTCGGAAGCCGCACGGGACAAGGCTTTGAGGAAAAGAGAAGGGGGTGCATTTGCACCCCCTCGGTGGGGATTTTGCACCCCCTAAATTGGACAAGTTCTGTCACTTTTCCATTTGTTCCATTAGCCAGTACGGATTCTTCAAAATCTCTCTGCCAACCCCAATCAAGTCCGCAGCATTATTTTTTAGGAGAGTTTCTGCATCTTCTAAGGTCTTAACTCCCCCCGTCAGCATGACGGGAATGGAGACAGCTTTTTTTATAGCACTCGACATATCCTGAAAATAACCCGGCTCGTTATGCCCTTGCCGTGTGTAGCGACACATTCCTCCGGTGATGTTAAGCATATCCACTCCGGCATCGGCCAATGCCTTGCTGGCATATACACTGTCTTCAATCGTGTTGCCGCCTTCAGCGTAGTCACAGCCACCTAAACGAAGGGAAAGCATAAATTCTTTGCCGACGGCACTACGAACAGATTGAATGATCTCCCGATGAATCCGCAGCCTCCTTTCTATGTCACCGCCGTAGTCATCCTCTCGATGATTGGTGAGCGGCGAATAAAACTGGTTCAGCAAATAAGCATGAGCAGAGTGGATTTCAACACCATCATATCCCGCCGCCTTTGCTCTCTTAGCAGCGCAGGCGAATTGCTCCACAATTTCAGCAATCTGCGATACGGTCAATTCTTCCGGTGCAGTTCCGTCACCCACCATCGGCGAGACGGGGAGGATCACGCTGCTCGGAGCTACTGCCCTTTCTCCTGTAACATCAGAGGGTGCGGCACTGCCGGCATGATTCAGTTGCGCCATTGCTTTTGCACCGCCTTGATGGATGGTATCCACCAGCCGCTTCAATCCCTCAATATCCTCATCGGAGGAGATGGAGAGTTGGTTCTTTCGCGCCTTGCCGCGAATATCAATGTAGCTGTGTTCCGTGATTATCATGGCGAGATTGCTGCCTGTTGCCCGCATTCCGTAGTACTCCAGCATTTTGCTCGTTACTTTTCCGTCCTCTGTACTTTGATAGGTTGCGATGGGCGGCATAACGATACGGTTTTTTAATGTCAAATTCCCTATGGTCATAGGTTTCATTGCCAGCTCGTATTTTTCTTCCACTCTGTCTTTCTCCCCTAAATCAGTTCAAAAATGGCGCATACCACGAGCGTTCCCGTTCTGCCCCCACCGTAGTCGGTTCCGTATGTCCGGACAGCAAGACGGTTTCCTGCGGCAGTTTCAGTATACGCTGTGTGATACTCTGCATCAATGTTTGCTCATCCCCACCGGGAAAATGTGTCAGCCCGAAACTGTTCTTGAAAATGGAATCACCCACGAAGGCCACCTTGTCCTTGGCGCTATAATAGAATACGCTGTCCGTCGTATGACCGGGAACGTAGTGCATGGTCAAAGAAAATACAGGATTCCTTTCGAGGGCAATCCTGCTCCCGTCCGGCAAATAGCTCACATCATCCAGTTTGATATATAGCCCGCAACCTTCCGAGAGATTCCAACGAGGATTCTCTGTATATTCCCGCCCTCTCTCGTGCATACAGATAGGGATGGACAGTGCATCCTGGATTTGCGCTGCGGCACCCATGTGGTCGAAATGTCCATGGGTGAGCAGAATTTTCTCGATGACGAATCCTCTTTGTCGAATAACGGCTAAAAGAGTATCTGCTTCTGCGCCGGGGTCGAGCAAAAAGCCGTGTCCTGTGGCATCATCAACATAAAAGTAGGCATTGGTGTTAAAAACGCCTGTCACGGGCAACGATAAAATCATGATGCTCCCCCGCCTTACTGCCCAAAATGGCAGCCATCCGCCCCGCAGACCATGCCATCTAATGATGTTGCCGCTGACGTTTCCTCAGCCAGTATCTTTTCGATGGCTTTTTTCAGCATGGCCGTCGGTTGTGCACCTGATGCCGTGTACTTGCCGTTGATAAGGAAATAGGGTACGCCGTGAATGCCGTGCTCCATTGCTTCCTGCTCATCGGCGCGTACCTCATCGGCGTATCGGTCGCCGGACAACACTGCAGTCACTTCGTCCTTGTCCAAGCCACATTCGCCTGCGATTTGTGTCAGCACATCATGGTCGCTGAGTTTCAGATTCTTGGTGAAGTAAGCATCAAATAACTTCGTGATAATTCCTGTTTTCCCTTTTTCCTGGGCATATTTCGTGAGACGCAGGGAATCAAAGGTGTTGGTGTAACGTGTAGAGACGTAGCGAAAGTCGATTCCCTCACTCCTGCCCATGCGGGAGATGGCTTCAATACGCTCTGCTGCCTCCTCTTTGCTCAGATGATACTTCGCGGCAAAACGATCCACCGTAGAGGAAACGACCTCTCGGCTGGCATAAGGGTCAAGTTCAAAGCTCTTGAATTCGATTTCCACCTTATCTCCGCCGTCAATTTCCGCCAAGGCCTTTTCCAGCCGCTTCTCACCGATATAGCAGAAGGGACAGGCGTAGTCCGACCATAATTCGATTTTCATTTTCCGTGCCTCCTTAGCAATATATAGAACTTGTTCGATATTGCAATTATACACAGGGCAGTATATAATGTCAATAGAAATAGAGCGTGTTCTAAAAATAATTTTGAAGAAGGTAATCGACATGAAAAAATGTGGTCGTCCTCCTAAAAAGGACAATCCCGAAGAAAATAAGGAAAAAATCATAGCTGCGGCCATAGCCCTTATCGAGGAACAAGGCGCGGACTGTATCACGGTGCGACGTGTCTGCGAGAAAGCGGATATTGCCACGGGAACATTTTATTATCACTTCCGTAATAAGGATGACCTGATGATGCACTTTGTGCGAGGGATCTCCTTCGAGACAGTCGAGCTTACGGCTCCACCCTCCGATATTGCCGGACGCATAGCAGAATTATATATGCTCCTTATCCGGAAGTACATGAACCTTGGCATAGCTTTTATGCGTAGTTTTTACACGCCGGACAATCAGGCACTCCACACCTATATGGGAGAAAAAGACGGGAAGTTTGCCGCTGGAACGGTCATGGCCAGATGTGAGCGGGAACTTGTCACGGCACAGGCAGAAGGTTGCATACAAAAAAATGCAGATATCCACCAAATGAGCGCGGATATCTGCACGATTGTAAAGGGCTGTATCTTCGAGTGGTGTCTCAGCGAGGGCAAGATGAAGCTGGAAATGGCTGTTCAACGGATGTTAAAAACTTATCTTGCCTAAAAAACAGCTCATTCCAAACTATACTCCTTCGGCCCTTCAGCATAGCTGAACGTCCGTATCTTCTTGATATTGATGTGAAACACCTTGAAAAACGGATTAGTCGGCTCCTGATACATCTTTTTCAGCATGGGCAGGATTTGGAAGGCTCTTTCCTTGTATTCCATATTTTCCTCAAAAACCACATCCCCGTTGAAGGACATGACGGGAGAAAACTTGTTTTCAATGCAGAAAGAGGCTTTAGGTGTGCCGGTCAGCTGCTTATAGACAGGCTTTTGTGCTCCTGTGCAAAAATAGAATTCCTTGCGCAGGATATTGGACAATCTGTTGGATGTGAAGAACAGACATTTGATCAAAATAGACTCATCTGTATTCATAAAAAAACTCTGCACGATATCTACCGTGCAGAGGCTGATTCCCTATGTACTTATTCCCGAGCCCGTTCCCACGTCCGTATGGCTTCCATAAGCTGCAGGCGGCTGCTGACGCCCAGCTTGGCAAAAATATTGTGCAGATGTTTTTTTGTTGTACACTGGCTGATGACCAGATGACGGCTGATATCTCCCGTCGAATACTGCTTCATGACCAGGCTGGCAATCTCACTTTCCCGGGGAGTCAGCCCCATAGCTATCAGTTGGCTTTCTTCCTGATCTTTTTCGTGCTGCTGCACCTGGCATTCCTTCCGTTCCCTGCGCAAGCGGATAGCCAGATGATCTTTCAGCCGGTCCAGTATTTCCATTTCGTTATCGGTAAAATCCCGCTGCCGGTCCGTCCGGTAGAGGACGACTTCTCCCAGCAGTTTCCGATCATCGGCCAGGACGATGCCGCTATAAAAGCTGACTTCATTGGGGAGAAGAAATGATTTCCGGACTTCTGTCACCGAGTCTGTCACCTCTTCATCCGGCGTGACCAGGTCACTGCTGCGATAGGCCATGGTGCGGCGCAGGCTGATGACGCGGCGGCAAATGCCGTTCGTATTGATCAACCGGCCATAAGCCTTGACAATCTCCGGATTCATGTGGATACAGAAAGGAGACTGCAACACCAGAAGACCGCCCGTTTCCTCATGAAACAGAAAAAAAGCGGCCCGTTCAAACGGTACGATATTCCGCAATGCCTCAAAAAAATCCCGCTGCATGTCCCGGATCGTATCCGTACCGTGGATCAGCAGGGATAATTCGTTGATTCCCAGCCATTCTGAATTTGTTAACATACTGCCACCTTCCATCCGCCATCACCCGTCCTCCAGGGGGTCCGGTGAAAAAGTAATGCGTCTTTACTCATGTTGCCGTCGCATATTGGCGCATATTATATATACTTATTATATAATGATTATGCAAAAAAATAAAGTTTATTCCTTGTATTTCATTTTGGTATGAATGGATGTTTATTCCATAAATGCATTAATTTATCGTAATTCAGCAACGATTTTTTCCTTTTTTTATGCCTTATCGTCATAATATAGCTGAGAATTTATTGATAGTTAAGAGAAATAAATGTATAATGATATATATTGTTAACAGTTGAGATAACGTTAAAAGACAAGGGTGATATATTGTGTTGAAATTGATTGCTGTAACAAACCGTGCGCTATGCAAACAAAATTACTGGGATCATATGGAACAAGTAGCAGCTTCTGATATCGACAGCATTATTTTGCGCGAAAAAAATCTCGACGAAGAAGAATACACAAATTATGCCAAAAAAATGCAGCGGCTCTGTAATCTGCATCAGAAACAGTGTATCCTCAGTTACTTTGGCCGCGTCGGTGTCAAACTCCACATCCCCCGTTTCCAATGTTCGCTGGACTATTTGCAGTCCCACACGGCGATTACCTATTATATGACCAGCCTGGGAGTTTCTGTACACAGCGCGGAAGAAGCCCGTCTGGCCGAAGAACTGGGAGCCCATTACATCATCGCCAGCCACGTGCTGCCCACGCCGTGCAAGCCGGCCCAGCCGCCTATCGGCCTCCAGGAACTGCGCAATATTACCAGTGCCGTACACGTTCCGGTCTATGCTCTGGGCGGTATAACACCGGAAACGCTGCCACAGCTGGCCGGTATCCCCATCGCCGGCGTCTGCGTCATGACCGGACTCATGACCTGTGATGATGTGCCGGCATACGTGCAGAAGCTGCGTCAGACAATGCAGTAGAAAGGATGTCCTATTCATGAAACAAGCTTATATTATCATCGATATGCAGAATGATTTCATCGACGGGGCCCTAGGTACGAAAGAAGCACCGCTCATCGTACCGCGCATCGAAGCCCTTCTTCAGGCTGCCAAAAAAGACGAAACTCACCAGACGGATTTCATCTTCACCCAGGATACACATGGCGAAGACTATATGGATACGCAGGAAGGACGTAAACTCCCCGTTCCCCATTGCATCCGCGATACCCACGGCTGGCAGATCTGCCGGGACCTTCTGCCGTACACGCTCATGGCACCGGTCCTGGAAAAACCGACTTTCGGCTGCACCCAGCTCGTCGAAGAAGCGGCACCATACGACCGCCTGGTCCTCATGGGGCTCTGCACGGATATCTGCGTCATTTCCAATGCCATGCTCCTAAAAGCCTATTTCCCGGAAAAGGAAATCGCCGTCCGGAGCGACTGCTGTGCCGGGGTCACACCGGAAAGCCACGCCGAAGCCTTGCGCGCCATGAAGCGCTGTCATATCGATATTATCTGATTATGCCAGACCGTCTTTCCGGCGGTCTGCTTTTTGCGTCATCGTATTTCTTTATATCTGTTATAATATATCTATGTTTTGACATATGTCATCATCACCAGTATAATAGGAACAGGGCATGGTACAGCCCATGCCCTGTATCGTCATGGTGAAAGGAGGAGTATTTATGCCGCGTCCCCAACGCTGCCGCCGTGTCTGTTCTCTGCCCCGTCAGGAATCGTTTACTCCCGACGGAAAGCAAAATGATTGTGATACTATCGTAATGACTGTCGATGAATATGAAGTCATCCGCCTCATGGATCTGGTCGGTCTGACACAGGAACAGGCTGCTGTACAGATGGATGTAGGCCGCACGACTGTAACGGGAATCTATGAATCGGCCCGTCATAAAGTAGCTTTGGCACTGGTATACGGCAGACGCCTGCTCATCCAGGGCGGTAAAATCCAGGTTTGTGAACGCGCCGGTTCGTGCTGCAATCCATTCTGCCGGGCCGTCCGCGAAAAACGGGATACGATCCCACAAAAGGAGAATGATACACAATGAGTGAAAACTGTAATCACGACTGTTCCAGCTGCGCCAGCAACTGTGAAAGCCGTACGGAACCACAGAGCCTTCTGGCAAAGCCTCATGAAGGCACCCATGTCAAACACGTCATCGCCGTCGTCAGCGGCAAAGGCGGCGTCGGTAAATCCCTGGTCACGTCGCTCATGGCCGTACAGATGCACCGCCGTGGCTTTAAAACGGCAATCCTCGATGCCGATATTACCGGCCCTTCCATTCCGAAAGTATTCGGCATCACCGATCGTGCTACAGGCAGCGAAGCCGGCATCAATCCTGTCGTCACCAAAGGCGGCATTGAAGTCATGTCCATGAACGTCCTTCTGGAAGATACGGCCTCGCCCGTCGTCTGGAGAGGACCGGTCATTTCCGGAGCAGTCAAACAGTTCTGGACCGACGTGCTCTGGGGCGACATCGACTACATGTTCGTCGATATGCCTCCGGGAACGGGCGATGTTCCCCTTACCGTATTCCAGAGCCTGCCCGTCGATGGCATCCTCGTCGTCACTTCCCCGCAGGAACTGGTTTCCCTCATCGTCGAAAAGGCATTGAAGATGTCTGAACTGATGCACATCCCCGTCCTGGGCCTCATCGAAAACATGAGCTACTTCGAATGCCCGAACTGCCATGAAAAAGTAGAAATCTACGGCCCGAGCCGCGTCGATGAATCGGCTCAGAAGTATGGCATCAGCCATACGGCCAAACTGCCGATCGATCCAGCCTTTGCCGCGCACTGCGATAAGGGCGATATCGAAAGCTACCAGGCCGCTTATCTGTCCGATACGGCTGGCTT
>ERZ780178.2553-NODE-2553-length-10480-cov-3.090072_pt1 | contig 10480 bp, 11 predicted proteins | sample MGYA00511018_ERZ780178 | MGnify/ENA primary metagenome ERZ780178 (study PRJEB29588, sample SAMEA2151439) | human gut metagenome | biome: human gut; feature: human-associated habitat; material: faeces | place: Denmark | collected 2008/2010 ...
TGATATATTCTGTGATAGATTCAAAATCATTAGTATCGATAATTCATTTATCACATTAAAACAAATTATCCCAATTCATGTTCCAGATCAAAGTAACTTGAAATTTACAGAATATTATGTTGGTTATAAATTTTCAGCTGATTGTATAGATCATTACAGAATGTATTCAAACACTGATAAAATCATTGATCAACATCATGCTCGATATGAATGGTTCATGTTTTATAATTCATTGAGTGATGAAGTAAAAAGATGTAGTGATTGTTTTGCTACACTTGATAAAATCAGGCATCACAGTACTGCTGTTCCTGGTGTTTATATTGATGTATCAAGTATTAAGAAAACAACAACAACAACAGGAACAGGAGATAACGCATCGTCAATAACTTATGGTGAAAACGGAGCTGATATAACAGTTGAAATACCTTTAAGAATTCCTATATCATGCTTCTTGTCGTTATTTGATTTAAGATATTATCCAAATTGGGCTGGTAAATTAAGTATTGAATTAATGCCAACATATCAAAATTTAGTTATTGCACCTGTTATCAGTGATAGTGATTTTAAAGACATTTATAGCGTTGTTTCAGCTGATTCCACTACTGATTTAGGTTTTAGAAATATTAATGAAACAGTTAAAAATAATATTACGACTGATGGTAAAGTTATGAATGTTGGTCAAAAGTTTGAATGTAATACACAAACTACGAAAAATGTTAAAATAAAATTAGCGACATATTTATTGCAAATGGATGTTTTCAATTCATTAGCTGCAAGATATATTCAAGTTCCAATGCTATTTCCAATTCATGTCGTTCAAGTTCGTGATTTCACACAACCTTTAGGAACGAAATCGACTTATAACACAGCTGCCACAATTGGTTTGAAACATTGCGATACATTGTTTTGTGTATTCAGACAATCACAATATTCAAGAACTTGTTTTGTAAATCCTCAAATTAAATACTCATTTAATGTTGATGGTAAATTTTATCCTCGAGAACCATATAAAACTGTAGATGATGCTAAACATGTTAATATGACGTTTGATGCATTAAATGTTAATAATTCATTACTGACATCAGTAAGTAAAGATATTTCAACATCAATGCAACCATATTATTACGTTCATAAGTATACATTAGACAAAAGCGATAAAATCACTTGTAGTGATATCAAAAAATATCACGGTTTGGATAATTCAAACTTTTTCATTGGTATTCCATTTGCTGATTCAACTGATTTTATGGGTGGTATATCAACTACTGGTACAGTTCAAATTGAGCTTATGGGTGATAGAGTAGAGGAAGAAGGCAATATAACCAATTTCATTGCACCAACTGGAATATACTTTGAAGATGCATTAATGAAAATTAGAGCTATGAAACCTGATGGAAGAAGTCAAATTGAAATCACTAATGCTACAATTGAACAAATCATTGCTGGAGCTGCTAAATAAAAATAAAGTTTTTTTAAAAGTTTGGATATTCTTCACCTTCAGTTATGGTAATTTCGTTAATGTTTGGATTATACATTAATATATATGCTCCTTTTCCTTGATTTATATTTTTCAAGAATGGTTTAATTTTAACATGTTCGAAATCATTAGTATGAATTATATAAGGTTGATTTAAACCAAATTTTTTTGCTTTTTTCAACATCTTTGGATTAACTGATATAACGAATTTATATACAACTAAATCATTAATGTAGAAGAATATATTCTCGATAAATCTGTATTGAGAAATTGTGAATAATTTTTTAAGTTGTAATTGTTTGATGAAATCGAAAATATCAATCAACATGTATTTAATTCATGATAAATTTATATTTTTATCATATAAAAATGTCTGTTCCACACTCAACTATACTCTCATGTTCGAGAGGTGTTTTAGCTAAAACTGATGTTGGTTATTGTTCTCCGAAACAATCACAAAATTCGAGTTCATATGCTGAAAATAACGTTAAGGTTGTTGTATATCCAAAAAAGGAAGATGCACGAATTAATGCACCAACAGAAAACGGCTCGGAGGATGATAGCTGTAGCTTCCTGAGGCTTCAACGAAGCCAAAGCCTAAGTCACGAAATGGCGAACCCATACGCAACAACTAATGATTCAACAGAGAATTCAAATGAAATTAAAGAAAGATCGATGGTGCAAAGCACCGCGCCCGAAGGGATTGACACAGCAAAGGACACTTTAACAAATTTACAACAAATAATTAAAAATAAAGATATGTTAATACAAGCTTTAGTGTTATCACTTGATATCATTCAAAACAATCCATTAATAATCAATAAATATGTTATCGCCGATGAACATGAATTAGCTTTATTAATCAAATATTTAACTGATGCCGAAGAAGTTGATATTATCAAAAATGATCATGAATGCTCGTGCTCTGTTAGTAAAAAATATGATATAATTAACAGAATTATGATTAAGAAAAATGGTGAAATATATAACTTGAAATACTCATATCCAGAATTTGTATCTTCAACAATTATTTTGTCAGGTTTACATGAAAGTTCCTGATTTAAAGGATAAATATGATACATCTCCTGATATATTTGCTTTGTGTTCTGATACTTTCCCGAAGAATACAGTCCATATATTTCTTCAACACTATATGGCAGATTGTACAGATTTTCTCTTGTTATTATCACAAAATAATTATCTGACACCTTTACAAGTTCAGCAAACTCTTGCTGTCTTATAAACTGATTTTCTTCATCAATAAAAATGATATTTCCTGATAAATTTTTGAGCAGCATCTGCCACATATTTCCCTCAAGAACTGTGCACGTGGCATCACATTCGATTTCAATTCCGCTTGCATTACCCAGGTTTGCAAATTGTCTGATCATATTTATGAGTGTTGTTTTCCCTGTAGCACTGTCCCCTTTTATTATCGTGATATTTCTTTTTATTTCAAATTCATAATGAAGTCTATTGTTTTTCACAACAATTTTATGCTTACCCTTCATACTTTCTCCTATACATATTTACCTGCAACACTGATGAATTCAGCCATACTGTGAACTATTTCTCCCGTATTCAGTATCTTTGCCTCAAAATCTTTACCAAAATCCATTATATGATGCAGATTAATTGTCAAATTCTTTTTGCCCGCAATTCTCAATATCCACTTTGCGCAGTTATCACCACACGCTGAAGCGTTAAAAATTTTTCCGCTATCATCAAAAGCCATCAGCATAAGGGTTTTCACTCCACCGGACAATTCCTTTGTGGATATCGGTCCCAGTATCGGGCTTTGTACCAGATGTGGTCCAATGACGTCTGATTTATCTATATCTTTTATCATTTTGACAGACAGCTCATCCGTTATCCATTCATCTTCATATGTGTTATCAAAATACACCGGAGGATGGTAAATTGCATTTTCCATATCCCCTAAATATATATTTAACATTGAAATCCTCCATCCCATCTGTTAGGATTCTAAAGTATACGCTATGATACGATTTATTGTCAAGTTTCTAAGCATTTACACCGCTCTCACCACAGCAGTGATCAGTTCTGTAAACTGCTTTGCCACGCGGTCTGCGGTTTCCTGCACTTCCTTGTGGTTGAGCTTTTTGTCGGATAGTCCTGCTGCAAGGTTTGTGATACATGAGATTCCGCAAACCTCAAGTCCCATATGACGCGCTGCAAGTGCCTCACAGGCTGTACTCATTCCGACGGCATCTCCTCCGAGGATTTTACACATCCTGACCTCGGCCGGGGTCTCATACTGCGGGCCTGTCAGCTGTACGTAGACTCCTTCTCTAAGCTTTATGCCCAGCTTATCTGCCTTTTCTTTTACGATTTTCCTCATTCTTCGGCTGTATACCTCGCTCATATCCGGAAAACGCTCGCCCAGCTCATCAATATTGGCTCCGATCAGTGGACTTGGTATGGCTGTCGCGATATGATCCGAAATCAGCATAAAGTCTCCCGGATTAAAATCAGTATTGAGGCCGCCTGCCGCATTTGTGAGTATCAGCTTTTTTGCGCCCATCATTCCCATGAGGCGTGTCGGTAGCACAACGTCTGTTATCGGATATCCCTCATAATAATGTACTCTGCCCTGCATGATGACAACAGGCACACTATCCACATATCCAAATACAAACCTACCTTTGTGTCCGGGAACTGTGGATGTCGGAAAGCCCTTGATATCCTTGTAATCTATGGTTGTCTCTATCTTAATCTGCTCTGCATAGTCTCCAAGTCCCGAGCCCAAAACTATGGCTGTCTCGGGTACAAAATCTGTTTTTTCACGCACACTCGCAAGGCATGTGGTGAGTTTTTCATATATACTGTTCATTTTTTTCTCCATATATTTTCTGTTTAAGTTTAAAAAATTCCTGAGATATTACCCCTTAAAGTTCTTCAAGAATAGAATGTCCGATGGTACCCTCCGGCATTTTTACGCCGAAGTTGTCAGTAATTGTGGCTCCAATCACCGCAAAGGTGGTTTCCTCCTCAATTGCGCCGCCACCCTTCATGCTCTTAGAATACGCGATAAACGGCACATACTCGCGTGTGTGGTCCGTTCCCTTGTAGGTAGGGTCGTTTCCATGGTCTGCGGTCAGTATGAGCAGATCATCATCCCTTAGCTTTTCCATTAAAATGCCCAGGTTTTTGTCGAATTTCTCAATTTCCTCTCCGTAGCCTGTCACATTTCTGCGGTGTCCCCACAGTGCATCGAAATCGACCAGATTCACAAAGCACAGCCCTTTAAAATCCTTCTCACAAATATCAACGGTCTGCTCCATTCCATGAACCGAGCTTTTTGAGCGCAATGCCTCTGTAATGCCCTCTCCACAGAAAATATCATTGATTTTGCCGACTGAAATGACATCCAGCCCACTATCCTTTAATGCATTTAATGCCGTAAGACCTGTAGGCTTAAGTGCATAGTCATGCCTGTTTGAGGTTCGCACGAACTCACCCTTTTTCTTTCCCACATACGGTCTTGCAATGACGCGCCCTACTCTCCACTCGTCCTTGAGTGTTATTTTTCTGGCTATCTCACAGCAGCGGTAGAGATTCTGTAAATCAAAGGTCTCCTCATTACCGCAAATCTGAAGCACCGAATCCGCTGACGTGTATACGATCATCGAACCGTTCTTTATCTCTTCCTCTCCGAGCTCCTCGATTATCTCAGTGCCGCTGGCGCTCTTGTTGCCTATGACCTTTTTTCCGCACTGCTTCTCAAGCTCAGCGATGAGCTCCGGTGGAAATCCGTGCTCTGTGAAGGTTTTAAACGGCTTTTCGGTTTTTATGCCCATCATCTCCCAGTGGCCTGTCATCGTGTCCTTGCCGTTGCTCGCCTCTGCCAGCCGCGTAAATCTGCCGATTGGCTCAGTCGCCGGCTGCATCTGACCGCCGCAATGCAGATTAAGCATCCCAAGCCTTGTAAGATTTGGGATGTCGAGAGTCTGCATCCTCTCAAGTATATGTCCAAAGGTGTCTACATCTGTGTCTCCAAACCTTTCCGAGTCCGGCATCGCGCCGATTCCCAGAGAGTCCAGGACTATCACAAAAATTCTGTTATATTTCTTCATGGTGTCATACCTCCATTTTCCGGTCCGTAAATTTGCACAGCGAGGAGCTGTTAAATCTCCATAAGCCTCACGGCACTATACCAGCTGTCTGAAAATCCGCTCCTTCACGGCATCATCTGCAAATGCCACATCCAATGCATTTTTCATCATAAGCGGCAGCTCCTCATCGCGTATGCCATATGTTTTTTCTATGAACTCAAGCTCCTTTGACAGAGTTGTATTGCTTACGGTGCGGTTGTCTGTGTTTATTGTGACCTTTAATCCCGCATCCAAAAACTCCCTGATGGGATATTCGTCTGCTGAAGCCACCGCCTTTGTCTGCAGGTTACTTATCGGACAAAGCTCGATGCCTATACCCTTTGCCGAAAGCTGCCTTTCCAGATCACCGTGGCCTCTCATGGCTATTCCATGGCCTATCCTGGCTGCTCCGGCCTCCACTGCATCTATGATATTCTGTGCATTTCCACACTCTCCCGCATGTATTGTAAAAGGCAGCCCAAGCTGCTTTGCATATTTGAAAAGCTCCATGAAGCCTGACATAGGGTAAGGCACCTCAGCACCTGCGAGGTCTGCCGCGCACACACCCGCGCCTAAAAATTCCCTTGCGGTGTGCAGCATGCGTCTGTTTTGTTCCTCGCTGTGATGCCTCATGGCGCACACAATAAGCCCATATTCTATGCCAAAATCCTTTTTACCTCTCTCAAGTCCCTTAATCGTCGCCTCCATCACGCGCTCGCAGCTCATCCGCTCATTCTCTGAAAGCAGCGGTGCAAAACGGATTTCCGCGTATACGACGTTTTCCCGGTGCATGCCCTTAAGCACATCATAGGCGGCTCCCTCAAGCCCCTTTTCATCCTGGATGCACTGCCCCGGCAAGTCAAATTTCTCCAGATACTGTGCCAGACTTGTGCAGTCATCCGACACGCTAAGCTCTGCCTCCCGCACCGTCCTGCCAAGCCTTTTCTCGACAAATTCACGGCTTAATGAGCCATCCAGATGGCAGTGAAGCTCAATTTTCGGCAACTTTATTATATTGTCTCTTATATTCTCTTTTCTCTCCATATTTCCCCCATTTCCGGTTTCCCGCTTCCTGTTGAGGCGGCTAATGTTCACACGACCATATAATCAACAACTATTACAGCCCATTATACAGCCTATTAAAGGTACAGCTACAGGTCGCTCTACTCAAGGTTCGCAGGTCCGAACCCCTGCGGGAGCATATCCTCCAGTGTGTAAACCCTATAATTTTCCCTGTCAATTGCCAGTATTATTTTAAAGGTCTTCGGATTGCAAAACTCCATCATAACCTGGCGGCATACTCCGCATGGCGCTGTATAACCTGTCGCTTTTTGGTTCTTTCCGCCCACGATACAAATTGCCTCAAAATCCCGCACGCCTTCACTCACTGCCTTGAAAAATGCTGTCCTTTCCGCACAGTTTGTCGGTGTGTAGGCTGCATTTTCTATATTGCAGCCGGTGTAGACTGCCTGATTTTTTGCTAAAAGAGCCGCACCGACATTGAAGCCTGAGTACGGCGCATATGAAAAGTCAAGCTGTGCAAGGGCTGTATCAATCAGTTTTTCAATTGTTTTTTTATCCATATATAATTCCCCGGTTATTTATTGTATACGAAAATTCAGTCCATAGCCTTAATGAGCTTCACCACACGGCTTGTCCCAAGCCTGTCAGCGCCAAGCTCAAGAAATCTTTCTGCATCATCTAATGAAGAAATGCCTCCGGCAGCCTTCATCTTCACACCCTCTCCGATATGCTCTGAAAACAGCTTTATATCGTCAAAGGTCGCACCTGCCGTGCCAAAGCCTGTAGATGTCTTGATGTAATCAGCCCCTGCGCTCGTCACGATATCGCACATCCTGATTTTCTCATCATCTGTGAGAAAGCAGGTCTCGATGATGACTTTAAGCACCTTATCCTTGCATATGGACTTGAGCTTCTTTATTTCATCCTCTATCAGCTCATACCTTTTATCCTTGAGCCAGCCGATATTGATGACCATATCTATCTCCTTCGCTCCGTTTGCAAGGGCATCCTCTGTCTCAAAGGCTTTCACCGCAGTGGTCGAATATCCGTTAGGGAAGCCTATCACTGTACAGACCTTTACCCTTTCGCCCAGATACTTTGACGCCTGACTTACATAGCTCGGCGGTATGCAGACCGATGCTGTGTGATATTTTATCGCATCATCGCATATCTGCCTGATTTCGTCCCATGTAGCCTGTGGGGATAAAAGTGTATGGTCAACGTGTTTTAAAATTTCATTTATATCCAATGTCTGTTCTCCGTTTCTGTGTTTTATGTCTGACTTATTCTCCGGCGCAATCCTCACGAATGAGGTTTCGCACTGCTGAAACTGCCACCTGAACCGCCATGTCCGTATCGCGTACCACAGGATTCTCAAGCCCGAGCTTTTCCCTCTCCTGATTTGCGACCACAAGGAAGCATGAGCCTGCCCTAACTCCAAGCTTTGCCGCAACGACAAAAAGCGCGGCTGACTCCATCTCTGACGCAAGACAGCCAAGCATCCTCCATGCATTCCATTTATTGATAAGCTCGTAGCCTGCCGGCATTTTTTCAGGCTCGTGCTGTCCGTAAAATGCATCCTTGCACTGCACCACGCCTGTGTGATGCGTAAAGTTTTTCTGCTTTGCTGCCGCAACAAGCGCGTTTGTGACATCTAAATCTGCCACAGCCGGAAACTCTATCGGCGCATACTCCTTTGATGTGCCCTCCATGCGGATGGCGCCTGTCGCAATCACGATGTCACCGCTTTTCACATCTGTCTGCATGCCTCCGCAGGTTCCGATCCTCACGAAGGTATCTGCACCGCATCTGTACAGCTCCTCCATCGCGATGGATGCGGATGGTCCACCGATGCCTGTCGATGTTACGCTGACCTTCACTCCATCCAATGTGCCGGTGTATGTGATAAACTCCCTGTTGTCAGCTATCAAGACCGGATTGTCAAGGTACTGCGCTATTTTAACGCACCTCTTCGGATCTCCCGGCATGATAACATACCTGCCGACCTCTCCCTTTGCGACCTGGATATGATACTGTCTGTCAGGATCCTTTGAATAATTTTTCATGTAATGCCACCTCCCACAGTTTTCTTTTGTTAGCTTTAATTATACACAATTTCTGTGGTTTTGTGCAGAGGAAAGGACATTTTCTTATAATCTATAAAAACTACAGCGGGCAGAACCAGTATCCGAACACTCCGCTATCGACATCCGCTGCATTTGCCGGGGCGGCCGGCTCAAATTCCGTGAAGCCGAATATCCCTGCCAGCATGCGCTCCTGCGGCTCGCTCACGCCCGGCACTCCGAGATATTTCCTGCCATCTGTATCCGTTTTGATGACGAGATGCTTATAGTTTGCGTAACCGTGTGTAAGAAAGCTGTTGTTGACTATGTACCAGTTTTTGGCTGGAAGCGTGCGAAGCTCTGATATGTCTATGCGCCGGATTTTGTCCTGACTGTCATCAACATTTTGACTATGAACCTCTTTCTGACAGCCCGGTTCAGGCTTAGGAGTCGATACAGGTTTTTTCTTATTTGATAAATCTGCTTGTACCTTGAGTGGTTTTCCTATAACTGCAGCCGTGTTATCCGTCCAGCAGCTTGCCAGAAATTTTTCATCTGCATTTTCCAGTTCTATCCTTACACCGAGCACCTGCAAAAATGTCTTTCCACTGTCCTTTACGTTTTCGGTATCTACATTATATATCTCTCGCGCTTCACCGTTTTTTACCGTAAGCTCTCCTGCCTCTATGACCGCCTCCGCTTCATATATCAGATACACTTTTCCTTTTCCGGAGTATTTTCCGAGATTTTTTATCTGTACGAGAAATGCACTTTTTTCTCCATTTATTTCTACTTTTATAAAGCCTGCATTATTTCCTTTCATTCTGCCATCATATAAATACAGGTATGTAACGAATCTCTTCATGCTTATTTACCCGCCTGCGCGTTTTGTACTATTCTATGAGTGAAGCAGTGATATTATGTGTGTTATTAATTTATACTTGATTTATAGCTATTCGAGCCATCTTGTGAAAATAAAATAGGAATTATTCTTATTTTTCTCTTGACAATTATAGTACTATCGTGTATATTGATATCAGTAACAATTCCTGATTTCATTTAAAAGGAGATTCATATGATTAAGTATAGTCGTCAAAGAGAGTCGATAGTCAACTTTCTGGCGAGCCGGACCGATCATCCGACTGCTGAAACTATCTATCAGAATATCAAAAAAGAATTTCCCAACATCAGTCTTGGAACTGTTTACAGAAACCTTTCCTTGCTTGAGGAAATTGGTGAGATCATCAAGATTTCGACAGGAGTCGGTCCTGATCATTACGACTACAACACAGCGCCTCATTATCACTTTATATGCAGAGGCTGCGGACGCGTGATGGATATCGATTTGGACTTCGCCGATGAGCTGATGACACAGGTGCAGGAATCCACTGATTTAGCCATTGAGAGCTGCTCAGTTTCGTTTACAGGACTTTGTCCGGATTGCAAGAATGAGCTTTCCTAGAGCCTGACAATTTTTACAACAATTAAACATTTATTTACTATCTTTAAAAGGAGGAACATTATTATGGCAAAATGGGTTTGTACAGTTTGTGGATACGTTTATGAGGGAGAGAATCCACCGGCAGAGTGTCCGGTATGCCACGTTGGCGCAGATAAATTCAAGAAGGTTGAGGGAGATTTAACACTCGCTGCAGAGCATGAGTTTGGAGTATACGCTTCAACTGTTAAGAACAATCCTGAAATCTCTGATGAAGATAAGAAATACATCTTCGAGCAGTTAAAGGCTAACTTCGAGGGCGAGTGCTCTGAAGTAGGTATGTATCTTTGCATGGCTCGTGTAG
>ERZ780178.2556-NODE-2556-length-10475-cov-3.177351_pt1 | contig 10475 bp, 8 predicted proteins | sample MGYA00511018_ERZ780178 | MGnify/ENA primary metagenome ERZ780178 (study PRJEB29588, sample SAMEA2151439) | human gut metagenome | biome: human gut; feature: human-associated habitat; material: faeces | place: Denmark | collected 2008/2010 ...
TCGGCGCTTCTCCATGCATGACCGCATCGAAATTTCTCAGTGCTTCCTTCTGAGTCTCCGTCAGACGCTCCGGCACCTGAACAACCAGAGTCACATAGTGATCACCGCGTAAATTACGGTTACGCAGAGAAGGTACGCCCTTGCCCTTTAAGCGGATACGTGTACCTGTCTGTGTACCCGGTGCAACTGTGTATATAATATCTCCATCAACAGTCTTGATTCTTATATCTCCGCCTAAGGCTGCAATAGCATACGAGATGGATGCCTTTGAAAAGATATTAACATCCTGACGCTCAAAATCCCTGCTGCCTGAAACAATAACTTCAACAAGAAGATCTCCACGCGGTCCGCCATTTATGCCCGGCTCGCCGTATTCACGTATTCTGACACACTGTCCATTATCTATACCGGCTGGAATCTCAACAGTCTTTCTGACCTTCTTGGTATTGTAGCCTGTACCGTGACATGTAGGACACTTATCCTTTACTACCTTGCCCGAACCACCGCAGGATGGACATGTTGTGACATTCTGCACTACACCAAACAGAGACTGACTCTGTCTGACAACCTTACCTGTACCATTACACTGGGTACATGTCTCAGGAGATGTGCCCGGCTTAGCTCCGTTGCCGCCACAGGTAGAGCATGTCTCCTTATAGTTGAATTCAAGCTCCTTTGTGCAGCCAAATATAGCTTCCTCAAAAGAAATTCTTACACTGAGACGGACATTTGCACCCTGTGCAGGACCATTTCTTCTGCCACTGCTTCTTCCACCTCCGAAGAAATCTCCGAAAATGTCACCAAAAATATCCCCCATATCCATGCCTGAGAAATCAAAGCCACCGGCTCCGCCGCCTGTGCCATCAAATGCTGCATGACCGAACTGATCATACTGGCGTCTCTTATCCGGATCAGACAATACGGCATAGGCCTCCTGAGCCTCCTTAAACTTCTCCTCACACTCTTTATCACCCGGATGAATGTCAGGATGATATTTCTTTGCCTGCTGTCTGAAGGCTTTTTTAATCTCTGCATCTGTAGCGGTCTTAGATACTCCTAATACCTCATAATAATCTCTTTTTTCTGCCATAATTGAAAATTCCTTTTATTATACAACTAATTCGCAAGGCCGGCCAAGCGGCCAACCTTGCGAGTAATTTTACTTACGCAGCCATTATGATGCTTTGATTGATAACCCAAATTACAGGTCATTAATCCTCATATCATTATGGCAGCATCTGTTTAATTATACTTCCTTGAAATCTGCGTCGATGACATCATCATCTGCACCGTTTGAAGCACCTGCATTCATATCAGGACCTGCCTGACCTGCTCCGGCGTTCATATCAGGACCTGCTCCTGCTGCACCCTGTGCTGCCTGAGCCTGCTCATACATCTTTGCAAATACCTTCTGCGCACTCTGTGTGAGCTTCTCCTGTGCTGCCTTGAGCTCTGCAACATCAGCCTCTGTCATAGCCTCTGCCTCTTTATGTGCATCAAGGAATGACTTAACTGCTGCGATATCAGCCTCAACTGCTGACTTATCAGCGGCATCAACAGAATCTCCAACCTGCTTTAATGCATCCTCTGTCTGGAATACAAAGCTCTCAGCATCATTTCTTGCATCGATTGCTTCTTTTCTCTTCTTATCCTGTGCCTCAAACTCAGCAGCCTCTTTAACAGCCTTATCAATCTCATCATCAGACATATTAGATCCTGCTGTGATTGTGATGTGCTGCTCTTTTCCTGTTCCAAGATCCTTTGCAGACACATTTACGATACCATTTGCATCGATATCGAATGTAACCTCAATCTGTGGAACTCCACGACGTGCTGGTGGGATACCATCAAGTCTGAACTGTCCGAGTGATTTATTATCGCGGGCGAACTGTCTCTCACCCTGTACTACGTTGATATCAACGGCTGTCTGGTTATCAGCGGCTGTAGAGAATATCTGGCTCTTTCTTGTAGGAATAGTTGTATTTCTCTCGATAAGTCTTGTAGCAACACCACCCATTGTCTCGATTGAAAGAGAAAGTGGAGTAACATCAAGGAGAAGTACTTCGCCTGCACCGGCATCTCCTGCAAGCTTACCACCCTGGATAGAAGCACCGATTGCTACGCACTCATCAGGGTTAAGAGACTTGCTTGGCTCTTTTCCTGTCATCTGCTTTACCTTGTCCTGTACGGCCGGAATACGTGTAGAACCACCTACAAGTAATACCTGTCCAAGGTCTGCATTTGTAACGCCTGCATCCTTCATAGCGTTCTGTACTGGGATTGCTGTTCTCTCTACGAGGTCATGTGTCAGCTCATCGAATTTAGCTCTTGTAAGAGTCATATCGAAATGCTTTGGTCCCTCTGCTGTAGCTGTGATGAATGGAAGGTTGATGTTTGTAGTAGTAGCTGAAGACAGCTCCTTCTTTGCCTTCTCAGCAGCTTCCTTTAATCTCTGGAGTGCCATCTTGTCTGTAGAAAGATCAACACCCTCTGCCTTCTTGAACTCGTCAATCATCCACTGTGTTACCTTGTTATCGAAATCATCACCACCAAGGTGTGTATCACCGTTTGTAGATAATACTTCGATGACTCCGTCACCAATCTCGATGATAGATACATCAAATGTACCACCACCAAGGTCATAAACCATAATCTTCTGCTCTTTCTCATTGTCAAGACCATAAGCAAGTGCTGCTGCTGTAGGCTCGTTGATGATACGCTTTACATCAAGACCTGCAATCTTGCCGGCATCCTTTGTAGCCTGACGCTGAGCATCGTTGAAGTAAGCAGGTACTGTGATAACTGCCTCTGTAACCTTCTCACCGAGGTATCCCTCTGCATCAGCCTTTAACTTCTGAAGTACCATAGCTGAAATCTGCTGTGGGCTGTAGCTCTTGTCATCAATCTGTACCTTGTAATCTGTACCCATATGTCTCTTGATAGAAGAAATTGTCTTCTCAGCATTTGTAACTGCCTGACGCTTTGCTGGCTCACCGATAAGTCTCTCTCCTGTCTTTGTGAAAGCAACTACTGAAGGTGTGGTTCTTGCACCCTCCTGGTTTGCTATAACTGTAGGTTTTCCACCTTCCATAACTGCTACGCAGCTGTTTGTTGTTCCTAAATCAATACCAATGATTTTGCCCATTTTATTTTCCTCCTATTAAATATAGTGTTTTTACCTGTTTAATATATTTGTAACCATCCGTTGTCTCACATGAATCCCTTAAATGCTGTCTGCATTCATATAAATCTGATTCACTGTCATGCCGGATAGATGTACACATCATTACTGTACTACCGATACCATGCTGTGGCGTACCACTGAATCCTTGTACATATAGCCCTTCTGAAGCTCCTGCGCTACGGTGCCTGACTCAAGCTCATCATTTTCAACCTGCATCACTGCATTGTGGAAATCAGGATCAAACTCCTGTCCTACACACTCTATCGGCTTTACACCTGCAGCATCAAGCTCTGTGAGCATCTGCTTATAGACCTTATCCATACCTGTGATAAAAGGATCATCCTTCTTATCATCCGGTACTGCTGCAAGACCTCTCTCGAAATTGTCGATTACAGGAAGGATTTTCTCAACTATTGTCTTTGCTCCCATGTCAAACATCTGGGATTTTTCCTTCTCACTTCTCTTGCGGAAGTTATCGAACTCTGCCATCTGTCTTTTCAGACGGTCGTTAAGCTCTTCAATCTGCTCATCCTTCTTGTCTTTTTTCTTTTTCTTGAAGAGACCTTTCTTTTCATCTGCTTTTGCTTCTGCATCAGCTAAAGCATCATCATCTGATTCAGTTTCATTCACATCTGTATCTTTTGCATCTTTTGTTTCTTCAGCTGTCTGAGTGCTTTCCTCATCAGCTCCTTCAATCTCTATCTCTTCTGCTTTGTTTTCTGCAGTCTCATTGTCGATTGTTTCTTTTTTAATATCCTCTGGCATTTTTGACCACCTTCCTATGTTTCATCCTCAGACTTCTTATAAATTCCATCTAACTGGGATTTAAGAGTCTTTAGATTATCCATTACTTTTTCATAATCCATACGCTTTGGTCCGACAATTCCTATCGTGCCCTTTACGCCCTCACCCAGATCATATGTCGCAGTGACAACGCTGCAGTCCTTCATGGTCTGGATCGGAGATTCATTTCCTATATAAACCTGAATGCCTGTTCCATTGTCCTTCTTCTCGGAATCGGATAGGGATTCAGTAACAAGGCTTGCTAGCTCTTCCTTTTCCTCAAATGCTGACAAAAGTGTCGCTGCATTATTGGAATCCGAAAGCTCAGGATACTTCAGAATATTTGTCGCTCCGCTGGTGTAAATCTTAAGATCCTCACTCTCCGCGAAGGTCTGTGCCAATGCATCAATCACATCAGAGACAATTCCTGAATGAATACCGGCTCTCTCCTTTATGCTTGCAATGTTTCCAAGATTAATCTCGTTCATTGCGAGTCCGTTTAATGAGGTGTTAAGCAGAATGTTGAGCTTAAGTATCGTCTCATTGTCAAGCGGCTCATATAAATCAAGCATCTTGTTTCTGACCATATTATTGTTCATAACAATTACTGCAAGCAGGTGCTGATCGTCAACCTGTGAAAGCTGGATGAATTTCACCTTGTTGTGATTGACATCCGGTGCAGAAACAAGTGTGGCATAATTGGTATTGTTTGCAAGTACCTTTGCCGCCTGCTTTAACACCTGCTCCATCTTCTCGGTATTTTCAATGACCAGCTCCTTCATATCAGAAAGTTCTTTTTCCTTCTTATCATTGGTCTCTATAAGATGGTCTACATATAATCTGTAGCCCTTATCCGAAGGAATTCTTCCTGCTGAGGTATGTGGCTGTACTATATAGCCCATCTCCTCCAAGTCGCTCATCTCATTTCTGATTGTTGCCGAGCTCAGATTAAGATCTGTATATTTTGAAATTGTACGTGAGCCAACCGGCTCTCCTGTGGCGAGATAATTGCGGATGATTGCATCCAGTATGGTAAGCTGTCTCTCGCTCAATTCTAGTTCTTTGTTTTCATTTTCCATTGGTCACACGCTCCATCTGAAGTATGCTTTTAATTTGTTAGCACTCTGTATTTTGGAGTGCTAATTTTTTATCTGTACATAACATACCACCACCTATTAGCAATGTCAACCCTCGAGTGCTAATTTTTTTAATAAAATTTTTGAAGCCCTTGATTTTACTGGGGTTTCAGGCTTTATTAATTTTCTATTAAATTGATTTTGGCGTTTACTATACCATTACTGTACCATTTTTTCAATTTTTTCATTTCATGCTTAGCATCAAATGATACGAAAAAGCAGTCAATCCTAAATGTGAAAGACTGCTTTATATCATATTTCTTATTGCTTTGTGTGTATATTTAGCTGATTGTCTATATCCCTTCCTGCATACATTACTCTAAGTATTGTTACAACCATTCAAAAATTCCTCTCAAATCACTGTCAGCCTGTTCTGATACTTCTATTTCATATATCATAAGCCATAATCTTTGCGAATATCAGAAAAGGCTTTCTTAGCATTTTTTGTCCGTCCAGCCTGCATATCCGCATATCCCTTCTCTAATTCTTCATTGAACTCTACCTCTGATAATGCGCTGATATCAACAGGTCTGGCAGATGGTATTTTTACTTCAAACGGAAGACCTCTCTGTAAGATAATCTGCATATAAAACATCTCCTTCCTGCCATATTTTTATGTTATGCAAAACCTCCGAACGGCTTTAGCCAATAAATCAGTTATTATTATTCCTAATCAAAATCTGTATGATTTTATCATAATTTTCCGGTCTGTGTGGAAACGTACAGTCTGTGCATACCTTGATTTTTTTGCCATTCTTCTCTATGTAGGTCTTACTTCCGGGACAGTTTGGCATACTATACATAGGACAATAACAAAACAGACAATTAAATTCATCCGAAAGTCCCTTGTGACACGGAAAATATTTGCAATCTGTGTTTTTAAAGTATTTATAAGAGTTTTCCATTTTTATTCCTTCTATATTCATATGCTTTTCTCACAAGGCTCTCTGCAAAATGCGGATTTGACGGATAATACAGGTGCGGAAATCCAAGCCAGTAATTATCATGGCTTATCACGCAGTCGTAGCTTCTGCCTGTGGCCGGCTTGGTCGCAATACAATCGGCTCCATTATCGGTGCTGTCGTAATAATGAAATTCATGCGCCTTTATTTTTTCATTTTGCGGTAGAAAATTGCTATGCTTTTCCGCAAGCTCAATATATCCGAACCTGACCAGCTTTCCCTTAAAATGACACCCACCATCTAATGCCCCCACAAGCTTAGACTTATTCATATCATTTTGTATATCTGCTTTATTTTGTACATCAGCCTTGTTTTGCTCATCTGTATCATCACAGATGTTACGGATATATGTGTGTAGATACATAAATCCTCCACACTCTGCAACCGTCGGCATTCCGGCTCTAATAGCTTTTTTTATGGCATTCAGCATAGATACGTTTTTACTCAGTTCCTTTGCATACAGCTCCGGATAACCGCCTCCAAGCAGCATTGCATCACAATCCTTTGGAAGGCTGGTATCGTGCAGTGGCGAAAAATACTGTAATTGTGCTCCGCATTTTTCGAGCATTCTTAGGTTATCTTCATAGTAAAAACAAAATGCTTCGTCCATGGCAACAGCTATGTTTACGGTATTTATTGCTTTATTTTGCGAAAATTCATTTTGATCACAATTACCTATATTTTTTTCATTATATACATCTGCACTTCCGCTGTCACCGATTTCATCTGCCTCTGCTGCAATGTCCATAAACAAATCCATATCTATTGTCTTTTTTAGTCTGTCGGCAGTTTCATTGAGCTGTTTTTTTATATCTGAAAGCTCATCCGGCATGACAAGCCCCAGATGTCTGCTTGAAAGCCCGATATCCTTCTGTTCCGGGAAATACCCGACTACTTTTACAGAAAGTTCCTTCTCTATCAGAGGCTTTATGATGTCATAATAGCCCTTCGACATCCGATTGAGCAGAACCCCCTTAATCAAGTGGTGCGTGTCATACTGCAAAAAACCGGCTATAAGAGCAAGCACTGACTTTCCCATGCCCTTTGCGTCTACCACGAGTATTATCGGAGTCTGCGTTACCTTTGCCAGATGGTATGACGAACCCTGCTCATATATTCCGCCAAGCCCGTCATATAATCCCATCACGCCCTCAAGCACCGCAAAATCACCGTCGGCTCTTTCATCTAAGAAAAGCTGCACTGTTGTCTTTTCGTCCGTAAAAAACGTATCGAGGTTTTTGGATGGTACGCCAAGCACCTTTTTGTGAAACATCGGGTCAATATAATCAGGTCCGCACTTATATGACAATATGTTTTTTCCGCTATCCTTTAATAGCTGCAGTAAAGCGCAGGTTATCATTGTTTTTCCACTGCCGCTTTTGGGTGCGGCTATCATAAAACGATTTATTTTCATGTTTTCATCCTTTATTTCATCATATACCTTAAAAATATCAGCCTTTAATGCTTTATTTTCGATGTTTTAATATAGAGGTGCAACATAAAAAGCTCCTGTTAAAATTCAAACGAACATATCCACACCGGATTTTCTGCCTGCATCAGATGGTAATGTCCTATCTGCTTTGAGCGGCTGACCTGCAGCTGCACGATATCCTCATTTTTCACATCATATGCCGACAATATTTCCTTTATCTCACAAATTGTTTCCATGGAAATTGCATTTATCACTATACGGATATGTGGATTTTTTACTTTAAGAGCCTCTATTATCTCCTTTAGATTGCCGCTGCTGCCTCCGATAAATGCGTGTGTCGGCACCGGAAGAGTGTCCATTCCGTCAGGAGCCTTTGCATTTATCACATGGATATTTTCAAGTCCATGCTTTTCTTTATTTTGTGTGATAAGCTGCACAGCATTTTCCTTCTGCTCGATGGCATAGACCTCCATATCATCGGAAAGTGATGCGGCCTCTACCGCTATGGAGCCGGTTCCGCTTCCCACATCATAAAGCACTGAATCCGATTTCAAATGAAGCTTACAGATGCTTACATGCCTTATTTCCTCTTTGGTCATCGGAACCTTTTCACGGATAAATGCTGCATCACTTAGCTGCGGTGTAACATTTTTTGCAACCGGATTGGGATTTTTTATCATGCAGATATACAGTCCCTCCCTTTTAAGCTTTGTGCACTCCTGTGGCGAAAGCTGCGATATAGTTTCATCCGGATATGATAGCTTGTATCCCACAGTTACCGAGCATTTTTGTAAACCATACCTTTCGTCACTGCTTAATAGGTGTCCAAGCATATTCACATCCTTTACACCTGACATCAGCATAAACGTTTTTGCATGATGGCTAATCCGTGATGTGATATTAGAAAGCTTTACTCCGTGGATGCTGCATATATATGCATCGCTGTAGGTTTCACCGACTGCTGCCGCCATATATGACACAGATGAAATTCCAGGAAGGATTGACACATCCGCATTTAATTTTCCTTCAGATATTTCATTTTTTATCGCCAGATACAGCTTTTTGCTTCCACTGTAAAAGCCCGTATCTCCCGAGAATAATATAAGAACATTACTGATTTTTACAGTATCTGCACCAATTTCATATAGATAAGGAATAATCTGTTCTGCAAGATAATACGGCTTTTTGTCTATCTTCGCACTGTATTTTTCTATCATGCGGCTTGCGCCAAGTATAATATCAGCGCTTTCTATTGCATCTGAAACAGCTTTTGTCATACAAGCATCATTTCCCATTCCAATGCCGGCAAGCATGATATGAAGCTTGTTATATTTACCGTCAATATATTCACAAACAGCTTCAAATGACATTCCATCATCCTGCACGCTTTGCCCCACAATATAGACCGGAATATTTTTATTTTTTGCGGCAGCTATTTTCTCAATAAAGCCACCGGCCGCACCGCTTTTTTTGGTGACCAGACATCTGATGTCATACTGATCAATAAGCGCCTCATTAAGCTGTGTACTAAACGGTCCCTGCAATGCCAGAATGTGCTTTCCTGTAATATCATTGTGCATGCATAAGCTTATGCTCTCAAGCCCCGGAAGCACGCGCACATACAATCTTTCCCTGACGTCTGAGCTTTTACAATACACTGACAGCTCCTTGCTTCCTGTTGTGAGCAGTATATTTCCGTCTGTATTGTTAAGTGCCTTTGCACATGCTTCATTGTCCTCAAAATAGCGGATATTATCATAATCTGCTGATATATCAGTATCTCTTTTAAGACGCACATATTCGATATTTTCTGATATGCTGCTATCCGCCTGATTGTCTGTAACAGCATGTGCCTCGTTAAACGCATAAACTGCCTGCTTTATATTTTCGGTAACAATGGCTGCATACGGATGGGTTGCATCCACTATGAGCTTACATTTTTGTTCCGCAAAGAAGCTTCTCATGCCTTCACTGTCCATACGCCCCATATGAACATGCGCGAACGGATTTTCATGCAGCACGATTTCACCGTATTCTGTTGCCACGCAAACCGTATGCTCTATGCCTCTTTCACACAGATGCTCTGATAGCTTACGTCCCTCTGTTGTTCCTGCAAAAATCAGTATTTTACTCAATCTGATATCCTCTCCTTGTGACAAGCTTTCCGTCAATTATTTGTGTACCCTCATTGCCGATAAATACTGTCGTAAACATGTTGACCTGTGCACTGCGAAGCTCACCGAGGGTACAGACCGTATAGCTTGTTCCCTCACGTCCGATATTTTCGACATAGCCGCAGGCTCTATCCGGCTCTATCGCACGAAGCAGAATATCACAGGCTCTCATCAGATAGTCCTTTCTCTTATGACTTGACGGATTGTACAGTGCTATGACAAAATCACCCTCTGCGGCAGCCACAAGACGCTTTTCAATCTTATCCCACGGCGTGAGCAGGTCACTTAAGCTGATGGTACAAAAATCATGGTTTAATGGTGCTCCAAGCACTGCCGCACCACTGTTTGCCGCTGTAATGCCGGGTATTACCGAAAGCTCTACGTTATCGTATTCCTGCCCAATCTCATACATAAGAGAGGCCAGTCCGTATATTCCGGCATCACCACTACATACAAGGGAGACTGTTTTGCCCTCAAGTGCCTTTTTAAAGCATAGATGACATCTTTCTTTTTCCTGACGCATCGGAGTGGTCAAAAGCTCTTTTGTCTGGAATTTTTTTCCAAGCAGCTTTATATATACGGTGTATCCCACTATGACATCACTCGCTTCCAGGGCGTCAATCGCCTGCTTTGTCATCATGCTTTCAAAGCCCGGCCCCATACCTACTATGTAAATTTTATTCATGTTAATCTCCATCTCTACTAATTTTATATAACCATGCAGCTATTTGCATTTTTTAATGATATGAGGGTCAAAAGGTATTTTGCCCCTTATTTATGATTAATCAGGATACCTTGCTGCCG
>ERZ780178.2561-NODE-2561-length-10465-cov-3.725841_pt1 | contig 10465 bp, 9 predicted proteins | sample MGYA00511018_ERZ780178 | MGnify/ENA primary metagenome ERZ780178 (study PRJEB29588, sample SAMEA2151439) | human gut metagenome | biome: human gut; feature: human-associated habitat; material: faeces | place: Denmark | collected 2008/2010 ...
CTATAACAAGAGGGTCTCTGTTAAAAAGCCTTATTATGATATCAGGAAATATCATTGCCGCCAAACACATCACAAGACCAACAGTAAACGTGACCGTTACGGCTGTCCAAATTATGCGCTGAAAATCTTTGATATTTTTTTGACCCCAATAACGTGTCAGATATATTCCTGCGCCAGTATTACAGCCATATAGGAAAGTAAAATAAACGCTGAAAAAATTTGTAGATACTCCTACCGCCGCAATAGCTGTGCTTCCTAAGGTGCTGACCATCCACTGATCTATGAAAGTGAGACATTGGCTGAATATTGAAGAAACAAGCAGCGGCATTATGATACTGAGAAATTTCCTGTTAAACTCCTTCTTCTCAGCTTTAAGGTCAACGCTTTCCGACAGCATATGAATCATCCCTCTCATCATTTACAAAGCCGTTACAGTTCCCTTTCAGATGCTATGTTGTATGCCGCAACTGCATATAGCTTGCCCGCACATTCCGCAAGATTATTGAGCGAAGTTTCTCCAGGATCATTATAATCAAGCATACCGCATACTGAAATGCCCTTTATGTCAAGACCAACAAGCCCCGTTTCCATTATCTCAACGACCTCATGAGAAGCAAATCCTCCTGCATAAGGTCTTGCCGCAGATGTCACAAAAGCAGGATCATAAAAGTTCATATCAAAGATCACAAAAACAGGTTTTCCTGATACATTCTTTTTTATTGCAGAACCCACGTCTGAAAACTTCATATAATCCATGTCAGAAGCTGTCAGCACATCTATACCCAGCTTTTCTAGCCTGCCACCGTATTGTGACATTCCGTTTCTTATTCCAACTTCAAGAGAAGAAGCATTGTCGCACATATCCTCTTCTGCCACTCTAACAAGCGCAGAACTTACCGAACCGCCGAAGTGGATAACAGCCATTTTGCCATACTTTTCATAGCAAGCTTTTATCTGCCCATAAGATGTCTTATCATCTCCGCCGATCATAAAGCTGCAAGCTCCCGTGGAAGCTATCGCTTTTTCAGCCGTATATATACATTTCTCAGCTGCCGCCTTTGAAGAGTCGTCGATGATAAGGTCACCGCAATCTCCGCTCTTTACGCTATGCGCCATATTAATGTCAAGTCCCTGATCGCAAAAACCGAAGCCAAAAATATCACGTCTGAAATATGCAGAACCTTTTCTTGAACCAGGCTTTGCAGTTTCATCACACTCATATGGTAATGCTGCAAAAAGAATATCATAACCATTTATATCATCGACCATAGGCGTTTCCAAAAAACCTGTTGGCCCCAGATCTCTCAGATCATCAAAGTTTAGTTTAAATGGACATTTTACCATATCTAACACCGACCTTTCCTATTATTCCTGCTCCGCTTTTTTCTTTGAAAGCAAAATAACAAACTGCTTTAGTATCGCCACTGCATTTATCGCAGTTATGCCTGCGGGATCGTAATTTTCCATTACCTCCACCAGATCAAAACCTACGATATCCAGCCCCGCAAGACCATTTCTGATTATCTCACAGGCTTCATATGTAGAAAATCCTCCCGGCATTGGAGTGCCTGTACCCGGCGCATATACAGGGTCAAGAAAGTCAATATCGAAAGTGATGAAAACCTTAGCGTCTCCCACCTGTTCCTTTATTCTGCGGCAAGTTTCCTTTATTCCGATCTTATGAAGCTCTCTCGCCGTGATGACCTTCATTCCGTGATCTTGAGCGTACTTGATGCGATAAGTATCTCCGCCGCTTCTTATACCGACCTGAATAGAATGTTCAGTATCAAGAATATCGTCCTCAATAGCATTTCTGAAAGGCGTTCCATGATTATATTTTATCCTGTCGCCATAATCCCATGTATCTTCGTGGGTATCGAAATGCACCATTGCGACCTTGCCATACTTTTCGCTGTAAGCTTTAAGTTCAGCATATGCAATAAGGTGATCGCCGCCCAGAACGATAGGCACTGCACCTGCGTCGAGTACCTTTCTGACCGATTCCCTGATAAGCTCCATTGTTTCTTCGACATAACCAAGCACAACGCCGATATCGCCCATATCCATGCCTTTTAGGTTAGCGACCTTATATGAGTTATCCTGTTCATATGACAATCTGCCTGCACCATAAGCATTTCTTATCGCTCTAGGGCCAAAACGACAGCCTGTCCTGTTTGTCACGCTGGTATCATAGGGCACGCCCAAAACAACAAAATCTTCGCCATCGATATCCGGCTTATATGGAAGCCCGAAAAGCGTCTTGATATTATTTCCTCTGCGCTTTGCAATGTTGCTTCGTGTCTCTTCTGAAATATTTTTATCAAACATTTTCGATCATTCCTTTCTTAGCATATTCTTTGATGCCCGCCTTTTTGCAAGCCACACAGGTAATAAATTCTTTTACGATACGGCTGGCAAGAATTGAAGTTATTCCCCCTGCGTCATAGTTCGGTGCGACTTCAACAAGGTCAAAGCCAACAATATCAAGACCGATAAGCGCATGACGAATAAGTTTAAGAGCTTGTCTTGAAGTAAATCCACAGGAAACGGGAGTGCCTGTACCGGGAGCAAAAGCAGGATCAACAAAATCAATGTCAAACGTGACCATGACCTTATTATTTCCGACCTTTTTACGAATAAGTTCAGCGGTTTTCTCAATGCCCATATGATGTATATCAACAGCATAGATATGCTCAAGGCCTGCATCATTTGCAAAATCGAAGTCGCTCTCGTCAAAAAGTCCGCCTCTCATACCTACCTGTATAGATGTTTTCGGGTCAATGCAGTCATATTCGATCGCTCTTCTGAAAGGGGTAGAGTGGTCGTGATGTTCTTTATCAGTATCGCTGCCCCATGTATCTGTATGCGAATCAAAGTGTATTATCGAAACAGGCCCGTAAACATCCTTATAAGCCAGCAGTTCAGGAAAAGTAATAGAATGATCACCGCCCAGAACGATTGGAATTGTACCTGTTCCCAAAATAGCTTTCATTTCCTGTGGTATCGAACCAAGATAAGCTTTCTCAGCGTTCCACATATCAAGATCTCCATAATCAACGCCCTTTACATATTTACTCGTATCAATGCCGACAGCCTCGTTCACGCTGTCTGTGGAAAAGGCTCTGCGAATCCCATCAGGACCAAACCTCGTTCCCGGACGATATGTTGTTCGGATATCAAATGGAATACCTATAATAGTGTAATCCGCCCCAGATGTGTCAGTTGAACTTTTCAAACCTCCATATGTAAGCTGCACCTTTTTATCAGTATTTATTGCGTTCATAGAATCACTTTCCTTTCTTAATTTGTTGATTTCATTTTACGCTATACAGTTACAGTAAAGTCAATGCTCATTTGTAAAGAAAAAATTAATTCTATGGCAACAGATTATCCTAAAGCGTTCTTTATTTTCTGCAAACTAAACGTCTAAAGCACATATCATATTATTAATGGCAAAAAACACCCCGTATCATAAGACACGGGGTGAAATTTTTGTTATCTATTCAGATATCCTAAACTTTGCAAGAATTACTTCTTCTGTGCAATAGCAGCCTGTGCAGCAGCAAGTCTAGCAATTGGAACTCTGAATGGTGAGCAAGATACATAGTCAAGACCGATCTTGTTGCAGAACTCAACAGATGTCGGGTCGCCGCCGTGCTCACCGCAGATACCGCAGTGGAGCTTTGGATTAACTGGCTTACCAAGTTCAAGAGCCATTTCCATAAGCTTGCCTACGCCGTTCTGGTCGAGCTTAGCAAATGGATCGTTCTCGTAGATCTTTGCATCATAGTAAGCATTGAGGAACTTACCAGCGTCATCTCTTGAGAAACCGAATGTCATCTGTGTAAGGTCGTTTGTACCGAAGCAGAAGAAGTCAGCTTCCTTAGCGATCTCATCAGCTGTAAGAGCTGCTCTTGGGATCTCGATCATTGTACCAACCTCATACTTAAGATCTACGCCAGCAGCAGCGATCTCAGCGTCAGCTGTCTCAACAACTACCTTCTTAACGTACTTAAGCTCCTTAACCTCACATACAAGTGGGATCATGATCTCTGGCTCAACTGTCCAATCTGGATGCTCCTTCTGAACCTCGATTGCTGCACGGATAACAGCCTTTGTCTGCATCTTAGCGATCTCTGGATATGTTACAGCAAGACGGCATCCTCTGTGACCCATCATTGGGTTGAACTCATGAAGTCCATCGATGATTGTCTTAATCTGCTCAACAGTTTTGCCCTGAGCATCTGCTAATTTCTTAATGTCAGCTTCCTCTGTAGGAACGAACTCATGAAGAGGTGGATCCAGGAAACGAATAGTAACCGGGCATCCTTCCAATGCTTCATAAAGAGCTTTGAAGTCTCCCTGCTGATATGGAAGAATCTTCTCAAGAGCTGCTTCTCTTTCTTCTACAGTGTCAGAACAAATCATCTCACGGAATGCTGCAATTCTGTCTTCTTCGAAGAACATATGCTCTGTACGGCAAAGTCCGATACCTTCTGCTCCAAGCTCACGAGCTTTCTTAGCATCTGCAGGAGTATCTGCATTTGTACGAACTTTAAGTTTTCTATATTTGTCAGCCCAAGCCATAACACGGCCGAACTCACCAGCGATGGTAGCGTCAACTGTCTTGATTTCGCCATCGTAGATGTTACCTGTTGTACCATCGATAGAGATGAAATCTCCCTCATGGAATTCTTTTCCAGCAAGAGTGAATTTCTTATTCTCTTCGTCCATAGCGATATCGCCACATCCAGATACACAGCATGTACCCATACCACGGGCAACTACGGCTGCGTGAGATGTCATACCACCACGAACAGTTAAGATACCCTGGGAAGCTTTCATACCTGTGATGTCTTCTGGAGATGTCTCAAGACGAACAAGTACAACTTTCTCTCCACGAGCGTTCCAAGCTTCTGCATCTTCTGCTGTGAAGACGATCTTACCACAAGCTGCTCCAGGAGAAGCTCCTAAACCTTTTCCGATTGGTGTAGCTGCTTTTAATGCTGCTGCATCAAACTGTGGATGAAGAAGTGTATCTAAGTTACGAGGATCAATCATAGCTACTGCTTCTTCTTCTGTCTTATGTCCTTCATCAACAAGGTCACATGCAATCTTAAGAGCTGCTGGAGCAGTTCTCTTACCATTACGGCACTGAAGCATGTATAACTTCTTGTTCTCTACTGTAAACTCCATATCCTGCATGTCATGGTAGTGATTCTCAAGAGTCTCACAAACCTTGATGAACTCAGCATATGCTTCTGGGAATTCCTGCTCCATCTGAGCGATTGGCATAGGTGTACGAACACCAGCAACTACGTCCTCACCCTGAGCATTGATTAAGAACTCACCCATTAATTTCTTCTCGCCTGTAGCAGGATCACGGGTAAATGCAACACCTGTACCAGACTCATCATTTAAGTTACCGAATACCATAGGCATTACGTTAACAGCTGTTCCCCAGGAATATGGGATATCGTTATCACGACGATATACGTTTGCACGTGGGTTATCCCATGAACGGAATACAGCTTCGATAGCTAATTTTAACTGCTCTACAGGATCAGATGGGAAATCGGTTCCTAACTGGTTCTTGTACTCAGCTTTGAACTGCTCTGCTAATTCTTTTAAGTCAGCGGCTGTAAGTTCAACGTCGAACTTAACTCCTCTGTCTGCTTTCATCTTATCGATGAGCTGCTCGAAATATTTCTTACCAACTTCCATAACAACGTCAGAGAACATCTGGATAAAACGTCTGTAAGAGTCATATACGAAACGCTCGAATTTAGGATCTGGGTTTCCAGCGATCATTGCTGCAACTACTTCGTCATTCAGTCCAAGGTTTAAGATGGTGTCCATCATACCTGGCATAGATGCTCTAGCACCGGAACGAACAGAAACAAGTAATGGATTCTTGAGGTCTCCGAATTTCTTTCCGTTGATCTCTTCCATTTTCTTAACGCCTTCCATAGCCTGTGCCATGATTTCGTCGTTAATCTTGCGGCCATCCTCATAATACTGAGTACAAGCCTCTGTTGTGATTGTGAATCCCTGTGGTACTGGAAGACCGATATCAGTCATCTCGGCAAGGTTAGCACCTTTTCCACCAAGGAGATTACGCATGGACATGTTTCCTTCACTGAACATGTAAACCCATTTGTTTGCCATTTTGAATTCCTCCTAATAAATTTACTTTGGTTTATTGATATGCGAACATCGTCTGTTATCAACAACAATTGATATCCACAATGTCACCCATTACGCGTGCCACTTGTCCACAAGCGCACATATTCATTTTATCATAATTTTATAGTTTCGCAACCATTTTTTCGAAATCAGACCACTCTGTTTTGTTAAAAATCAGGTGTTTGATTTAGAAAGTGAATTTTTCTGCAAAATATGTATCCAAATCTTCGATTTTGATACGCTCCTGCTCCATGGTATCACGGTCACGTACCGTAACTGCTCCGTCTGTTTCAGATTCAAAATCGTAAGTTACACAGAATGGAGTTCCGATTTCATCCTGACGACGATAGCGCTTACCGATATTTCCTCTGTCATCAAATTCGCAGTTGTATTTCTTGGAAAGCTGTGTAAATACTTTCTCTGCACCTTCATTTAATTTCTTGGAAAGCGGAAGCACACCAATCTTAACCGGTGCAAGTGCCGGATGGAAATGAAGAACGGTTCTCATATCCGGTTTCTCTTCTGTTCCGATGTTCTCTTCGTCATATGCTGCACAAAGGAATGCAAGTACCACACGGTCTGCTCCAAGAGACGGTTCAATAACGTATGGAATGTATTTTTCATTCTTGGTATCATCAAAGTAAGACATATCCTGGCCGGATGTATTCTGATGCTGTGTCAGGTCATAGTCGGTACGGTCTGCAATTCCCCACAGTTCGCCCCATCCGAATGGGAATAAAAATTCAAAGTCGGTAGTTGCTTTACTATAAAATGCAAGCTCTGCAGGATCATGGTCACGAAGACGTAATTCTTCATCTTTCATGCCAAGGCTTAACAGCCAGTTATGGCAGAAGGTTCTCCAGTACTGGAACCACTCAAGGTCGGTACCCGGCTCACAGAAGAACTCCAGCTCCATCTGTTCAAACTCTCTGGTACGGAAAGTAAAGTTACCAGGAGTAATCTCGTTACGGAAAGATTTTCCAATCTGTGCAATGCCGAAAGGCACTTTCTTACGGGATGTTCTCTGCACGTTTTTGAAGTTAACGAAAATACCCTGTGCTGTTTCCGGTCTTAAATATACCGTATTTTTTGCATCCTCAGTTACACCCTGGAAGGTCTTGAACATCAGGTTGAACTGACGGATATCTGTAAAGTTATGTTTTCCACAGGATGGACATGGAACACTGTTATCTTTGATGAAGTTCATCATTTCTTCCTGACTCCAGCCATCTACGGAAGTCTCTAATGTAATGCCATGCTCTTCTGCATAATCTTCAATAATCTTATCTGCACGGAAACGTTCATGACACTCTTTACAATCCATAAGAGGGTCTGAAAATCCGCCTAAATGTCCTGAAGCTACCCATGTCTGCGGGTTCATAAGAATGGCACAGTCTACACCAACATTGTATGGATTTTCCTGTACGAATTTCTGCCACCAGGCACGTTTCACATTATTCTTTAATTCTACACCAAGGTTACCGTAATCCCATGTATTTGCCAGTCCACCGTAAATCTCGGAACCCGGATATACAAAACCTCTTGCCTTTGCTAAAGCTACAATTTTTTCCATTGATTTTTCCATAAAATTCTTCCTCGCATTCTATTTATAAATAATATATCTTGCTTCTGCTGTCTCACCAGCAGGAATTTCATCCACAGTTGCGGTGTTCTTATCCTTGACGGTTACCCCGGATGAAACATACTGCAGTGTTCCATCAACCGTAACATCTACACCCTTGCTTAATACGATAACATGATAGTCATCATTCTTCATGACATCTTTGCTGTCCGCTGCATCTCCGGCAGCTCCATCTGTTACCGCTACGAAATCTGTATTAAAATCATATCCGGCAGCAATTGCCTGTACCACCGTTCCGGTAAATACGGTATCTCCCACAAATGCAGAATATGCTGTGCTGTCACTGTAATGCATACCAAGCTTTGCGACTCCGTCTTTTACGGAAAGATTTTTTAATTTTACTGTCCCGGCTCCATCATTGTCTTCATATTCTTTGATGGAATCCTTTACATACTGTTCTAACTCATTCTCATCATAATTGTCTTTGTCAAAGTCGCCTACTGCAACTTCTGTGATTCCACCCTTTTTCTCCGGAAAGAGTGTCGTGGTATCTGCATCTTTTGTAGCACCGCAGCCGCCAAATATTCCACAGACTAACAGCATTACAAGGAGTGCACTTATCTTCTTCTTCATACGAACCTCCAAATCCCTATATCTCATAATCTCAACAATTATACTATTTTCGGTTTGGTATTTCAAGCGTTACCTCAGGCAAAATGCCCGGCTTCTCCCATAAATCAGAAAAGCCCTTCTAAAAATTGCTCTGATTTAAATGTATGGGGTGCATATTTTTCCCGAAATTCCTTCACCGTCCGAATCAGTTCAAACAACACTTTTTCTGATACTGCAAAATGAAAAAGCTTTGCTGATTCCGTGGTAATAATATACTGCATCGTATAAATGGTAGATGCATCTAACCGTCTGCCATGCTCTGTTTCGCTGCAGGAATCACAAAGAAGTCCGGCACGCTGCACACTGAAAAACTGCATCGGTTCCTTTCTCCCACATTTCTGGCAGGAAAAAAGATTCGGATATACTCCATTTAGCACCATCATTTTCAATTCATAAATCACGCGGACCAGCCGGTTATCAAAATTCTTCTTTCCAAGTGCTTTTAAGGACTGGTAAAGCAGCTTTAACATTTCCCGGTCATCACTGTTTTCCTGGGCATAATATTCTGCCATCTCAAGAAAATAAAATCCATAGTATGTATCATTCAAGTCTGTGGTGAGTTCGGTAAAATAATTTTTAATTTCTGCCCGCACCACATTGTAGGAGGTACGGCCCTCATAGACTTCAAACTGTCCGAAGGAAAAGGGATTGCAGGCTGCCAGCAGTGTACTGTTCGGTCTTCTTGCACCTCTGGCAAACGCCGTAATCTTTCCCCTCTCCAGGGTCAGTATCGTAATTCGTTTGTCATATTCACTGATTGGCATTGCGGTAAGCACCATACCCGTAACCATCACGTTTGTGCCCACGGTCCTGTTCACCTCTTACTTTCTCTTTCAGGCTGCCCAATCCATCCTGTTCCTCTTTTTCCTGTTCCTTAAACTTAAGATAATCATCTACTCTTCCGGTCAAAGTAAAATGATTCCAGCTTGCTCTTACCATATGCTTCCTTCCTGCCCTTTCTTCATACTTGTATGAAATTAGGTTTTCCAGAAGCACTTAAGATAATACTGTCAATATTTAGAATTCCTCTTCCCGGTATCCGAAGTTCTTAATCATATAATCGCTGTCACGCCAGTCTTTTTTCACTTTTACCCAAAGTTTCAAATTAACCTTGGCATCTAAGAGGTGTTCAATTTCATATCTGGCATTGGTACCAATCTTCTTTAACATGGCTCCCTGCTTGCCGATAATAATTCCCTTGTGGGAATCCCGCTCACAGATAATCGTGGCATCAATATCAAACATTTTCCTGCCTTTGCGTTTCTTCATCTGGTCAATAGAAACGGCAATTCCATGAGGAATTTCTTCATTTAAAGCATGTAAGGCTTTTTCACGAATCAGCTCTGCCACAATCTGACGCTCCGGCTGGTCGGTAATGGTATCCTCATCATAGAACATCGGACCATACGGCAGATATTTAAAAATCAAATCAATGATAACATCCGTATTTTCTCCCCGTAGTGCAGATGCCGGTACGATTTCCGCAAAGTCATAAACTTTACGATAAGTGTCAATGTACTCCAGCATTTTATCCTTGTTATCCAAGGTATCTAATTTATTGATAACCAGAATAACCGGTGTCTTTACCTTCTTTAACTGCTCAATAATATGCTTCTCACCTGCACCGATAAATGTAGATGGCTCTACAAGCCAAAGTACAACATCCACTTCATTCAAAGAACGTTCTGCAATATTCACCATATACTCACCAAGTTTATTCTTTGCTTTGTGAATTCCCGGTGTATCTACGAACACAATCTGACCTTCCTCTGTTGTCAGAACAGTCTGGATACGGTTTCTTGTTGTCTGTGGTTTATTTGATGTGATTGCAATCTTCTGTCCGATCAGACGATTCATCAAAGTAGATTTTCCAACATTTGGTCTTCCGATCAATGTGACAAATCCTGATTTAAAATTATCCTGCATACTTTTTCCTTTCTTTTTCCATCTTAAAGTGTCTTTATTTCAAGGAACATCTCTTTCTGCTCCTCAATCTTCTCTTCACTTCCGATCACGCAAAGTTCA
>ERZ780178.2565-NODE-2565-length-10450-cov-3.780760_pt1 | contig 10450 bp, 10 predicted proteins | sample MGYA00511018_ERZ780178 | MGnify/ENA primary metagenome ERZ780178 (study PRJEB29588, sample SAMEA2151439) | human gut metagenome | biome: human gut; feature: human-associated habitat; material: faeces | place: Denmark | collected 2008/2010 ...
ATACCTTAGTTGGTGTCCGGCAGTTTCTTTGCGGGGGTAGATTTGACGCTTACGAAGGGACCGCCATTTTCAAAAAAATTCCCTGCATTGATCATTATTTTATTGACATCTGTCCAATCTGGATAAGTTGTCACATTCTTTATCAAATTATATGCGTGGTCATCACTGGTAGGCGAAACATAGACAGTAATAGCAGTTCCGTTCTCGCTAATATTACCTTGCATATATGAAATGAATGTATCTTCAAGGAATTTTTCCCAGGAACTGTAGACAGTCAGAATGATGTTTTCAATAATCATATACTTCATGTCTGCAGTAAAACCATTAACCTGATTTTCGTTGAACAATGAAACTGTATCAAAGTATACCTGTAATGCCCAGTCACATTTCGAACGGAAGTTAGTCAAATGATCATCCAAAATATTAGGCATATCAATCCCTTATGCTCTCATACAGCTTGTTAACAATAAAGCTGCATCTGGTTGTTCTGGCCGGTACATCAGTTGTAGCATCTTTGGTCGATTTGATAAAGTCGAAATACTCCTTTGGAATTTCGTCCATTTCAAAAATGCTGTTTATATCCTCCAAGGTGTTAACAATTTTGGGAATATCTTTCTCCGTAATGGCTTTTCTGGGCAACGCCATATTTGGAATACCAAAATTCATGTGATAGAGCGCAACAAAGAGGCCATAGAAATTGGGGACAGTTCTGAAATTAGATGTTTTCAGTGTTGAACCAAAAAGATTGCCAATTAAATCCATCGTCCCCTTTATATTGGATTCAATCTCTTTTCTGCAGCCAAAATCCTCATCATACTTGGAGTAGTATTTTTCGGCAGATTTTTTAGATTGAATTCCTTCCAAAGCGGCTATAATGAGATCTGTCATCAATTCCGCTTCTGCCATTCGCATAATTTTAGTATCTGTAAAAATGCGATTTTCGGTCCAGAAAGTATAGAAATCACCGCTGAGTTTGTAAACGAGCTGCTTAAAATAGCCGAAATACTTCGCATTAAAAAGTTCTTGCTTATTCAGCGATACAGAATATGTGTTCAATCTGGCGAAAACATCCAAAATATCTCTGTCCTGGACATCAAGCAACAAATCAACTGATAATTCGTACTTCAAAAATTCGCCCTGTACTTCATCTGGAAGTTCAGAGTATAACATTCCACCAAATTCCTCATTATGGACTTTGCTAATTCTGAAGCCATCCTTCACAAAAGAAAGAATAGTCCTTATGCGTTGCTGCCCGTCAACAATTTCTCTGGTAGTTTTCTTTGTCTTAGGATCTGTAGTGGCCCGGATAAAAATTTTGGGAAGCGGTTTATCCTTGAGGATAGTGTCGATCAAATATGATTTCGCTTGAGGAGACCATACAGATCGACGCTGGAATTTGGGGGATATTTCGAGCTGTCCTCGATCATCCCATTCTATAAAATCGTTTATACTATAAGTGCGTGAATCGAAATTCTTCATGTGATTTCCTCCAAAATACATACTGTCACCTCTCGAAAGTTGTTCTTAAAGTAACAGTATACACACAATGGCTTGATTATATGATAGTTTCTTGGCGCAAATAGATGCTGGATTTTATAGCGTCTGAATGAGCCTTATTCGATGAATAGGGAACTATCACTGAAAGATGACGGATAGGACATCGGCATAATCCATTGGTTGAAAACAACGATATATGCATAGACTGAGCCTTTACCGAATCGTTCGTGATTGAGTGTCTTACCATCGGATTCCATCGACACCTCGTCTGGCAATCCTCTCAAATACGGCAATTCCATTGTTTTGGCTTGGCAGCCGGGGAAAGACGCCAGCAATCCAACAACCTGTCCAACACCGAACGACACATGTCTGACCATGGCTCCGGGAGGAACAATCGGCGCAGTAGCAACCGTACGCTTTATGCCGGTTCTGACCTCTTGTGCTCGCTCGGCCACAACAGCGTTGATATGCTGCTTCCAATCGGGAGCATCCAGGATGTCCCGCTTTGTTTCACATTCCAGAATCAGGTCACGCAAATGTTCCGGCTTGGCCTGTTTACCTTCAAACATTGCGACAAAGTATTTCTGGAACTGCTCCAGCGTCAGAGGAACAATATCCAGGCGCTGCTTCATATCGCCCTTTGCATACCAAATGCCGTGACGGAATGTTTCGGCAGTATTGGTGTCGATTCTGACAGCGATGAACATACCGTATACCGGCTTTTCGTACTTCAATACTGCATCAGAGACATGGCGTCTGACAGGTTCACCTTCCATTGCTTCCTGACGGGAGGAGGTGGACATTGTAACTTCGGTGAGAATTGTGAAATCATCAAATTCACAGTACAAATCGCCCTTGCCGCCGCCAGCTGCAGAAACAGGCATGAAGTCAGAATCCAACTTAAATCCACGGACTTCATACGGTTTATTCATCATGTGGTCGATTGCAAGCGCAGCTCTCCAGAGTGTCCATTCGAGGTACGCCGGCGTTTCGTCCTTGGGCACTTCGATAGCGTTATCTTCGTCGTAAATCAGCTTGCCACCGCCCTTAATGAGCAGAGACATATAATCCGCAATTTCTTGCCACTGATTACACTGGTCGTTGGCATACTGGATTTCATCCGTCTGAGCAAGGATATTTTCAAGCCGCTGTCTTGCAATATTGATCTCAGCAGGTGTGGTCAACGGCAGATCAGAAATGTCAAATGCGATATGCCGTTCCTTCATCTGTTTAATCAGATCATCCAGCAAGGACTTTGCAACCTCTACATTGTCAGTAGGCAGCGGGGCTCCATTGCAGAGAAGTTTATACTGCTCCATAATCGGAGTGTCACTGGCAGTGCTCTTGGCAAGCTGCTCAGCCAATACATGCTTGGTAGGAACAATAATCAAACCTCTGCCCTTACGCTGGAGCACACCGGAAATTCGGAGGTAGCGCATATTCATATCGCTATAATCCAGGAAGTTGTCGGCTTTCTTGTCGTAGTTCTTTCCACGCTCAACAATCTCTTTCTTGTCAAATGGACGCTTTGCGGGTGCTGCCTCTCTGCGCTTTCTTAGATCGAGGATGTTATCAACAACCTCGGAAAGATTGTAACTCGGATTGGTGGTATGTCCCCAAAGTGCAAATTCAATGCGGCTGAGTTCCGAGGTTCCGGTTCTCTTTTCAAGCTCCAGCATAATAGCCAGCAGCCATCTCAGAGGGGAGAAATAGTGAATTCCATCAGGCAGAGCAAACTGTTCTACACTCATTGCCCGCAAATAGCATTCCTGTACCGCAGGATAGGTATCGGCTTTCAAAAACGATCTACCAAAAGGCGTAATATCATCCAGGATACCAAGATCCTCTTGGGTTCCATCCTTCTTTTTGACTTGAGGGTAGATAAATCCGTTCTTAGCAAACATCAAACGCCATTTTCTCGCATGGCTGCCGGATTCGTCTTTTCCATCCTCATTCTGAATAATTCCCTTTTCGTTCAGGTAATTCATAAAGCCGATTTCACTTTCTTTGCCGTGAAGGTTCCCTACATACGGAGAACCGGCAAACACCTTGAAACCATCCTGAATACGATTGGGGTTACGCAAGCCAGTATTACCTACCAGCCAAATATCAATCTGTTCGTTCATTTTGCAATCTCCAATCAATATCCTACAAATAAGTACTCCTGAACAGAGTTTCTATGGGTTTTAGCTTCATTTTGATTGCCGAAAGAATACTTATAGTCTATCGGAATTACTTCCACATGCTGCTTATATTTCGCCATGATCGCTACCATCTCGTCCTGTGTAGGCAGACTGTTGGAGGAATAGGAAACAATCAAAATACTGTTAGCAAATTTCTTAAACAGCTTATCAAACGCATCTGCGGCACCCTTACGGGTAGAGAAAGGTGTGGGATACGATTTGAACTTCTTCGTCTGCGTATGTTCTTGAATCTCTACGCCTTTCCAGTCACGGGCCAATCCTTCTACGAAATGGTATCTGCGAACATATTCGTTATCGGACAGCGGGGAGTAATATGGTGGATCAATATATACCAAATCAGCTTGTTCAACTCGTAAATCCATGGCATCGCCATGCTTGGAGCGATTCACCTTTCCATTGTCAAATACAGCACTGTTTACAGCTTCTACCGCATCAAGGAACTGTTCTGCAAGGGATTTTTGCAAATCCTTCCGTCCATCATCATATCTGTGACCGGTATAGGTAAAAATACCTCTCGGACGCTTCTTTGTGCAGGCACGAATAAGAGCCGTCATTGCGATGGCATGTTTATAAGGGTCACGGATTGCCGCAATGTTGGTACGAAGCGTATCAATCAGATCATTTTCTTCGTCAGTGTAGTATAAGCCCTGGAATTTTGTAGCTACAAAATGATCAGATTCCTTATGGGAAACCAGAAGCCGCTCTGCTTCTTCTAAAGGCAAAGTAACCGTATTGTTCTCAACCATCGCCTTTGTAAATGTTGCAGACATCGCCATGTAATCATTGCTGATGACAGCTTTGCCTTGCGCCTTAAACATATATCCCACAATCCCAGAACCGGAAAACAAATCTACCACAGTATTCACATTGAACTGTGACGCAACAGACCAAATCTCAGACAGCAACTTACTTTTGGAGCCCATAAAACGGGTAGGGGGATATGCAGATACCTGTTCCGGTAACGGCTTCGGTACCAATTTGATCGATGTACGCTGCTTTGGCGGAATTGTTACAATAACATCCTCGCCCTTTCTTGTTCTGCCATTGCAGGAAATGTGCCGCTTGGTTTGGATTACATCAATGGTAAACGGCGCATAAAGCTCATGTACCAGCGGATGATTGGAGTTTGTTAAAATGACATAGCATCCACGCTCATGCAGCGTCGTGACCATCTTTGCCAGTTCCACATGATCTTCTTCGTAAAACTGTTCCTTGGTATAACGCTTGAAATCAGAATATTCAGAGATTGGCAGGTACGGAGGGTCGAGGAAAACAAAGTCACCCGGCTGTGCGTAATGCTCTAAGACCAAGAGATAATCTCCGCACAGGATCTCTGCCTTTTTCAAGACCTCCGACGCAGCTCGCAAACCTTCTTCATCGCAGATTTTGGGATTCTTATATTTTCCAAAGGGAACATTAAACTGCCCCTGTTTATTGACTCGGTACAGGCCATTGAAACAGGTCTTATTCAGAAAAATCGTTCTTGCAGCTGCTTCTGCCTTCGGCAAGGCTGTCCATTCAAGGCTACGGACATCATAGAACATTTCACTGGTGTTTTCATATTTCTTTAAGTAATTGATTACTTCATCAACATGATCTGCGACCTGACGATACATATTGATAAGCTCTGGATTGCTGTCAGCAATCACGGCATTTTCGGGTTGAAGCGCAAAAAACATTGCACCACCGCCGAAAAACGGTTCGATATAGCGACCATAGGAAGTGGGTACTTTGGGAATGAGATCGCCTAACATTTGTGTCTTTCCGCCGGCCCATTTCAAGATGGGTTTTGCCTGTACGGGAATTGCCTTTTTGAGCGCTTGTTCAGCCATTGTACTCGCCTCCTTTACTTAGAAATTTCTGGAGTTAACTCCATAATATCACCGATGTCACACTGGAGAGCAGTGCAGATTTTTACAAGCACATCCGTGGTAACATTTTCGTTCTTTCCCAATTTTGCCATCGATGCATGACTGATTCCGGCGGCAGCGCACAAATCTTTCTTTTTCATGTCTCTGTCAATCAATAGCTTCCATAATTTTTTATAGCTTACCGCCATCCTTCACACCTCGTCTGCTATGTATGAAACCACTTCTTGGAAATCGGTTTTTAGTGAATTGATTTCAGCGAACGCTGAATTTTCATCAGTATAGCACATAATCTCGATTTTCTCAATAGCTGAGGATACTTTAATTGACGAAAGACCAGCTTTTTTCGTAAAAAACTGGTCTTTGTCAGTGATCATTTACTTGCTTTGCTTATCTGGCATCATCCCTCATGTGCGTTTTTCCTCTATGACGGGAGAAATATGCCCATAGGCTGTTTCTATCGATGATCTCCTCGTAACGGCGCAGCTTACTGCGAAGATCTTTGTTCTCCTGCTCCAGTTGTCCGGTACGGAGATCGCCACGGACGGACTTATACTTGGCGATTTCTGCTTTGGCAGCTGCGAGCTGCGCTTTCAGATCGGTAATTGTGTTTTTCAGGTCTGCAATAGTTTTCTTTGCTTCCTTCAACAGCCTTTTCAGCGTACTTTCCTGTTTTTCCTGCACCACATACTTTTCTGCCGCCGTAGCGAGCTTCTCATAATCTTCTCGTTCAATAGAAACTTTAGAAGAAAACGGCAGTGGCTTTGCTTTGATCTGCTCCACAGCTTCAATATCAACCTGTTGCTGTTGAACACGCTGGATGGTATGTTCCAGTTCTGCAAGCTCCTGCGTACGCTGCTCTCGCTTATATTCCAGAACACTCAGGTGTTCCCGGTGTTCGCCCTTTTGCTCCCATTCGATACCATGCTCCAGCATGATTTCTGCAAGGGTTTCTTTCTGCTAACCTTTCAGGAGGTCTATGAACGCTGGTCGAAGGAAAAATTCCCGACAATATCTGATTCCAATGTTAAAGGCTATGAAGCATCTTATAAGGTATGCGGAACACTCTACAATAAGGTGTTCAAGGAAATGAAGCTGGCAGACCTCCAGTTTGTGGTGGATACCTGCGGCAAGAATTATCCTACCCTGAAGAAACTGAAAAGCCTGTTTAGCCAGCTGTATGATTACGCCATGAAAAATGACATCTGCAACAAGGATTATTCTGAGTTTGTGGACATCGCCAAGTTCAAAGACAGGAACCCAGATAAACGCAGCCGGAATAAATTCACCAAAGCAGAGGTCAAGCGACTCTGGGAGCTTGCAGAAGATCCTTATTATCAGATCGTACTGATGCTGATCTATAACGGATGCCGAATCTCCGAATTCCTCGATCTCAAGAAGGAAGATGTCCACCTGGATGAGCAATACTTCGATGTGATCGCCAGCAAGACGGAGAACGGCCTGCGAAAAGTTCCCATAGCAGACAAAGTGCTCCCGTTCTACAGAGCATGGTTCGAAGGTTCCCAATGCGAATACCTTCTCCATACCCCTGATCAGAAGCACTTTGATTACAGAAATTATTACGACAGCTATTTTACACCCCTCATGGAGCAGGTCGGCTTTGACCACAAGCCCCATGATACAAGACACACCTGTATCTCCATGCTGACAGAAGCGCATGTAGATCAGACCATGATCAAAAAGATCGTCGGACACTCCGGTGCAATGACGCTCACCGAACGTGTTTACACTCACCTGGACATTGAAACCCTCGTGGAGGCGATCAACAAAATATAAGAGAATACAATGAAAACGCTGATAACGAAAAAGCAGGAGATGTACTCCTTGCGGATACATCTCCTGCTAATCAGGCCTTTGTTTTCACTTGCGATATTTGCTCCATGTGCGCTACTTGCTCGCTGCTTACGCAGTCAAGCACACCACTTCACAGGAACTCTCACAGCTTCCAAATCCTCGATAAATCCTGCAAAACAGCGTCCTGAGACGTACTGAAAAGCGGTAGATTTTATCTCTTGCAGAAGTTTGATTATCGCTTGCTGAACTGAGGAGCCCGACGGGCGGCCTTCAAGCCGTATTGAATCAGTTTTTTTGCCTTTTCCCTGTATTTTCAAGGGCTTCTTCGTTCTGTCTTGCTGTTTTCCCCTACGAGTTAACCCATCAATTAAGCCGATTCTTTTTCACTATTTGTGCTGAAAGCTTGGTTTATCACCGGTGCCAGTTCCCAAGGCTTATTGTACTTCACCTTGGCGTAAATGCCCATAGTCACCTTGCTGTTCTCGTGCCCAGCCAAATACTGAACAGTCTTTGGATCGACGCCTTCATGAATCAGATTCGTGATATAGGTGTGCCTGAGAAGATGCGGCGCCACATGGAAATCCAGAGTATAGTAGATGCTCTTGTCCGTTCTGCATCTCTCACCAAGCTTCGGAGAAATGGTGTGATGGATTTTTTCACCATTCGACATATCGGAAATATACAGAATCTTACAAAATCATTATACAGCACAGTGAATCGGATGGACTATTTTCAAGCTGCTCCCGTGCTTCTCAGACTTTGTTATACGATTACACCCGTACAGATAGACTGAGCTTCTACCTGCAGAGGAACGATATGCTCCTGCAGCCGCAGCACTACCGACAGGCACTCTTCACTTCGGTTCAAAATGACTATGACAATCTTTCCGTCGGGATTTTGAACGGCAGTCACATCCAGCTCATCCGTATACTTACTGAAAGCGATTCGTTTGGCACCGGGTTCGACAAAGTGGGCAAAATGGTAAAAATACTTCTGAATCAGCTGGGGCAGCAGTTCCTTGTGCTGGCGATCATACAAAAACGGTGCATGGCAGAGGTTCCCTACATGATTGGGGCCTCCTGTTTCATCCAGCAGCAGATTCCAGTCGTAGAAAGCACACATGCCGCCATTCAGATCTCCAATGATCTCATGTGACAGTCTTCCGGCATTGACCACACCGTCAGCCGCACCAAATTTTGTATACTCAATGCAGCTTTCAGAAACTACCATTTTCAACTGCGGATACTGCCGGCGCACCAGATCCAGCGCCTCAAAATGATCACCGGAATACCAGTGAAATGCCACACCTGCAACCATGTCCTTCGTTGTTTCGTCCACGGTGTCCCGGACGCGCTCATAGACCCGCTCCTTGTTATGATCCCAGATAAAGACCTCCACATCACAAAGATCATGCTTTTGCAGTGCTGGGTACATGAAGTCACGCAAAAATTCTTTTTCCTCCCGGGCGGTGTAAATGCAGGAGTCCCAGGGTTGCACGGCTTTAGGCTCATTCTGCAGTGAGATCCGTTGGACTTCATATCCACGCTTGCGGAATTCCAGAATATAGCGGCAAATGTAATCCGCCCAGAACTCCCGATATTCCGGTTTCAGACTGCCGCCGTGCTTTCTTTCGCCGTTGGTCTTCATAAACGCTGGAGGTGACCAGGGCGACAGCATCAGCTTCAACTTCTTACCCGCTGCATTTTCCGCATCGGCTAGCATGGGCAGAATGTACTTCTCCGTCCGGGAAAAGGAGAAGGTTTTCAGCTCCCGGTCAGATGGATCAGACATCGCTTCATACATTTCTGTGGAAAAATCACAGCTGTCCATGTGAATCCGGACAATCCCATACTTCATCTGCTCCGGCGAAAAATAGGTTTCCATCAGCTGATGCTTCTGCTCTTCCTTCATCAACGAATATACATAGCCAGCTGCGTCCGTAATGGCACCGCCAAATCCTTCCATCGTTTGGAATGTGATTTCCGGGTAGAGATTCACCACGTGATTCTCCACGCCCTCTTTATCGGGCAGGAAGGCAAACTCTTTCCTTGTCGTTTTGCCATCGGGCAAGGTATTAATCCAATTCAGTTTCATATTATCCCCCTTTTCTGACGGTAATCGGCACGTCTTCCGGACCGTGTACCGTAATTTTCGCTGTTCCATCCGTATGTTTATTCCAGGAAACCCAGACCTCCCCTTTCGGCGTGATGGCAGTTCCCTTTGCCCAGGTCACAGTTTCCATTCTGGGCGATACCACAATTTCCTCATAGCCTGGCTTTCCAGGACGGACACCAAGGATTGCAGTCGGCAATTCATACAGCGCCAGTGCGCCCCAGGCAGATGCCCCATTTTTCAGAAGCCTGCTTAATCGTCATGAAATCCATACGGAACCTCTTTTTCGATGTCTAAAGTCACTCGCAGCAAGTTAAAATTTCCCATTTATATTCTACTCCACGAAACGAACAAAATCAATCGAAAGTTCTTCCAAATTTTGAACGATTTTTTTAGAATCCACTCTTCTGCAAGCAGGGCTTTCGTGACACGAAAGCGATTTCCTGCTTGTTGGGGAAACTCCCCAATCCCCTTAGAACGCTGCCTGTGGCATCGGGCTGCACATCCGTTTCGGATGCTTTAACGGCAGTTCCTGCCAAAGAAAAAAACGGTGCAGCATGAGCATTACACCCACACTGCACCGGACATTCCATCATCGACTGCTTTAATATCAAATTCCACGATGTAGTGTAAATTTGACCGCTGAATGAGGCGGTAGGTGCTTTGGATAGCGTGTTCCACACTCCGCTGGGGACGGAAACCATAGCTGTTATCGCTGAATTTCGCTTCACAGATTGGCTCCATTACCTGCTTGATACATTGCTGTATGAGCCTGTCCCAAATACAGGGGATTCCCAGGGGTCTGGTTGTTCCGTTGGGTTTTGGAATGTCTTTGCGTCTTACCGGTTTAGGGCGGTATCCGTGTGGTGTTATAGTGCATGGACTTCTTGAAGTTGATTGTATTTAGGACCTTGATTCGGTACGGCTCATAAATGACCTTGCCGTGCTTATCCT
>ERZ780178.2568-NODE-2568-length-10445-cov-2.582676_pt1 | contig 10445 bp, 4 predicted proteins | sample MGYA00511018_ERZ780178 | MGnify/ENA primary metagenome ERZ780178 (study PRJEB29588, sample SAMEA2151439) | human gut metagenome | biome: human gut; feature: human-associated habitat; material: faeces | place: Denmark | collected 2008/2010 ...
CCACGGGGGTGGCACATATCATTGAGCACACTGTTTTGTGTGGTTCTGACAAATATCCGGTCAAAGATCCTTTTGTGGAACTGGTGAAGGGTTCCTTGAACACCTTTTTGAATGCAATGACTTATCCGGAGAAGACAATCTATCCGATCGCAAGCTGCAATGATAAAGATTTCCAGAATCTGATGAGTGTCTATATGGATGCGGTTTTTCATCCGAATATTTATAAATATCAGGAGATCTTCCAGCAGGAGGGATGGCACTATGAATTAGAGAGCGAGGATGCTCCGGTGACCATCAACGGTGTTGTATACAATGAGATGAAAGGCGCTTTTTCCTCACCGGATGATGTCTTAAGCCGTCAGATCATGACATCCCTTTTTCCGGACACGACTTATGCAAACGTTTCCGGCGGAGATCCTCTGCATATTCCGGAACTGACTTACGAGGAATATCTGGATTTCCACCGCAGATATTATCATCCTTGTAATTCCTACATTTATCTCTATGGAGATATGGATGTGGCAGAGAAGCTTGCGTGGATGGATGAAGCATATCTGGGGAAATATGAGGCAATCGGGCTTGATTCAGAGATAAAGCTTCAGAAACCATTTGAAAAACCAATCGAAGTGACACATAAGTATTCCATTTCTTCCACGGAATCCGAAGAAAACAATACCTATCTTTCTTATAACACGGTGATAGAAACAGCACTGGACGAGAAATTGTATCTCGCATTTGATATTTTGGATTATGCGCTGGTCAGTGCGCCGGGAGCACCGTTAAAACAGGCATTGATCGATGCCGGGATCGGTTCAGAGATCACAGGCGGATATGACAGTGGAACGCTGCAGCCGACATTTTCTGTGATTGCAAAAAATACCAATCCGCAGGAAAAAGAGCATTTTCTGGCTGTCATCCGTGAGACATTAGAAGGGCTTGTAAAAAATGGATTAAATAAAAAATCGCTGCTGGCAGGGATCAATAGTTCTGAATTCCGTTACCGTGAGGCTGATTTCGGACATTTCCCAAAAGGACTTTTATATGGGATCCAGTGTCTGGACAGCTGGCTTTATGATGATATGCGTCCATTCCTTCATCTGGAGGCATTAGATACTTACCGTTTCTTAAAAGAGCAGGTGGAGACAGATTATTTTGAGCAGCTGATCCAGAAGTATTTATTAAATAACAAGCATGCATCTGTTGTGATCATTGAACCTGAGAAAGGCTTAAATGCAAAAAATGAGGCTGCCTTAGAGAAAAAACTTGCGGAATATAAAGCGGGGTTATCAGAAGATGAGATCCGAAAGCTGATCGCAGATACAAAACACCTGAAGGAATATCAGGAGACACCTTCTCCAAAAGAAGATCTGGAAAAAATTCCGATGCTTGCGCGCTCTGATATGAAAAAGGAGGCAGCACCTTTTTATAATACAGAACTTTCAGTGAAAGGTATCCCGGTGGTACACCATGATATTTATTCGAATGGGATCATTTATCTGACCATGTTGTTTGATATTGCGCACGTTCCGGCAGAGGACATTCCGTATCTTGGCGTATTGAAGGCGGTACTTGGCTATGTGGATACAAAAAATTATTCCTATGCGGATTTTGCAAATGAGGTGAACATCCATACCGGAGGAATCAGCAGTACGATCGGTGTGTATCCGAGCGTGAAGGATAAAGATGATTATCAGGTGAAATTTGAGGTGCGCACCAAGGCATTATATGACAAATTGCCGGAAGCAGCTACATTGATGAAAGAAATGCTTTTCACCTCAAACATTGATGATGAAAAGCGTCTGTATGAGATTATTGCCGAGTTGAAATCAAGACTTCAGGTAAGCATCAGTTCCGCCGGACATTCCGTGGCTTCGACAAGAGCCATGACTTATTTTTCCAAGGCGGCTGCTTACAAAGATACGATCACATTCTATGAGACGCTGTGTGATCTGGAAGCACATTTTGATGAGAGAAAAGAAGCACTGACCGCAAAACTAAAAGAGATGGTTTCCTCAATTTTTACAAAAGAACATCTTCTGGTCAGCGTCACCTGCGAAAAAGACGGGCTTTCTATCGTAGAAACAGAGCTGGAAAAATTTATTCCAATGTTATATGAAACTTCCGGGGAGGAAAAACAGGCAGAGATCGTCCCGGTCCGGAAGAATGAGGGATTTATGGATGCCTCCCAGGTGCTGTATGTGGCGAGAGCCGGAAATTTCCGTGCACATGGCTTTGACTATCACGGTGCACTGCGCATTTTAAAAGTGATCATGGAGTATGATTACCTCTGGATCAATATCCGTGTGAAAGGCGGAGCATACGGCTGCATGAACGGTTATATGAAGAATGGAGACACTTATTTTGTCTCTTACCGTGATCCAAATCTGGAAAAAACAAATGAGATTTATGACGGAATCCCTGCATATATTGAGCAGTTTACTGCGGATGAACGTGACATGACAAAATATATCATCGGGACGATCAGTGATATGGATGTGCCAATGAATCCAAGCACGAAGGGCGATCGGTCCATGGCAGCTTATTTACAGAATATTTCGTACGAAGAGATCCAGAAAGAGCGTGATCAGGTGATCGGTGCGACGCAGGAGGATATCCGGGGACTCCGGGATATGATCGCATCTGTTCTCGCAGAGAATAATCTCTGTGTAGTCGGAAATGAGGAAACCTTGCAGGCAAGTGAAGGAATGTTTGGGGAAGTAAAACACTTGAATGAATCAGAACGATGATTGTGAAATTTACAATTATCTGAGTAAATAAATACAAAGAGAGGAAGTTTATGAACGAAAAATTTAAATCCGGATTTGTGACGATCATCGGAAGACCAAACGTGGGAAAATCCACATTAATGAACCATCTGATCGGACAGAAGATCGCGATCACGTCGGAAAAACCGCAGACCACGAGAAACAGGATCCAGACCGTGTATACAGACGAGCATGGTCAGATCATCTTCCTCGACACACCGGGGATCCACAAAGCGAAAAACAAGCTCGGTGAGTACATGGTAAACGTTGCGGAGCATACACTCCGTGAGGTCGACGTGATCTTATGGCTCGTGGAGCCGGGAACCTACATTGGTTCCGGTGAGCAGCATATCTTAAAAGTGCTGCAGACCGTAAAGACACCGGTCATCCTCGTCATCAACAAGATCGATACGGTAAAAAAAGAAGAGCTTCTTCCTGCAATCGATACCTACCGTAAGATCTGTGATTTTGCAGAGATCATTCCCTGCTCTGCCCTCCGCGGAAAAAACACACAGGATATCATTCCAAGTATTTTCAAATATCTTCCGTACGGACCGATGTTCTATGATGAGGATACAGTTACCGACCAGCCTCAGCGCCAGATCGCCGCAGAGATCATCCGTGAGAAGGCTCTGCATGCACTGGATGAGGAGATCCCTCACGGAATCGCCGTTGCCATCGACCGGATGAAGAAACGTCCGGGAAGAAGCAACATCATAGATATTGATGCGACCATCATCTGCGAGCGTAATTCCCACAAAGGCATCATCATCGGAAAACAGGGTGCCATGCTGAAAAAGATCGGAAGCAATGCCCGCTATGAGCTGGAGCGTATGCTGGAAGCAAAGGTAAACCTAAAGCTCTGGGTCAAGGTGACTAAGAACTGGAGAGACAGTGATTTCCTGATCAAGAACTTTGGATATGATAAGAAAGAAATCTGAAAATGAGTGATCTGATTACCGTACAGGGAGTGGTGCTTTCTGCCATGCCGGTAGGCGACTATGACAAGCGGATCGTCCTTCTCACAAGAGAGAGGGGGAAGATCTCCGCTTTTGCCAAGGGAGCGAGACGGCAGAACAGTCCGTTCATGGCAGCAGCTAACCCGTTTGTATTTGGAAGCTTTAATCTTTATGAGGGAAGGACAAGTTATAATCTCAACCAGGTCAGCGTACAGCATCATTTTGTGGAACTGGCCACCCAGCAGCCGGGAGTTTACTACGGATATTATTTCCTAGAACTGGCGGATTATTTTGGTAAAGAGGGAACAGACGAGAAGGAGATGATGAATCTTCTCTATGTGACCATCAAAGCCATTTTGAATCCTCATATAGAAGACCGGCTGGTGCGCTGTATCTATGAACTGCGGACCATGGTGATCCAGGGCGTGATGCCGCAGCTGTTTCAGTGTGCAGGCTGCGGGAGAGAGCTTACGGAAGAAGAAAATGGAGAGCTTTTTTTCTCCCAGGATGAGCACGGGATCCTGTGTGCGGACTGCAGCAGGATGGCCATGGACAGGAAACGAATCTCAGCGGCTGCCCTGTATGCCATGCGCTACATAGCCGTGTCCCCCCTGGCAAAGCTGTATACGTTTACAGTGCGGGATGATGTGCTGCGGGAACTGGAACGCCACATTTACCGGTATACGGAGCTGAATACAGACAAGCGGTTTAAAAGTCTGGAGATCCTGGAATTGATGAGATAGATCACTGCCGGCTGCGGAATAACCGTAACGATTTATTTTTCAAAAGCAGGACAGGATGCAATGCAAATGGAAATATCCTTGAAAAATCATGAGGATACTAGTATAATAAGACCAAAAATGTAAAAAAGCAGCTTTTTCCGGAGCTTTCCGGACGCATTTGGCGGAACAGCTGCAAGTCAAGAGGAGAGAAATCATGGAAAAGACAATGGAAAAGATCGTAGCTCTTGCAAAAGCCAGAGGATTTGTTTACCCGGGTTCCGAGATCTACGGCGGCCTGGCAAACACATGGGATTATGGAAATCTCGGTGTAGAGCTTAAAAATAACGTAAAACGTGCATGGTGGCAGAAATTCATTCAGGAGTCTCCGTACAATGTAGGTGTTGACTGTGCGATCCTTATGAACCCGCAGACATGGATCGCTTCCGGACATCTTGGCGGATTTTCTGATCCTCTTATGGACTGTAAAGAGTGCCACGAGCGTTTCCGTGCAGATAAACTCATTGAGGACTTTTGTGCAGAGCATGACATTGCCATTGAGGGAAGCGTAGATGCATGGTCCCAGGAGAAGATGATGGACTTCATCAAAGAACACGAGGTAGGATGTCCGAGCTGTGGTAAACACAACTTCACAGATATCCGTCAGTTCAACCTGATGTTCAAGACATTCCAGGGTGTTACCGAAGATGCCAAGAATACTGTATATTTAAGACCGGAGACTGCACAGGGTATTTTCGTAAACTTCAAGAACGTACAGAGAACATCCCGTAAAAAGATCCCGTTTGGTATCGGCCAGATCGGTAAATCCTTCCGTAACGAGATCACACCGGGTAACTTCACATTCCGTACCCGTGAGTTCGAGCAGATGGAGCTTGAGTTCTTCTGCGAGCCTGGAACAGATCTTGAGTGGTTTAAGTACTGGAGAGGCTTCTGCCGTGACTGGCTCATTTCTCTTGGAATCAAGGAGGATGAGATGAGACTGCGTGATCATGATCCTGCTGAGTTAGCCTTCTATTCAAAGGGAACTACAGATATCGAGTTCTTATTCCCATTCGGATGGGGCGAGCTTTGGGGCATTGCGGATCGTACAGATTATGATCTCGGACGTCATCAGGAAGTTTCAGGACAGGACCTTACATACTTTGATGATCAGAAGAATGAGAAATATCTGCCATACGTTATCGAGCCATCACTCGGTGCAGACCGTGTAGTACTTGCCTTCCTTTGCGCAGCTTATGATGAGGAGGATATCGGTACACCGGAGAAGCCGGATGTAAGAACAGTATTCCATTTCCATCCTGCACTTGCACCTGTAAAGATTGGAGTGCTTCCACTGTCAAAGAAGCTCAATGAGAGTGCTGAAAAGGTATTTGCACAGCTTTCAAAGACATACAACTGTGAGTATGATGACAGAGGAACAATCGGAAAGAGATATCGCCGTCAGGATGAAATCGGAACACCATTCTGCGTGACATATGATTTCGACTCAGAGGAAGACCATTGCGTGACAGTACGTGACCGTGACACAATGGAGCAGGAGCGTATCGCAATTGATGAGCTTGATGCTTATTTTGCAAAGAAATTTGAATTCTAGTTTTGTACAAACTAACGATATTTTTTGTTAAATGAGGCTAAAAAAAAGCAATTACAACTTTTTTTGAAAGTGTATTTTGTGAAATCATACAAAATTAGGAATTAGGTCACAAAAATTAATATAAAAACATATCAGAAATCAAATTTTATGATATAATATAGATGACAAATGACAACCAAAGATATAGTAAGCTATTCTTTGGTTGTTCTGATATATGGAGATTATGAATATGGAAGCAAAAGAATTAAAGAAGCTGAGCAGAAGTGAGCTGCTAGAGATGCTTTTAGACAGAAGTAAAGAGGTTGAACACTTAAGAAAAGAGCTTGACGAGACAAAAAAACATATTCAGACACTTGAGCGTGAGGTAAAGACATCTGGTGATATCAATGCTGCAATTAATAAACTCACGTCAGCAACAGAGGAAATCCAGAAATTTGCCGCCGTAATATCCATGGCTTCAAATAATCTGACAAGAAAATAATATAGAAGCAATATTTTGTGGTTATGAAATGGATTATTGGACAAAAGAATGATAGAAAAAATATATAAAAAGGCAATATATGCTCTGGCAAGAGTTGCCGTAAAGTACATTGAGCTAAGAAAAAAAAGAGAACAGAAGAAAATTAAGCAGAATAAATCAGCTAACCTCACAAATTCGACAAAAAGCTGCACAGATGCTGAATACAATAAAAAGGTAGTTGCAGAGATTAATCATAACAATATTGCAGCTGTTGCAGAAAGCAAAAATAATATTGATGTAGTGGATTTAAGCAAAGACGAGGAGCTGAAGGATGTCGAACAGAAACCACTTACCAATGAGGATAAGCTTGATTTACTTTTGGCACAGATGATGGAAACATCTGTTAAGTCATCTGAAAAAGTAACGCAGGTACATAAGCAGACCCAAAATGTTGATGAAAATATATCACAGGAAATAGCGGAAATAATTCCGGTCAAATATGTAACACCGGCGCCAGACATAACTCCTGATATAGAAAAAAATATTGAAATAGAGAAGGAATATCAGCAGACTAAAAAAGGAAACCGGCCGGAGGATATATCTGTACATATAGAAAAGGAAATATCAAGGAAGGTTTCAGAAGAAAACAGAGTTGAGAATAAAGAAGTTGAGAATAAAAGTGCTGAGAAGACTGAAGATAGATCGGGCTATCGCAGTATCATGACAGACGACTATGACCGTTATAGCGATGATCTTGGCATAAAGGAGCTGCGTCAGGAACTGAGAAGAGTGAAGTATAACAACAAATTTGCAGCAACACTCTTCAATACCGTAGGAACACTTGTGGTAGTGGCAGCGGCAGCAATACTGGTCGCAAATCTGTGGCTTCCTATTTTGCAGGTGACCGGAACATCCATGTCACCAACATTGCAAGAGGGGCAGGTGCTTATGGCATCTAAGGGACATGACTTTAAAACAGGAGATGTCATAGCCTTTTATTACAACAACAAGATACTTGTAAAAAGAGTTATTGCGATGCCGGGTGACTGGGTTAATATATCAGAGGATGGCACGGTTTACGTAAACGATATTGCAATTGACGAGCCGTATTTGAAGGAAAAGGCTTTAGGAGACTGCAATATAGAGCTCCCTTATCAGGTTCCTGAGTCGAAAATTTTTGTGATGGGCGATAACAGAAGCGTATCGCTTGACTCAAGAAATACAGCTATAGGCTGTATCTCAGAGGAACAGGTAGTCGGAAGAGTCACATTTGCCATATGGCCATTGTCTAAAATTGGCAAAGTTGACTAAAAATATTTAGCTTTTTTTAGTAAAAAAGTAGAAAAATCAGATTTATGGTCCCGTGTGACCGCTGTGTGACCAAAAAGGTGTAATATGTTAGCTGTAAAATAACGATTAAGATATTAAGCAAATGGAATTATATAACTCTATGAAAGGAGGATGCAGAATGGATAAGGATATGGAACGTCTCGGCAAAGAACGGCTTAAAAGAGTGAGAAGACGTAGACAGCTTGCTACGTTTATTATTTCAATGGCTGTTATTGTGCTGGGCATTACTGCGTACAGACTTATACAACCTGCATCTGCAGAAGATCAGAACAAGTACGAGTTCGAGGTGGATGGACAGAAGGAAACATATACCAATCTGGGGAAGCTTAAAAATCCTCCGGTGGTGAAGCTTGAAGGTGATCAGCCTGAAGTAGAATGGGATGGAAAGACATTTAATTATAAGGTTGATATGTCTTTCGCCATAGGCGAGGGTGAGTTCAAGGATGAAAGCGGAAATATAATTAAGAATTATTATATGACTTATGGACAGGATATATCTATTCCTGATGCGGTTTGTGATGGCTGGCATTCATATACAGACGAAAGCGGCAATAAGTTTTGTAATTATCGCTTTATAAAAAACAATGATGGTACATTTTCTGTATTGATTAAATTTGCTGATGATTACATACAAAGCAACACTACTGAAATTAAAGGTGGTGCGACATTTGGCGCAAGTGGCTATAGTGAAGTTAAGGACAATGGTGATGTTGTTGTTAAGATAGGCGGAGATGCTACATTAGATATAAGCAAGGAATATATCCATTGGGATAAGAACCACAGCGCTAATTATGATATTACCGTTAAAAAGTCAAATACAACAGATAATACGCTTAAGAAAGATGACAATGGCAAATATGCTGAGTATGTTGTTGATGTTTCATCTGAAAAAGGTACACCGGATGTTATTACTTTAAATGATGTGTTGGAGGCCGGCAAAATGTCTGTTGATACATCAAAGTTTACTTACACAATAACTAAAAACGGACAGCAGGTTGGTGGTGAATATACTGCTAATGTTACGGCTTCTTCGAATAATGACAATAATAATCATAAATATAATCTTACAGCAACGCTGCCTAAGCTTAATGCCGGTGAAAGCTGCCAGATAAAATACAAGTATTATTATGACACATCTCTTTGCGATAGTGGAAATGAGTCACAGGCGTCTAACAAGGTTACCGGTGAATCAATAAATAAAAAGTCTAATGAAAAGGTTATTGATACATCAAGCAGTGTTATTAAATACACGAGAGATGATCTTGATAAAACAGGTGCATACGACTCAGACAGTCAGACTGTCAAGTGGACAATCACTGTTAATAAAGAAAGAAATGATATTGTTGGGGCTGTACTGACAGATAACTGCCTTAAGGATGCAAAGAATTTTAAAATAAGCTCTGAACAGGATACCGACTGTAAAGGTGCTGAAATCCAAAAGGACAAAGAAGGCAAGATTAGCGGTATTAACTTTGTGGCTATAGATAATAAAAATGACAGTACATATGTTATTACATATGAAACATCTGTCACACCACAAAGCTATGACCAGCCTGTTAATAATCAGGTTAATTTCAATAACAAAGAGATATCGTTTAGCAAATGGGCCGGAGTAAATGTTCCGGGAACTCATAGAGATGTAAAAGTTACAAAGAACTTGACTGCCCATAATGAAGAGACTGAGAATAACAGGTATGAGCTCAGTTGGGAATCGACATTTACCATTCCTTCAACCGGAGCGGATGCAGGGGCTTGGTTTGTTGATGAACTGACAAATAATACTTCAGACAATACGGCTCATTATATGACTTATCAGCAGGTTAAAGATGTATTTGATAAGGCAAAAAACATTTTTGGCGATACGATATATAATTTTAAAGTAAAATCCGGCGATCATGAGTATGATTTTTATTCTCTTAATAGCGAAACGGATGCTAAGTTTACCAGATTTTCGTTTGAGTTTAAAGATAAGTTTGTACCTTCTAATAGCAATAAAGATGGTTATAAAGTAACTTTAAAATATAAATCATATGCAGACTATTCAGCAGGTGGCGAACTCGAGTTTAAGAACAACGTAAATTTCTGGAATGTTAATGCAAATGACTCTTTTAAAACGACAAAAGATATTAAATCATCAATTGTTAAGAGTGATGGAAATAACAATACAGCAGATACATATGTAAAGACCACTGATTCAGGATATGACGGAACGCTCACATGGATTGTAATGGTTACAATGGATAAAAATGCAACCAAATATACAATCACTGATAATATGCCGGAGGGCATCAGCGTACAAAATGTTACTGTAAAGTTAAAATACAATAATTCAGACCAAGGTTTTACATACCCTACATTGGATGGCAAGAGCTATAAAGTAGAAAATTTAAATGGCAAAAATTACTATTCTGAGGGAATTAATACTTCATGTAAAAAAGATACAAGCAATGGTCGTGAGGTAATAACTACAACTGTAGAAAAGCCAAAAGATGCAGAGGTTCGTGGCTGGGGAGAAGGTTCTAAAATTTTCCTTGTTTACAAATGTAAGGCTGATAGTGCTGAAACCCTGGAGGCAGG
>ERZ780178.2574-NODE-2574-length-10432-cov-3.285728_pt1 | contig 10432 bp, 8 predicted proteins | sample MGYA00511018_ERZ780178 | MGnify/ENA primary metagenome ERZ780178 (study PRJEB29588, sample SAMEA2151439) | human gut metagenome | biome: human gut; feature: human-associated habitat; material: faeces | place: Denmark | collected 2008/2010 ...
TTTTGGATGCGGAACTGGCATGAGTACAATAGGACTGTTTTGGTAAGAATTTGATGATTACTGGTGTTGATGATGTAAGCCGAGAAAAGAAGTAAGGTGTGTGATCAATGATTACTGGAAAGTATTTGGAGAATCCTGCGTTATATAGTCCCGATGAACTTGAACGATTGGACAACCATATCGAAAAATATTTTGGAAAAGCCACAACAGTGGTTCATGAGTTTTTCAGCGAAGATATTCATGTTGATGTCTCCATCATTCCGCCCCATGAGGAACACAACTATTATACTTTGGTAACCACAGGCATGGGTGCGTTTTCGATGAAGATCCCAAGTGAATACCAAGAGGATGGCCTTCCCTCTCGGATAGAACTGATGATGTGCCTTCCGCCTGAGTGGAACCCTGAAAGTAAGGAAAGCCAAGAAAATTGGCCAGTAGAGTTGCTTCGCTATTTAGCAAGGTTTCCAATCATAGAAAGCACTTGGCTGGGCTATGGGCATTCTATTCAAAACGGAACACCATACGCAGATAATACATTGCTGGCAGGGGGTGTTCTTTTAGGCGTACAGGATGCGCCGGAGGGTGCTGCCGTCTGTAAGCTCTCAGATGGAAGTTGGGTCGGTTTTTATCAGGTGATTCCTCTGACAGAGAACGAACTGGAATACAAGATTCAACATAGTACAGATGAAATGCTGGAATACATGGAAGATGTAGACCATGTTGTATATTTCCAAAGACCGGATACCAAGTTTGAATAACACAGAAGAATAAGGAGAGAACGCAACATGGAACAGGCATATTGCACCGCAGTTTTCTGGCGCGGCGGAGAAAAGATTGATCTGAATGGACTAAAACCAGATGCGGTACGGTGTCTGTCTGTGACGGGAGAGCGGAAGGTGAATCTGTCCTTCCTGCGAGATTATCCCAATCTGGAGGAACTGACCCTAATGGAAAAGTGTGAGGGTGTAGAAGTTCTCTCCGAGCTAAAGCAGCTTCATACACTGTCCCTATGGCTGTCGGCCCCTGTTTCCTGGGACAATGTTTCTCTCCCCGGCCTGCGTGTTCTCCACCTGCGTGGGGAAAAGAATGGCGACATCACCCCGCTTCTCACCAGCATTACCTATCTCCATTTGGAGGAAATGCGGAAAACGGAAGATCTTGCCCCTTTCCTGACTCCGGCGACCCGGCTTCAGAAACTCTATCTCCAGTCACTCCCAGCTGTGCAGGAACTACCGGCTCTGGATGGGCTTCCTTCCCTTTATGCCCTGAAACTCTATGAGCTGCATAAACTAAACGATTTGTCCGCCCTCTCTCACAGCCATTTGCGCTACTTTGCCGCCTCTCTGATCGGGGATAAACTCTCCGCCCAGGCGCTGGCAGATGCTGTGATGGCGATTCCCAATCTGGAGGCAGCCGCGCTCCAGCTGGCGGATCGCTCCGAGCGGCGCTATGGCGGTGTCCAAAAAGCCTTTGCCGCCGCTGGGAAATCCGCATTGCTGCGGGAGGAAATTAGTGCTTTGACCACATGGCTGTCGCTGTAACCTGGGGATTGGGGCAAGAATGATATGGAACAGTTTTTTGAACATTCCGATTTGGGATTGGGAGCACTGACCTTTCAGAAAGGACCAGGGACCATCCACTGCTGGACTGGAAGAATCGCAGACACAGAGATCCTGTTTTCCATTATTTTGAACACATCTGAACTCCGGTCGGCAAACCTGGATTTTATCCGTTCTGTGCTTCAAAACTGGCGGGAGTATCTTTCAAAAGCGGAGCATGAGATTCAGGCGCAGATTGGTAAAAGCCCTGAGAAGTTTGGATTGCAGCGCGCTCCATTCCCTGAAACGGAGATTCCCGCCGAGCAGCCGCAATTTCTGTTTTATGATGAGACAGAATGGGGCCTGCACTTTGAGATTTGTACCCTTCCTGTGGGGGAGCCATTTGGACTTATGGTTGAGTTTTCAGGGGATACGCCAACGGATGTATATGGCTTGTCGGAAGCGGAAGAAATAGAAGCGGACATGGAATAATATAAAGGAGCCGATCAGATTGTGTGAGAATGCGAAAATTCTTTGTCCTTACTGTTTGACGAGAGAAATTGACCCGGCACAGGCGATATGCTCTGCTTGTTATTCAAAAGAGGATAAATGGGAGCGAGGCAGTTGGGATGACCTACGCAAGCGCAAGAATGCCGATGAAATCCAGATGTTTACCATAGCCAAAAAAGTAGATGAAGCGTTCCAGATACCAGAAAATGAAGCTTATGCCTGTATAGAGAAACACGAAATGATTCAGGCTGAGGCCTTGGAACGGGAAATGGAGGCTTTTCACCGGCGGCGCATCCTCTGTATGGTGGAGATATTTTCCAAGATTGATTGCGGCATCCTCTTTTCTGGCTATGTAGAACTGGATACCTATTTCAAGAATGTGTGGGATTATGCCCATCAGCGCATTGCCGCAGAACAGCTCAGAGAGGTTCAGGAGTATCTGCGGTCACAGATTCCATGGAAATCCCTATCCAGTCAGCGGATGGATCTGGGGGCAGAACTTCTCAACTTTTGGTGCGGAGAAGATGAGTTGGATTGGGGCTATTCTCAATATTTTGAGATTGCAGCAGGTAATCTCAAGCCGTTTCTTGCAATGACCTTATTCACAGAGATTCTGTGTAAGCATTTTCCAGATGTAATGTCTGCGCCAGTCAAGCGGCTGAGCAGCAAACTTTGAGGCACTAAAAAGGGGGTACTTTCATGCCAGACTGGGCACAAATCATATCCGATGCGCTGGACATTCTGAAATTTGACGGAGCCGTACAGGACACTCTGGCGGAACTTCGAGGGAAATGGGGCGCACAGGTCCCGGCGCTGCTGGATGAACGCTTTGATGCCGTTGGCGTTCAATATATGAAACTATCCCATGAAAAAGGGGCGGCGGCGTTGGGGCAGGAGCTGTCTGCCTTCGGCTGGGCACTGTATAACCTGGACGATGAGGACGAGTATCTGTTTGCCTTGATCCCAGAGGAAGAACGCAGCGAATGGGAACGCTACTGCAAAAAGCAGGGGCAATATTGCCACCTGATGAAACAGCAAGGGCGAAAATGGGGCGACCATGCCAAGGAGCAGGACCCTGGGAAGCTGATGCCCTGCGAGGAATACATACTTCAGGATGAGTACGATTATTTCTTCAACTCCCTGGCGGGTGATTTTGCGGCGGGCGAATGGAAAAACCAGGATGCAGAAGAATGGAAAAACGGCTGTGTGGCCGATCTGCGCCAGCGTCCGCCCCAGGTGACCCGCGCCCACAGTTTGCCGCACCTTGGGTGCCTCACTTATTCCGCAGAAAATGGACTCTATGCCGCGTCCAGGGCCGCTGGCAGCGGGACTATTGGCCGAGCATTATTGAGCAAGAATCCAGCCACGCTTAACTGGGCCGAACCGTCCCCCATTGGATATGACGGTCCACCCCAGACCCTGTGCTGGGCTGACCATTCCCTCTGGGTGGGTGATCCCACCAACGCTACACGGATTGAACTGACAGACCGGGGCACCTGCCAGGATGTGAAAAACTGGACTCTGCCGGAAGATGGATGGAGCACCAAATACCATTGCGGCATTACGACAGACGGTCTGGGCCGGGTCTACTTTTCCAACGAGTGGTACAAGGGGCAGATTTACCGCTGGGAAAACGGCAAGGTAACAAAACACACCTTCTCTCTGGATGGATACGACCATCTCTCCGAGGCCGTTCCCGTTCCCGGCACAGGCCGCATTACCATGATCCACGCAGTCAGTGGCAAGGGGCGGATGGAAGAATGCCTGCTGGAACTGGACATGGACACCGGGCGGTGCCGCATCGCCCCCCTGCCTGGAATGGGCGAGGGGCTGAAACTTCGCTGGTTTACCGGGGACTGGCTGCTGGTGCAGGGAAACGGCGAAATCCTCTCCGATGACTTTGCCCAGCTCATCAACATGAACACCCGTGAAGTGCTGCGTATCCGTCCGGGAATGTTCGGCGGGGAGAAAATGCAGCACATTGGAATACTCACCGATGGCACGGTGGTCATCGTCACCCGGCGGGATAGGGTTGGGCCGGTATTTCGTTATCCCATCGACTTCTGGGGCTTCCTGCGGACGGCAAACAAGCCCAAAAAGCTGGAATGGCGGGAGTACAAAGAAGTGTACCCGAATCTGCCCATCTTTCTACCGCCCAAGGCCACGGAGCGAAAAATCATTCTCAAAAAAGACAGCCTGACCATCCTGGGGTCGGTATTTACGCCGCCGTTTACCCTGTCGCAGCTGGCGGAAAAGTTGGGGCCTGCCCGCATTGTCCTGCAAAATGGAACACGGAAAAGCCCCATGACTGGCCGAGAGAGTCCCTATACCCAGGCACTTGCTTTGTGGGACGAGCTTGGACTCCAGGGCTGGTTAGATGAAGATGAGCAGACCATCAAAACCCTTGGTGTCCGGGTAGCGGCACAGGGAGAGTATGCGGTCCGGCAGACATTTGACGGAGCGGTTTGGATCGGGTCCAAGGACTACCGGGAGGCCAGTTGGAAGGATTTCGCCGGATTTGCCCATACCCTCAAATTAGGCGGCTTTACCGTTTATACCCGCTTGCCGGGTCCTGTTCCAGAGGAGCAGTCAGCGCAGAAAGCAAAGCTGGAGGCCCTCTCCGCCATGGTGCAGATCAGCTGGAAAGAGCCAGAGCAAAAGGCAGCGAAAGCGCAGAAATACAAGTTATCCAAGCCGACTGAACCAGTGCTCACCTTTACCAGCTTCAACTTCAAGCTGGCGGTCATGGAAGTCCTGATGTACGAGAAAGGCTTACTGGCTCCTAAACTGGATGCCCATGAGTTTGCCAGAGAGTATAGCCGACGCAAGATCGACATTGACGCGGAAGGGTATGAACCCATCCCAGAGATTCGGAAGTGGCTGGAGAAATACCCTGTCCCGGCGCGGCTGGCTCCAGAGATTACAGAGATCGAGATGGATGGCGGCAGCGAGATTTATACCCAGCTCTGTCCGTTCTGGGATGGCGAGGATGGAGCCTTTGATCTTAATACCATTACGGAGGCGGAACTGCGCCAGTTCCCCAATCTCAAACATATTACCCTCATGTCCTCCAAGCCGGAACAGGTGCTGCCCGTTCTGGAACGGTGCGGTATCAAGGTAGACTTGCTGTGAGGTGAAAGCATGAAAGCGAAACTAAAAGTGATAAAGAACTGGGAGTTCGAGGAATTTGAACTGACGGGAACTTCCTTCAAATACAGCCCGACTGGATGCAAAGGTATGGTAGCCCGCAGCGAGGATGAAATTGTGTTTTGGACCTATCATCTCGTGCAAAAGTGCAGCGGCGTTTTGTGGGTCAAAGGCGAAGTTTCCAGGTGGATTCCCAGCCCGGAGCCGAAAGAGCAGCAAGATGTTTGGGAAGATCCTGTCTTGCTCTCATGCGACAGAGGAATACTGTTGGTTTGCCCGGCCAGTAAATCCCTTTGGTGGATGCCGCAGATGGATGGAGAGTGGATTCCGATCCCCATGGATAACTGGTGTGCCCAGGGTATTCCCAAGCCGGTGGCAGTCACCGGAAGCCAGGGCGTTTTCCCTATTGTGTGCCGAGTGGACAACTCCGCTGATGCGACCAACAGTTTTACCAGCCTGACGGTAGACTTTGAAACCATGACTGCACACTGGGCAGAAAGCGGCTCTTGTGTATACAGCAAAGCAGGAACCCGACAGACCCATTTGGCGGCAGTAGAGCGTGCTGGCGGAAATTTTGCCCAGGCAGACTTTCACTACAACTATCCTATGATTGGCTCCATACTGGAACAGGATGGACAGTTTTATGCCTTTTTGGAAAGTAGCACTATCAATCCGGCGGGTCTTTCTCTCATGGGCTACTATTGGTATCTGGAACTGGAGGAAAACGGACTATTCAAAAAGAAACTGTGGGGCAAAGATAATTTAAGCCGCCTGCCCGGAAAACACGGGATGCGCGGAAAATTCTCCGGTGACAGGACTTGCCTGATCCTATCTCCCATTTTTAAGAATGATGACTGGAAGGGTAAACAAAAGGTGCTGCGCCTTTCGGATTTGGTGCTGATCGACCTTGCCATGCCCCGTGGATACGCTTCCTTCCATGTGCTGGATGTATGGGGAAACCGGGCATTTCTCAGCGATGAGAAAAACAAGCTGGTTCTTTGTGAAATGACCTTGGAGTAGTTATGAGGGCTGAGTATGCTTTTCAAGAAAAAGATTGTATTTACAGAAGGAATGAATGAAACCCTTTGTTCTTTCGATGAAATACCCTGGTTTTCCTGTTGTGGAGTTTCGTATGATAAACCATCGTATTACCCATATCTTCAGGAAAAGGACCCAAAACGAGCAGAAAAACTACTGCTGCATACAAAGAACTACTCAGGAACCGTCTGCCTTACAAATTTGTTCAAAGAAGGCATTTGTCGTGCAGATACCTTTATTCTGCAAACGGCTGGGTGGAAGTTTTACCAGAATGAATTTATGCCATGTGTGGAGGCCAGTTGGCGCACTTATGAAAAAAGAGCATCGAAGGCAAATGGCCTCGATCTGAACTCGGCGGAAAAAAGATTCCTGCGTGATTGTAGCTTTCCTGACAGCATAGATCTTCAGTTGTGCCGAATGGTGCAATATTTACTGGTTGAACAATACTTCCTTGAAAGGTTTCCTCAGTTCCCTCTATTTTTCAGCCGGATCATTGATATTTACAAGGATGGGCATATCGTGCTCGGCTGGAATGGAAGATTTGCATCGCATGAGACGAATCTGGAAAATGAAAACGGAACCCCAATCTTACCAACAGACGGAAGTTTGATTATATGGTAAGAAAAGAAGAATTTAATTGCTGTGAGACGAGGGAAAATGATATGGCATTACAGGAAAAGAAAATAATGCCTCCCCCTTGGCTGGCCCACCGGGAGATCGAGCGATACTCCATTGGCTGGCGCATGGGCTATGGGGAGGATTACATAGACCGATTTGACGATTGGAGTACAGCATGGCAGAAATGAAACTTTATGAACTGGAAATGCTCCGCAGCAGGATCTATCACGGGGAGCAGGAACTGATTTCCACTCTGACACCGGAGCAATTCTTTGCCCTGCTGTCTCACGACTATGATACTGGTTTTGCTGCTGGAAAAGAAATTCCGTTTCCAGCGGCGGTAAACCTTTCTTTGCAGAAGGCAGGCGGAGAGCAGTTTAGTTTTGTCCTCTCAATGCTTCGTCAATGGCTTCAATTTTCTTTTGTACAAGTGACAGGTCAGCTCTCAGCCGTTCAATCTTCCGGTTGATTTCTGTGACGAGTGAGCTTCCTTTCTGTGAAGAAGAGTTCAGGAAGCCCAGGTTGTTCTCATACGTCTTGATGTCGTTTTTCAGGCCTTCGTATGTACGAACAAGTTTGTCACGTTCTTTATACAGGTTCCTTTCGTTGCTTAATCCTGATTTGAAGCTGTTCAGTTTCTTTTCTGAAGCAGACAGGTTTAAACGTTCAAAAAGCTTATCCACTGCTGTGTGGTAGGCGTTATACAGCCGGTCTTTTTCCTTGAACGGAACGTGACCTACCTTGTTCCATTCTTTCATGAGTGCTCTGACCTGTTCTGCCGTTCCGTCATCTGTTGTGCCTGCAGCATTCAGTTCTTCAAGCTGTTTGATGATATTTTCTTTTTTCGTCAGGTTCTCTACTTCTTCGGAACGCTGGGAAGAATTAGCTTTGTTCTTCTGACTGAAGAAATAGTCACAGGCGCCGATGAAACGTTTCCAGACAGATTCGGAATGTTTCTGTCCCACAGGACCGATCGTTTTCCATTCTTTCTGCAATTGGGTAAGGATCTGTGCCGTTTCTTTCCAGTCTGTACTGTCTTTCAGCGATTCAGCTTTCTCGCACAAGGCTTTTTTCTTTTCCAGATTCTTGGCCATGTTTTCTTTGATATACTTATAGAAAGCAGCCTTCTGCTTAAAGAAATTGTCGCACGCAGCACGGAAACGTTCGAAAATCTTTGTGTTCATTTTCTGCGGGGTAGGGCCGATGGTCTTCCATTTAGCTTGCAAGGCAAGTATTTCCTTAGTCTTGTCTTCCCAGTCCGCAAATGTCTTGAAGGTATCATATTCCATACCTTCTATGATCTCACAGATAACAGTCTTTTGGTCGAGGTTGTTCTGTTCAGCTTCTTTCTGCAATTCGAAATATTGCTGATGACGGCGGTTGATGACAGCTGAGGCAGCCTTGAACCTGCTCCAGATCGAATCACGCAGTTCTTTTGCTACGGGACCGATGCTGTGGAATTCCTGGCTCAGCTTCTGCAACTGATGGAATGCTGAAATGGCATCCGGATAGTCGGCCAGCTTTTCTGCTGCTTCACAGAGATATTGTTTCTGCTCCAGATTCTTTTTGAAATCATATTCTCTCAGCTCATAATTAAGTTTCAGCATGTCATAAAACTTTTCTGTATAGAGCTGGTAATTCTTTCTGAGTTCGTTGACTTTCGTAGCGGGAACCAGTTTGATGTCATTCCATTCCTGCTGGAGCTGTTTGAATTCATTGTATGTTTTTCCTGCTTCTTCCGGTGATTCCGCAATGTTCTTAATCTTCTCCAGAATCTCAAGTTTTCGGGCCAGGTTCTTTTCTTTTTCTTCTTCCTGTGCGGCCATCAGTTCATTACGTTTCTCCTTGATGGAACCCATGAGACTTTTGAATTCGCCTTCCAGTGAATCCGGTTTCGGAATGAATGCCTCGGCTTTTCCTCCGTTATTGACAAAATCTTTTTGAGCGGCATCCTGTTCGGCTTTATGCAACTTGTAAAACGTTTGTTTGAGTAAATCAATTTCCTGTTTGTCTGCATTGCAGTTGTCCGCAATGATTTCCTTCAAGCGTTCTATAACTTCTTCTTTGCTTTTTCGCTGAGGATATCTGGCTTGAGAGGCGTCAGCAACGGGTTGGACCGAAGTTTCAGGCATTTCATTGGCTGGCACTTCAGTTAGTGGGCGGTTGTTTTCATTTAGTTCCATCGTATGTAGATTTTGAAAGAATAATCTTTTAATTTTACTAGAATACCTACAAATTAAAAGAATAAAATCTTATTTTCATATTTTTTTGCAAGTTATTTTTCTTCCTTCTGCTTAAAAGGTTAATAAAGATGTTTAAAAGCATAAAAATAAAATCGCACCCGGCAAGTATAACTAACCTTCTGTCTTTTCAGTGAAATCAGACGGGAAGGAGGTTATAACCTGCCGGGTGCGAAGTGCTTTTGCTTAGGAAAGCAATACCGTAATTCCCATATACATCAGCATGCCGATGATGTCATTGGTAATGGAGATAAACGGACCGGTAGCGATGGCCGGGTCTATTTTCAGTTTTTCCAGTGTCATGGGAACAAGAGTTCCGAAGATGGATGCGAACATGACTACGGCAAAAAGACTGATCGATACCGAATGACTGACGGTTGCACTGGCTCCGAAACGGATAAAATTATAAATGTATACCAGCATGGAAATGATGGTTGCATTAATCAGGGCTACAACGCTTTCTTTCAGTACCTGCTTGAATGTATTTCCTGCGTCGAGGGAGCTGTTGGCCAGTCCTTGTACGACGAGAGCCGATGACTGCGTTCCCACATTCCCTCCTGTACCACCGATCAGCGGAATGTAAAGTGCCATTTCTGGATGGGCGGCAAAGGTCGTATCGAAGTTTCCGAGAATCATGGAGTTGCCTATTCCGCCCAGCATTCCGATGAGCAACCATGGCAAGCGTGCTGTGGTCTGACGGAAAACATTATCGTCGGATTCTACGTCCTGTGACAAACCGGATGCCAATTGGTAGTCACGTTCTGCCTGTTCACGAACTTCATCCATCACGTCATCGACGGTAATTCTTCCCACCAGACGCCCGATGCTGTCCACAACCGGAACGGCCACCAGGTCATATTTTTCAATGGTCTGAACTACTTCTTCAACGGGCATGTCCACATGCACGGAGATCGGATCTTTGTTCATGACGTGCTTGACCTTCGAAACAGAAGGGCTGGTAATCATTTTCTTGAGCGGAAATACACCGCGCAACCGTTCGTCGTCGTCCACCACGTACACATAATAGATCTCATCCATTTCTTCTGCCTGGATACGCATTTCGCGAAGACATTCGGGCATACTCCAGTTTTCGTTAACGATCACCATTTCCGTACCCATGAGACCGCCGGCCGTATCTTCGTCGTATTTCAGCAAGTCAACAATGTCACCGGCCTGTTCGATGTCCTCAATGTGCGAAAGTACTTCCTCCTGTTTGTCTTCGTCCATTTCCCGGATGATGTCTACGGCATCGTCCGAATCCATGTAGTCTACAAAACGTTTGGCAATGGTTTCCGAAGGAAGAAGTTCCAGAAAACGCTTTCGTACGTCTTCGTCCATTTC
>ERZ780178.2577-NODE-2577-length-10429-cov-5.366975_pt1 | contig 10429 bp, 7 predicted proteins | sample MGYA00511018_ERZ780178 | MGnify/ENA primary metagenome ERZ780178 (study PRJEB29588, sample SAMEA2151439) | human gut metagenome | biome: human gut; feature: human-associated habitat; material: faeces | place: Denmark | collected 2008/2010 ...
GGGATCTAAAGGGTGACATTCTCTCACGTGAGAGAATGTCACCCTTTGCTCGCTTCCCCGCGTCAGGCGGGGAAAACCGCAGCCCTTTCGGGACGCAAAAAAGAAGGGACCACCGTTCGGTGGCCCCCAATTTTTTACAGCTTGCGGAAGCGCTCCGCAATGACCGCCGCCGCGTCAGCGGTCGACAGCGCACCGGTGTCAAGGTAAAGATCATACCCCTCCGGCGCGCCCCAGGTCTTGTGGGTGTAGCTCTCGTAATACTTGCGGCGCTGCTTGTCCATCTTGCGGATCAGGCGGATGGCCTGGTCGCGCGTGAGCTTTTCCTGCTCCATTTTGCGCTGGATGCGGTGCTCGTCCGGCGCGGCGACGAACACGGTGAGAAGCCTCACGTCTTCGCCGCGCAGCACATAGTCTGCGCAGCGCCCCACGAACACACACTCCTCGTGGCGGGCGATGCGGCGGATCTCGTGGCTTTGCAGGGCGAAGAGCACTTCGCTCGTCGGTTTGCCGCGCAGCACATGGTGGTTGCCCTCGTGCACGGTCTGGAAGAGGTAGGGGTTGGTCGCCTTTTCGTCCGAGGGGGAGAGCGTTTTTTCCGAAAGCTCGCCGTACTCGCACGCGAGGCGGATCAGCTCGCGCTCATAGACGCGGATGCCGAGGAGATCCGCTGTTTTCACGGCCACTTCGTGGCCGCCGCTGCCGAACTGGCGGCTGATGCTGATGATGCGATTTCCCATAGTATGAATCTCCCTCCGCTTTTCTATTGTTTCAGCGCGTTGAGCGCCGGCTGGGGAATCGAGAATGCACGATCCGCCGGCGTGATGACGGCGGAGAGTGACACCGGAGCGTCGGAGAGGATGAGGTGCAGCGCGCCGCTGCACGAGATGTTGACGGACTGGAGCTCGCCCTGCTCGCTCACGCGGACGGAAATGCGTCCGGAGGAGAAGGTCACATCCTGTGCCTTGATATCCGGCGCGATGGCGGCGGCGAGCTCGCTCATCGCGTCGGAGTCGAGCGAAAGACCGTAGAGATAGCCGTCGCTCACCTTATCGCAGCCCGCGCTGCCGTTCAGAATGGACTGGTAGCAGAGGTCAATGAGCGACGTGGCATCGACGAGCTGCTGGCTCGCGGTGTCGACACTGTTGCCGTCCGCGTCGCAGATCTTGCTGCCGGAGAAGTAGACGGCGAGGGTGTTTTTTTGGATGCTGCCGTAGCTCTGGCCGTCGATGCTGCTGCGGTCGTACTGGAGCGTGCTGTTCAGCACGATCGGGCCGCAGTCGGCGGAAAGAGCGATGTCGGCGGACAGATCGTCCGCGGTCAGCTCGCCCCAGGCACCCAGCAGACGGAGCGCGTTGTCCGTCAGCGTGGAAGCGTCGTCATTGCTGCCCGAATGGATGGCGGTGAGCACATCGTCGGGGATCACCGGCGCGAGCGCGTCGGTGAAGTGCGCGGCGGCCTCCACGCGAAGATCTCCGGAGTTTTCCGCCGTGAAGCTTACGTCCATCAGCTCGCCGCTCTCGGCGGTGAGATCCACGCGGATCGCGGAAAGCGATGCGGCGTTCGCGATCTCGTCCGAGGTGAGAAGACGCAGCAGTGTGCTCGCGTCGTCGCCCTCAGCGGTGAGGGTGTAGCGCTTTTCCTGCCCATCAACGGATTTCGTCACCGTGAGCGTGCGGCAGAGCTCGGCGGTCTCATCCATGAGCTCGGCGTAATTTGGGAATGCGCCGCCGACAGCGTAGGACTTGCCGTTTTCAAGGTAGATCGCGCCGTCTGCGTAGTAGAGCGCCGCGCCGTCGCGGTCGATGCAGGTGATGGGAGCGCCGTCCTTCTTCGTGCGGGCGACGGAGGCATCCGCGCTCAGGCTGATTTTGCCATAGGAGGCGTCGACCGTGACGTCCATGGTCATCGGGTCCTCTTTGACACGCGCCTCGACAAGGCGGTAGGCTTCGAGGTCCTTCTTAAAGTCGGAGTGGAGGAAGAACGCCGCAGCCGCGCCGAGCAAGACTAAAATCGTGATGAGAATAGGGAGGAAGCGGCGGTGCCTGCGCTTTTTCGGCGCGGGCGGTACTGCGGGCTGCGTGAGCACGTTTTCGCGTGCCTCGCGCTCCTCGCGAAGAAGCCGAAGTTCCTCTTCCGCGCGCGCAAGGCGCGCCTCGATGGAGTCGGGATCGGCTGCGGGAGCGGGTTCGGAAGTGGGAACGCTTTCTGCGCCCTCGACCGCGGCGGTGACGACCGGCGCAGCGGTCGCTGCTACTGCCACGGCGGCGGGGACTGCCGTAGATTCAACGGACACAGGCGCATCCGCCTGAGTGGCATCTTCGACCGCTGTAGACGCGGGGGCACCCGTCTTGGCAGGGGCTTCGTCTGCTGTGGACGCATTGGCGTCCTCGCCGCGGACGATCTGCTCGGCCTGCGAGACGGCGCTCGCGCTGCGCGCCAGCGCTTCGGCGCGTCTGCGCGCTTTGCGCTTGTGGCGGTGGACGAGCAGAACGATGATAAGGATCAGAACAGCCAGTACGGCGAGCACGCCGAGCCAGATGCCCCAGACGTCGAGCGTCCGCACGGCGGCAAACTCAACGCTGTCGCCGCTCGTGGAGAAGGTGAGGTAGCTGCCCATCGTGCCGCAGTCGGCCCCCTGCCAGCTGCCGCCGTTTTCACGGGTGTAGATGCGCAGCTCCTTCTGCCCGTCGGGCGGGAGATAGCGCATGGTGTGCGTGTCCTGCCCGTCGTCGGCAAGCTCGATGCGCCACTGCTCGAGCACTTCAGCGTTGGCAACCATCGAAGGCATTTCGCCACGGCTGAGGCAGGAGAAGTAGCCCTTCACGCGGTCGAGCACAGTGCCGGACTGCACGTCGAACGCCGCGGGCGTGAGCGGCTGGGCGGTCACGGTGATGGCGTCGCCGTCGTTGTAGTTGCCCTCGACCAAGATGACAGCCTGTCCGCTCTCTCGCGTCTGTTCAGAGGCAAGGCCGGGGGTGTAGGCCTCGTAAACAGCGGTGACGACGGTGTCAAAGTGCAGATTCGTGAGGTCGGTGCGGTCCCAGTGGACGTGACAGCCGCTCTTGGCGGGCGGCTCGGGGATGTCGCTTTCGTCGATGGAGTCGCCGTAGTTGAAAGTGCGGCTGAGCACAGTTTTATCGTCAGCAACGAAGGTGAGCGTGAAGGACTTCATGCTCTCGGGCAGGTCGCTGAGTGCGAGCAGCTGAGAATAGCTGATGGGCTCGGCCCGTCCGGCGTAGCCCTGACGGTTGATGCCGGGGAGATCGTCGGAGACATAGTAGTTATGCTCAAATGTGCCCGTGTCGCTGCCGGAGATCGCACCCTGGTACTGCTGGCAGTCGGTGATGTCGACGAGCGAGTAGTTCCAGCGGACGCTGCTGCCGCTGCCGTCGACATTTTCCTGCACGCCGGAGCCGACGATGCCGCCGACATACTTCTTGCCGCTGAGCGTGCACTTGGAGAAGTTCCCGAGCACCGTCGCGCCGGTGAGACCGGCGATGCCGCCGGTATAGCTGCCGTTTTCGTTCGTGATGGTGCAGGACGACGTCTCACACGCAGTCAGATAGCCGAGGTCCATGCGGCCGACAATGCCGCCGACATAGCTGCGCTTGCCGGCCACATCGCCGGTGTTGACGCACTTCTGGATGATGGAGCGGTACTCATACTGCTTGCGGTAGATGTTCGAAAGATGGCCCGTGACATCGTCCTCGGGGTCAAGCGTGTATTCGATGGCCATGGAACCGGCGATGCCGCCGGTGTTGACGTCGCCGTACACCGCGCCGCTGTTACGGCTGAGCGATACCTTACCGAGCGTGACGGAGTTGATATCGACACTCGAGGCGTCGACGATCAGATCGCCCGTGCCGCCGGTGAGCGAGGAGATGGCGGAGAACATCGTGTTCGTGAGCTCGTTGAACTTGCTGCTGATGTTGCGGATATCGGCGGAAAGAGCCGTGCTGGTGTTTTTGACGTTTTCGGTGATCAGTGAGAGCTGGCTGTTCGCCGCGGTGACCGAGCCGACGACCATGTTGATGTTCGACACGGTGACGACGTCGGAGACGTCAAAATCCTGATCGAAGCTGACGTTGATATCCGGCAGGGTGGGATTCTCAGGATCGAAGTCATCGGGGTCAAAATCACCGTCGATGCTGATGCTCGGCTGGGGGATGGCGTCGGGGTCGACGTCGATGGTCACGTCGTTCGCCGCGTCCGATGCGTCGGAGAGGTAGCCCGAGATCAGGTCGAGACGGTCGGAAATTTCGCTCGAGCCGTATTCGGCGTCGTTGACGGCCTTTTTGACGAGCGAGTCGAGCTCCTTGATCTGCGATTGGATGCGCGAGAGCTGGCTGGCGGAGACCTGCGTGCGCACATAGGGCTCCATTTGGCCGGCGATGCCGCCGACGTCCTTTCGCCCGCAGATCGCGCCCTCGTTGCTGCACGCGAGGATCTGGCCGCTGCTGCGGCCGACCACGCCGCCGACATTGTAGCCGATGTGCTGGTAGCCGACAGCGGCATAGTTCGTGCTCGACGCGATCGCGCCGGAGGAATAGCCCGCGATGCCGCCGGTGTCGGTGGCGATATTGAGCGTGTCGAGTCGGGACAGACTTGCAAGGTCAAGCGAGAAATCGAGGCTCAGGTCGCTTAAGTCAATGCTGGGGTCAGTGCTTTCGATATTCACATACGCGCGGCCGCGGCAGGAGACGATGGAGCCGAGGTTCTCGCCCACGATGCCGCCGGTCATGCTCTGGCCGAAGATCGCGCCCGAGGCTTCGCACGCGCGCACGATGCCCGTGGCGAGGTTGCGGCCCGCGATGCCGCCGACGCTGCGTTTGCCGGAAACACTTCCGTTGAATGTGCAGCTTTCGATCGTGCCGTGGTTTTCACCCACGATGCCGCCGATATTTTCGCTGTCGCCGGACGGGGTGACCGTGCCCTCAACATTCAGGTTTTTGATGACGGCGTCCTTTTGCAGCACGCCGAAAAGACCGGCGGGGGAGACGCTCTGTGTGATGGAAAGGCTGCTGATGGTGTGGCCATTGCCGTTGAACGTGCCGCCGAACGTCGGGATGGGGAGCTCGTCATCGTCGGTCAGCTCGATATCGTTGTCAAGCACAACGGTTTTACCGCGCGACCAGGAGTCGAGCGTGCAGGAATGCGCGAGGGATCGTAAGTCTTCTGCGCTCTTGATGTGGATGGCGCCGTCCCCGTCTGCCAAGACCTGCGTGACAGGGAGAAGCGAGATGAGCAGCAGGCACGAGAGTGCAAGCGCGCAGAAGCGATGGATATAATTAGTCTTCTTCATCGTCTTGCTCCTCATTTGCAGATCCGGAGATCAGATTCAGGTCGATGTCGCCCTCGACCGTGGCGTGCATGATGCCATGCACCGTACCATTGATGTTGCCGCGCACCATGCCGTTGACGGAGACCTTACCGTGACCCGATTTCTTTTCCGTGATGGACGGGACGGAGAACGAGGTCTTGTCGACGATGCCGCTGCCGATGAGCAAGATCTGCGGCAAGGCGAACATGACCATGATGATGGAGATGACCGTGCCGCGGCCAAGGCTCTCGCCGATGCCCGCGATGACGGGCTCAGATGTCATGCTGCCGATCAAAAAGCCGCAGATCGAGAGGATCGAGCCGGAGGTGATGATCGTCGGGAAGGCGAAGTTCAGCGTCTCGACGATGGCGTCGCGGTGGTGCATTTTGGATTTGAGCTCCTGATAGCGGCTGGCGATGACGATGGCGTAGTCGATATTCGCGCCCATCTGGATGGAAGAAACAATTAGATATCCTAAGAAGAAGATGTACTTGCCCGTGATGGTCGGGAACGAGAAGTTGAGCCAGATGCAGCCCTGAATCACGAGGATCAGCAGCACCGGCATACCGGCGGAGTTGAACGTGAAGAGCAGCACCAGCATAACCACGAGCACCGACACGATGCTGACGACCTTGTTATCCACGGCGAAGGACTTTTCGAATTCGTATTCGTTCGTCGATTCGCCCGCGAGGTAGACGTTTTCATCGGGGTAATACTTTTCGGCAATTTCGAGAATTTTGTCGGTGAAGGCGTAGGTCTCGTCGCTGCTTTCGGGCAGCGTGAGGTAGATGAGCATGCGGTCGTAATCCGTACCTTGAAGCTGGGCCTTGGCGCTGTTCATCTGAACCTCGGCGTCCTGAAGCATCTGCGTCTGGTCGTCACTGAGCGTCACGATGCCGGAATCCACCTGCTCGCAGACAAAGAGGAACATGTCGATGAGCGGCACCTTGTAGGTGGCAAGGTTGCCTACGATCTGGCCGTATTCCGCCTGCTGGGCGGCGTAGGCCGCGTAGACGACCTGCGCGGCCTCGTAATCGAGGCCTGCGAGCTCAGCGAACTGGCGTGGCGTCAGCTTGTCGGCCAGCATGTAGCCATCCAGCGCCTCAATGTTGGTAAGACCCATCGTGGAGTCGACTTCGTCGTACTGGCCGAGCTCGTCTAAGATGGCGGACTCCTTGTCGTAGTCGCCCGTGGGGACGATGAGCGCCAGCATGTTCTTCGAGGTGAAGTTATCCTCGATCATCTGCTGGGCAAACTGCGTCTCATTCTGCTTGGGGGCGGAGATGAGGCCGTAGCCGTAGGCATAGGGGCAGTCGGACGACAGGCGGTAGCCGATGACGGCCAACACCACGAAGACGATGGGGATGATGTAGCGCGTGGCATAGTCGAGCTTGCCGACGAACGGGATCTTCGGCACGAAGCTGCGGTGCTGCGTGCGGTCGATCAGCGGGCCGAAGAGCATCAGAAGGCCGGGCATCACGATGAACGCTGCGAGCAGCGCAAACAAGATCGACTTGATGAGGCACAGCGCCATATCGGGGCCGAGCTTGAACTGCATGAACAGCATCGCCACAAGGCCGCCGATGGTCGTGAGGCTGCTCGCACCGATCTCGGGGATCGACTTGCTCAGCGAGACGATGACGGCCTCACGCAGCGGCAGCAGCCGGTGCTCCTCTTTAAATCGGTTGCAGAAGATGATGGCGTAGTCGATGGAGAGCGCCAGCTGCAAAATGCTTGTGACGGAGTTCGAAATGAACGAGATCTTGCCCATCAGGAAATTCGTGCCCTGATTCAGAACGAGCGCGACAACGAACGTCAGAATGAGCACCGGCACCTCACCGTAGGTCTCGGACGTGAAGAGCAGCACGAGCACGATGACGATGGCGACATACACCATGATGACGCTGATCTCGTGGTCGATGGTCTCCTGCTGCGTGTTGCCAAGGTCCGTGTCGACATACAGATCGTAGTCGGACAGGTATTCCTTCACGGCTTCGAGCGAGTCGAGGCAGGCCTCGTCATCCTCGCTGTAGGCAAAGGTGATGGAATAGAGCGCGGAGAGGTTATTATAATGTGCGGTGGTCTCGTCGTAGTCCACGCTCTGCACGCCCTTGATCTCCTTGATCTTGGGCTCGAGCGCGGCGGCCTGCTCTGGTGTGATGTTGGCCACCATGACCTCGGCCGTGCCATAGGTCGTGAACTGCTCGTCCATGATGTCGAGCGCCTGCTTCGTCTCGGAATCAGACGGCAGGTAGTACGTCAGGTCGCTCTCGACCTCGACCCAGTTGCGGGAAAAGGCGGAGAATACGAGCAGAATGATCGTGAGCAGAAAGATGAGATTTCGCTTGTCGACGATGACCGTCGACAGCTTTTCCATAAAGCTGGAGCCGGTCTCCTTGGTTTCGTTACTCATGGCGGTACGCATTGCCTCCTTTCTCGTGGGTGGGTCTTCGCTTCTTCATGCGCTCAAGGCCGCTTTTGATCGGCGGCTCGGGCGGGGCGAGCTGCACCACGTCGCCGAGCGAGCAGTCGAGCTGGCGGCAGATGCGCACAAGCACCTCGAGCGAGACAAACTCGTTTTTCGAGAGCTTGGCAAGCGTGTTGGAGCTGATGCCGACCTCGCGCGCAAATTCCGTTTTATTTAAGCCCTTGTCGATGAGGAGCTTAAAAAGGTTGTTGTAGGTAACATACATGGTGGTACCTCCTGTTCAATCGTCAACATTATATGAAAATATCCGGAAGAAGCAAGATTAAATTTGCAAAAGCAGATATTTTTTGAACAAATCTGGCGAAGTGACAGAAACAGGCCAGTACAGATGAACAATGCGCAGCCCCTTTTGAAGCGGGGATTTGTTGATCGAGTGAAGGAGAAGATGAAAAAGGGCAAGGAAGCACCGGAGAGCGGTAAAAAGACATCTTGACTTTTGCACTGTCATTTGCTATGTTTCAGTTAGAGATGACTAACTGATGTAAAACGAAAGAAAATCGGAACGAGAGCATAGCGAGACGGGGCAGAACGAAGGAAACAGATATTTTTAGGATAAGAGGAGACTTGGCTATGAAAATTTTAGTATTCGGCGCGGGCGTGCTCGGCTGCAATCTGGCGCGGAATTTCTTCCGCGCGGGAAAGGACGTCACGCTGCTGGCGCGGGGAGCATGGGGCGAGAGCATCCCAAAAAACGGCCTTCGAATCAAGGATAAGTTTTCGCCCCGCATGTCGGTCAGCCGTATTCCGGTCGTGACGGAGCTGAAAGCGGAGGACAAGTACGACGTGATCTTCGTCGTCCTGCGCTATACGCAGCTCGACGCGATCTTCGATGCCCTGCGGATGAATCCGACAAAGAATATCGTCTTTGTGGGAAACGACGTGCGCGCAAGTGCGCTGAGCGCTTCGTTGCCGGAGAAAAACGTGATGTTTGCCTTTGCGTCCTCAGCAGGACATCGGGAGCGGGAGTATGTGGCGTCCATCGACCTAAAAAAGATTACCATCGGCCAGATCGCGGGTGCGCCGTCGAACGAAACGCTCATCGGGCAGATCTTTGACGGCACCAAATATAAGGTAGCCTACGAGCCGAATATGGAGGACTACCTTCTCTGCCACGCGGCGTTCGTGCTGCCGGTGGCCTTTGCCTGCTACAAGGTCGACGGCGACCTCAAAAAGCTCAAGGGCAACACAGCCTACTTAAATCGCTTGATCGACGCCAACATCGAGGGTTACCGTGCGATCAAAAACGCGGGACATGAAATTTTACCGAAGGACGACGCGGAGTTTGAAGGCGCGGCGTACCGCAAGACCTGTCTGCGCTTTTTTAAGCTCATGTCCGCCACGAGCCTCGGAAAGATCTGCGCGTCCGACCACGCGATGAACGCGGTCGACGAAATGAGCGCGCTGAACCGCGATTTGAAGGCTTTCTTCGACGAGCACGGCGGGAAATATCCCGTGTGGCAGGAGCTTGAGCAGGAAGTCGCAAAATACCTGAAGTGAACAAAGGGGAAGCACCCGTCATTTGGCGGGCGCTCTTTTTTGCCCGCTCACGGAAAAATCAGACTCCGGCGAGGCATCGGTGAATTTTTCGACAGATATTGACTATGAATGGCAAAACCGGAGCCGACAGCGAGCGGAAGAAGTTGCTGGCGCAAATTGAAAACAGGCTGTCCACCATTGCACGGCAAGGGCGGGCATTTGGTATCCATCTCATTCTTGCCACGCAGCGACCGGACGCAACGATCATTCCCGGCCAGATACGCAACAACATGGATTTCCGTGTTTGCGGCAGGGCGGACAGCGTGCTTTCTCAAATTATTCTCGACAACACCAGCGCCGCCGAACAGATACCCAAGGATGCACGGGGCCGCTTCATCACAGGAGATGGCACGGTGTTTCAAGGCTATCTGTTCGACGAGGGGCAGCTTTAACGGGGTGATACCATGCCGCGCAGAAAGAAGCCCAATGACTACGGCACAGGGATTCCCTATCACGAGGTAGAGGCCCTTGCCCGTGTCCTGCTCCCGGAAATCCAAGCGTTCTTTGAGAGCGAGGACGGGCAGCGGGAATATGCCGAGTGGAAAGCAAAGCAGCAGGCCGAACAAGAGAACAAGGTATAACAGAGGCGGGAACATCTTAACCGATGCTCCCGCCTTGTTATACTTTTAACTGCTCTCATTCTATACCTAAGAATCAACAATGTCAAAAGGAAAGTAAAAAAAGTCATTACTATGAGCTAAGCCGAAAATAATTCGGTATTTACCAACAGATAGTTGGTCATAGTCCGTCAGAAAAAAATCTACATTCATTGTCTCTCCTGATGGGATGTAAAGAAGATTATCTGTATCTCTTATATGAGGGGATTTTTTTACAATAACCCATGTTTCATTAATATTTTGTTCGAGATATGGCAGATAGAGTTCCGGGCTATTATCGCTATGATTTGTTATGCAAAGAGATATCTGCTTAGTATCAATAGTGTATTGTGCTTGCACAGCCTGAATAGAGAATCCGCTTACCGGGGTCAAATTTTGATAAGGGGATTTGGGGGATTGAGAGGTTTTAATTAAATAGAACAAAAGAATACACAAGATGACTGTTGGGACAATGGCAAAGACTCTTTT
>ERZ780178.2587-NODE-2587-length-10394-cov-2.263855_pt1 | contig 10394 bp, 8 predicted proteins | sample MGYA00511018_ERZ780178 | MGnify/ENA primary metagenome ERZ780178 (study PRJEB29588, sample SAMEA2151439) | human gut metagenome | biome: human gut; feature: human-associated habitat; material: faeces | place: Denmark | collected 2008/2010 ...
CATCTTCATCAGCGGCATGGGCCTGACTCAGCCGTTCCACTTCCTGATCTTCAACTACGACACCCAGGGAAACGGTCTGGGCGGCTTCCTCACCTTCCTGCTTGCCGAGGTGCTCGCCCAGATGGTGAATTTCTTTGTGCAGATGAAGTGGGTGTTCAAGTCTGACTCCAGCTTCAAGGACGCCGCTTGGAAGTATGTGATCCTCGCCGTGATCATCGTGGTAGTGAACCTTGTGCTGCCGGGCTACGTGACCGGTCTGTGCCAGGGTTGGGGCATGGGCGCTGGCATCGCCGGCACCATCGCTTCCGTGGTCAACACCCTGCTCGCCGTGATCGTGAGTTACCCGCTGCTCAAGTTCTGGGTTATGCCGAAGAGCAAGTCCAAGGAGACGGCCAAGAGCGAGGAGGCCGCCAAGTAGCCCTATTCTGAATTCCTTTCTTCCTTCCTGCCCGCCCGGATTTTCCATGCCTGCTTCGCGCCTGATGTCGTTGGAAGGCGTAGCGTACCTTGCAAATAAGAAGGGTGGTGACTCAGTCGATGAGCCACCACCCTTTGTCATGCTGTGCTATCGCGATCAGGCCGGGAAAACGACCTGGCAATTCACGCAGGTGATTACCATGGCCAAAATCGCGTTGATGATGCCACCGAGGTACGGATTGCGGGTCTTGGAATAGATGCCGCGAGCCGTCAGCGGAGTGATAAACAGCAGGAATACGGTGAGGAACATGCTGTCCGGAATGCGGGTGTAGGCCGCACCGAACAGGTCATTGACACCGGTGAGCATGAACTTGGCCCAGCCTGCGCCGGACACCAGTGCCGGCACGGCGGCGGTGACGAGAGCGAGTACCAGGATGTTCACGATCTTGTTCTTGCCATAGGAAGTGTTGTAGTTCATGCAGTTGATGAAGATGGAGGAAATCACGTAGCCAATCAGGAAGATCGGGAGTACCTTAAGCATGTCCACGATCTTGAAGGAGCCGAATGGCATGATGCCCCAGTACAGGAACGAGAAGTTCGTCTTGAAGAAGTACTGCGCTCCCCAGACCAACAGCAGAGTGCCGCCGGTGACGGTGAGAGCCAGCATGATGGTCTTGAACACGCTGAAAGGAGATGTCTTCAAATCGATTTCATCGATGTTCATACCATTCTTCTTAGCGAAGCAGCGGTACCAGATGTAGGTGACAATGGCGGTGAACACGGAGGAAATCGCCAGCATGGAGCCTGCAAATAGTGCCTGCCCCTGCCTGAAGAACGTGCCGATATGGGTGTCGACGCCGTTGTAGTACAGGAACAACGTGCTGACGGTGGCGAACAGGGTGTTGACGATAAGGCAGCCCCATGCCCAAGCCTTGGTTCCCGGATGCGATTCCGCGACACGCATGATGGCATTGCCACGAGAAGTTCCCCTGAAGAGCGGCATCTGGGAGAGCCACAGAGCGAAGAACACGGCGAACATGAACATGCCGATGAAACCGATGGTGCTGCCAATCATACGCCACTGGTAGATCTGGTCGCCCGACTGCAACGAGGTGTTCACATTGAAGGCTTTGACCATGAACTCCATGGCAGCTGCGGTAGAAGACGACTGGAAGAGCTGCGAAGTGTGGAAGCCGTTTTCCAGATAGATGACACGGAATGCTTCCTTGCCATCGACCTTCTTCGTATAATACTTGCCGCTGACGCCGTCGGCAGTCGAAGAGTCAGGCGTGATACCGAAGTTCAGGAACGATTTGGCGTTATTGTGCTTGAGATAGTCCGGATTCGGCAGCATCTTGCCGGTCGTCTTGTCGGTCTCCTTGAAGGAGTACTGGTCGAATTTGCCGGCGATGATGCCTACATTGCGATTGCCGTAATAATTAAAGTACTCGCCGTTATTCTTGGAGGCGGCCTGGGCTGAAGTGGTCTTGCCTGGCACATAGCCGAACGACTGAGTTTCGTTGTCTTTGTAGACGGCGTCGCGGCTGACGTACAGCACGGCCTTGATCAGCTGCTTCTTGGCCTTGTTGTCAAGAAGGATCGTCTCGTGAATGGTGTTGCCTCCGCGGGACTGGCCGGATACGGCGATCTGGTCCTTGTCCACGAATGGAAGTGTGGTCGCGTACTTTACCGTGTCATACAGGCCACGGCCGTTGACCAGCCATTCGGTGTTGTTCAGAATCTCGGAGTCGCCGTGTCCGTAAAGATCGAAAAGGGCGAAAAGGTCGTTATCGTTGGTCCGTCAGGCTCAGGAAAATCCACCTTTCTCCGCTGTCTTAACCTTATGGAAAGACCTACTTCTGGAGATATTTTCTTCGAGGGCGAGAACATCACTCAGGCGAACGAGCATGAAATGAACAAGCTCAGACAGAGAATGGGCATGGTTTTTCAGCATTTCAACCTCTTCCCACATCTTACAATAAAAAAGAATATCACTCTTGCCCCTGTGAAGCTTGGACTTATGACAGCCGATGAAGCCGACAAAAAGGCGGAGGAGCTTTTGGAAAGAGTTGGTCTGCCAGATAAGGCTGACGAGTATCCTTCAAGGCTCTCAGGCGGTCAGAAGCAGAGAATAGCAATCGCACGTTCACTGGCGATGAACCCTGAAGTAATGCTTTTTGACGAGCCTACTTCTGCGCTTGACCCTGAGATGGTGGGCGAGGTGCTGGAGCTTATGAAACAGCTTGCAAACGACGGAATGACAATGGTTGTCGTTACCCACGAAATGGGCTTTGCAAGGGAAGTTGCTTCAAGAGTTCTGTTTATGGCAGACGGAAAAATACTCGAACAGAACAAGCCGTCAGAGTTCTTTGCACACCCTGAAAATCAGCGTTTGAAAGATTTTCTCTCAAAAATTATATAGAAGCCAACACCGCACAAGGGGCGCCTATCGTCTTTGTGCGGTGTTTTTTTTGTTTGCAAAGGTCTAAAATGCTTGACATTATGGGCGTTATGGTCTATTATTATTTTATACGACTTTATTTTAATAGGAGATATATAAATGAGTTTAAAAAACGCTTTCACCATTATTTTCGGCAAGCTTATGGTAAAAACTCTGCACCTGCTGGGCAGGGACGCAGGCAACTTTCCCGGGCTTGTGCTGTGGACTATAAATAAAGACTGCCTAAAGGCTTTCAAGGTGGATTGCCCTATCGTCGCCGTCACAGGCACCAACGGCAAGACCTCTGTTACAAACTATCTCAGCCACATTTTTGCAAGCGGTGGAAAGAAGATAATCACAAACCCGGAGGGAAATAACCTTGATACGGGCATATGCTCCCTCCTGCTCAATCACTGCGATATGAGGGGAAGAGTCCATGCCGATTATCTTGTGCTTGAAACTGACGAGTCACACGTTCCTGTGGTCTATTCAAAGCTCAATTTGCAGACCCTTGTCCTGCTGAACTTCTTCCGTGACCAGCTTGACAGAAACGGCGAGGTGGAAACACTCATACTCAAAGTGAAAAAATTCCTTGAAACATTTGAGGGCAACGTTGTTCTCAATGCCGATGACCCAAACGTGGCAAGACTTGGACTTGCTAACCCCAATAATAAAAATATCCACTATTTCAGCGTTGACAGATATCAGGGCGCAACGGATAAGCCTTATGAGGTGGGCGAGGGCAAGTTCTGTCCTTTCTGCGATACCGAGCTTGTCTATGACTATTATCAGTATTCACATATCGGCAAGTTCCATTGTCCAAAGTGTGGTTTTGGCAATATCGAGCCTGAGGTGGAGATAAAGAACGTTGACCTGACTGTTCCGTCCTTTGAAGCAGACGGGGAAACATATAAGACCGCTCATAACAGTATCTATTATATGTATAACATGGCGGCTGTCTATACCGCCGCAAAGCTCTATAATTTTGATAAGGCTATATTGCATGACACTTTCGAGCATTTCGAGGTAAATAACGGCAGACTTGAACGCTTTGAGGTTGACGGCTCAAGCCTCCTTGTGAACCTTGCTAAAAACCCTGTTGGCGCAAATATGACCCTGCGTGTGATGAACGAGCAGGCAGGCTCAAAGGAACTGCTTTTTGTCCTTAACGATAACCTTGCAGACGGCCATGACGTTTCATGGATATGGGATATAAATTTCTCCGTGTTCAATAATGTTGACAGAGTTGTGACTTCTGGTACGAGAGCATATGATATCGCCATAAGAATAAAATGCTCAGGCTATGACCCTGATAAGATATTCGTTTATCCTGATCTTGACGAAGCAACAGCGGCCCTCTTCTCCACAAAGGGTGATAAGTTCGCCATAGCAAATTATACCGCTATCCAGCCAACAAGAGCCGCAATAAAAAGATACAAGAGCCTGAAAGAAAATGGGGAGGAAAAGTAAAATGGAAAAACTGAAAATTCTTCATATGTATCCTAATATGCTTGACCTCTATGGCGACAGCGGCAACGTTGAAGTGCTTTCTTACCGCTGTAAAATGCGTGGCATAGAGCTGGAAGTTTCAAAGCATCTTATTGGTGACAAGGAAACTGATTTCACCCAGTATGATATCATCTATCTTGGCGGCGGTGCTGACTTTGAACAGCAGATACTTGCAGATGACCTTGTTTCCTGCAAGGACAGTATCATGGAAGCTTATAAGGCAGGAACATTTTTCCTGATGATATGCGGTGGCTATCAGCTTATGGGTCAGTATTATAAGGACTCAAACGGTGAGAAAGTGCCGGGATTGGGACTTTTTGATTACTATACTGTGGCGTCTACCGATAAAAGATGCAGATGTATCGGAAATATCGTCATCGAGGCTCAGCTTGACGGCGAGAAGTATAAGGTCATAGGCTTTGAAAACCACGGCGGACAGACCACCAACGTCAAGTCGCCCTTCGGAAAAGTCCTTTCAGGCAACGGCAACGAGTTTGAGAGCAGTACCGAGGGCTATATGGAAAAAAGCGTTATCGCAACCTATCTCCATGGTCCGCTTCTGTCTAAAAATCCAAAGGTCAGCGACTATGTTATTTCATACTGCATGAGCCGCAAGCTTGGCGAAAAGTATATCCCCGCACCTATAAACGATAAGCTTGAAGAGGATTGCCGCAAACAGCTTTTTGAAAGACTGGGTGTGTAAAAATGTTTTCACTGTTCAAAAAGAAGCAGGCTCAGAGCGAGCCGCCTCTGAAAAAGAAAATAAAGGATATGAAGTGCAGAAAAATAAACTACGTTGACGAGGGCTTTGATACCCTCGCATCGGAAATGTCTGCCGACCCGAAAGCTATTCTCAGGCTCAAGCCTGTGAACTATTATGCCATAAAAAATAAATATATCATGGGAAAAGTTTATACGTCTGAGGATCATCAGGAGAATTACGTGCAGTTTTTCAGATACGAGTATGACCACGAGTGCGGAAAAACTGATATCTACCCCCTAAGTGCAGAGCTTATGTCAAAGGCTCTTGCAAAGGTGGGCATAATAATAGACCTGAAAGCCCTTGCCAAAGACCAGTGAGGAAACGAAAATGGCTTCAAAACTTGACGAATTTGATATGAAAGCCCCTGTGGCTGATCTGCTTTATCCCTCTGTGGAAAAGCACAACGCAATGAAAAAAAGAGCTGCCGCCCTTGAAAAGCTCCCCAGAGCGTTTGTTGACAATCTGGAGCTTGAAAAGGTGGCTGATTTTATCACGCCCCATTACCAGTATCGTGTAATGAGGCTTTTTTGTGAGGTTTGCGACGATGAGGAGGTAATAAACTACCGCCTTGATATCCTTGATGATTTCATAAGGCTTCCGTCATTGTCTGCCACCATACGCAAGGTGATAAACGTCATGGTGGAAAATGACAGAAAAAACATCTATAATCTTACTACTCCCGACAGCTTTTCACAGCTTGATGATGCCATAAGCGGCTTTGACGCTTACATACGGTGCATGGAGATAATGCACGATTTTTATGGAAAAATGAAAGATAAGATACGCTCAGAGGGCGTAAAAAAGCTTTTTGCGTTCTTTGAGGAGCATTACGGCGACAAGCATTATATATCCCTGAAGGGTGAGATAGAGAAGCTTAAAAAGGCACTCTATGACCGCATACGAAGCGTTACAGTCGCCATAAACCTCGATGAAAGGCTAGTTCCTGTTTCAGCAGGCATTATAGAGCTTTCAAAAGAGCGTTACGATATAAAACCGTCCCTTGTTGACAGGATACTTTACCATGGGGCAAAGTTCAACGATAAGGCTGTTGTGAAAAATCTCAGAAAAAAGTATAATGACAGCGAGGTGTCTGACGATAAGCTTATCAACACTGTGGATAAGACCCTTTTTGACGAGCTTAGCGATCTTACTGATACTTTTGTGAAAATGATAGACAAGGTGCTTGCTGAGTATCAGAAAGCAGGCATTGCCGATATGCGCTATATAGACTATCAGCTTGAATATTACATGGGCGCAGTGGCTATGATAGAAGCCTGCGAAGATCAGGGGCTTAAAATGTGCCGTCCGAAAATTCTTCCTGCAGGTGAGAGAAAAGCCGTCATAAAGGATATCTTTGACCCTGTTTATTTCCGTGAAGCCAGAATATATAATCTTGACCACAAGGAGAAAAAATCCGTTGTCACAAACGATATCACCATGGGAGGTGACAGCGAGGGATTTTATGTGCTTACGGGCGCAAACAATGGCGGAAAGACCACATTTCTCCGTGCGGTTGGTCTGTGTCAGATAATGGCACAGACAGGGCTTTATGTGCCTGCTTCATACTGTGAGATATCCATTGTGGACTATATCTACACTCAGTTCCCACAAGAGGAAAAAACAGGTATCGACACAAGCCGTTTCACTACGGAGATAAAAGAGTTCCGTGAAATAAGCGACACTATCACAGCAAACAGCCTGCTTCTTATGAACGAGTCTATCCAAAGTACGACCCCCAGGGAGTGCGTTGAGGTCGCCTGCGAGCTTTTGAGGATATTCTGCAAAATGGGCGTAAGAGGAGTTTTTGCAACACATCTTGTGGATATCGCATACAAGACCGTGGAGCTTAATAAAGACAGCACGCTCAGAACAAAACTTGCAAGCATTGTCGCCGACGCAGATGATGAAACAGGAGAGCGAAAGTATAAGATAGTCCGTGGAATGCCCCGTGACAACAGCTTCGCTCAGACTATACTTAAACAATACGGCATAGATATGGAAATGATAGAAAAGCGTATAAGAGAGAATAAAGCCTGACTATTACAAAATTGTAACCATACTTGAAAATTTCTTTGATGTGCGATATACTGAAACATACAACTATGAAGACAGGAGATAAAACCATGAAAAAGATACATAGAACATTGAGCCTTTTTACAGTCGCTGCAATGTGCACCGCACTTCTCTGCTCATGCGGAGAGGTGCCTGACAGTTCACAGACCGACAGCAGCTCAAAGGCAGCCACAACTACAACAGCCGACACAACGGCTGATACAACCACCACAGGGGAGGCGAGCAGTACAGCTTCTGCCACTTCTGCACCTGACAGCAGTGTTTCAAACAGCTCATCAGCGGTAACGGACGATACAAAGACGAACGGTATCACACCTGCTATGTGGAAAGTGACTTCACCTGAGGGCAACACAATGGTGATGCTCGGCTCTTTCCATGCACTGAAAGACGAGTGCTATCCGCTGCCTGAGGCTGTAACAAATGCGTACAACAATGCTGATATACTTGCGGTGGAGTGCGATATAACTTCCACAAGCGAGGACGGCGAGTATATGAAAAATCTTATGAAGCAAATGCTTTATAATGATAACACAAAGCTCAGCCAGCATATTTCCGAGGAAGCATATTCAGCACTGCAAACATATCTCGGCTATTGGGGCATGGATATCTCCGCCCTGGAGGTCTACAGACCGTGGGCTGTTTCAAGCACTCTTGATACCCTGCTTATTCAGGATTCAGACTTTGACACGGAAAAGGGTCTTGATAACTTCCTTCTTACCACTGCCCACGCAGACGGCAAGGAGATATACGAAGTTGAGTCGGTGGATTTCCAGATGAATATGCTCATAAACTTCTCTGACGATATCTATGACCTTATGTTCAGAAGCTACGAGGGTGAAACCAAGGAGAGCCAGAAGCAGGCTCTTGAAGACCTCTATACCGCATGGAAGTCGGGAGATATCGAAACCTTCCTTGAGGAAGATAACGAGGAGGAGCTTGCAGGCTATACCGAGGAGGACAAAAAGATCGCCGAGGATTATAATAACCAAATGCTTTATGACAGAAACAAGAACATGGCAAAAGCTGCCGAGGATCTTATGTCTCAGGGCAAGAACGTGTTCTATGTTGTTGGTGCGGCACACTATGCAGGCGAGGGAGGAATAATCGACCTGCTTGAAAAAGACGGCTACACAGCCGAGCGTGTGCAGTATTGATGGATTTATAGATTTGTATAGGGGAAAGGGGTAAAAAATAAATGCCACATTCATCAGGGGGAGGCTCTCACAGCGGAGGGTCACACAGCGGCTCAGGCTTTTCCAGCTCTTCATCAAGCTCGGGAGGGTCGAGTGCTAAACACATAAAGCACACAAGCTTTCCTGGGGCAAGAAGATACGTATACTATGAGAACTATCGTCCTGTCTATGTCTATGCTGACTATGATATTCGCAAGGGGACCGCTTCGGGAAAGGTGTGGAGCATAATAGGCAGTGCTGTCAGCCTGCTCTTTGGTATCATGCTTATTGCCATGTGCTATGATAAGCCACAAAAAATGGATACAAGTCCATCTTATCACTGCGAGATAAAGAATACGGCAGGGGTCATTGATGATAAGGACAAGGTGCAGAATGCAATAGTTGATTTCTATGACGAAACCGGTATACCCGTGGAGATAATGACAGTGAACAACGAGGATTGGCAGGGAGGATATTCAGAGCTAGAGTACTTTGCCTATGATATGTATGTGACGGAATTTGACGACGAGGAGCATTGGCTCGTGGTCTATTCTGAGCCTGCATCTCCCGACCCTGATTTTAACGATTGGTACTGGGAGGGTATGCAGGGCGATGATACCGACAATATCATAACTGTAGATGTAGCAGACGATTTCAAAGATCTTATGCAGAAATATCTTACCGCCAACAGCCGTTATGATGTCAGCTCTGCTATAGCAGCGGCTTTTGATGAAACTACGCCAAACGTTATGGACGGTCATGTAGAGTGGCTGTTCGTGATATGGGGACTTCTCCTGTCAGGTATCGGGGCTTATGAGATATATCAGACGCTTATCACGAATAAAAAGGCTTACCGAAGCGCAGTGAAATGTGCAAATGATGCAAAAGAGGACACCTGCGAATACTGCGGAAATGTCTATGTTATCGGCACTTGTCATGAGTGCCCACACTGCGGAGCACCGCTCAGACCACATAACGTGGAAACAGAACAGCCTGTCGCAGATACCACACAAAAATAAGAAAGGGGTAAATAATAAATGCCACATTCATCGGGAGGAGGCTCTCACGGAGGAGGATCACACGGAGGCTCGCATCACAGCAGCCATTCGCACGGAGGCTCAGGAAGAAGCTCACGCCACGTAAGAAGCACCTATTTCCCGGACTCAAGAAGATATGTATATTATGATCATCACAGACCTGTCTATGTCTATGCAGATTATGACATAACCGAAAAAAGAAGTCCTTTGAGATTTCTTATGCTGCTTTTCTATCTGCCGTTTATTTTATTCACATTTTCCATGTTTGCCGAGGCTTATCATCACCCTCATAAGCTTCCCCAGAACTATGATTATAAAATAGTTGTGGAGGATAAAGCAAACGTTCTTGGCAACACCGCAGAGCTTAGGAACTCGCTGGTGGCATTTTATAACCGCACCGGTATCTCACCTGCGGTCATAACAGTGGAAAATTCCGATTGGCAGGGAAATTATTCAGACCTTGAAAACTATGCCTATGATCTGTATGTGAACCACTTTGCGGACGAGAGCCATTGGCTCATAGTTTACTCTACTCCTGACGGCTATTCTTCCTCTGACGGCTATGAGGATTGGTATTGGGAGGGTATGCAGGGCAATGATACAGATGATGTTCTGACAAAATCTGTAACGAACAGCTTCAATGACGAGCTGCAGAAAAATCTCACAGCGAGAACACGCTATACAGTGTCCTCGGCTATCAGCACATCATTTGACGACCTGACGCCTACCGTAATGAAGAGTAAAGTGAATTGGGCTATGCTATTTACTTCGATCGCCATTCTGGCATTTGTGTGTCTGCACGCCTGCCTTATGATAGGCATAAATCCAAAGGCGAGAAAATATGCCAAAGCAAAGCCGTGTTCTGACGCAGCTCAGGAAAAAGCCTGCGAATATTGCGGCTATACCTATGTCGTAGACACCTGTACAGAATGTCCGCATTGCGGAGAGCCTATCAAAATCTTTTGTTCGGTGGAATATCTCTG
>ERZ780178.2595-NODE-2595-length-10381-cov-4.950416_pt1 | contig 10381 bp, 13 predicted proteins | sample MGYA00511018_ERZ780178 | MGnify/ENA primary metagenome ERZ780178 (study PRJEB29588, sample SAMEA2151439) | human gut metagenome | biome: human gut; feature: human-associated habitat; material: faeces | place: Denmark | collected 2008/2010 ...
TATATCATAACACAACCTCTTTATTGCAAATAAAAACTCCTACTACGGAGTTATAATCAAAATTGGTGACCCGTACGGGAACAAAATTAACTCCAAGTGCCCTTATTATAAGGGACTTTTTTCTTTTTTACCGCCATTTTTTACCGCCGTTTCATTTATTGCATTTTTTCAAAAAACTAAAGCACTAAAAAATGACCCAGTCAATTTGACTGAGTCTTTTTTAATATAGAAAGCTAAAGTGTCTTAAACATTTTAAAGTTTTTGGTCCGATGCATCCGTCTATCTCATCATCATATAATCCATCAGCTTTGCATCTTTTTTGGAACTCAATAACCCACGATTTAAGGTAATTACCAAAAAAATCACCATCATCGTTTTTACCAACTAATTTTATTCTTGCACTCTCTTTTGAGTTTCCAAAATATCCATAAAAATTATTAGCAAAGAATAAACAAATTTTATTTACGTTTGGACCTTTATCACCATATTTTAAATATCCTCTAAGTCCTAGAAAGTTATCTGATGTACTAGGCTTTGTTGGTTCTGGTTTAACTTCTTTTTCATAAGTTAAATATGGGCTTTTGAACCATTTAGTCCAAGTGGCACGCTTGCCATCGCAATTTTTACCATCGCCTTTAAAGTAAGTTTTATAAATTCTTCCTTTCTTACCATCATATTTCGCTACAGTTGATTCTATTACTTTACCATTTCCAACATATATTCCCATGTGTCCTTTCATATAAACTAGTACACCAGGTATTTCTGGAATAGTTGAAATGTCCCCTTTTTCTTTAGCTTCAGCCAGTAATCCCTCACAACTCAAATCTTTTTGAGTTTTACCATAATATCTAGCATTATTTGTACTATAATCATGCCACATGAAGCATTTGAAAAGACCACAGCAATCAAATTGTCTAGTCCCGTCTGCATCGTATCTTCCAATCCCCCCTACTTTATACCTATTTTGCTTTTTATATTGGTCTTCAGCCCATTTTACTAGGTCTGAAGCTTTTGTAAAATCGTACATACTTATTCCTCCCTACTTATACCTTTTATTGCCCAGAACTGAGTTTCTTCTAATTTTGTGATTGCTAGAGATTTCTCTCTACTATTTTCACATAATTTTTCAACGCAATTATAGATATCAGAAAAGCTTAATCTTATTTTATTTATTTTTTCTTTTTGTTCTTCTGTTATTTCTATAAATTTTGCTTTTTCGTTCATATTTATTCTCCTTTTATTATTTTTTCTAAATTGTGAAATACATCATAAGTTCCACCAGCTATAACGCCACTTAAAGCTATAGCTACTTTAAAATCTTTAGTAATTGCCCATTCAATGCACGCAACAACTAATCCAATTAAAATATTTTGAATTGGTATTAAATTGTTGTTTACCCATGTAGATTTTTTTGCAACAACACCAAATATCCATGTTATGAATATCGTTACTACTGCTACTATATTTGCTAATTCCATTTTTTTCACCTCCAATCATCATAAAAAGCACTCAATACGAGTGCTTTAATTCTTTTATTTCTTCTTTAACATATTTTAGATCATCTTCTAAATGGTAAGTTCGCTCTACTACCGTATTGTGTTTTTCAACTTTCTTTTCAAGTTGTTCAACACGATAAGTTATTAAAGCTGTACTTTTCTTATTTGAAGATATTGTCGCTATCACGGTAGGTATTGCTGTGCAGATACCTCCAATAACTGCTATAATAATTGCTTCCATTTTCTTTATCCTTTCTTTATTATTTCAATTTTTTACCTTTCGGTTGTTCAATTACTTCTTCAATTGTTACGTTTACAGCCCTACCATTGTATGTTTGTAACGTAGCAGTGTAATTACTTTGATTGGCATACGCATTCAAATAAATTACGTCCCCCTCTTGAACATCCGCCAAAATCGGTTGACAAGTTGTTTTGACCATTTGGTTTGCTACTGGGATATAATTAAAACCAACGTTTATAGCGTGCGCCAAATTAACCTCATTTTTGCAAATATAACATCCGTATAATCCAATAGGATTGACTTCTTCTAATAAACATCCACTAACTTTTATTTTTGAAACGCCAGCACCAATTTTAATACCTCCATTTTGGAGAGTAAATTTATTGCCAACGCTTGATAAGATTTTATCGAGTTGAATAGTTGTATTGCCAGTTATATCTATATTACTATTTAGGCCAACTGTAATTATGCTTGGCTTAATTTCATTTATTGCATTTTCCGTATTATCTTGTAGTAAGTTCAAATTATTTGCATTAATAGGAATTGCTCCAGTTTCTCCTTTGTTTTTAAAATTAATTTTTTCCATTTAAAATGGTTATTTAGTTTTTTATGCTGTTCTTTTCCAAATTGCAAAAATTTGATACGGTTGTAAATTATTATGTGCTTGACCAGTAGCACTAATATTCATATTTGTTTGACCATCTTTGACACCGCCTGTTCCAACAACAGATGAAGAAATAACAACATCTGTTCCTCCAGAAATATTACCGTAATTAACAGGAATTTTTGTCGGTAATTCATAAACACTTAATGTATGTGCTTTTTCTCCACCTATTTTTCCAATTGTCTTAAAATCATTATCAGAACTATCAATACCAACAATTGCCTTACCAATACCAGTTCTTTCCCAAGTAAATCCCAAATGATTACTATGGTCGTCATTATCGTAGAAGATTTCGACTTTTCCGACAGGACACATCAAATTTAAAACTTCTTGAAAATTATAATTTAAGTTTTCGGCACTTAGTGGAATAGCTCCACTTTCACCTTTATTTTTAAATATTCTTAAAGCCATATAATCGGCTTTTCATTGCTCTTATTTCCATTTACCTATTGCAAAAAGTGAAGCTACGAATTTAGCTGAATCATGTCTGCCTATTCTACCCATTCCAATATTTTTAAAAGTAGAAGTAGTTACAATAGGAAGTTCCCAGTCGACTCGCCAACCCGCCCCTTGTTTAAATTTTAAATCAATTTGTACTTCTGGTGGCTCTTGAAAAACTTGAGGAAAACTAATCGGGGTTGCATAATTTGCTACATATACTCCACTATCGGCCCAACTTTCAGTAACTGCTAAAGTAATATCCACATTTTGATATGTTATCATAGTACCATCATTGAATTTAATCCATTTTCCTGCGTCATTACTACCACTTTCGCTTATGCTTCTATTATTTAAATCGGTAAAATTGAAATTTATATTTTCTGCATTTAAAGGTATTGCATTTGCTTCGCCTTTATTTGAAAAAGTTTTTAGCATAATGCACCTCGCATAGAAAAAGAGCAATGAATTAAGCCATTGCCCCCTTTCTGTTTAGAGATGCGATTAAAACTAAATAACCGCACCTCCCTTCGCAAGGTATAAAGTACCTTTGTTTGTTTGTTTGTTTGTTTGTTTGTTTGTTTGTTTGTTTGTAAGATTATCGCATTCTTACGTATACTTGTCAATACTTTTGAACAAACATTTTTTAGTTTTTTTCTCATATTTTTCATCCTCCTTCTATGAGATATTTTCACTCGTATAACCATATATGTATAATTGTGCCAACACACATCCTGTATCGGCATAACTATCATCTGAATTGTAGGAACTTTGTAATTTTATTGAATAAGTTCCTGTATTTTTTATTAAATTAGTTATATCAATTGAAGTCGCTTCTTTAATACCTGATGATGCCCCAGTAAAGCCGCTACTGCCAAAACAATTTGAAATTTCCGAATAAGATCCAGAAATAGTGAATTTTTGCATAGTCCAATCAATATCTCTATAAAAATTACCATTATTTATATAAGCTTTTATATTTTTACTATATCCAGTAACTTTATTTCCACTTGAGTCATAGGAATTTTGAGTCGGTATATGTCTTAAATAAATAAAGGCTTTTTTGGGTTTGAAATTACTAGGTATCATAAATTCTAAAACCATTGCATTCGCCACTGTTTTAAAATTACTATTTTGATCTACATAAGTTTCAAAGCCAAGCGGCACAAATCCCGATGAGCCAGCAAATTGTTGTCCCCAAAGATTACCATTTACTATCATTACTGACATCATGCCATCTCCGCCTACAACTTTTCCACCAGCTGGAAGATACACATTACCACTTAATGATGCATTTTTTGCTTCAAAAGAACCATCAGTAAGTATTTTAAAATTTTCATTTGCTGTTACTAAGCCTTCAAATTTAATTTTATTAGCTTTAATTGCTGCCTCTTCACTAGATAAATTAATTGCTGCTATTACTTCATTTTCATCAACCTTTTTTGATACTTCTAAATTTATTCTATCTTCACTTTGTGTAATACTGTTATGCATTTCTACTTTTGTAGCAAATGTATCCGTATAATCACTTTTAATAACATATTTACAAGAATATGTTAAGTTTGCATCGTAAAATGATTGTAACCAAATTTTGTTGTACCCTTCACTTAGAGAAATTATCAAATCCTCGTATTCTTCGATTATTTCATTTTCCAGTGCAAATTTTGTTCCATCAGCATCAATTCCCACACGCCTAATTATTTTGGTCTTACCTTCACAAACAATGAACTCATCATAGACATTTGTATCTAAATAATTTAAATAATTGATCGGCAAGTGTATCATACTTTGCTCATTACTTGAATTTTGAATAATCAAATAACTATCAAGCAGATACAAATCATTTGCAGGATATAAGTCATCTGCAGGATAAAGTAAACTCATTTGTCCACTTATTGAAAAATTAAGCAAATCACCTTCAAAGGCATTTGTTAGTTCTAAATATCCTGTTGCAGTGATATTTCTAGTTAAATCGGTCATTGTATTAACCTTCATTATTAACTCTGTATATCCTTCTATTAAATTTGTATTTATTTTTCCCGAATTAATAAAATCTGCATTAAAATTACCATCTATTGTCCAAGCATTTTTAAAATCACCTTCATAACCATTATCAGAAAATGCAATACCTCCCAAGCCAAGACGCAAAACATACTTTGCCTCTTCTTTAGGAAGTACATCCAAAATTAAGATTTCATTATCATCTATATAGACATGGCCCAATTTATTTAAAGTATTAATAATATCTTTTTGTTTTTTTAAAGTATCATTATTTTTTAATAACTGGTCATTTATTTGACTAACACTTTCTTTAAATGAAGATATTTTTTGAATGATATCCTTTTTATAGTTTCCAAAAACAAGACTTTCAGTTTTTTTTAATTTATGATCATAAACATATTCTTGAACCTCCGTCTGTAAATTAACAAGAGGATGTTTTACCATAATCTTATCATTAATATCATAGTTTTCAGAAATATTTGTAGTTATTTCATATGAAACTTTAGGATATTTGTTATTATTTAAATATTCTGTTGCTTTTTCTCTCAATTCCGATATCAAATCTTCTTGAGAAAATTCAATTTCATTTCCATCTTCATCATAATTCTCTAAATCCGAAGTAAATTCTACAGTTTTTGAATATGGAATCTTATACTTTATATCTGATTCAATATATTTTTCAGGTAATTTTAACCCATCTGGTCCAACAGGATACAATTCAGTAACTACATCACTCCAATCTTCAACAATCGATAAATCTTCTAAATTCTTTTGATAAACTAGCATTTCTCCAACATTTTTTCCTAAATTATCTGACAGAATTATGTTCCAATTATCAGCATCAAAACATCCACCCCATCTCTCTTCAATTATTACCCAAGCTTCATAAAGAGATTTCAATTGAAAATAGGCAGTTGCTAATTTAGTAATGTTAGAAGAATAAGAAAAAGGACTTTTCTTATTAGTCCTATTATTTATGTATTCTAAAGCATTAAGAGCATTTTTATTAATTGGTCGCACATCATCTAACATATAATTTTGTGAATCAAACATAACATGGTATGCTGTAAATCGAATTGTTTTACTATTTTTAGTTGGATCTCCAATTCTAAATGCTTGAGGATTAAGTTTTGACTTTGACTTAATAACACACAAATCATCTTTTACAATATATTTTGCATATTTTATTGATACCTCAACCTCTATGTACCAACCATTTAAGGATTTTTTCTTATATTCTTTTATTTCTACTGGTCTTATTGCAATCTTTCCATTATTAGCAAACGATTTTACATCACCGTCATATATTTTTATCATTAAATCCACCTGTCCTTTTTCAGAACTTGAATTTGACAATCACCACTATTTGTTACAATTTGATTTTCTCCAGGATCAAGTTTTGGAAATTCAAATCCTATTTCTAAGTTTTCATTTCTAAAATATCCATCATAATAGGCATTACAATCTAAACAATCAACAATTACATATGACTCATCAGTTGGAAAACTATACTTAAATCGTACGTTATTAATAGTTAAATCAACTGTATCAGAATCACCTTTTATTATTTTGATTAATGGTTGTGAAAAAACATTACCTTCATTAGTAATTGTATTGCTACACTCTATATAACTATCAGCCTTCTTATACCAAAATGGGCTTCTTTTAAAACTAACATCAATAGTTTTTATTGTTGCAGATCTTTGAGGTTTAATTTCATTAAAAAAATACGCAGCACTAACTTTATCTTTATACTCTAAAGTCCCTTCACCATCTAGCCATTTATAAATACTTGACAATTTAGAAGAATCCATAACATAAAGTTTTAAACTACTTTCTATATTTGCATAGCTGCTTACATAAAAACTGCCATTAGAATTTTCTTCATAGCTTAACGCAGATTTTGGTATTAAATTATCTTCTTCTTCACAGATTACTTTCATTTCATCTGAAGAAATATTATTAAATTTAAACATTTTAAATCACCTCATTCAATCTATCATCAATGAACCTAATAAAACCATCTCTATCCAATTTTAATTTACAACTATTTAATGCTTTTAAAAATAATTTGAACAATTTTTCATAATCTAAAATATTAAAATCATTGTTATTTTTGTTTAATGGAACAACTTTCGGATTTCCACCATTATTTGTTAATATTTCTGGTCCTGCTTCTCCAACGATTGCTGTACCTCTTAACAACTCCCCACCAGAAGCTAAATAAGCAATTGATTTTATAGTCGGTATATTAAATCCTTTACCTGCTAAACTACCAAGCCAGTCCCAATCTGGAATTTTAATTTTATTTATACCTTCAATAATCTTATTTAAACCAGATATCATTAAATTAATAGCAGAAATAATCATGTTTAAAGGTGAAACAGCTATTGAATACAATAAATCAAAAACCCCTTTAAAAATTGATTTAACACCTTCCCAAGCCATTTTCCAATCGCCAGTAAATACTCCTTTAATAAAAGTAATAATTCCTTTAAATATTTCCTTAAAAGCATTTATAAAATTTTCAATATTTGCATAGACACCATTTAGCAAATTTCCAATTAAACCAAATGTTTCTGTCCAGTCAGTAGAAAACAAATTTTTAAAAAATTCAGTAATATTATTCCAAATAGCAGATATATTATCTGCTAAATTTCTTGTCCAAGAGCAAATATCATCCCAATTTTTATAAATTAAATACCCAATTCCGACAACAGCCGCAGCAACAGCTGCTATAATTAAAATAACTGGGTTAAATCCTGCGGCAAATCCAGCAACAGCTGTTTTAGCACCACTTAATAATGGTCCTAAAAATTTAAATGCACTTATTAAAGATGAAATACCAGTTCCAATTTTACCTATGACTATTAATAATGGGCCCAAAGCAATAATCAATCCAGTTACTATTAACAGTATCTTTTGTTGTGTAGGAGACAATTCACTTAATTTAGTAAGTAAAGTCTGAATTAGACTAAGTATTGATTTTATAAAAGGAAAAACATATTGTGATAATTGAATAGCAATCCCTTCTAATTGAGATTTTATAATTGTTAATTGTCCTTTGGCATTATCAATCATTATTTCAGACATTTTTTTTGCAGCACCATCGCAATCATTAATAGCATTTGTCAACTTTTCAAAATCTGCATCGCTTGAATTAACTATTGCTAAAAAACCAGACATTGCTGTTGTACCAGCAACTGTTTTTGCTAACGATGTTTTCTGTTGATCTGTTAATTTACTCAACTTTATTCTTGCATCATTCATAATATCGCCAAAGTCTCTCATTTTGCCGTTTTGATCGAATATTTTTACTCCTAAACTTTCCATTTCATCTCTTGCTCCAGAAGTATTAGTTGCTAAACGCTGTAAAATACCTCTTAAAGATGTTCCAGCTTGAGAACTTTTTACACCAGCATTTGCCATTAATCCTAAAGCAGTAGCAGTATCTTCAACACTTATATTTAATGCCCCAGCAATAGGACCAACATATTTCATGGCTTCTCCAAGAGTTTCAACAGTCGAATTACTATTTGTAACAGTTTTAGCAAATACATCTGCATAATGAGTAGACTGATCTGCTGCATAACCTAAAGCAGTTAAACCATCGGTTACAATATCAGATACCATAGCTAAATCTTCTCCAGATGCTGCAGCTAAATACATAATTCCTTCCAAACCATCTAACATATCTTGTGTTTTCCATCCAGCAAGTGCCATATAATACATAGCATTAGCTGATTCTGTTGCAGTAAATTTTGTTGTTGCTCCCATGTACTCAGCTTTTTCTTTTAGTTTTTGGAAATCATCCCCAGTAGCACCCGAAATTGCCTTTACACTTGACATTGCTTCTTCAAAATCAGCTGCAGTTTTTAATCCAGCTACTCCTATACCACCAACAACTGCAGAAACTATACTAAGTTTTTTTCCGGTTGATGTTATTTTTTCTGATGAACTATTCAATTTATCTGCAAAGTCTTCAATATTGGCAGTTCCCGCTTTTATGGAATTTGCAACCTCATCACTTTGATTCTTATACCTTTCTAAAGATGTTTGAGCTTGTGTCAAGGCTATTCTCTTTTTTTCAATAGCCTGTTCATCTCTATTTTCAGCATTTTCTAATTCTTTTAATTGTTCTTCCAAAATTGTTACTTTTTTTGTTTGAGAATCAATTGCATTACCCAAATATTCATATTTATCCTTTAGCTTATCCATACTCGTAGTATTTTTATCATACTGAGCTTGAGTAAGTTTAAAGTTTTCATAATTTTGTTTTAATTCATTATTAGTTGATTTTAAAGATCTAACGAAATCGGCTGTACCATCAGCCTTAAAAACCAGACCAACCCTTTTTAAATCATTACTTGCCATAAAGTGCTTTCATTCTTTCTTCGTGTTGTTCTAATAATTCATAATAAACTTGAGGATCAAGTCTCATTACATCGTCAGGAGATAATCCCAATCTTGTTCCATTATAAATTATTTTTGGCTTATTTATTTTAAATGTTTCTTTTTGGTCTTTTTGTTCAAATAAGTTTGGTCTTTTTTTTTTAAATTCGTTAAATTCGTTTTCATTTTTCTTAATAAATTCTAAAATTTGTTTTAAAGCCTTTAAATCTATTAATTTTATAGCTTCTTCATATGTTACTTTTTTCTCATAGTTAGCATTAATTACAGCATAACAAAAGTAATTTGAAATTTTTATTTCATGTGTATGAGAACGCATATCTTTTTTCAAAGCTTTCATACCACCTGGATATTCTTCTAAATATTCGAGAACTAAAAAACTCCATTCGAGTTTAATATTGTCTCCATTTTTTAATTTTAATATATTATTCATGTTTTCCTCCTATAACAAAAAAGACACCAGGTTAAGTCCCTGGTGTTATTATTTTATCTAAATCAGCAGCAGAAGTAATAACTTGTGCAAAGAACTTATCTTCAGTCATTCCTTCAGGATATGAAGCCATTTCTGAATCTAAATAAACATACTTATTATTAGAACCGTCAAAAGAGTATGCTGTAATATTCACTGTAGATGTTTGTTCACTATATGATGTATCACTTGTAGACACTTCTTCACTATTTTCTGTTAATTTACATTTTGGATACCATTTAAGTGCTATCTTACCATCTTTTTTTATAACTGGATATCCACATGCAAAGTATGGTCTTGATGCTGAAGCACCTCCCATAACTAATCCATTAGTATTAACTTTTTCACCTTTTGCAGTTGCTAAATCTGATGGATCAAAAGCTATAACCTCAACCTCTAAACCAATTGATGATGTTTGTGAAACTTGATCATAATCTTCTCCAGAAGCACGAACTGTTGTTGTTTCACTTTCTGGGGTTACATTAACTTTTTTAATAATTGGAGATTTAACTATTGTTTCATATGTTGATAAATCAAATTCTCCATTTTCATCTGGAGTGTTAAACGCATAATAAAACGCTCCAACTGTTTCTATAATTTTAGGCTTTTTTACCTTCATGTTTTTTTCCTCCTCAATATATTTTTTTAATCATTTTATTATA
>ERZ780178.2609-NODE-2609-length-10347-cov-2.368247_pt1 | contig 10347 bp, 8 predicted proteins | sample MGYA00511018_ERZ780178 | MGnify/ENA primary metagenome ERZ780178 (study PRJEB29588, sample SAMEA2151439) | human gut metagenome | biome: human gut; feature: human-associated habitat; material: faeces | place: Denmark | collected 2008/2010 ...
TTCCGGATAAAGTTGGCAAGATCCCCGACGCTCTCCTGATACAGGAAATTTTCAAAATGGACAACCGCGATCCCTTCCCGTGAAAAAATGACATTGTGCTGGTTATAATCCCCATGGCAGAAGCCAGTCAACTCCTCACGAATCTCCATATTTTGCAACTGCTCTGTGACAGCCTGTGCCTTTTCAAAAAAACCTGCAAACTGGCGCATGAACATTTCTTCAAACTCATTTTTCTGTTTTCTGCCACGGATATAATTGCGCACCTGCCGCAATTCACGGTTATGTTTTTCATAAAGCAAAAGCAGGGCGTTAGGATTCATTTTTACAAACTCAGGCACCTCGTCCGGATACTGTTCAGTTGCATTATGTAAACCAGCGAGCAGTCTTACCGCATACACCATGTCCTCCCTGCTCTTCGTATCGCACTCGGCTCCACGGAAAACTGACAATAGCAGATAATTCTGTTCCTCTTCGTCCCTGGCAAAAATTTCCCCTTCTTTTGTATAAAAGATCTGCTCTGCCACAATATTCTGCTCTTTCAGGAAATCAAGCATTCCAGCCAGAAATTCTGCACGCTCCACAGAGCCCCTATACTCCTTCAGTGCGCGCATTCCGAGATCTGTTTCACACAAAAAACAGTCTCTTCCCTTCGAAATAGACTTTACCTCCATCTCATATTGTTCTGCTATCTGTTCCGGCCTGATATACATGAAAATCCCCTCCATACGATGAATCTGCGATAAGAGAGCAAAATGCTCTCCTGCCGTGTCAATTCATCATATGTGAGGGGATGCGATATTATGAACCTGTTCCATTAATTTTTCTTTCGTGTTGTCCTCCGGGTGTTCCAGCACATACTCCAAAAGCTGTTTCAGCGTCTCGCCGATCGCCTTTCCCGGCTGCATTCCATCTGCGATCAGATCCGTTCCCGTAACCGCAAGTTCCTTTATGGAAAGGCACTGCCGCTTCGCCATGATCTGCTCATATATTTCTTCGTATTCCTTTAAATACTCTGCTTTTTCCTCCCGCCTGTATGCACTCTGTGCCAGCATGTCCGCTCTTTTTACTGCAAAAAGCAGCGGATACTGATCCACACCGTTCCGGTAGATTGCTCTGCGGACCGTCCGCTCCTGCAAAGGCGGATTATCGTCGTGGCATAAGATCAGTCTGCATACCCGGTCGGTTGTATCATTGTCAAACTTCAGCCGCCGCAAAATCTTCCTTGCCACAAGACTTCCTTCCTGTGGGTGTCCATAAAAGTGATCCACGCCATGTTCGTCCGTGGTTCTGCACATCGGTTTTGCCACATCATGTAACAGCATTGTAATACGCGCCACTTTATCCGGCTGTATCTCCATCAGGGCATGCAGCGTGTGCTCCCCCACAGAATAGCAGTGATGCGGATTATTCTGCGGTGTTTTCATCATCTCGTCAAATTCCGGCAGAAAAACTGCGGTAAGTCCTGTCTCATAGGCCGTGCGCAGCAGTTCCGGATGTCCGGACGTGAGAAGTTTTACCATTTCGATCTGAATACGTTCTGCACTCACTTTTGCAATGTTTGGTGCCAGGGAAACAATCGCCTCTCTTGTCTCATCTTCAATAGAGAAGCCAAGTTGCGCTCCAAACCGCACTGCACGCAGCATACGAAGCGCGTCCTCCGTAAAACGCTCCACAGCAGCTCCCACGCACCGGATCACACCGCGCTCTAAATCTCCCACACCATCAAACGCATCGACCAGCCCATCCTTATCATTGTAAGCCATGGCATTGATCGTAAAATCGCGGCGCTTCAGATCTTCTAACAGATTGGAAGTAAACTGTACCTCCTTAGGATGCCTTGCATCCTCATATTCCCCGTCTATACGGTATGTGGTCACCTCGAATCCCTCATGTTCAAGCATCACGGTAACCGTTCCATGCTGGATCCCAGTATCTATGGTATGTCGGAATAACTCTTTTACCTGTTCCGGTTTTGCTGATGTCGTGATGTCCCAGTCCATAGGAATCCGTCCTAACATCGTATCACGGACGCACCCACCTACAGCATAGGCCTCAAAGCCATGCTGTGTCAGTGTGTCAATAATATAAGTTACTTTCTCAGGTAAAACGATTTTCATATACGATAGGTTCCTTTTGTCGTTGTTTTGATCGAATATAACAGATCATCCGCCCTCTTGATCATCTCTGTCATATCATTTTCCGTACAGATATGGTCTCCGGCTGCAATACCGATGGAGCAGGAGATCTGATGCTGTTTATCGATTGAGAATGACTGTCCGAGTTTTTCACTGATCTCCGCCGAAAATCCGTCTGCCTCATCAATAATCTGATAGATACGCTCTGCCTTTTCTTTGAAAATATCCCTGTCATCTGTATAAAGGAAGATCAGGAACTCATCCCCGCCATAACGGCACACAAAACCATCTTTTCCACAGACTTCCGTAAAAATATCAGCCATTTTGATCAGAACGAAATCGCCCACATCATGTCCGTACGTATCATTATAGTGTTTGAAATTGTCCAGGTCAATAAACATCACTCCCAGCTTTGGTTTTCTTTTTTCCCCTGCGATCTCTTTCAGAAGTGCGTCTAATTTGCGGTAGAACCCTTCACGGTTATAGCACCCTGTCAGCTGGTCTGTAACTGCCGACATATACAGTTTTGTATTCATCTCATAAATCTTGTCATAGGCATCAAGCCTGTTCAATGCGTAACGCACCTCACGGAACAGAAGCTGATAAAAGTTCAGATCGTCCTCATCAAGCATATAACGGTTCACCGAGGAATGCCAGTTATCCTTCATCAGCACATAGGTGATGACAATATTCTCGATTTTTGCGTTGTTAAAAAATGGGATCGCCACCATAGAACACACATCTTCATCACCAAAAATCGATGTGATATCCTGATGTTCAGAATAATTGCTGCTGATCTTGGAGATCACAAATCCACCCGCATTTTTCCGCATGGATTTTTCCATGATCTTCATGATCTCCGGCGTCATCTCTTTCTCTGTGTCATTGTAAAGTACCTGCGGCACCCTCTCGCTATAGCGGATATAGACTGCCCGGTCGACGTCAAAATGATTTAAAAATGTCTTCATGACCATATTGAGCATCTCTTTTGCAGTGATACCATTTACATCGATCAGTTTCTGCCAGATAGAAATAAAGTCGAGCTATTCTTTCTTACTCTTATATGCCCGCTCCACGCTCTCCTGCTTTAACAGATCCTCGATTTCCCTGGTTGATAATTCCTCACAGTCGTCATCTACCGGTGGCAGAAGATCTTTCATATCCTCCGCGTACTCATGGAACATGATACGATGTGTCTCTTCATACTGTTTTAAAATAAACTCTTCCTGCTCATAAAGGATCTCTTTTCCTGCATTCCTGAAGCATTCCATCCTGTTCCTTCGGAACAGCACATAACAGAAAAACTGGTTTCCCTCTGCTCTCTTTAAATAAATATCTGCCTGCTCATATAATTTTAGCGCCTCCTCGTTGTCTCCGTCATGCTGTGCTAATAATGCCTTGGAAAACGTATAGAGGAACATATCATCATCTGCCTTTGCGTAGTCATGCACAGTGGCGAGGTTGTTTTCTGTCTTTTCCTTCTCGAAAATATAATTCAAAAACTGGCGGCAGCTATACAGATACCTCTCCCAGTTAAAACGGTTTCCCTGTAAAATGGAAACCAGAGCAAACAATCCATACAGTTTGGACAGGTTGCAGACACGCAGACTGTTCAGATGCAGCTTTTCGATCGCTTTCATACACTGTGTCAGGTATTCCTGCGCCTTGTCATACTGCCCCAGCATAACGCAGTTCAATGACATATTATAATGTACTTCTGCAATATCCTCCGGCTTTCTCAGTTTACATAATATCTTAATTGCCTTGTTGTAATAGCTCTGGGCTCTCTCATTTTCTCCCATTGCACATAGATTATACGCAATACCGGAATAGATCCTTCCGCCCTCCACGCTGTCAACATCTTTCATCGCCTCATAGGTACGGATCGAATATAACAGGGAAACTTCGTACTCGCCATTTGTGGATGCTATCATGATATTTTTCCGGTATGCAATGCTGATAAGCTGCTCATTGCCAATCTCTTTTGCAAGCGCAACGCCCTTGGAAAAATAAATCAGAAATGCTTCCGACCGGTACGCTTTTGCCACGATCTCCGGTTTATTGTCGTATGCATAAATATAAATATGCGCCAGATGATTTTTATAATGGTACGCATTCAGCTTCTCGATCAGTTTATCGCTGATCTCAATATCCTGGGCACAGAAGAAAATATTGCACCAGCCGGACATCTGGTTCTGCGCTTTTAAAAGTTCCGCACGGAACACTAAAAAATCATCCCCAAGCGCTTCTCCGCACTCCTTTGCCTTCTGTACATAAATCATGGCTTCCTCTAACTTGCCAAGATACATGTAAGAAGTTGCCATCCAGAAATTATAATAAAATGCTCCCTCTTTCTCCTGATCCTGCAGTTTTTCCAGATCTTCGCAGGATTCCAGAGCCTTCGCAATATCTCTTTGCAGTACCGACACCATAATCTGTAACAGCAAAAGCTGATAATGCTTTTTCTCAGAAATCGTAAAGTTATCAAACTTGATCCGGCGCTCAATCTTGCTCAGATGATGGTCTGCCTGGTCAAAATCCAGAAAGTATACCAGATTATTCAGTTTCCGATAGCCATCGTCACTCTCATAATCAGAGTAATAGTCCATGACATCCGGTTCCATGTTCCTGCCTGCATTTCCGATATGGTACACCATGTTCCGGTCATCCATACTCTCACAGATTGCATCCCACTCTTCATGTGCAAATTCCGGAATCGACTGCACATCATTGACTCCCAAGACAATGCCGATATTTTTATTCTTCACCTGAAGCAGGCTGTTGGAAAGCTGCATGGTGCTTTTCGAAGCAAGCTGGAAACGGTTCAACACAATGACGACCGGACGGATCTCTGATAATTTCTGAAGCATCGTCACGATCGAATTGCGCATACGTTCCTGCTCATACTCTACCTCATCGATCAGGATCTGTTCCGTTCTCTCGCAAAATCCCTTTTCAAAATAACTTTCAAACACAGGTCTCTGAAGCTTGTAGACATCACATTCTTCCATAAACTCTTCCAATGTGCCGCTGCAATACTTATGGAACATCTGCCGGATCAGTCCCAGATATGGTTCATAAGCCTCTGCGATCTTGTTATAAGAAAACTCATGACAGGTAAAAAAGATGTCTGACTGATCCTTGTAATGATTGACACTCTCTAAATCCCATATGGAAAAATCATTGCTATACCGCACAAGGATACTGTTATGTTCTACATTCCCAATTCCACTTACAACCTGTTCAATAACCCCGTTATAATACTTATCTATCATACGATTCCCTTTTGCTCCCAAAACACGCTTGCTGTTTTGTCACATTCTATATCAATATCCCATATCCGTTAAACAATAAAACGTTCCACATTTTTCTGTAGTTTTTCAGCAGAATGATAGGTTGTCTCTGCCTTCTGTTTAATTGCCTCTGCCTCCTGCACAACGTTTCCTACTTTTTCAGCAATATCCGTTGTTCCGGTAGCTCCCTCTGTCGCAGTCTTGCTGACATCGGAGATAGCATCCATCACTCCGTTAATGGATGCGAGCAGCTGCTCCGATGACGCTGAGAAATCTGTTACAAGGGAATCTACATTGGCAGCATCACTATTATAGGAATTTGCCATTTCTGCAAATCCTCCAAGACTCTCCACAACATCATTTCCGACAAACTCCAGCAGCCTCTCTGCATCATTTGCAAGATTCTCAACGGCTGCGGTCACATTGCCAGTCACTTCCTGAATATGGGCAACTGCGGCTTTGGACTGCTCTGCCAATACTCGGATTTCATCCGCAACAACCGCAAATCCTTTTCCTGCCTCTCCCGCCCTGGCAGCCTCAATGGATGCATTCAAAGCCAGAAGGTTCGTCTGTCCGGTAATATCCATGATTGATTTGGCAAGAACATTGATCTGATCCACAACCTTAATATCTTCGAGTGCTTTGGTCAGGCTCTCATTAATCTCCTCATGAATCGATCTGGTACGTCTGTCATTTTCGTCTGTATCTTTTTTGATTTTCACAGCACGTTCCCTGATCTCATCTGCCTCGTTAGCGCCATCCTGAGATCTCTCTGCAATACTCTTCGCAGCGCTCTCAATCTCATGTGACATTGCATTCATCTCTTCCGAAGATGCCGCTGTCTCCTCCATACCTGCCGCAAGCTCCTCCGTTGTCGCAGATACATTTTCAATCTGATCATCTAATGCCCGAATACTTGTATCAATCTCCTGCACCATGCCGGTGATCTCTAATGCTTCTGATTTTACCTCTCCAATCAGTTCCTTCATCTCAGAGCGCATTTTCTCAAGCGAATCTGCCAGTTGTCCAAAATCATCTTTTCTCTTTAACAGATCCTGTTCAAATTCTTTTGAAAAATCGCCCTGCGCTATCTCGTCAATATGGGTAAGACTCTTTTTCAATGGCTTCACAATGCTGACTGTGATCAGTGTCAGAACTAAAATTAAGATTACTTCCATGACAACAGCGATTCCGATGATCGCCATTCTGCTGTTGGATTCATAGGAAGAAAATTCATTTTTGACATCCAGTACATCATCATCAATATCGTCCGTGTAGTTTCCGGTTCCAAGTACCCAGCCAAATGGCTCAAATGCCTTGCTGTAAGCACGTTTTGGAGAAGGTTCCGTCTCACCCTCTCTCGGGAATACATAATCCGTAAAACCGCCGTCTTCCTGCTTTCCTGCGTTGATGATCGCCTGCATATACGCAAATCCATTGGTGTCCACTGCATCCATACGATTTGTTCCCTCTGTGTCATTGCCGAGAAGGACTACGTTTGTTCCATCATAGGTATCTACCCAGAAATATCCATTATTACCATAACGCAGATCACGAATCTGGTCTGCTGCAAGTTTTTCTGCCTCGTCTAAGGTATATTCACCTTTTTCATACCGATTGTAAATGCTCTGGCAAAGAGATATTACATTATCTACCTGTGCCTTGATCTGTTCATCATACGAGGAACGCATATCATTCTCGATAATGTCTAACGCATTATTTCCAAGTCCTGACAGGCTTGTGTTGGAAATGACGGTGCATAGTGCCAGTGCGATCAGTGCAATCACCATTACAATAACTAATTTTGTTCTCACCTTAATATTGTTCATACCCATACCTCCTACTACATCTTTTTTATTTTATGAACCCAATTTTAAATCCTATTTGTATTTTAGCACATTATGCTTATTTTACCACTCTATTTTCGACATTTTTCGTGATTTTATTCTATTTTTCGTTACTGTTCACTCATACTTCGTTCCAGTAACGATTCGCTGACTCATTTCAGTTTTTGCTTCACAAAAGGAGTCTGCTCACTCCTGAATCACTTTCTTACGCAGCAAAACAGCAAGTGTTTTACTGCTGAGTGAACAGTAACTATTTTTATAGCAAAAACGCAGAAGTTATTTGTAACTCCTGCGTTTCTGTCTCAGATGAGAAATGGATTCCTGATTTCGAACTCCATTTTTTTATGTGTCTTTGGATGTTTAAATCCGATTTTATAAGAGCAGAGTAAAAGACCGTTTCCACTCCGTGTCATTGTCTCTTTAAAATTATACTTCGTATCCCCTACGATCGGGATTCCTGCATTTGCTAACTGTACCCGGATCTGATGATGCCTTCCGGTGTCTAACCGGATCCGGAGAATGGCGTTCGTTTTATTCTGTGCGGTCACTTCATAGTCCAGCCTTGCTGACTTTGCGCCCTCCGTACTTTTAGATACCACTTTTGAAGTGTTTGTTTTTCCATCCCGGAGCAGGTAATCTTCCAATGTACCTTTTTTCTGTTCCGGCACACCGTCTGTCACCGCATAATAAAATTTATCTGCCATTTTTGTCTGCACCTGACGGCTTAAATCCGCCGCAGCTTCTTTTGTTTTGGCAAAAACCATCACTCCGCGCACCGGCTGATCCAGCCTGTGTACCACCCCGATATACGGCTGTTCTCCCTTTCCTGCCCGGTAATTTTTCAGAAGGCTTTCCATGTCCGCCTGTCCTAACCGTCTTGTCTGCGCCGCAACCCCCGCCGGTTTTTCGCAGACAATAACCTCCTCATCCTCATATAAAATATTTATGTTCATGTCTGATGATCTCCTTCGTTATTCTATGGCATTTCTGCTGTTTTTATCTTCCTTTGTTCATTGTAGCATGATTCTTTTGTTTGGGCTACTGTTGCGGAGATTTGAATGAATGCTTTTATTCATTTTTTTAGTACTCATAATATTTAAAATTTTACTATTTTCTCCATTGCATTTTCTGATGTTGGTATGATACAATATCCCAAAGCATATTTTACAAAATCTTTGTGGCTGATGAGCCATCTGTATTCTAGGAAGCACTCGATTATCAAAAACAATCGGTGTCATTCATTTCGTATCTATGCTTTTATTACCCATTAACCAATTTAAAAGCAGGAAACGGATGAAAACTATTTTTACAATGCTCTATTCTCCTGCCGGAGGCACGATGCATTTATGTGCATCTGCCGTCCACCGTGATAAGGAGGAAAGCCTATGGCAATGCGGCCACAAGATCGTTACAAATCAACTACCGCAGGAGCAGTTTCTGCAAATCGCAACTACAAAGATACTGTTTTCCGGATGTTATTTTCAGACAAAAAGAATCTGCTCTCGCTTTACAATGCAGTAAACAGCAGAGATTATACGAATCCTGATGATTTAGAGATTGTTACTTTGGAAAACGCTATCTATATGGGAATAAAAAACGATCTGGCATTTATTATGGATATGAATTTATATTTGTATGAGCACCAGTCGACGTATAACCCGAATATTCCGCTTAGAAATTTATTCTATATTGCGGATGAATATCAAAGATTAGTAGTTCAGAAATCTTTATATTCAACGGTAATACAAAAGATACCGACACCAAGATTTATTGTGTTTTATAATGGGACGAAAAAGGTAGACGATTATAATGAATTCCGATTATCTTCAGCTTATGAGTGGCAGCGGAAGCGGACGTTCTGAAGGAAGACAGCAGGAAGTATCTGACATATCCAGAGCGTTAAAGGCACTTGCGAGAGAGTTAAATGTACCAGTAGTAACACTTTCGCAGTTAAGCCGTGCAGTAGAGCAGAGACCAGACCACAGACCTATGCTTTCGGATCTTCGAGAGTCAGGAGCTATCGAGCAGGATGCCGACGTTGTTATGTTCCTTTACAGAGATGATTATTACAACAAGGATACAGAGCAAAAGGGTATTGCAGAGATTATTATTGCCAAGCAGCGTAACGGTCCTATTGGAACTGTTAAGATGGCATGGCTGCCGGAACAGACAAGATTTGCAGATCTTTCAAGAGACTTAAGACAGTAATTGAACAAGCTAAAAAAGGAAAACCCCGAATCAGTATTAAACTGGTCCGGGGTTTTATGTAAGTACCGTTCAGGTACATTGAACACCATCTGGTGAACGTTAATCTGTATCTTGTTCAGACTACTGTGGGTTAGGAGCGCCAACTGGACATGTTCCAGCACAAGCACCACAATCAACACAAACATCAGCGTTGATTTCGTAATGAGAAGCACCCTCGCTGATTGCTTCAACAGGACATCCTGCTGCACAAGCACCACAACTGATACAATCATCACTAATTACATATGCCATAATAATATTCCTCCTTGGATTTATTGTATCCATATTATACGATAGAGTAAGAAAAAATACAAGACAAAAAAATTAACACAAATCAGGTATTCTTGACATTTTTATTGGGTAATATTATAGTAGTTGTATGTGTCGGAAATATAGACCACACAACCTGATTATAACAGGAATTAATATATATGGAGGAAACAGGTATGGCAAGAGTTACCAAGGACACAACAATTGGTGAAGTTATACAGATTGATGCAGGAGTAATTCCAATTCTTATGGGTGCAGGTATGCACTGTGTTGGATGTCCTTCATCAGCAGGAGAGACATTAGAAGAAGCTGCTATGGTACACGGTATTGACAGCGATATGCTCGTAGAAGAAATCCAGAGCTACCTTCAGTCATTAGGCTAATATTAAAAAAGCTAAAGGCTGCTTAATATTAAAAAGATATCCCATTGTAGTAACATCTGCAATCAGTTTATAACTGGAGACTGGTGTTACTACAATGGGGTATTTTTTATTTTGGTATATATTGGTATAATTATCCGGATTATAAAGCTGTATGCAGATAATCAAAAATGTG
>ERZ780178.2610-NODE-2610-length-10343-cov-2.622667_pt1 | contig 10343 bp, 4 predicted proteins | sample MGYA00511018_ERZ780178 | MGnify/ENA primary metagenome ERZ780178 (study PRJEB29588, sample SAMEA2151439) | human gut metagenome | biome: human gut; feature: human-associated habitat; material: faeces | place: Denmark | collected 2008/2010 ...
TCTCTTATTTGAAAGTTCCTTGATAGCGAGCTCCTTAACAGACTTCCAAGCCTCCTGTGAAGCTGGGTGGTTGTCGTTCTTGTACTCGTCAGAAGTCCACCAAACAGTGTCCTTAGAATTTTCGTCCATAACGATGAACTTATCTTTAGGTGAACGGCCTGTATAAACGCCTGTCATAACGTTTACTGCGCCAAGCTCACTCTCCTGACCCTTTTCATAGCCTTCGAGTGTTGGCTTTGTTTCTTCCTCGAACAGCTGCTCGTAAGAAGGGTTGTAAACAACTTCTGTAGTTCCGGTGATACCGTACTTGCTCAAATCGATCTTTGACATGTTGCAATAACTCCTTTTCAAAAAAATATCGTTAATAGGTGCTATAATGAAACAGCACACGCCGGCACATTCATTTTCTTTCCTTATTATTAAGCATAAGCTATACAGAAATTCATCTGACAATTGAAAACACACTGCCAGCATTTCATGCTGTGCTCCTATTACAGCAATATAATTATACCACATATTTTTCTGAATTGCAAGGGTAAACGCAGATTTTGTGAGCTGATTTTTTACATTTCGCTTAAATCTATAACGATTTTTTATGAATAAATGTAATTTCATGGTATAAAATAGATAATAAAAGATATTGACTATTATCAATAGTTAGTCTAAGCTTGCGCGGACGATTTTGCAGTATCAATATAAGATAATTGCATTTTTATGCTTCTTTGCCAAAAAAGCGCCCCAAATTATGCAGGCAAATTCCGCTTTCCTGCAAACAGAAAAAAGGCAGTCCACAAGGAACTGCCCTTCTCCGAAATATCAACAATAGGGGAGATCTTATTTACTTTTTCTTCTTAGCCATGACCACAGCCGCACCGCTCAGAAGTGCAAGAGCGAATGCTCCGCCTGCAACGCCGGTCGATGGGTTTGTGTTTGAAGCGTTTGAAGCTGCCTTTGAACTGTCAGCTGCCTTGCTGTCGGAAGATGAGCTGTCGGAAGCAGAACTGCTCGTATCTGACGAAGCATCAGAACTGCTTACGCTGTCAGGCTGTGAAGAAGCAGGTGCTTTCTTTACAAGGTTTGCCACAGCGTCGTTTATAGCCTTTGCCATAGCGTCCACGTCAGCCTGCTCTGTGATGTTCTTCGTTCTGTCGATAGCGGCAAGAGCCTTTTCGACTTCTGAGAAGTCCTCATAATCGTCTTTGTTGAGAGCCTTTGCGGCTTTCTCTGCCTTGTCAAGCTCTGTATAGTCTGCTGACTTGTATGCAAGTTCAAAAGCCTGTGTATGTGTTGCGATATCTGCTGAAATAGTTATTTCCTTGCTGAGAGGCTCGCAATCGTCAGCAGTTACCTCTACTGTGTAAGTGCCTGCTGTAAGCATTGCAGTATTGTTTGTTATCTCTTTTCCGTCTACCTTTATTACAACATTTTTCAGGTCAGCAGGTGTTACTTCAAAATCAACTGCATATTCCTTAGTTGGCAGGACAGGTGTTTTTCCCTCAACATACTGATACTTTGCACCGCCAGCTGTCAACTCGTCATAAAATTCTTTTGTTGTCATATAGTCATATGCTTTAGCCTTGCCTGCTTCTTTATTTGAACCGCAAGCTTCAACATTTTCTGTTTCTGTGAAATAGTTGTTTTTAAAGTCAGTTGTAGACGAGGAATCCCTCCCCACTATTCCGCCGAAACGTGTATATGGCTTTTTGGCTGAGTACTGTGAAAGGTCAATTTCTCCTGCAAAATAGCAATCACTTACAGAACCGCCGGCTACTGAACCAACGATACCGCCTACATCTGTGGTTCCGTTGCCAACCGGCGTGAGTTTTCCTGTAACATAGCTGTTTATGACCTTGGAATCGCCATACAAACGTCCTACGATACCGCCGGCGTCTGGTGCAGCATATACCATATCGCCTGTGCTTGAACAATAGCGGACTTCCGTTCCAATCTGCGCATATCCAACTATACCGCCGACATAAACACTTCCGTTGTCGCCTGAGATAGTTATGTCTGCTGTGTTCTCACAATATTCAAAAGTTGTGCCGTATGCCTGACCTACCATGCCTATGAAGCCATAAACATATTTGCCGTTATTGTTGAACGATACGTTTGACACACAATCAGAAATAGTACAATCACCTGCAAATCCTGCAATAGTGCCATAAACAGTATATTCGTTATCAGTATTTGTCACATCCAGATTTCCCTCTATAGTCAGACCTGATACCTCTGCTTCCTCGATATCGCCAAAGAAACCGACCAACAAATCTTTACCATAAATAGACGTAAAATCAATGTTTGAAATAGTATGACCGTTTCCGTAGAATTTGCCGCTGAAACAATGTTCAATATAGCCGTTTTCATCGAAAACGTTTCCGATAGGCGTCCATACAACACCTGTCAAGTCAAGGTCATTTTCAAGAACAACAACTGCGTCTTTATTCTTGTCATAATCTCCGTTGTTTACCGCTTTTGAAAACGCCAACAGGTCGTCAACAGTTTTTATTACCGTCTTATTGTCGTCTGCAAATGCCGTTGTCGGCACAAACAAAAGACAGCCCGTCACCAAAAGACTTAAAATTTTCTTTTTCATTCTAATTCCTCCATAATATTTTTTGTTGCTGATATTTCTTTTTTTACTCAGAACATAATTTTACTCGATTATTTTAACATAGCCTACACACTTTGTCAATAGATTTGGCACAAACGGTCAAAAATCTGCACAAGCGGTAACAAAATAAATGAATAATGCTTGAATTTTGCTTTGATGTGTGTTATTATATATTAAGAAATCATGTATAAGAAAGGATTTTTACAGTATGAGAGTGGCATTGGTAGACGATAATAAAAACGACCTTGCACTTCTTCATGAATATATTTCCGAACAAACCGCTCACAGTTGTCAGATAGATACGTTTTCAAGCGGAGAAAGCTTTTTGTCATGTTGGCAGATGGGAGCTTATGATCTGGTGGTGCTTGATATATTCATGGGGAAAATGACAGGGATAGAGGTAGCAGAAAAGCTTCGTGAAACAGACAAAAACGTGCATATCGCATTCGGCACTTCAAGCAACGAGTTTGCAAGCGAAAGCTACGACCTCAACGCCTGCTACTATCTTTGCAAGCCCTTTCAGGCTGACAAAGTAAAAGCCATGCTTGACCGGATCGGTTCTGATGAAATTGATCGTATGCGTTCCGTTAAGCTTCCCGACGGTCAGAACGTGATACTCAGAAATGTTATCTACATAGACTGTGCGTCACATATCGTGACAATCCATTGCACAGACGGCGAAAGCATAGTTTCAAGAAATTCTTTCGCTGAGATCGAGAGCATTTTTTGCAGTCATTCATACTTTTACACCTCCACCAAAGGCGTCATCGTGAATTTCTATGAGATAGCCCAGCAAAAAAGCGACCTTTTCATAATGAGCGACGGCACACATATCCCCATAAGCCGCCGAAAATCCAGAGAAACACTAGACGCCTTCGCTCAGTTTCACTTCAGTGATCTGCGAAAAGGCGGTGAGCAGTAATGCCTCCTTTATACCGCCTTGTGGAAGTGGGCATATATTCCCTTCTGAATTTTCTGCCACTTATGGTGCTTGCCCTTTATCCCTTCCGGCATAGGCTTCGCTTTTCCAAAACAGCTACCGTGGGGCTTGTTGTGGCTCTTTCACTGGTGCAGATATTTTTAGGCTGGCAGGCGGCATTTTTCAGCACAAATGCAGGTCTGCTAAGTGCAGTCAGCACCCTGCTCTATGCGGCTTTTTACTTTTTCGCTGTGAAGGTAAAGGTCGGCAAAACAGGCTTCACACTGCTTCTGCTTTCAAATAACGCAAGCTTTATCGTCATTACCTCAAAATGTCTGGAGGGAATTCTGTTCCCGTCACTTGCCTATGAATCATACCGCTGGTCGTTTTCCCTTTGTATGCTTATGACAGAAGCCGTTGTATGGGGACCGCTTTTTATCTACATGAAAAAGGTCTATACACCTGCGGTGGAAAGAGAGCCGTCAGGTCTGGAGTGGCGCTATCTTTGGCTTATCCCATTTACATTCTATATAATATGGTACTATACTCTCTACGGCAACTCTACGAAAAGCAGCTTAGAGCTTGCTCTGGAGCCAAAGAACACCATAGCTCTGTTCTTTATAAACGCAGGGGCGTTTCTGGTGTATTACATCGTGGCACGGCTGGTCATCGAACAGCAGAAAAATCTGCGGCTTCAGGAAAATAACCACCTGCTTGAAATGCAGAACCTGCAATATGACTATTTGCAGGATAAGATAAAAGAAACAAGACGCTATAAGCATGATGTCAGACATCATATCGCTCTTATGCAGGAGCTTCTGAAAAAGGGCGAATACGATAAGCTTTCGGAATATCTCAATTCTTTCAGGGATTCTATGCCCGATATATCAGAACACATTTACTGCAAAAACACATCTGTAAGCGCACTTCTTGCATATTTTGCTCAAATAGCGGAAAGCAGCGGCATTGAATACAAGGTGAGCGCTGACATCCCAGATGATATAAAAATAGACATAACCGACCTCTCTGTGCTTTTCGGAAATCTTATCGAAAACGCCATTCACGGCTGCGTGTCTGACAGTGCAAAGAATAAAAAAATAATAATCAGAGCAAAGGCTGACAGCTATTCCCTTTGCCTGGCGGTGGACAACACCTTCACCGGAACTATCCTCACCGACCCCGAAGGCGGTTTCCTTTCCTCAAAACGCAAAGGCAAAGGGATCGGCACAGAGTCTGTCAAGAACATTGCCGCCAAATACAATGGCGTAGCTAAATTTGAATACGGTGACGGAATGTTTTACGCTTCCGTAATGCTGAACATATGAAAAAGGCGGACAGCTCGCAAAGAGCCTCCGCTTTTTCTGTTTTATCGTCCTCCAAGCTTTACATTTTCAAATGTTGCCACAACAAATAATTCACATATCATTTATAAAATGTTTCTTGTATCTTTTGTGCAAAATGCTATAATCTAATTGAAAATACGGAGAGAATTCCGTATAAAGTTAATAAATCAAACAAATCGGAGGTAATTCATTATGATGGGAAGACTCAGAGCAATGCGTGAGCCGCTCAAATATGTTCAGGGCAGAGATGCTACACTTAAGTTTCATGAAGAAATGGGCTATATGGGCAAAAGGTGGCTGTTTGTATGTTCAAACAGTGGCTACAAAGCCTGTCATGACAAGATAGAGAAAAGCTTTGGCGAACTTGACGATTACAGACGCTATGAAGTATTTGGTGGTATATCAAGCAAGGGCGAGATAGCCAAAATGGAAGAGATAGTAAAGGCTGACAACATCGACACAGTAGTTGCAGTTGGCGGCGGAAGCGCAGTTGATACTGCAAAAGCTACAGCATACTACACAGGCAAGCACATTGTTATCGTGCCTACAGTTGCGGCAACAGATGCGCCATGTACAGGTCTGTCAGTAATATACAATGATGACCACAGCTTTGACAAATATCTTTTCTATCCTACCAATCCAGACGCAGTAATGGTAGACACAACAGTTATCGCAAACGCACCTGTAAAGTTCCTTATTGCAGGCATGGGCGATGCACTTGGTACATATTTTGAGGGCAGAGCTTCCATAAGAACAGAGTCCGCAAGCCTTGAAGGCACAGGCATCACAAGAGCAGGACAGGCACTTGCAAGACTTTGCTATGACACGCTGAAAACATACGGCAAGCAGGCAGTTGAGGCTTGCAAGGTACACGCAGTTACACCTGCCCTTGAAGCTATCTGCGAGGCTAATGTATATCTTTCAGGTGTTGGAGCAGACAACGTAAACTGTGCGGCTGCACACTCGTTCTACAATGGCGTAACATCATTGGGAATCAAGCACGCAGACCACGGCTGTTGTGTAGCCCTTGGTACACTGGTTCAGCTTGTACTTGAGGGTGCGCCAAAGGAAGAGTTTGAAGAGGTACAGAACTTCTGCCTTGAAGTGGGACTTCCTGTCACACTCGAGGAGATCGGTGTAACTACACCTGAGCAGGTAGAAACTATCGCAAAGAACGCTTGTATCCCAGGCGAAACTATCCACAATCTTGCAGGTGACGTACAGCCTATCGAGCTTTATGACGCTATCATGCAGGCAGACGCAATGGGCAAGATAGCGCTGGGAAAATAAAGAATAGTGTATATTTAAAATGATATTGCCACCCACGGCTGATTTGGCTGTGGGTGGTTTTTTGTGCGAAAAAAACAGAGAAACCCGATCAATGGGTTTCTCTTCCTCTTTTTGCTGTATTAAATCCACAGTAAGGCGGAATTAGGTGCAGGGTCGAATGAGTTTACATTTTGGTGTCCTCCATATCTAAAGTTACTTTCTTTGTGTGTCATATGAGTATTTTCCATGAGCTGCATTTTGTGGGTGTCCAAAATCCTAATATTACATCGTTTTATCTTGCTTTCAGTATAGCATAATTGCCAGACAAAGGTATGTCCGTTTAAAATTAGTTTACTTTTACATTATAACCCTTTCTAGCGGTATATATCAAGAAATAATACTAATATAAGCGTGATGACGACATCAAAAATCCTGCTCTCACACAGAAGATCGTGGACAGCGTATCGAAGCTTTCGGAAAAAGACCAGCGATTGGTGCTTGAAGTTTCTGAAAGACTAGGAAAAGAATAATTTTTGAGGCCTCGAACTGCAATATCAAAGTAAAAATAGAACAGCGTACCGCAGCCCCCTGCGATACGCTGTTCTCATATAAAATTATTTCTTAGTAGTCACACTCTTTGAAGCCGACCAAGCGCCGTAGTATTTCGTACCCTTTACAGTTGTGTACGAACGAACACGAACGTAATATTTCTTTTTGCCCGAAAGCTTTGAAATAGTTTTGGTGTCGGTCTTGTTGTTTGTTATGGTAACTTTCTTTGCACTTGTGAACTTTGAGTTTGTGGCGTACTGAATCTCGTATCCGGTAGCAGAGCCTTTCTGCGCCCAATCCACAAAGAAAGCCTTTGACTTAGCCGTAAGCTTCTGTATCTCCTGCTTTGCAGGATTTATCTTGAACGTCTTTGTGATAACTCCGCCATACTTGCCCTTGCCTGTTATCTTTACAGTAGCCTTGCCAACTTTTTTGTTGTTTGAGTATGAAACTGTGTAGTCAGTGCCGTTTTTTAGAACAGTGTTTCCGACCTTTACAGTTACGTTCTGTGTGATAGCCTTTCCTGTGAACGCCTTTGTGGAAATGCCCGAAACAGTAGCCTTTGTGATGTCGTTGTTAGCTGTCTTTATGCTCTTTACATCAGACCATGCGCCGTAGTATACCTTGCCGTTTACGTTTGTGTAAGAACGAACACGAACATAATATGTCTTGTCCCCCGACAGACCGTTTACTGTCAGCGTGTCAGGCTTGTTTGCTGTCAAATGCTTTGAAACTGCACCGCTCATGTTTGCGTTTACAGAATACTCAACGTCATATCCCGTTGCAGAGCCTTTCTGCGCCCAATCAACAAAGAAGCCCTTGTATTTTGTTTCAAGCTTCTGTATCTGCTGTTTTGCAGGAACAATGTCGAACTTAGCATTCAGAGAGCCTGAATAGTTGCCCTTGCCTGTTATCTTTACAGTAGCCTTGCCAACGTTCTTGTTGTTTGAGTATGAAACTGTGTAGTCAGTGCCGCTTGTAAGCGTCCTGCCTGCTACCTTTACTGTAACTGACGGAGTAATATTGCTTCCCGTGAATGAAACGCTTGAAGCCACTGAAACTGTTCCGCCTGCCATTGCACGCTTTGTGATAGTGAAGTTCTTTGATGTGTAACCTGTGTAGTCGCCCATGCCTGTCGCAATAACAGTTGTAACGCCAACGTTCAGATTGTTTCTGTATGAGATAGTGTAATCCTTGCCTTCCTGAAGCACCTTGCCGCCAAACGTAACTGTAGCCGCAGGCTTTTTGTATGTGCCGTCATAAACATAGCTTGTTTCTGAAAGCGTAAGAAGTCCGTTGTTAAGGCTCTTCTTTGAAACAACTATCTTAACGTCCTTTGAAACGCTGTTATAACCATTTGCAGAAGCCGTAACAGTAACATATCCTGTGCCTGTCCTGAGAGCGGTCACGTTTCCGTTCTTGTCAACAGTGCATATTGACGGAGTCGTGCTTTTGTATGTGAGAACAGCACCGCTTGTTGATGAGCTTGCGCCAATGTTCTTGCTCTGTCCCGCAACTATGGTAACGCTTGAAGAGCAGTTAAGATCTGCTTTTTTGCCGTAAGGCTTCATAAGAGCCTCGATAACGTCCTTTGCAGGGCTTGTAACAGTGTTGTCTTTTCTGTTTATGTAGCCGTGATATTCACTGTTGAGAACAATGTTGCTTCCGTTGTATACTGCAAAAGCATTGTTGTCCCACAGTACGCATGGAATTTTGTTCTTTTTTGCAAGCGCAGTGTAGTCTGTTGCCCACTTTACACGCTCAGCAGTGTTGTTCTTGTCCGTTGAGCCAAACTCGCCGATAACAACAGGTATACCCTTGTCACGGAAATTGCTTTTCAGCGTGCTGAAAAGGTCCTGAAGCTCGTTCTTTATAGAAGATGTATATGTAGAGGTCGAGCCTGAACCAACATTCATTGCAAAGTTGTAAGGGCTGTAAGCGTGAACTGATACAGCGATGCGGTTTTTGTTGCCTGAAATATCTGTAGGAAGCTTGAAGCCTGAAACAGTTGCCCCGTCTATGGAAGCGTCGTAACCGGGACACATGATAAGTCTGCCCCTGTTGTTTGAGCCTGTGGCTCTTATGGTGTCAACAGCCTTCTGATTGAGCTTGTTAATGCACTCTATAGCGTCCTTTACCTCTGACGGAATGCTCCACTTGTTGAACCACCACTCATAGCCTGTGCCAATAAGCCGAGGCTCGTTAAGGGTTTCAAATATAAGATGATAGTCATAATCCTTGAAATATTCTGCCATCTGTGACCATACGCTCGTAACAAATTTCTCAGAGCTTGAATATGCAGAAGACCTTGGATAATATCCTGCTCCCGAAGCGCTTGCAGAAGACTTTGTGTCATGATGAATGTTGAGAATTACATACATATCGTTTTTGTAGCAGTAGTCAACTACTTCCTTTACTCTCGCAAGCCATGCAGAGTCGATAGTGTAGTTGTCACCCGATACGTGCTTGCCCCAAGAAACAGGCACTCTCACCGTGTTGAAGCCTAAAGACTTTACCTTGTCTATAAGAGCCTGAGTTGTTTTAGGATTGCTCCACGATGTTTCCGTGTCAAGACCTGAACCGCCTGTTGCGTCAAGAGAGTTGCCCAAATTCCAGCCCAGACCCATATCCTCAAGTATGGCTTCCGTGTCAGCGTTTTTGAGAGTATCTCCCGACAATGCCTGCACATTTATATCCCCAAGGTCAAGACCAATAAATATGGTCATTGCCATTAAAAGAGATAAAATAAAGCTCAGGTATCTTTTTGATACTGATTTCATTCTTTCCCGTCCTTTCATATATAAAATATTAACCTCATCAGTGTCTTTCATTATACCACATCTCTGTTCAAATTAGAATACGCTTATTAAACAAATAACATACATTCTTTTTGTGTATAAATCTCAAATGTTCATATTTTTAATCACTATATAAAAAGTGTCGATTTACTAGGGTTAATATAATTATACAATGTTAAAATTTTAGAGGATATTATCTGCAAAAAAATCAGATCTTGCTATTGAAAATGAATCAGTATTGTGCTATAATCAAATGTGTTCAAAACTTTAGTCCAAAGAAAGGAAAGGTATATTTTATGAAAGTTAAACAGTGGCTTGCATCATCACTTGCAGTGCTGATGCTTGTTTCGACCGTGGGCTGCGGAGATAATTCCTCAAGCTCAAAGGCTGAAAGCAAATCAAACAACAGCTCTGCCGTTGTTTCGGAAACTGCAATGCCTGAAAAGGATTATGCAACAACGACCGACGGCTCAGCGAAAGTCAAGATCGACGGAACAAAATTCATGGTGGGCGACAAGGAACTTTGGTTCAATGGAGTGAACGCTCCATGGGATAAGTGGAACGACTTTGGCGGAGGCTTTAATTTTGAGTTTTGGCAGGATCATTTCCAGAAGCTTCACAATTCAGGCGTAAATGCCGCAAGGATCTGGATAATCTGCAACGGCGACGTTGGTATGGCTATCTCAGCAGACGGTACATTTGACGGTGCAACAACAGCTCATTGGGAGGACCTTGACAATCTGTTCTATCTTGCAGAGCAGTATCAGATCTATATAATGGCAACAGTTCAGTCCTTCGATAACTTCAAGGATCAGAACCAGAATTATCAGGCTTGGAGAACGCTCATTCAGGAC
>ERZ780178.2612-NODE-2612-length-10336-cov-2.356483_pt1 | contig 10336 bp, 10 predicted proteins | sample MGYA00511018_ERZ780178 | MGnify/ENA primary metagenome ERZ780178 (study PRJEB29588, sample SAMEA2151439) | human gut metagenome | biome: human gut; feature: human-associated habitat; material: faeces | place: Denmark | collected 2008/2010 ...
CCCAGGCACCTTCCGAATCTGCTGTTGTACAGCCTGTTGAAACTACCGCTTCTGCGGAAAATGCCACACAAGAAGTGGGCCCTGCATTTGCCACAAAAGCCCCTGCAGACGAGATCGGTCCAGGTGTGTGATGCTGGAAAACATTGACAAATCCCCAAAACCATTCTATAATGCGTTTTGACACAACGAGGACGAACATACATAGAACGAAATAAAGACGGATTTCGGAGTTGGACTCCGGATATCCCAGATCCAACCAGGGAGGAATGAATTATGACAATGGCTAAGAAGGCAGCTAAAACATCTGCAGTAAAAGAAAATGTGTCAGCCTGGGAGCGTGTTCTGAAATCCAGGGAAAAAGAACGCCCGGTCGGTAAGGATTATATTGACAGATTGTTTACAGATTTTGTAGAATTACATGGAGACAGATATTATAAGGATGATCCGGCAGTAGTAGGCGGAATTGCGTATTTTCATGGAAAAGCAGTTACTGTGATCGCCCAGTGCAAAGGAAAGACAACGAAAGAGAATCTGGAACGGAATTTTGCAATGCCGTCTCCGGAAGGTTACAGAAAAGCACTGCGTCTGATGAAACAGGCAGAAAAATTCAACCGTCCGATCATCACATTTGTGAACACATCCGGTGCATTCTGCGGAAAAGAAGCGGAAGAACGCGGACAGGGTGAAGCAATCGCAAGAAATCTCTATGAGATGTCAGCCATCAAAGTTCCGATCCTCTGTCTGATGATCGGAGAAGGCGGAAGCGGTGGAGCACTTGCCCTTGCAGTCGGCAATGAGGTATGGATGCTTGAGAATGCGACATACTCAATCCTTTCACCTGAGGGATATGCGTCTATCCTCTGGAAGGACAGCAACAGAGCTGAGGAGGCTGCAGAAGTTATGCAGATTACAGCGCAGGATCTCAAGAGACTGAACGTTATCGAGCAGGTCGTACCTGAGTACGGCGGAGCAGATGAGCAGTCAGTTCCATATATAGGCAAGTACCTTAAGATGAACATTAAGGAATTCCTCAAGAAGTATTCAGACAAGACTCCTGAGGAGATTGCACAGGACAGATACGACAGATTCAGAAATCTGTAGATCACAGATATACTATAGATGAAAGGCATTTCTCAAGTGAGAAATTTATCTCACGGGGAATGCCTTTTATTCATGCATATGTTGAAGTGATGGTGTTTTTTTGGTAAACTTTATGTATATGGCTGAAGATACAGCTTGAATTGGAGGAGCGTTTATGAAGAAACAGATAAAGGTTACTTTGATAGTTATCGTGGCCGCCATCATTGCGGCAGCAATCATATGGTACGTGATGTACCTGCGGGGCAAGGAGCAGGATCTGCTGACACCTGTGGGAACACGTGCAGAATTTATCGGTGATACAGACAAATATCCTACCATGCTTACAGCGAAGGGGACTCAGATCCTGAATGCAGACGGAGAACAGGTTGTTCTCAAGGGTGTGATGGTTCCAGAGTCGCGCAGTCTGTATGAGGAGAAGAAGTTTAATGAGGATTTCTACAAGGATGTATTTGCCAAGGGTGGTAATGCCATAAGGGTGCCAATAAGCCCTGTGGAGTACAAGAATGACGATTACTATATGTGGAGATATCTTGACCGCATAGTTACCTGGGCCGGAGAGAACGATAACTATGTTATTCTCGACTGGGATTATACAGGTAACCCGATAGATGGTTCCGGGGATGAGATGCCGGATCTCGACGAGAATCCGCTGGATTATTCTGCTGAATTCTGGAAGAACATTGCGGATTATTTCAAGAACACTCCAAATGTTATATTTGAGATATACAATGAGCCGGTTGGCATGAGTGATTCAGAGTGGAAGAGATGCGCGGAGAGCCTTATAGGAGTTATAAGGGATGCCGGCGCAAAGCAGCTTATAATCGTTGGAAGTCCGGATTACTGTTATGATCTCGGATGGCTTGACGAGCTTGGCGTGAAGAATGACAATACTGCGTTCTCTGTTCATGTTTACCCAGACAAGGTGTTCTGGCAGAAGTTCCTGTCGGGCTATGTGACAAGTTATCCTCTTATAGTGACAGAGTGGGGATATGCAGACGATGATGTCGAGGTCAAGAATGAGAAGCTGAAGGGCACCAGAAATGTATTTGGAATAAAATTTACCAGATATCTGGAAAAGCATAATATAGGATGGATCGCAGTTGGATATGACGATACGGTGGAGCCATCCATGTTTACTAAGGGATATAAGAAACTCACAAAATGGGGTGAGTATGTGACTGAGCTGCTTGGAGACAAGGAAGAATAAAGAGAATAACGGATAAAAGGGAGAAAATATATAATGGCAATCAGAATATTAGGAACAGGAAGCTGCCTTGCGGAGAAAGAGGTATCAAATGATGAGCTTGCAAAGTATGTTGATACATCTGATGAGTGGATATCTTCAAGAACAGGTATAAAGAACAGAAGAATAGCTGTTAAGGAGACGACGACGAGCATGGCTGTTGAGGCTGCTGAGAGGGCACTTGAGATGGCAGGGAAGTCCGCAGAGAATGTGGAGCTTATAGTGCTTGCCACAGTCACTCCGGATTATTACACACCAAGCGGGGCGTGTCAGGTTCAGGCGGCTATAGGTGCGGATAAGGCGATTGCGTTTGATGTGAATGCGGCATGCTCGGGCTTTGTATTTGCCCTCAATGTTGCAAAGATGTATATAGAGACAGGGTTTGTGAAGAATGCTCTTGTAATAGGTTCGGAGACGCTGTCAAAGATACTTGACTGGAATGACAGAGGTACATGCGTATTGTTTGGAGATGGCGCAGGTGCCGCTTATATAGAGGAGTCTGACAAGGGAATCATAAGCATTGTCCAGGGTTCAATCGGCAAGAAGGGTATGGTGCTCAACTGCGAGAGCAGAAAGACCAACAATATATTTGTAAAAGATGAGATCAATCATGACTATCTGTATATGGATGGACAGGAGGTGTACAAGTTTGCGGTGAGACAGTGTCCTAAGTGCCTCCAGGAGGCTCTTGACAAGGCTGGAATGACCGTTGACGATGTGGATTACTTCGTACTCCACCAGGCAAATGTAAGAATTATTGAATCTGTTGCCAAGAGACTTAAGGCACCGCTTGAGAAGTTCCCTACGACTCTCGACTACACAGGAAATATGTCTGCGGCGAGTGTACCTGTACTTCTCGACCAGCTCGTGAGAGAGCACGGCCTGAAGCGCGGCGACAAGATCGCCATGTCGGCATTCGGCGCAGGGCTCACATACGGCGCTGTGGTTATGGAGTGGTAGAGGCTTTAACACCTGTAATTTTTGAGGGCGGAACGGAGCTCCTTGTAGTTTGGGAGTACTTTTTCTACCTCGGCCCAGAAAAGTGCGGAGTGGTTCATCTGCTTTCTGTGACACAGCTCGTGGACTACCACGTAGTCTATGATTTCGGGAGTGGTGTTCATCAGTGCACAGTTGAAATTCAGGTTACCGGAGGAGCTGCAGCTTCCCCAGCGGGTCTTCTGATGCCTGATGGTGATCCTTCCGTAAGTCACGTCTATTATCTGAGCAAAATGTTCTACACGTGAAGGAATATATATCCGAGCCTGTTCTGACAGTGCCTTTATATCGGCATCTGTCAGGGCAGTGCTTGGATTTTTTTCGTCTGACATATTGGAAATTCTTTTCTGCATGATTTCCAGATGGCTGCGGATCCAGTTTTGTCTGGAATCCACAAAGCTTTGGATCTGACTGTCGGTCATTCTGAGGGGCGCACGAACCTTTATGTTGAGGTCTCTGTCTATCTCGATACAGATAGATTTGCGCCTGCTCCTGACGACAGAATATTTGAATTTATCAGAATTGTTCATGGCATATTACCTGTCTTTGATAGGTACGTAGTCCTTAGGCTCTACAAGACTTGGATAAGCCGGACGCATTATCTTGTAGCTGTTGATCAGCTCCTCCATACGATGCGCACTCCATCCAACCACTCGGCCAATGGCAAATAGTGGTGTGTAGAGGGCGTAAGGGATCTTGAGCATCTTGTATAACAATCCGCAATAGTAATCTATGTTGATGCACACACCCTTGTAGATCTTGCGCTCCTCGGCAATGACCTCAGGTGCGATGCGCTCTATGAGCTCGTATAATTTGAATTCGTCCTTCTCGTGCTTCTCCTCGGCGAGCTTTTCTACATACTCCTTGATAATGACAGCTCTTGGATCTGACAGAGAGTATACAGGCTGGCCCATTCCGTATACCACGCCCGATTTGTCAAATGCTTCGCCGCGAACGATCTTCCTGATGTACTCACGGATCTGCTCCTCGTCCGTAACATCCTCGACATTGCAGTGTATGTTCTTCATCATCTCCATGACCTTGAGGTCTCCACCGCCGTTGAGCGGTCCCTTGAGTGAGCAGAGTGCTGCTGCGACTGTGGCGTATGTATCTGAGCCGGATGATGTGACAACACGTGTTGTAAACGTAGAGTTGCTTCCGCCTCCGTGTTCCATGTGGAGAACAAGGGCAAGATCGAGAACCTTTGCCTCAAGCTGTGTGTACTTTCTGTCTGAACGGAGCATGCTCAGGATATTCTCTGCAAATGAAAGCTCAGGATCCGGCTTGTGTATATAACAGCTCTTGCCAAGCTCATAATGTCTGTATCCCTGGAAAGAATATACAGCGAGTCTTGGGAATACACTTATTATCATAAGACACTGCTGAAGAACGTTGTCCAGAGATATATCCGTCTCAGACTTATCGTATGATCCGAGGGCAAGGATACTCTTGGTCATATTTGAAATGATATCCTTGGTAGGGTTCTTCATTATGACATCTTGTATAAAGTTGTGTGGAAGGTCGTATGCAAGGTTGAGGACCTGTTTGAACTTGGCAAGCTCATTCTCGTCCGGAAGCTTTCCAAACAGTAACAGATATGTACACTCCTCGAAACCGAATCGTCCTTCCTTTGTAAATCCGTCTATCAACTGGCGGATCTCGTAACCTCTATAATATAATTCACCGTCAGCAGGAGTATGCTTTCCGTCCTCCATTGTATACGCCCGGCTTAGTGAAATGTTGGTGATGCCGGCATTTATTCCTATTCCATTCAGATCGCGAAGTCCACGCTTTACGCCGTATTCCTCGTAGAGGTTGTTATCTATGGTATCGTTCTCAATACAGAGACCAAGACGCTCCTTCGTAAATGAACTAAGATTATTGATTGACATATATAATACTCCTTTCAGGTAAGTCTTCATTGAATTACCTCACTTATTTACAACTATTGCAATCCGAAATGATTGTATGGGTGTAAAATATTATGTATAATGTACTGAGAATAAAGTTAAGACAAATGTTTTAGGAGGTAATATAAATTGGCAGACAGACAGGATATGGGGCAGAATAAAGGGAGCGCAGGAGCTCATAAGGGAACTGTGAGCCGTGCAACAACGAGCAGTGTGAAAAAGACACAGCCGGGCAAGGGAGTAGCGTCAGGCAGTCGGTCAGCATCAGGCAGCCGTCCTGTGTCGGGGAATCGGGCAGCCACTTATCATCAGCGAGTCGTCCGAAAAGTGCAACTGCGCAGGACAAAAGGCGCACAAGTACGGGACGTCCACTTGAAAAGTCGGTGAAGTCCGTGTCTTCAGGAAGCAAGACCAGGAGACCGGCGAATAGCAGATCGTCAACAGGTTCCGGTAAAAAATCCGCGCAGAGCAGAAATAAAAAGAAGCGATATGAGCTGAATACGAAAATGATGGTCGTGGCGGCTCTGGTGGTTGGAATAGTGCTTGCACTTGTGATCACGATGATCATGAGATCCAGTATGCTCAGGGTCAAGCAGATCCAGACGGATTATAATATGGGTGATATATTTGATATAACAAACTATATTGAGCCGGACAGCAATGATGCCAGGCTGGAATATGACAACTCAGAATTTGCACCGGATAAGCTTGGTAAGTACACCATCAAATATAAGATCAGACGTGGAAAGTTAAGCAAGACAAAAAAGACTGTGATAAATGTTGTTGACGAGGTAAATCCATACATAGACGGCCCGGACGAGATAGACGTTTCTGTGGGAACGGATATAAACTGGAGTGATTATTACAATGTCACAGATGAGGATCCGGATGTGCAGGATTCGCTTAAAGCTTCTCAGGATGTGGACACAAGCAAGGAGAGAACCGTAACAGTGACTCTCACAGCGGAGGACTGGGCAGGCAACAAGGCGTCCAGACAGATCACCGTAAATGTACTCAAGAGTAACTTTGATGAGTAGGGTGTGAACGAAATAAAATATTTTGAAAATGACAGAAAAAAGCTCAATGCTGACGGGGATGAAATCCGAAAGCATTGAGCTTTTTGATTTTAGTATTTTATGAGATAGGCGGCTTTCTCAGCTCTGCATCCAGCTCTGAGTTGTCAACCACTGTTGTCTTGGTCTTTTTAACCTTTTCCTTTTTCTTCTTCGATCTGCTCTTGTGTATGTTCTTGATGAGCATTACCACCAGAAGCAGGATAAGACCTATGCTTATGAGGACTACGGATAAACCGTATTTGTCCAGTATCTTGTCGATTATGTTGTAGCTTGACTTCTCCCACAGTCCATCCGCTTCAAGATCTGCCTGAACCTTTGAGAGGCAGTACTTTGTTCCGGTACACTTTGGTATACCCGGAAGTCTTGATGTGATGGCTGTAAGGTTGCTTGCCTGTTCGTCGGTTACATTGAAGTATGTATATGACAATGCCTCCTTACCTGTTGTGGTTATAGGATCGTCCAGACCGAGATTGATGAGATACCACTCTCCGCCGAGATAAACGGCATTCCATGCACAGTTGTTGATGTAACTCTCTTCTTTGAGCTGCTTCTGTGTGTCCATCGAGTCGTCCAGAAGATCTGAATTCTGTCCCTCAATGTACAGACAAGGCACACCAACGTAATCCATAATGGCCTTGAAAGCCTTTGCATATCCGTAGGTGACTGCCGACTGATACTTGGAGTTGAACACGCCGTCTGCGGTGTATGCGTATATGTTGTCTTTGCTCTTAGATGTTGCATCTGAGGCATAATAAACTTTGTTGATGATCGAATTATGTATGAGATATACCTTCTCGTAATCCTTTGCGCTCTCATCCAGAGAAGCTGCATAATTCTTGACGGTCAGGTCAAAGTTGTTCTTGTATATGGAACGTGTATCTCCGTTGGCATACAGTGAATAGCACTCGATGGTGAGAGCTGTATATCTGAGTTCTCCCGAGGATTCCTGCTTGCACTGATAGCTGTCGGACATCCAGAAATACTCAGGATGATCGGCGAGCACAGCGTTGACGATCTGATCCATTCCATCGTTTCCGATAACTTCCCAGTCTTTGTTGCTGACCGACAATGTAAATGCTGTGTAATATCCGCCGTCCTGATAAGAAGCATTGGATGTCGACTCGTTGAATTTCTGAGCTGCATCGTTGATCTGCTTGTAGACGGTTCTGTACGCACTGTTGTCAAACTGGTCATAGAAATAAGTTCTGCCATCTATGGTATCGGTTTTGTTACTGCTGTCCTTATCATCTGTATCCGCCGCCTTTGCGACATATGGAGAAAATGATAATATCATGGTAAGCGTAAGCAGCAGTACAAGAAATTTTTTCTTCATAACTGGAACACACTCCTTCTTTTGCTTATGCAAAGCCCCTTTATATACTTCCTTCAATAATAACACATTATGGTTATTATTGCCAGAGAAAATGGGTTAAAGCGGTTGGATTTTGCTTCGCATATGTGTATAATAGTAAAAACCTGATGGTTAACGGATGGAAGGAGGAAACACATGGCTTCCAGTTGCGATATGTGTGCACACTATGTGTACGATGACGAAGATGATTTTTATGAGTGCCTGGTGAATATGGATGAGGATGACTTTGCCAGATTTGTGGCAAGAGGCTACGACAATTGTCCGTATTTTCAGTTGGATGATGAATACAGGATAGTGAGACATCAGATGTGACGATTGAAGAAAAACGGGAGATGTGCAGCAGCGCGTCTCCCGTTTTTCTGGCAAATGATCAATGTGATCAGTTCTTTTCAAATGACTCCGCCAGCTCCGTGAGATACACATACCTCTCCAGAAGCTGATCCAGCTCTGATTCAAGCTGTTCCTTTTTCTGCGTGAGTTCGTTAAGCTTCACGAAATCTGACACAGAGTTGTTGATATCGGTCTCCGTCTGCTCTATCTCAGCTTCTTTCCGGGCGATGGTGTCCTCTATGGTGTCATATTCCCTCTGCTCATTGAAGGAGAACTTTTTCTTCACGGATGGATTCTGCGTTTTCTTTTTCTGGGCAGGTTCCTTGTCCGATGTGCTGACACGCTCCGGCTTTGTCTGGGTATTTGCCCCTGCCGATGCGCTGTTGGCAAATGAACCGTGGGTCAGATAATAATCGGTATAACCGCCCTCAAACTGTGAGATCCCGCCGCAGCCGTCAAACACCAGAAGCTTTCTTGTGACTCTGTCCAGAAAATATCTGTCGTGTGATACGACTATCAATATGCCCTGGAAGGAATCAAGATAGTCCTCAAGTATACACAGTGTGGAAATGTCCAGATCGTTGGTCGGCTCGTCAAGGATCAGTACATTTGGCGATGATACGAGAACCTTCAACAAATACAGTCTTCGCTTCTCGCCTCCTGAGAGCTTCTCTATGCGCTGGTGCTGCAGAGTGCCGTCAAATAAAAATCTCTCACACATTGTGGATGCTGACATGAGACCTTCGGTGGTCTGGATATACTCTGCGGTTTCTTTGACGTAGTCGAGTACCTTCATGTTGGGATCCAAGGCTTCATTTTCCTGAGAGAAATATCCTATCCTTACGGTGTCTCCGATCTCTATGGTTCCGCTGTCCGGCTTGGTGACACCGGTTATGAGCTTCATGAGCGTTGTCTTGCCACAGCCGTTTGGGCCAACAACACCTATCCTGTCAGTCCTCAGGAAGTTGTATGAGAAGTCCGTTATGACCGGACTTGGTCTGCCCGGCCAGGTCTTGGCTATATGGGAGAGCTCTATTGTTTTGTTTCCCAGCCGGCTCGCGATTGAGCTCATGGTAACCGACTGAGTTTCCTTTATAAGCTCCTCACTTGCAAGCTTCTCATATCTCTGGATATGGGCTTTCTGCTTTGTGCTTCTGGCTCTAGCACCTCTCTGCATCCATGCGATCTCCTTGCGCAGGATATTCTGATGTTTGTTCTGAGTGGCAAGTGCGATGCTCTCACGCTCTGCCTTCAGCATGAGATAGCCTTCGTAGTTGGTATTGTAGCTGTAGGTTTTGCCTTTGTCGATCTCTACTATGCGGTTGCACACCTTGTCAAGAAAGTATCTGTCGTGGGTGACCATGACCAGAGCGCCCTTGTAGTTGTTAAGGTAATCCTCCAGATATTCTGTCATATCGTTGTCGAGGTGGTTGGTGGGCTCGTCCAGAACAAGAATGTCACATCTTGACAGCAGTGCCGCAGCCAGAGCGACCTTTTTTCGCTGACCTCCTGAAAGTGTGCTCACCATGAGGCTGGTGTCGTCAAATCCGAGACGGTGAAGAAATGCCTTGGCATCACCCTCTATGCTCCATTTGTTCTCCTCGTCGACATTTGCAGTGATGACATAGTCGTATATGCTGACCTTCTCTGCGAAGTCGGGGGTCTGTGGAAGATATTTTATGACCACGTTGTTTCCCTTTGACAACTGTCCTGAATCACATTCGTCTATGCCGGCTATGATCTTGAGGAGTGTTGATTTACCCGTGCCGTTTACGCCTATGACACCGATCTTTTCTCCTGAATTTACTGAAAAGTCTGCGTCATCGAACAGAATCTTGTCAGTGTATGCTTTTGAAAATCCTTTTATTGTAAGTAGGTTCATATATGTTCTTATGGGGCTTTGTGCCCGCCCTTTCGTCAAAATGAGCCGTGAAAACGGCTTTGCATGTAAGTATTATTGTAATTGGGGAGAATTGACGAGTCAAGAAGCATATCATAATAGAAATACCATTTGAGAATAATTAAAAATAGACGAAAATATATAAGACAATGATCTCCACCCGACAGTATATTTGTAAAAAAACATTCCTGAATTTATACAACATGACTAAAAAATAACCTGAAAAGGCGCTTTAGGTTAATAAAAACAAGCCATTTGCACAAATTGGTTTACAAAATTACAATTTTGTAATTTGCAAATTATTCCAAAAAGTAGTATAAATTGAACATTGATTACGGACAGGAATGGAGGTAATTATCATGGAATCAACAAATATCAGGGTTAAGCTCAAATCAGTAGAGCAGGTAA
>ERZ780178.2615-NODE-2615-length-10327-cov-9.640187_pt1 | contig 10327 bp, 8 predicted proteins | sample MGYA00511018_ERZ780178 | MGnify/ENA primary metagenome ERZ780178 (study PRJEB29588, sample SAMEA2151439) | human gut metagenome | biome: human gut; feature: human-associated habitat; material: faeces | place: Denmark | collected 2008/2010 ...
TTTCTTGGCTGAACGATAAGCACCAAGAAAGCGGCTTCATTTTTTTGAACAAATACGGGGACAGAATCACTACCAGAGGTATCTCCGGGCAGTTAAAAAAGCTGGCAGTCCGGTATGGCATTGACCCTGTGGTAGTATACCCACACTCCTTCCGTCACCGCTTTGCAAAGAGCTTCTTGGAGCGCTGCAACGACATCGCTTTCCTTGCTGACCTTATGGGACATGAAAGTATAGAAACCACCCGCATCTATCTCCGCAAAACCTCGACCGAACAACGAGCTATCGTTGATGAAGTCATAGACTGGTAAAGAAAGAGCATACCCCGTGCGTATAACCACGAGGTATGCTCTTTTTAGGATTGCTGGATAATTGCTGCAATTCCTTCAAAAGCAGATACAATACGACGCTGCTCGTTAGTTGGCGGTAGCGGCACTAAAATGGAATTGAGCTTTTCCTGGTTCATTTTTGGCTGAGCGGTACCGGTAACATACGGAGCAAGGTTTGTTGCATTTATGAAGAGCGCTATATAGCGTAAATCAACGCCTGCAACGGCGTCAATGACATGGGCATGATTATTTACCCAGTATTGACCGGAAGCGATAAAAGCGATTGGCTTACTTCGCAAGAGGAGATTTGCCCCATCTTCGCCGACGAGGAGCAGAGGTTTATCGAATAAATACCGATCCACCTTATCAATGACCCCAGATGCCCCGTAATAATCGTACTTTTTATCAAGTTTTTCGCGCTGGGAAACTGACAGAGGAATGCGTTCTGCATCTCTATTTACGAGAGCTGTTCCAAACCGGACCCAGCACCAGTTTTCGGGTATTTCAAAGGGCGGTTCATCGTCGATACAGCGCTCCACACCGTCCAACTTCTCATAATGAGAACTTTACAAAGTAGAAGCCACAGCAAAAAGCTGTTCAATCGCTGATACAATTCGGTTCTGCTCTTTAATTGGAGGAACGGGAACAAGGAAATCGCCGACCTTTGATGTCGAAATGTGTACGATAATGTCACCTGTCGCCGTCCTGCGTTTAAGCTCGATGCAATACGGCGAAGCCATATAGTACACCAGATACAGCGGATTCATTCCATGATGCGTCCAGAAAGCCAAGTCGCCACCTGCCGCAATTTGTCCGTCTCCGAGAAACGCCACTGTTTTAGCAATGTCCACTTTGTTCTCACCCGTCAATGTGAACACTACATCGCCGGAGGAGAAATGCAAGCAATCCTTATCGAGCGTATCAGGGACAAAGGAGACTGCTGAATCAAAGGAGGTTTCATAGGTGGTGTAAATCTCCCCGTATCGAATGCACGGGCACCCTTGGGCAACAGTTTCTGTTCGTTTGATGCCACGCCCTCTGTTCATTGTTCCTAAACTGGAAGCCCGACACCAAGCCCAGTTCTCTGGTATCTCAAACGGGATCTCATCATCAATGCAGACCTCTTCGGAACCTCGCTTTTCATAATGAGAATTATCCCGTCTGAAAATGACAGATTCGTGCTTGTCCTTTTTGATTTTGCCTTCCTTGATGAGCCGCTGCTTCTCCGCCCGGATACGCTCCAGCAGAGCCTCTGCAGGCTCGTCGGATGGGTCTTGCGGTACCAGCTTGCCCTGGACTGCCTCTTGTAAAATCGACTTCTTGAGGGACTCAGGGAAGGCTTCCTGCATTGCTGTGGTTTCATCGTATACTACGCCATAGTTCTTCACTACTGGTAGGACTTCCGACAGTTTCGCCAAAATACGGCGTTGCTCATCAAGGGGAGGAATTGGTGTTAGATACGCTTTGATGGTCGCTGTGGCAAGTTCCTTCTGCTTCGTAGTACCGTCTGCCTGATCTTCTATAACGCTTTGTACGCTTGGATTGGCAAAGTAGTAGTACAAGTATTCCGGGAGAACAAACTGTTTCAGAGGGCGTATAACGGTGACATGGCTATCAGCAACAGCCAGCTCATACGGATTAGCTGCGGTTTTGTAAATAGCCATTCGTCCAAGTGTGCCAAGGCCAGTAGAGTTCCACATTAGGTCGTTGTCCTGCAAAAGACGCTCAGGCCCATAGGAGGACAGAGAATTCGGCTCAATAAACTGTGCCTTTTCAATCGAAAAACCGCTCCATTGATTGCACTTTTGGGCGACAACGGGGTACTTTTTGATTGGAGAATACTTCGGTGACTTTCCACGCTGGATGTACTCACAGACATCAATGAGCCGCACCCACTCCCACGAATCGGGGATTTCAAACGGTACATCATCCGCCAGCGACCGCACTTCATCGCCGATTTTCTCATAAGGAGTATTATCGGCACCTTTGAAAATGACGGAGGGGTTCTTTTCACGCTTGATTTTCTTTTCTTTGATGAGCCGCTCCTTCTCCGCACGGATGCGTTCCAGCAGAACGCTGGCGGGCTCGTCATTCGGGTCCTGCGGCACGAGCTTGCCTTGAACAGCCATCTGGAGAATTGAGTTTTTCAGTTGCTGCGCAGTCATTCGTCGCCCTCCTCCGTAATGTCGATGCCAAGGATGTCGGTGATCTGGGCAAGGATGCGGTCGATGTCAGCGTTCAAGCTGGCCCGCTTTTCCTGGTACTGCTGAATCAGTTCTTTTGGCGGCAGGATCTCCTCCTCTTCGTGAGGATAGCCGCAAAGGTCAATGTTATAGCTCCGTGCTTTCAGTTCCTCGACGGTGTACTTCTTCGCCTTGTCGAAGCCGTCGATAGTGATCTCCTCACGGTTGTCCCACCACTCAACAGTCGGGGCGAAGTGCTCCAGCTTCATGGGCTTCGTTTTGGAGAAGTTCTTGTATCCCTCCGGCATATCCAGACGATAGAACCAGGTCTCCGTCGTGGGATGCGTCCGGTCGAAGAAAAGGATGTTTGTTGTGATAGAGGTGTACGGCGCAAACACGCTGTGCGGCATACGGATGACCGTATGGAGATTGAACTCGGACAGCAGCTTTTCCTTGATCGCCATTTTTGCGTTATCCGTGCCGAACAGGAAGCCGTCCGGCAGAATAATGGCGCACCGGCCGTTCTGCTTCAGCCGATACATGATGACAGACATAAAGAGGTCTGCGGTTTCGCTGCTACGAAGGTCAGCCGGGAAATTCTGTTTCACGCCCTCTTTTTCGTTGCCGCCATAAGGAGGATTCATCAGAATGACATCGAAGCGGTCGCTCTCCTTGTACTCACGCACATTCTTTTCCAAACTGTTGCCGTGGATGATGCGAGGATTGTCGATGTCGTGGAGCAGCATATTTGTGGCGCACAGAAGGAATGGCAGCGCCTTCTTTTCGATACCGTAGATGGAGTTGCTGTAAACCGTTCTGTCCTCGACAGTCTGCACCTGGGCGTCCAGCACCTTCAGCGCAGAGGTAAGGAAGCCGCCTGTACCGCATGCGAAGTCCGCAATGGACTCGCCGAGCTTCGGCTTGATCATCTGCACCATGAAGTCCGTGACCGCACGGGGCGTATAGAATTCACCGGAGTTACCGGCGCTCTGCAAACTGCGGAGAATCGTTTCGTAGATCTCGCCGAAGGCGTGACGGTCCTCGTACTCTTCAAAGTCGATCTCGTCAATGACATTGATAACCTGGCGGAGCAGGATGCCGTCCTTCATGTAGTTATTGTTGTCCTCGAAGGCGGTGCGGACGATGATCTGGCTCATGGGTGTATTCTCATCGATTGCGATGGCCTTGAGGGTCGGGAACAGCTTTCCGTTCACGAAGTCCAGAAGCGCATCGCCGGTGAGAGCCTTGCCATCCTTGTGGTCTACGGCCCAATTGCGCCAGCGCAGCTCCTCAGGGATGATGGAGGTGTAATTCTCGTCGTAAAACTCCCATATCTCTTCCTTGGCGTCATACACCTTCAGAAAGAGAATCCAAACCATCTGCTCGATACGCTGGGCATCGCCGTTGATGCCTGCGTCATTGCGCATGATGTCCTGCAGTCGTTTTACCAGGTTATTTAAACTCATAGCTTATATCTCCTTACGCAGCGTAGATTTCCTTCTGCAAATCACGGATGGCTTGAATGTATCCGTTTTTGCCGCCGAACAGCTTTGCAATCTTCATGGGGGTGCCGAATTTGCGGAACGGGTCATTGGACAGGATTTCGAGGTTCTCGATGTCCTGAATGCCCTCGTTCATGTATTTGTCCAACAGCGCACTCAGAACTTCCTGTGCCAAGCCGGAATACTTGTAGAGGTATCCACGCTTGCGGACATTGTTTGCCCGCTCTGCCTTCGTCAGCGGTGCCTTGTCGTAGGCAATGTGGCAGATTAGGTCAAAATCGTCGATGTCCTTATTGCCTGATGCCTCGCGCAGCGCCTCTAGCAGAACGCCACGCTCCTGGAGTTCATCAATAATTGCCTGTTTCTTCTCCTCGGAGTTCCAGGCACGGAGGAACGAATCCAGGGTGGCATACTCACCGAGAATGTTCTTCTTGGAGTAATCCGTCACGCTTTCCGTGATGAGCTTACCGTCCTTGTCGTAGTATTGGACTCGCTCGTTCAAAATCGTGACCTCGACACCACGCACCCGGTATTTATGCTTCTTTTCAGGCGGATCGTCGGTGTCCCCGCAGGGACCGGGAGTCGGGGCGGGCGGCTTCGGCGGATCGATGGTCGGCTCTTCGCCGGGATCATCGTCGTCATCAATGATAGAGATCGGGTCTCCATCGAATTCCGGGTCTGCGAAAAGTCGGCAGGCGTTGCGGAAATCCATAATGGTGAAATACTCTTTGCCATAATCGGGCTTGAGTCGTGTACCACGACCGATGATCTGTTTGAACTCGGTCATGGAGTTTATGTTGTTGTCCAAAACGATGAGCCGGCATGTTTTGCAGTCCACGCCAGTTGTCATCAGTTTGGAAGTCGTAACGATCACGGGATATTTGCTATCCTCTGCGATGAAGTAGTCGAGCTGCGCCTTGCCCTCGGCGTTGTCGCCGGTAATGCGCATGACATACTTGGCGTTCTCCGCCACAAGGTCGCTGTTCTCATTCACGAGCGCCTGCCGCATACGCTCTGCATGGTCTATATCCACACAGAATACGATGGTCTTGGCAAAGCGGTCGTTCTCCTTCAAAAAGCGAGTAATACGTTTTGCAACGGCATTGGTACGCTCATCAATGATGAGGTTCTTGTCGTAGTCCTTGGTATTGTACTCACGGTCATCAATCTCATAGCCGTAGATATCCCGCTGTCCCGCTGTGGGACGCCAGCCTTCCAGATCTTTGTCCAGACCGACACGGAGAACTTTGTACGGCGCAAGGAAACCGTCGTCGATACCTTGCTTCAGACTGTATGTATAGATGGGTTCGCCGAAGTAAGAGATATTGGATACCTCTTTCGTTTCCTTCGGCGTAGCCGTCATGCCGATCTGGGTGGCGCTGTGGAAGTATTCGAGTATTCTGCGCCAGCGGGAATCCTCCTTGGCACTGCCACGGTGACACTCATCGATGACAATAAGGTCGAAGAAATCCGGCTGGAATGCACGGAACGGCTCTTCATTCTCATCACCGGCCAACTGCTGATAAAGGGACAGATACAACTCATAGGAGCTGTCCAGCTTTTTGCCCTCGATTTTCGTCATGACCTTTGCAAAAGGCTTGAAGTCCTGTTGCATGGTCTGGTCGACAAGAATGTTGCGGTCAGCAAGGAACAGGATCTTTTTCTTTCGGCCGGATTTCCAAAGGCGATGAATAATCTGGAACGCAGTATAAGTCTTGCCAGTGCCGGTCGCCATAACGAGGAGAATGCGGTCTTGCCCACGGGCAACCGCATCAACGGTGCGGTTGATGGCGATGCGCTGATAGTAGCGAGGGGTCTTATCACCCAGCTGGAAATAGTACGGCTCGGTAATAAGTTGTTCCTGCTCCGGCGTGAAATGCTCGTCGCCGATGTGCCGCTGCCAGAGATCATACGGCGAGGGAAACTGCTCCAACATCAATTCACGCTCTTTGCCGGATTTCATATCGTGTTCCAAGAAACCGTCGCCATTTGAGCTGTACACAAACGGGATGTCCAGCACCTCGGCATATTCGATGGCCTGTTGCATTCCGGCTCCGACACTGTGTCTGTTATCCTTTGCCTCGACGATAGCCAAAGGAATATTGGGCTTGTAGTAAAGCAGATAGTCTGTGCGCTTTCTCTTTCCCCTGGCTGTGACATTTCCGCGGACGATGACACGACCGTCCGTGAAGTTGTACTCCATTTTAATTTGCTTAAGTTTATCCCAGCCTGCGCTCTCAATCGCTGGAGTAATATACTGTAACTTGATATCTTCCTCAGTCATCTCGTGTTTCGTCATAAGTTCGCTCACAGTGCCCCTCCTTTCAACTTCCGATAAGGTGCAATTATGGGAAGTTCCTTTTATACACATAGATTGTACCAGAATGCAGCCTCGTTTTCAACGAAAAGCCACTGACCCTGAATAATTCAGAGTCAGTGGCTTTTTCAATGCTACTTGAACGGTAATTTGAAATGTTGTCCTTATGCGTAGGTAACTTTGGCTCTGCCGGTTTTTCATATTTCGTATGCAGTTAGTTCGCGTAGGCCTCCGCCACGAGCTTGCCCTGCACCAGATAGCGCTGGTGATTGTCCCCGCGGTAGCAGGTCGAGAGCGTCAGCACGCGGTCGCCCGGCTGCGGCCATGCGTCCTCGCGGACATTGGCCTGCAGGCTTTTTTGCGCGCGCACATCGTCAAAATATGCCGTGAAATCCTCTGCGTCCGCAAAATCATGGCACAGCAGCAGATGCTCGCTCGAGTGCGGATAGGCCGCGAAGATCTCATACACGAGCATCCGGTCCGGGAGATAGACGTAGATATAGCGGTGCGACTCAAAGACCTCCGCGTCCGAAAAGCTGTTGAGCTGGGCGAACATACGCCCGTTGCGCAGGTTGTGCCCGTAGAGCACGGTCATGGGGTCGGAAAAGTCCTTCCGGTTGTAGCTCTGGCTGAAGATGCTGCCGCCGCTGTAGTAGGCGCCGTTTTCGCTGTGCTTGGAGTAATACTCCTGATCGTCCTCCGCACCGCGCTGCAGCACGGCATAGCTGATGTCCGTGTCCGGGATCTTGATCCACGCATAGATATCCGGGTTCATGGTCTGCAGCTCGTCAAAATCGACCGGGATCTTCACGCGCCCGAGCTGAAAGCTGCCGCCGTCGTCGGAAATGTTGGTGCGCATCCGGTCACCGAAGGCCTGCCCCTGATAGTACTGCACGATGTACCACACGCACCACGCACACGCGCACAGCGCCGCGAGCGCCACAAGCACCAGTACACTGCGCACAAGGGTTTTTTTCTTCTTCATCGTTCACCTCATAAAAACAAAAGCCCCATGAAGATCATGGGGCATTGTTATCCATGTGACCGCTGCTTCACTTGACGCGAATCAGCTTTTTGCCGCAAAACAGCACCGCTCCGATCGCTGCGATTGCCGCAAGGATCACCCACAGGATGCTGAAAGACTCACCGGTCTGCGGAGAGGTGTTGCCCTTATCGGGCGTGACATTCGCATCGGTATTGCCCTTCTCGGGGCTGGTGACGCTACCGGCGGCAAACGCCGTCGCCGACAGGGCGAACACGAGAACGAGTATCAAAAGAATGGCCACAAAACGCTTCATTGTGAACTCCTCCATTCATAAACTTACAGCTTTTCAAAGGTACTATGATTTTACATCATTTGCGCGCAAATTGCAAGGGGTAATTGCAAAAAATATCCGTTTCCCGGTTATCCCTCCACTGGCTCATAGAAAATGCTCAGGATCAGCTCCAGCAGCGCGTCTGAATCGACCTGATACTCCGCGTGCCGCTGCTCGCCCATGACCGACGTACCGGGGACATTGACGATGTCGTCCGAGAAGTGCATCCCGCTCGCCTGCTGCGCCAGATAGACCATCATGGCGGTGTTGATGTTCGTCGTGGTGTTGCGCCGGATGTTGTTGTAGAGCGCGAGAATGCTTGCCGGGTCCTCCTTGACCTGTGCGAGCATCTTGTGCACGAGCGCAAGTACGACCTGCTTTTGCCGCTGCATACGCTGGTTGTTGCCCTCGGTCGAATCGGCGCGGTAGCGGATGTAGTTTTCCGTGAGCTTGCCGGTGAGCGTCACGGGCTGTCCGGCGGCAAAGCCGGGGATGCTCGTGTCCGGCGTGACCGTCACGCCGCCGACGCTGTCGACGAGCTGGCGGATGCCCTGCATATAGATCGAGCCGTAGACCGGGATCGGCAGATCGTAAAACAGGCGCGAGACAGCCGCGCTCGTCAGCTCACAGCTGCGCTCCGCCCCGTCGCCGTAGGCATAGGCAAGCGCCAGCTGCGCCGTAGCCGTGCCGACGTGCTCACCCGCGCTGTTGAGAATGTCGAGCGTGCACATCGCGTCGCGCGAGACGGAGATGAGCGTCATCTCCTTGTTGCGCAGATCGAGCACCGCCAGGATGTTCGCATCCGACTGGTTGGCGTTGCCGTAGATGCCGTTGGCATCCTGCTTGACCTGCTCGTCCACGCCCATGAGCAGGATCGTGACGATATCGGTGTTGTAGCGATAGAGCCGGTCATTGTAGCGCACCGTGCCCGAGCCGAGCGACTCCACATCGTCCCGGGAAATGTTCATCCCGTCATCGTCGGTCAGCGCATTGCGGCCGATCGCAGACAAAACCAATACCGTTGCGACCAGCAGCAGCGCGATGGTGAGCAGCACACACACGATGATGACCAGCACGCGCGTGCCGCGGCTCATGCGCTTTTTCGGCGGCCGCTCCGCCGGTGTCTGACGCTTGTCTGGCACAGCTGTCCCCTCCTCTGTCCGGTAAAAGTCGTTCTGTGCGCATGATACCACGTTTTGGTCCGTGTTGTAAAGCCGGGAGCGGCGTTTGCGGTTGACTTTTGCGCGCCGCGCGCCTATCTTAAAGGCAGAAGCACACAAAATTCCGGAGGTCTTGCTATGGACGAAATCAGCATCCGCAGCCACTGGGTCAGCGCATGGAGCACCAGCCCCATCGACGCGAGCCTGTCCGAGACCGGCATCCTCGACCGGCTCGGTGTCGCCGTGACGGACGTGTCCGCGCGCACGGCCGTGCAGCTCACGGCCGGCGGCACGCACGTGCGCCTGACGCTCTCGAATGTGTTCGGCGTGCTGCCGCTGCACGTGGCCGCCTGCACCGTCGCCATCGGCGCGGACGATGCGCGCGGCATCGAGCCCGACACGCTGCGCACCGTGACCTTCGGCGGCGAGGGTCATGTCCGCATCGCCGCCGGGACGAGCTGCACCTCCGATGCCGCCGCGCTGCCGGTCACCGCCGGGCAGACGCTGACCGTCACGGTCTTTTACCGCGGCATCAACGCCATGCGCACGATCGGACTCATCGGCGGATGCAGCTACGCCGAGCTCGGCAACTGCACGCGCCGCCCCCTGCTGCATCTGGCCATACCGATGCAGCACACGGCGGAGACCGGCGCATATGAGGTCATCCCAGCGCTCACGGAGATCGACGTGCTGGCAGCGCCCGGGACGCACACGTGCGTCATCTTCGGCGACTCGACCGTGGCAAACGAGCTGCCGCGGCTGCTGGCGGCGCGCCTGCGCGAGGCCGGGATCGGCAGCGTGAGCGTGACGCAGGCCGCCATCAAGGGCGACCGGCTGGTGGCCGACGGCGTCGGCCGCGCGGCGAAGCTCCTCGGCGGCGCAGGCGTGAAGCGCTTCAGGCGCGACGTGCTCGCGCAGGCGGGCGCGGACATGGTGCTCGTCAAGCTCGGCGCGAACGATCTCATCCACCCGCATTGCCGCAGCAAGCAGGGACTGCTGACCCCGGTCACGTTCGCGCAGATGACCGCAGGCTACCGCGCACTCGCCGACATGGCGCACGCGCAGGGCGTGCGCATCTGGTTTTGCGAGCTCACGCCGTGGAAGGGCTATACGCGAAACCTCTTCGGGCGCGGGGACGACATTCAGTGGTCGCCGGAGCTCGACGCGCTGCGGCCGGAGCTCAACGCGTGGTTTCAGAGCGCGGACTGCCCCGCCGACGGCTACATCCCGCTGGACGCTCTGGCAGACCCCGACGACCCGGACGCGCTCATCGCGTCCTACACGACCGACGGCGTGCACCACACGCCCGCCGGACAGCGCGCGCTCGCAGCCCTGATCCCGGAGGACATCTTCCGGGCACCGCAGAAGGAGGTATCTCCATGATCGACATCCGTCCCGCGACCGCAGACGATCTGCCGCGCATCGAGCAGATCTACGACGCGATCCACACCGCAGAGGAGACCGGCGCCGCCAGCGTGGAGGACATCGACAAGTCCATGCGGCTGGGCGCCAACCACCCCATG
>ERZ780178.2618-NODE-2618-length-10319-cov-5.416504_pt1 | contig 10319 bp, 9 predicted proteins | sample MGYA00511018_ERZ780178 | MGnify/ENA primary metagenome ERZ780178 (study PRJEB29588, sample SAMEA2151439) | human gut metagenome | biome: human gut; feature: human-associated habitat; material: faeces | place: Denmark | collected 2008/2010 ...
TTGCCTCGGCCAGAATCTCGCCCGCGCAGACCATTGCTGCCGGGCCGGCCAGATACAGGTTTTCGATTGCTCCGTTTTTCTCCTCCGCATCAACTGTCAGTTCGCCGCCGTCCATGCGGACGCGGACGTTTTTGCCGCTGACTCGCCCCAGAAGCGTCAGCGCCGCTGCGACCGAACCTGTGCCCGTGCCGCAGGCGAGCGTAAAGTCCTCTACGCCGCGCTCATACGTCTTTTCCAGAAGTTCATCCGGGCCGGTCAACTCGTAGAAGTTGATGTGCGCGCCCTTTGGCAGCGCCGGATGATTCCGGAGTGTCCGACCGAGCCGCCGAAGTGCGTCCTCGTCCTGCTCAGCCAGAGCGGGCATTTCCAACGCCAGATGCGGGATGCCGGGGCTTCCAAGTTCAACGTAGCTGCACCGATATGTCCTGCCGTCTACAGTCAGCTGTTTTTCCAGTTCCACAACGGACGGCGTGTTGAGCCGGATGCGGTATTGATCCTCTGTGATGCGCCAGCCGGTCACGAGTCCTGCGGTCGTTTCTACGCGCTGTATGGGGCCTGCGTAGCCGCGTGCATAGCCGTACCGGCAGATGCACCGGGCGCCGTTGCCGCACATCTCTCCCCGGGTGCCGTCGGAATTGTAAAAATGCAGCCGGAAATCCGCCTTATCGGAGATGTCCGTGGCCATGAACCCGTCCGCCCCCGTGATTGCGCAGCACTTCCGTGCCAGCGCCGGATAGTCCAGCGTCAGCCCACGGGCATCGATGACCATAAAGTCGTTGCCCGCGCCGTTCATATAGTAAACCTTCATAAAATCCACCTCAAAATTTTGTCTAAAGCGCCGTTTTACACCCCGAACCGGGTGAAATACGTGTACAGCGGCGTGAGCTTGGCGAAGAAGTCCGCCACCTCGTTTTCCAGTGCCGCGCCGAACATTTCGTCCCCCACGTCCTTGTGGCGGATGCACTCAATGCCGCCCTTCCACGCGAAATAGGGCGCAAGCGCGGGATTGTCCGTTTCCTTGGGGCGCTTGTACAGCTGCGCCGTGACGGGTTGTCCCACCGCCGCTTCCGTTTGGGCAATCAGATGCAGAAATTCATCGGGATAGGCGGAAATATACTTCCGGAATTCCTCCATCGCCGCCGTGCGGGGGTGCCAGAGGGTAAAGCCGTAGCTCACGCCCTCCGGGTTGATCTCAAAGAACAGGCAGGGATTTTCCGCCCACCACTCCACGTCCTGCCGGATGCAGAGCCACAGACTTTCCTTGTAGGGGTCGGGATGGTGCAGTCGGGCGTCCCGGTAGATGCGGCTGACCTTCAGGATTGTCCCCGGAATTTCCATAAAGGGCGCGAACAGGTCTTTTCCCAGCGCCTTCATCGGCTCGTACAGGGTACTGACGTATTGTTTTTTATGCTCCAGGAACCAGTCCCGGTTGTTGTTCATGCGGATGCCCCAGAGAAAATCGATGGTCTCCGGGGTGAAGCCGGTAAACATGAAATCACCTCGTATGTCAAGTTTTTTCAGATAGACCCTGGTCTCAGCAGTGCCGTTCCAGAGGATCTTCCCGCTTCTGGCGGGTCTTGTAGATCACCTGACCCAGCTGCTTTCCGTCCACCGGCCGGTCGGGAATTTCAAAGGTATAGCGTTCGGTGGCGTTGATGAGGGTCGTGCCGTTGTAGTCCCGCACCCGTTCCCGTGCGCCGTAGCGTATGTGGACATGCCCGTGGACAAGGTACTGGGGGTGGTATGTATCCAGCAGCTCTACCAGAGATTCAAAGCCCCAGTGCGCCGGGTCGTCCCCGTCGCCGAGGCCATAGGGCGGCGCGTGGGTCACCACGATGTCCACGCCCCCCATGCGCTTGAGCTTCCACTTAAGCTTCCGGATGCGGCGGCGCATCTGCTCGTCGGTGTACTGGTGGGGGCCGGGGTGGTACTTGCGGCACCCCCCCAGACCCAGAATGCGCACCCCGTTATAGGTCACGATGTGGTCGTCGATGCAGTCGCAGCCCTCCGGGGGAACCTGATTGTAGCTGGTATCGTGGTTCCCGTGGACGTACAGCAGCGGACACCGGGCCATGGTGACGAGAAAGCTCAGATACCTTGCGCTCAGGTCGCCGCAGGAGAGGATCAGGTCATACTCCTTCAGCCGTCCGGGAACATAATTGTCCCAGAGCGCGGCGCATTCCTCATCGGATACGGTCAAAATCTTCACGGGGCTTCCCCTCCTTCTCTGCGGGAATTTTATCTCGGTAAATGCCCAGCTCCCGCACCATCTGCTGGGAGACCGGCAGAATCTGGTCAAAGGTGGGGATGCTGCCCACAATGTTGTCGCACAGCCAATCCATGTGCAGCAGCTCCTCCGGGGCAAACCCCCGGGTACCGCCGGACTTCACCGTGCCGTCCTGGGCGGTAATGCGCCGCCGGAAGGGGTCGAGAATGCCGTCCTCCAAGCCCTTTTTCAGAATCTCCGCAAACTGATGCACGCCCTCCGGAAGCTTTTCGGACAGCCGGACGCCGATGACGCCGCTGTCCATGCCCAGCCAGTAGTTCAGGGCGGTGGATTCTCCCTTGTCCCGCTTCCACCCTCCGGCGAAGATGCTGCGGATGACGAATTCATAGAACTTGCCCCAGACCCAGACGGGCGTTCCCAGAGGGATCAGGTCGCCCCGGTCGTTCATCAGGTAGGTGCCGTAGTTGCAGAAGTCCAGATACATTTTCGCCTGGGTGGGCGCGTCCCGGTTGGATACCACCCGGATGCCGTCCGCCAGCAGGTCGGCCTGAGGCGTTCCCTTGACACAGGACCACCGCAGCTCGATCTGCGCTCGTGGGTTGGTCATCTGCGCTCCCAGCGCAAAGGCATTGATGGATGCGGGAACGCCGAAGATCGGGTAGGACGCGATATAGCCGATGCGGTTGTTCTGGGCCATGGCGCCCGCAATGGCGCCGGTGATGAACTTCGCCTCGTAGATACGCCCGTAATAGGTGCGGATGCTGGAATACGCCTGATCGACGGAGCAGTTGAGGAATCGCACCTTGGGATACTTCACCGCGGCCTTCAGTGTTGCGCGGCTTAAGGGGGGCGCGGTGATGAACACCACCTGCGCGCCGTCGGCTACTGCCTGCTCGATGATCGGCTCGGCCAGCTCCGGGTTGGCAGCGTCGAAGTAGCTGCGCAGGGTGACCCGGTCGCCGAACACCTTCTGCAAATGCTCCTTGCCCTCCTCGTGACCCAGCACCCATGTGCTGCTTCCGGGATTCATCTGGTGGACGAAGGCCACGTTCAGGTGATCGGGACTTGCGGAAATGAACCGCTCCAGGAGGGACGCCTTGGAGGTATCCTCCGCCTTGGTCTGCACCTTGACGGCCTCCTGCTTCTTTGTGTTGGCGACCATGTCCTCCCGCAGGGCGGCGACGCTCTTTTTCAGCTCTGCGGTGGACAGCTGCCCTAAGTCGTGAAACGGGTACAGATCCAGCCACAGCAGCAGCGCTTCCTCGGGAAGAACTTCCTCCGGCGGCACCTGCAAAGCGCTGAAAGCGTCCCGGAAATAGTGGAAATAGGCGTTGAAGGTGCGCCGTTCCGATTCTTCCCAGATATCGTCACTTTTCTTGCCCAGATGGGACAGCAGGCGGGCATAGTCCCCGGGGTGGCGGAACTGGATGCAGTACAGGTGGGAAGCCTTGTAAAAATCCATGAATTCGTAGTAAGCCTGAATTCGCGGCTCATCGGTCAGGGGCGGCACGATGCGCTTGACGGTGCCGGGAATTCGGGGCGAGCCGAAGTGCCGCAGGACACTGACCCGCTTGTTGCCTTCCTGAACGTAGAAATTGCCTAAGTATTCATAGCACAGGATGGGGTCGGTGATGCCCGTTTCCCCCAGATGGGCAGCGCAGAGGTTGACCCACTTGACAGCAAATTCGGATTTGCTGTCCAGCAGGGGGCGGAAGGAGGCGGTGAAGGCCGTAATGCGCCCGGCGGATTTGGTGCCGATGATCCGTTCCGAGGGGATCTCTACCAGCCCCACGTCCACCACGGAATCCGTATTATTTTCCGGCAGAATATCGTCCAGCACGGCGGGGTAGGGCGACCGCCCCTCCATCACAAGCTCCCGGTATTCCTTCTGGCCCTGTTTCAGCGCCAGGTTGTATTCATCTGAAGCGGTTTGAATCGACATGGCAGCCTCCCAAGCAAAGTAGTTTTAACTGACGCTATGATACCACATTTTGGCCAGTTTGCAATCATTATGTGCACCTCCATATTTGCATTTCTTACGCAAAAACCCGCAAATCAGCCCCGCCGCAAGGAAATCTTAAGGCGCTTCGGTCCTCTCCGACTTGTTTTTTTAAGAAAAAACGAGTACAATGGGGAAAAACTAGCTTATGAAAGAGGTGGTTGGATGCCATCCAAAGACAATTCCGTTGCGAGCTGCGCCCAGCAGATCCTTACGCAGGTGAAAACCGTGGTCGTGGGAAAGGACCCCGTGCTGCTGTGGGTGCTGGCGGCAATTCTTGCCCGGGGACATATCCTGCTGGAGGACATCCCCGGCGTGGGGAAGACCACCATGGCGCTGGCCTTTTCCCGTGTGCTGAGCCTGAGCTGCAGCCGCGTGCAGTTTACCCCGGACGTTCTGCCCTCCGACGTGACGGGCTATTCCGTGCCCGACTCCGCCGGGGGAATGCGCTATCAGCCCGGCGCGGTGCTGTGCAATCTGTTCCTCGCCGACGAGCTGAACCGCGCCACTTCCCGCACCCAGTCTGCCCTTCTGGAGGCCATGGAGGAAGGACAGGTCACGGTGGACGGGGTGAGCCACCCCCTGCCAAAGCCCTTTACGGTCATCGCCACCCAGAACCCTACCGGCGCGGCGGGCACTCAGCTGCTCCCCGACAGCCAGATGGACAGGTTTATGGTGCGGCTGTCCATGGGTTACCCCAGCCCTAAGGACGAAGCCGCCATGGTGCTGAACCGGCAGGGCGGCAACCCCCTGCACGACCTGATTCCCCTGATGACCCGGGAGGACTTGACCGCCATACAGGACACGGTGGAGGAAACCTACCTCAGCGACAGCGTGGTCAATTATATTGTATCCCTCATCGGCGCCACCCGGAGCAGCCCCGACATCCTTCGGGGCGCAAGCCCCCGTGCGACGCTGGCTGTCACCGCCATGGCGAAATCCGTCGCCCGGCTTCGGGGACGGGATTACGTGACCCCGGCGGACGTGAAGGAGGTCTTCGCCCACACCATCGCCCACCGCCTGATTTTATCCCCCAAAGCGGAAGCACAGGGAAAGCAGCCGCAGGCGGTATTGCAGGACATCCTTGCCGCCGTCCCCGCCCCCCGGCTTCGCTGACATGACCGGGCGCAGATTGTGGTATCTGGCGGCGCTGTTCGGCTGCTGGGTATTTTATATTGCCTACGGCGAGTGGTTTTCATGGTTGGCACTGATGATCGTAGGGGGACTTCCGTGGCTGTCGCTCCTTATCAGCATCCCCGCCATGCTTTCCTTCCGCCTGTCCCCGGACGGGGCGGACGCCGTCCCAATGGGTACGGAGGCGGAAACATGGCTGCTGGGCAGCAGCGCGTTCCCGCTCCCGCCATTCAAGGGGAAGATACGCCTGCGCAGCTGCATCACCGGCCAAGTCCGGCGCTATCATCCGGGAACTGGCCTGCCTACGCAGCACTGCGGCGGCATCGTCGTCACGGTGGCGCGGGCGCGGGTCTGCGATTATCTGGGGCTGTTTGCCTTCCCGGTGGGGAAGGTGGCGCCCAAAACCATTCTCGTCCGCCCGAAGCCCCTGCCCATCCCCGCCATCCCAGACCTTGACCGGTATATTGCCCGGGCGTGGAAACCCAAATCCGGCGGCTTTGCGGAGAACCATGAGCTTCGGCTCTACCGTCCCGGCGACAGCCTGAATCAGGTGCATTGGAAGCTCACTGCCAAGACCGGAAAATGGATGATCCGTCAGCCCATGGAACCCCAGCGGGGGCTGGTGATGCTGACCATGACTCTCCGGGGCACCCCGGAGGAACTGGACCGGAAATTCGGCCGATTGTTGTGGCTGGGGAAATATCTTGTGGAAAAGGACGTGCGTTTTGAGATCCGCACCCTGACCGCCGATGGTGTGCAGTCATCGTGGGTGCAGACGGAGCAGGAGCTGAATAAAGCCACCGATACGCTGCTGTGTGCCGGGGAAGCAAAAGAAGGCTCCATCCGGGACTTTGGCTTTGCCGCCTCCTGGCAGTACCACATCGGAGGTGAGCCGGATGAAGCGTAAGATCTGGGTCACCGCCGGAATCGCGGCGGCGCTGGCCTTCCTGATCGCCTTCGGTGCGGTGGGATGCGTGGTCAGCGGGTTTGACCTGCCTCTGGACAGCTATGCCAAAGTGGTGCTGATCTGTGGGGCGGCGTCGGTTTTCTGCGCTGCGGCCTTCAGCCTGAAATGGGGCGGCGCGGCGGTGCTGTGCGCGCTGGCGCTGGGCGCGGGCTATGTCTGGAAGCAGGACGAGGCAGCAGAGCAGCTGTTCGGGCTGCTGTACCGCATGACCTCCGTTTACGGCAACGCCTACGGCTGGAACCCGGTTCAGCTGTCCGACGGCGCAGCGGCTGTGGATATTCCCATGGCCGTGCTGGGCGTTCTGCTGAGCGCCGCCGTGACATGGTCGGTGTGCCGGAAGCTGGGGGCAGTCCTCCCGGTGGTGGCGTCACTGATCCCCCTTTCCGCCTGCATGGTGGTGACGGATACCGTCCCGGATGTGCAGTATTTATTCTGCCTGCTGTTTGGCCTTATCATTCTGATCCTCACCAGCCGCGTCCGCAGACAGAGCGCCCCTCAGGGCAATCGCCTGACCGCCATGGCGGCGATCCCGGCGGCACTGGCACTGGCGGCGTTGTTTCTGGCATTCCCACAGGAGAGTTATGTAAATCGCTCGGAAGCGACCCGGGATGCCATTCTGTCGTGGTTCCAGAGCATCCCCGAAAAGGTGGCGGAAAACGTCCGGCAGGAAGTGACCGTTTCCGTCCCCGCTCAGGAGCCGGATCATGTGCGCCTTGCGTCTCTGGGACGCAGAACTGAATCGCCCATAACGGTGATGGAGGTCACGGCGGAGATCGGCGGTACCCTTTACCTCCGTGGGCAGGACTATGACGGCTACGACGGCATGACATGGACGGTCTCCCAGCACCGGACGGAGGACTTTTCCCTCACCGGGGAGGATTACGGCGAAGTGTCTATCCGCACCGTAGGCGAGCGGGCGCTATTATACCTGCCTTATTATCCCGCCCGGAGCATGGCGCTCATCGGCGGAAACATGAGCAACACCTGGGCATACACCGAATACGTTATTCCCCGCGCCGGTCTGCCGGACGACTGGCGGACACGGGCGATTTCGGGGTCTGCGACCCCGCCTGACCTCAATTCCCCCTATCTTGCTCTCCCCGACGCAACCCGCGCCCGGGCGGAAGTCCTTCTTGCGGACATTCTGGGCGGCGCCTCCTCCACCGTGGAGAAGGCAGAGAAAATCGGAGATTATGTCCGTGCTTCTGCCCGGTACGACCTGAATCCCTCCCGGATGGGCGACGGGGAGAGGGACTTCGCCCTGTGGTTTCTGGAAAGCGCCGAAGCGGGCTACTGCGTCCACTTCGCCACGGCGGCGACAGTGCTGCTCCGGGCAGCGGGGATTGAAGCCCGCTATGTCAGCGGCTATCTGGTGAAAACCGCCCCCGGCACACCCGCCGACGTCACCGAGAAAAACGCCCACGCATGGGCGGAATATTACGAGCCGACACTGGGCGTCTGGCTGGTATTGGAGGCCACTCCATCGGATATGGCCGCGGCGCAGCAGCCCACCCCGGAGACCGTGCCGGGAGCCACGCAGGAGGCCGCCCAGCCGACCTCCCCGGAGCCGACGACCCCGCCGCCTGCAACTTCACCCTCCCACCCGCAGCCCCCCACTGAATCCGCGCCGCCTCAGCCGGATGCGCCAAAGCAGCACAACGTCGGAAAGATTCTGGCCGTACTGCTTGCGCTTGGAATGCTGGTTCTGGTGGTCACAGTCCAGCGGAGTATCCGCATCCGCCTGCGCCGTGGCAGACAGCAAACCGCCCGCCCCAACGCCCGGGGACTTGCCATGTGGCAGGAGACGGAGCAGCTGTCCAGACTTCTGCGCCAGCCGTCCCCGGAAACGCTGGAAGCCTTGGCACAGAAGGCCAAGTTCAGCCAGCACACGCTGACAGCGGAGGAACTGGAACAGTTCACGGCATATCTGACCGACGCCCGGCATCAGCTGGAACAAAAACCATTGTATCTGCGGCTGGTTTATATGTATCTTTATGCAGTGATTTAAGGAGAACACCATGGAAGAAAAATTCATTGCCGTCTGGGCGGCGAACCGGGAAAAGGCGGAAAGCCTCGGCGTTCGAATGCGCCCCATCCCCGCCGGGGAAGCCATGAAAACGGCGCACCGCGCCTTGTCCGGTAGCCGTCTCAGCGACGGATTCAACGCCCTTCGGGAAAAGCACCGTCTTGACCTGTCACTGGAAGCTCTGGCCGTGGACAAACGCTTCACGACGCTGTTCAGCGACGAGGAAGCCAACGAAGCCCTGACCCGTCTTCTGGAAGCGGGCTACTACGGCGGATAACGACAAAAAAGAGGAAGCGTATTAACCGTGGTGCCATAAGAAAACATGAAAAAATCCAGTAAAATCAATGTTTTTTAGGGCAGCGGAAAACGGGGCGTGTCAAAACAACTGAATTATCAGACAGAAACAGGGTGTTGTCAAGCATGACAGCGCCCTTTTCTGTTCCCCGGCCAAGCCGCAGATTTTGAAAAAAGTCTGCGGCTTTTCTTTTTGCCCAAAAGCAGAAAGGAGGCGACGGCCTATGTACTTCACTTCCGGCAGCGACCGGGCCTTTGAACAGCTCATGCAGGGCAAGCCCGGTTTCGACCACTACGACAGCGGCGAGGCGGTCACGCCGGAGGACTGCGGCACCTGCCGTTTCTACCGCCCGCACTGGAAGTACCAGTTTTGTGTGTATGAGGAATGTCCCTACCAGCCGGGCAAGCTCACCGCCCTTGACGGTGCGGTGAAATTTCAAGTGAAAGGAGTGGACGACGAGATGGCAGTTTTTCGAGTGGAGAAAAACCGGGGCTACACGGTGATGTCCAACCACCACCTGCGGAACAAGGACTTGTCCCTGAAAGCCAAGGGCCTGCTGTCGCAAATGCTGTCCTTGCCGGAGGATTGGGACTTTACGCTGAAAGGCTTGTCCCTTATCAACCGGGAGCAGATCGACGCGATCCGGGCCGCGATCCGGGAGCTGGAACAGGCCGGGTACATCGTCCGATCCCGTGAGCGCGACAGCCAAGGACGCTTGCGCGGCGCGGACTATGTGATCTATGAACAGCCCCAGCCTGTGCCGGATTCACCTACGTTGGAAAATCCAATGTTGGATAATCCAACGCAGGAAAAGCCTACGTTGGGAAAACCAACGCAATTAAATAAAGATATATCAAGTAAAGAAAAATCAATTACTGATGTATCAATTACCGATCCCATTCCTATCCTTTCCCGCCCCTCTCCTTTGGAGGACGAGGCGGCACAGCCGCCGGAACGGAAAGGAACGGAAGCGAAATCACAGAGCGCCATAGAGATTTATCGTCAAATCATCATGGACAACATCGAGTACGAACACCTTTGCCAGCACGTCAAGGGCATTGACCGGGAAACGCTGGACGAGATTGTGGACTTGCTGGTGGAAACCGTATGCAGCGCCCGCAAGACCATCCGCATTGCCGGGGACGATTACCCGGCAGAGCTGGTGAAATCTAAGTTTATGAAGCTGGACAGCTCTCACATTGAGTTTGTCTTTGACTGTTTGAGCAAGAACACTTCGGAAATCCGCAACATCAAGAAATACCTGCTGGCTATGCTGTTCAATGCGCCCAGCACGATCAACGGGTACTATGCCGCGCTGGTGGCCCATGACATGAACACCGGCAAAATCTGAAAGGAGGACGGCCCTATGAAACAGGGTGCATTGATTTTCGACGAGCGCAGCGACCGTTACGACATTCGCTTTGATCTGGCGGACTACTACGGCGGCCTGCACTGTGGAGAAACCTTTGACGTGATGGTGGGCGGCAGGTGGAAGCCCACCCGCATTGAGTACGGGGCCAACTGGTATCTGGTTGGCATCCGTGCCGACGACCTTTCCGGCCTGCGGGTGAGGATTTAATCGGGGACAACCGGCGCAAGCGGCTGTCCCTTTTCTGTTTCCTGAGTAATCTGTGATGATTTTGCAATGACAGCAATAATAACACAGGTACG
>ERZ780178.2619-NODE-2619-length-10318-cov-5.475007_pt1 | contig 10318 bp, 10 predicted proteins | sample MGYA00511018_ERZ780178 | MGnify/ENA primary metagenome ERZ780178 (study PRJEB29588, sample SAMEA2151439) | human gut metagenome | biome: human gut; feature: human-associated habitat; material: faeces | place: Denmark | collected 2008/2010 ...
TCTCTACATTCTCTTTTTGCCAGCTCCAGATTTATTCCTCTACCTTGTAAATAGGAAAGCAGGGCAGGAGAAGAAAGCGGTACAATCTCCAGTTGTTGAAAACGTGGCTCGGAAGATGACTGCTTGCCAAAAGAGAAAGAATCAGGACGGATATGTGGTGTCTGTTCTTCGATTCTTTGCAGGAGATATGGCACATGGTTGGAACAGTAAAGTTCCTGCGCCAGTGCGATGATATTTCCACCCTTGCCGAGTGCAAAATCATACCATTGGTTACGTTCTGTATTCACTTTGAACGAGGCTTCCGTTTCTTCCCTTAGCGGTGATTTATACCATAGGTTGATACCCTGTTGTTTGACGGGAGAATATCCCAAACTGTGAAGATAATCTGCTATCCTGATTTGCTTGGTTGTCTGTATATCCATAAGATAATTGTTTGAGTAGTTGGTGAATTGATTTATTTTTCTTTTCGCCCGTACCATTTTAAGAAGTACGGTCTATATAACCACTTCACTAAATTGTCGTATATATAGAGTACGGCAATAAAGTGAAGCGGTTTATCCATTCCTTGCATCACTTTGCTTTATCCTTAATATATAGACCCACAGAATAAAGTGAAGCGATTGCAGTTAACAGGCTAATAGTGGAAGTCGGGCATGAATGTGTATTTTCTGCCGTTCTCCTGTACTATCATCCGTTTGTTGCGAAGCATGGTGATGAGCGGTACCGCCTTTTGATGGTTCAGCTTTACACCTATTGACGTATAGCTTTTGATTAAGGCATCTTCCAGTTCCTTGTAACCGTATTCCTCTTTCAGCCCGAAAACGGCTTCCAATGCGATACGGTGCTGCTGCTCGGTAATATGCCTGTAAGGGTCGAACTTTTCCTCTTCCGGTCTTCCTGGTTTCTTCGCTTCGGGTTTGTAACCCTCTATGAGTTCAGGCAAGGCACTGTCATTGATACGAAAGGCAAAAGGCTCGAAATCCATTGCCCGGATGTGCATGGCTGAAACATTGCTTATATCTCCGTTGCTTTTGTCTTTTTCCACCAGCAATACGGTTTCCGCCTTATTGTTCAACTCCGTGCCGATATGCCCTCTCGCATTCTCATCCCCTTTGTTCTGGTGCAGTATCGTATGGATATGTATCTGCCTGTCGTCCGTCCACTGCATCAGTTTGGATATGATGCGTGTGGATTCGCCGGGGCTGTTGATGTCATATACCATGTCACGGATGCCGTCTATGATTACAAGACCAATGTCGGGCGTATTATAGATAGCCTGTTCGACAATCCTGATACGCTGTTCAGGTGTGTATTTCCTCAAGGCGAGAAACTCAAGGTTCTCATTATCCCTGTCATCAGGCAAGTCAGCCATCCGTAAAATACGTTTCATGACTTTCAGGCAATGATAAGGACTTTGCTCCGTATCAACATAAAGCACTTTCCGCTTCCCGTAGGAGAGTTCCGCTACATACCGCAACACTGTGCCATTCTTCAATGCGGCGGCTACGATAGTCGAAACATTGAATGTCTTTTTACTTTTGGCTTTGCCGATGGATGCACTGAAATTGCCCAATGTCCCAATGACAGAACCATGCACTTTGAGGATTTCAGGTGCTTTCTCATAACTTTTCGACAGACTCAAACGTGAGGCTTGCCAAAGGATTACGGCTTCTTCTGCCGATATGTCCTTAAATTCTTTCATATAGTCCATAGCTATTCCTCCCGTTATTTCCGTCCTCCGGTTTTCTTTCCTGCCAGTTCAAGGGCAAGCTCCACATCCACGATAATCTTGCGTCCTATCTGGGTGATGGCTTTGTCAATCTTTCCGCTTTTCTTGATGCGGTTGGCGGTTGGCAGGCTGCACCCGAACAGTTTGGCTATGCCCAGTATTCCGTACACATACTTTCTTTCTGTGTCCGTAACGGGTCGTGGTTGCGTTTCCGTTTGACCGGAAGCGTGCTTGCTCAGGAATATGAACTCTTCGCCTGTCATCTGCCAGACGGGTTTTAATAATAACTCTTGAAGATTTGTCATCGTTCAATCTATTTAGCCGTTAAACAATCAGCCCTGCGCACTGGCTGTTATCTCTGTTCTCGAACGATGCAAAATTAGGTAGGGGCGTGAGTGGTAAGGATGTGGTTAGTGCAAATGGAATATTTTATTATTTCACTGAATATCAGATAATAAAAATACCACTCAAAAATTAATTTGAGTGGTAAAAGTGGTAATTTCGTAAAATATCAGGGTGTATCACGGATTATCGGAATATTGCGTCCATTTCTTTGGCGAATTTCTGGTTGCTGTCACTTGGAAAATCCGACACCGGTTCCTTGTACTTTGACTTGTAGTAGTTCTCGTCAATATCCAACTGTTTCAGGATTATATTTTTCCATTTATCTCTGTCTTGTTTGGGCAGTCTTTCACTCATCAGGAATATCAGGTAACACACCCGTATCTTTTCCCTTGCCTTGATTTTTAATTCCTTTTTACAGGAGGATAGGTTCATGTTGGCATAGAAGTCCTGCGTTGCAATATCTTCAAACTGTTCCCCCACACAGACTTTATGAATAAGCGAAAGTAATTTTGCATCGAAATATTCGGATTGCTCCTTTGGCGCATCCTGCTGTTTCTCTTGCTTGCTCGGTTCATCCGGCTTGTCTTTTTCTACGGGAATATATTTTGCCAATATTTCCATAAAATGGAAACTCAGTTTATAAATATCTCCGCAACAGTTCTCAATATATTGGAGAGATTCCTTTCTTGCCTGCCTTTCCAATTCATAAAGCCTGTCCAGTTCTTCTTTTTCCTTCTCATATTCAGCCTTGCAGCGTTCATGCTCCTTTTCGGCTTGCTTTTCTTCTTCTGCTGTATGTACCCTGTAGCCAATGGAATCATACCTGTTGTATGCTTCATTCAAAGGCTTGCTTAAATTTTGTGTAACTCTCAGCTGTGCTTCTATATCAGCGTCATATCTGCCAGCGAAGTTGTAGCACACACGAGAAATTATCTCATCATCAAACAATGGATGTTTTTCGTAAATCAATATGTTTTTCTCTATCTCGGTTCTCAGGCTGTTGAGGATCAGAGTATATTGTTCTTTCGGTTTGTCAAGCACCAGTTCAAGGATGGCGGCTTCAAAAGATTTTGTGTCATTGTATTGCTTGTAGAAGTCCGTGATGAATTTCTGCCTTTCAAAAGAGAAAGCATGGCTGATTATAAAGTCGCTGTATATCCGGTTGAGTTCGCCATATTGGGGAATCATAATCTGTATTTTTCCTGCCATATACGCTTAGTTTACGGGTTCTTATCTTTATCAAGAAAGGAAGTCAGTTCTTCCTCCACTTCCTCTATACTTGGCAGAGCCGATTTTAAGTTTTCAGGTATAGCCTTGCTCAACTGGTAATCGCTGATGCCTATCGGCTGGTCGTAGCCTGTCAATGCGTATTGCGCTACAACTTCGTCTTTCCCCTTGCACAGCAACAACCCGATAGTCTTGTTGTCATGCTCTCCCCTCAGTTTGTCATCCACTACATTGATGTAGAAGTTCAGTTGCCCCGCATACTCCGGTTTGAATGGGGTAGCCTTTAATTCTACTACAATGTATGCGTGTAAGGGAATGGAATACAGAATCAAGTCTGCATAGAAATCGCTGTTACCAATTTGAAAATGCTTCTGTCGGGCAACGAAAGCAAAGCCATTTCCCATTTCCAGCAAGTAACGGGTGACGTGCTTAACCAGTTGTTCTTCTATGTCCCTTTCGTCCGCCTTTTCCTTAGTTCCAGCCAAGTCAAAGATGTATGGGTCTTTTAGAAGGTAATTGGCAAGGTCGCTTTGCGGTGCAGGAAGCGTGGCTGTGAAATTGTTAATCTTGTTGTTGCTGATTTGTCTGCTATACAGATTGGTTTCAATTTGTATTTTAAGAACATTGCTGCTCCAGCCCATTTCCACGGACTGTTTCATGTACCAATAGCTTACACCCAATGGAAGCGAACTGTTAAGCATAATCACATGGCTCGCCCAATTGGTTCTTGCAATAGGTGATGCCATAAATATGTTTTCTATATCCTTAATTTCCATATGGTAAATGTCGGATACGGTTTTGGCAACATTATGAATTTGTGCAAGAGGTTCTTGCGTGATTATAATTTCTTTGTTATCAACGGATTGAATTTGCGCAAGAGGCTCTTGCGTAAATTGCGAATCATTTAAGTAGTGTACTTCATCTTCAATTTTCTTCACGCTTGGAGCTATCAGCTTTGCATCCGTATCAATGAAATTCTGCAATGCTCTCAATGGATATGTTCTTGCAAACTGACACATATAGGTAAGGTTGCGTTCCGAATAACCTTTCTTTTCGGGATAATTGAATCGGATAGCCTTTGCCAATTGCTTGATGATTTTACTTCCCCACCCATGCTGTTGCTGATGATAGAGAATATAGTTGCCCACTTTCCAGTAGTGGAACAGCATTTGCGCATTGGCTGCGACAATCAGTCTTACTTGTGCCTGTTCTATTTCCGAACCGACTGCGTGTATGAACGCATTTAAGTCCGTTTTTTCTATGTTGGATTCCTTGTTGTTCATATTGTGATAATGGTTTCTGCAAATATACTTATTGATAACTGTTTATGAAACTAATTGATACTTTTATAGTTGATTAAATTTGTTCATGGCGTTTGCCCTGATGTCATCCGCTATATCAATGTAGGGCTTCATGGCTTTGTAATCACTGTGTCCAGTCCATTTCATGACCACCGGTGCCGGAATTCCGAGTGCCAACGCATTACAGATGAAAGTCTTTCTTCCGGCATGGGTACTTAACAATGCGTATTTGGGTGTGACTTCATCTATGCGCTCATTTCCCTTGTAGTAGGTTTCCCGTACAGGCTCGTTGATTTCCGCCAGTTCACCCAGTTCTTTCAGATAATCGTTCATCTTCTGATTGCTGATGACGGGCAATGCCATGTGGTTCTCGAAATGAACATCCTTGTATTTTTCAAGAATGGCTTTGCTGTGGTCGTTCAGTTCGATTATCAGGCTGTCCGCAGTCTTGACTGTGGTGACTTCAATGTGGTCGGGCTTAATATCACTTCTTTTAAGGTTACGAACATCCGAATATCGTAAGCTCGTGAAGCAACAGAACAGAAAGACATCCCTGACACGTTCCAAATACTGCTTGTCATGCGGTATTTGATAATCTTTCAGCTTGTTCAGTTCATCCCATGTCAGGAATATTACCTTTTTAGGGGTTGTTTTCAATTTGGGCTTGAATGCGTCGTATGCAATGTTCTGATGATGCCCTTTTTTGAAGCTCCAACGCAGGAACCATTTGAGAAATCCCATTTGTTTACCGATGGTGCTGTTTCTCATGTCCTTTTTGTCACGCAAGAAATTGACATACTCATTTAGCCCGAATTCGTTGAAGTATTCAAAGGTTACATCCTCCTTGAACTCTTTGATGTGATTTCTTACCGCTGCAAATTTCTCATAGGTGGATGCCGTCCAATTATTCTGGTTGCCACACTCTTTTACAAACTCATCGAACACTTCCCAAAAACTAATCTGCGCTTCTTCCTGTTGTTCTCCACTGCTGTCTTTCATCCGCAGATTGAACGCATCCTTTAGCTGCTGGGTGGTAGGTATGGTTTCCTGCACCTCAAACTCCTTGAACACGTTTTGCATTTCGGCATAGTATTTCAGCAAGTCTGCATTGATTTCGGATGCGCTTTGTTTCAGCTTGTTGGTGCATCCGTTCTTTACCCGTTGTTTGTCGGCATCCCATTTGGCTACGTCAATCCGGTAGCCTGTTGTAAACTCGATGCGTTGGCTTGCGTATATGACACGCATACGGATAGGCACGTTCTCTACGATTGGCACACCGTTCTTCTTCCGGCTCTCCAATGCAAAAATGATGTTACGTTTGATATTCATAATTGGGTGCGTTTGAAATTCTACACCCAAATATACACCCAAAAATTGAAATAGCAAAAGGCATTTAGAAAGATTTAGATTTACTCTTCATTGTAGATAATATATGATTATCAGTGATTTGCAATTTTACGATGTTTTCTGAAAGCGTAGGTTCGAGAGCCTCTTTCTCCGCTGAACTAACCGGACAAAACCGGACAATGAACAGCCAAGTCCCACAAATTCAACGATTTGTGGGACTTTTTTTATCCCCTTATGTCTGCCCTACCGGACATCATTTAGACCCTAAAAGACAAAGTTAGTAACCCAACTCGTACCCCCGACAACCGAAAGTCCAAAAGGGGTACACTTAGTCCGAAATTGGCGAACTTCTGTCGCTATTTGGCGAGCCTGTATAAACTTCACTTTGAGCTAATTAACGTAGTTTTGTAACCAAAAAAAGTGAGTTTATGAAGAGTACATTTTCCGTTCTTTTCTTCGTGAAAAAGGACAAGCAAAAAATCAATGGCAGTTACCCTATTTTTGTCCGCATCACGGTTGATGGTGTGGCAAGCCGTTTCAATTCCAAACTTGATGTTCAACCCAAAGTTTGGGACGGTAAGGCAGGTAAAGCCGCCGGACGTTCTGCGGAAGCTACCCGTATCAACCGATTGCTGGATGATATAAACGCATCCCTGAACACCATTTATCACGAATTGCAACGGCGTGACAATTATGTTACCGCCGAAAAGGTGAAGAATGAATTTTTGGGTCATAGTGAGAACCACGACACCATCCTTAACCTTTTCCAAAAGCACAATGACGATGTTAAGCAGTTGGTCGGCATATCTAAAACGATTGCCACTTATCGTAAATATGAAGTGACCCGCCGTCATCTTGCAGAGTTCATCCAAAGCAAATATAACCTGTCGGATATTTCTATAAAGGAAATAACCCCGATGTTCATTACTGACTTCGAGTTATATTTGCGTACCACCTGTAAATGCGGCTTTAATACGACCGCCAAGTTTATGCAGTTTTTTAAACGCATTATCCTGATAGCCCGTAATAACGGCATCTTGATAGGCGACCCATTCGCCAGTTATAAAATACGTTTGGAAAAAGTGGATAGAGGTTATTTGTCAGAAGATGAAATAAAGATAATCCTCAAAAAGAAGATGGTTTCTGAACGGTTGGAACAGGTGCGTGATGTTTTTATCTTTTCCTGTTTCAGTGGTTTGGCTTATGTAGATGTTGCAAACTTAAAGGAAGATAATATCCGTAAGTCCTTTGACGGTAATTTATGGATAATTACGAAACGCCAAAAAACAAATACAGATGTGAATGTTCCTTTGCTGGATATTCCTAAAATGATATTGGAAAAGTACAAAGGTAAATTGCCGGACGGAAAGGTGCTTCCTATTATCAGCAATCAAAAACTTAATGCGTATTTGAAAGAAATAGCGGACGTGTGCGGGATTAAAAAGAACTTGACATTTCACCTTGCAAGGCACACTTTTGCTACGACAACTACGCTTGCAAAGGGTGTACCCATTGAAACTGTCAGTAAGATGTTGGGACACACCAATATAGAAACGACACAAATATACGACCGCATTACCAATAATAAGATAAGTAACGATATGCAGGGACTTGACAAGAAATTTGTCGGCATTGAAAAAATCTACAAAGAAGTATCTATGAAATAGGTATATAGGGGGACTTATCACAATTTGTGATAAGTCCCTTTATGCTTTCAATTACTCACCATTAAATAATAACATTATGGACTTACAAATCATTCAAAGCAAGATTTATGAAATCAGAGGTTGCCGGGTTATGCTCGATAGCGACCTTGCGGCACTTTATCAGGTGGAAACAAAGGCGTTGAAACAGGCTGTGAAACGTAATATAGAACGTTTCCCTGACGATTTTATGTTTGAACTGACAAAGGAAGAAGTCGAATGTTTAAGGTCACAAATTGTGACCTTAAAGAATAATGCCGATGAAACGGAAGAAGAAACCAGTTCAAAACGTGGTAAGCATACTAAATATTTGCCCTATGTTTTCACGCAAGAGGGAGTAGCCGCCTTGTCCGGTGTGCTACGCAGCCCTATTGCCATACAGGTGAATATTTCCATCATGCGGGCATTTGTAGCCTTGCGTCAAATGATAACAGGTTATCAAGAACTACTAAAGCGCATTGAAGAACTGGAAGAAAGTACGGATGCACAATTCAGCGAAATATACCAAGCACTGACCCAGTTGCTAAGCAAGCCCGAACCGAAGCCACGCAAACCGATAGGATATAGAACCTATGACGAATAACGGTTTAAGGTATTCGGTTGTCTAAGGGGTGTCACCAGTGATACCCCTTTTTCAGTTCCCTAAAGTAATGTATCTCAATCACAAATTTTAGCAAAGTTACAGCCCGGCAGGGACAAATACCAAATCCGAGCCGTTCCGGTTTTCTAAAAAATCTCCACACCTACGGGTCGTATTTTTTGAAAAGATTAGGTTGAAGTCCCTGCCAAACTGTGGGTGTCCGGCAAAATTTCTTATTGTTTAATTTAAAATTCAAGTGTTATGAAAACAACAGAATTTACCATGCCGGAAATCACTATTTCTTATAAAGACAATGTAAAAGCATCCGAAAGAATAAAAATACTCTCTTCTGAAACTTCTTATTCTTATTTAAAACCTTTCTATTCCGAATGTATGGAACACCACGAAGAAAGTTATGTAATGTTCCTCAATCGGGCAAATAAGGCTTTAGGCGTTTCCCTTATCTCTAAAGGTGGTATGTCGGAAACTGTAATGGACGTGAAAATCATCCTGCAAACTGCCTTAAAAGTCCATGCTTCGGGCATAATCCTCTCACATAACCATCCATCGGGCAATCTACGTCCGAGCGAACCGGACAAGCAAATTACCTCAAAAATAAAAGAAGCCTGCAAGGTCTTGGATTTACACCTGTTAGACCATATCATCCTGACAGAAGAAAGTTATTACAGCTTTACGGACGAGGGGCTTATCTAAACCCTTTTTTTACTCTCTCATTACCCAATACAAAAAGCCTGATGGCTTTTGTTTCTATCCTCTCAAACAAGAGAAAAATTTTCCCTAAAACTGATTGGAACATTGTCAAAGGTATATCCGTGCCTGTTACTGTTCAAATTATTTTTTAGAAATCTCCACACCTGCGGGTAGTATTTCATAAATAATAATTTGCCCTGTACCATTCCCGAACCTTTGAAAAGACAATGTTCCCATTCAGTTAAAGGAAAAATTTATGTGGTGGGCGACAAGCGATGTAAACAATTTAAATTCAAAAATCATGGACGCAGTAACATTATCAGAAGCAAGAGTTTATGTAGGTACTTACAACAAGTATAACAACGGTTCACTTTTCGGCAAGTGGTTAGACCTTTCCGACTATTCGGACAAGGACGAATTTATGGAAGCGTGCCGGGAACTGCACAAGGACGAGCAAGACCCGGAATATATGTTTCAGGACATCGAGAACATACCCGAAGCCCTGATTTCCGAAAGTTGGCTTTCTGAAAAGTTCTTTGAGCTTCGGGATGCCATCGAGAAACTAAGCGAAACCGAGCAGGAAGCGTTTTTCGTATGGTGCGACCACCACAACAGCGATATAAGCGAGGAAGATGCGGACGACCTTGTTTCTTCCTTTGAGGACGAATATCAGGGAGAGTATAAAGACGAGGAAGATTACGCCTATGAAATCGTAGAGGAATGTTACGACCTGCCGGAGTTCGCAAAGACCTACTTTGATTATTCGGCTTTTGCCCGTGACCTGTTTATGACTGAATACTGGATGGATAACGGTTTTGTTTTCCGTTGCGCCTGATTACTAACCGGGTGGAGCAATCCACCCGCAACACATTAAAACAATGAAAGTATATAATAACATAAAGACTTTTTTACGGTGGGCTGTATTGGCTTTTATCATCTATCAGGCAGCCACCAGTACCGCCGGAATGTGGATAGCTTTAATCATAGGATTTATTATCATCCGGCTTGTAATCCGGTTGTTTATCTCCGCCGTTTACCTGTTTTGTATGGCGATTATTTTCATTGTGTTGCTTTCGCTTTTAATTATCTGATAACTTAATATAAATTATTACATCATGGACAGTTTAAACAAAAACGGGGTAAGAATTACCCAAACACCGGGAGAAGAAAAATATGTAAAATGCTGTTTAAGCGCATTAGGAAGTGTATCTGTTATACTTAATTAATGTATAGTGGAGATTAAGACTAAAAAACTATTAGTATATGTAATTTTAAATATATTAAAGCTGAATGAATATAGAAATTGCATTCAGCTTTAATATATTTGAAATTATATTTCGTCTACTGCTTTTTTTAATACCATAATAGGCACTTT
>ERZ780178.2620-NODE-2620-length-10316-cov-5.798655_pt1 | contig 10316 bp, 9 predicted proteins | sample MGYA00511018_ERZ780178 | MGnify/ENA primary metagenome ERZ780178 (study PRJEB29588, sample SAMEA2151439) | human gut metagenome | biome: human gut; feature: human-associated habitat; material: faeces | place: Denmark | collected 2008/2010 ...
CCGGCGGCCCTATCTTTTCCCTTGCGCGGGAAAAGATAGGGGAGAAAAGGGCGCTGGGTTACGGTTTGGCGCATCCTGCCTCCGAATTCAGGTGGGCCCTGGTTTTCAGGTGTCGTTCCACTCAGTGGTCACCTTACGGGCGTCTTGGTACGCGCCGCCTGATACGGGACACCAGATCTGTGGGCAGCTGCGTTTGGATGTCTGCTGTCAATGGAAGGTGCGGAAGAAATTTGTTGGGGCTTGACCTTTTTGCGGGAGAGGCCAGGGGAACATTTTGCATATGACGGGGGAGCGTTTATGATCGATATTGCCATTCTGGAAAAGCTGAACGCGCCTGCGCGGGAGGAGCGGCTCGCGAACCTCAGGGAGGTTCTGAAGACGACCGAATTCCCGCCCATGGTGCCGCAGTATATCAACAACCATATCCATACGACCTATTCGTTTTCGCCGTATTCTCCCACCGCCGCGGTCTATGCCGCGCGGATGGAGGGGCTGTGCACGGCGGGCATCATCGACCACGATTCCATCTCCGGCGCGCGGGAATTCCTCGCGGCGGCGGAGCTGGTCGGCATGCCCGTGACCGTCGGGATGGAGTGCCGCGTGTCGATGGACGGCACAGCGCTGCAGGGCCGGCGCACCAACAACCCCGATCAGGCCGGTGTCAGCTATATGACCATCCAGTCCGTCCCGCACGACAAAATTGAAATGCTGAACGCCTGGTTCGCGCCCTACCGCGCGGCCAGAGGCCGCCGGAACCGCGCAATGGTCGAAAAGATCAACGCGTTGCTGCCCGGCATCGCGCTGGACTACGACCGCGACGTGCTCCCGCTGAGTGAAGCAAAAGAAGACGGCGGCGTGACCGAGCGGCACCTCATGTACGCGCTGGCAAAGAAAATGACCCAAAAGGCCGGGAAGGGCCAGCCGATGGCAGACTATCTTGCCTCCATTGGCCTGAGCCTCAGTGAAAAGCAGAAGACCCAGCTGCTCGATACGGCATACCCGTTCTACGAGTACGACCTGCTTGGCATTCTGAAATCCGCGTTCGTGCCGAAGATCTACATCGACGCGACTGACGAATGCCCGAACGTGCGCGATGTGGCCAAGCTGTGCAAGGATATTGACGCGCTTTTGTGCTACGCCTATCTTGGCGACGTGACGGCCTCCGTCACGGGCGACAAGAAGGCGCAGAAGTTTGAGGACGAGTATCTGGACGACGTGATCGCCTGCATCAAAACCTGCGGCATCCGCGCCGTCACCTACATGCCGACCCGCAACACGCCGGAGCAGCTGGCGCGGCTTCGCCGCCTGTGCGATGAAAACGGCCTGTTCCAGGTCTCGGGCGAGGATATCAACTCCCCGCGCCAGTCGTTTGTCATCAAGGCGATGGAAAACCCGATGTTCTCCAACCTGATCGACGCGACGTGGAAGCTGATCGGGCACGAAAAGACCGGCTCCGCCATCTGCTGAGCCAAGACGAAAGGGGCATGACACCATGAGAAACCTGTTGGCGTTCGACCTCGGCGCGAGCAACGGCCGCGCGATTTTGGGACAGTTCGACGGCGAGAAGATCACCATGCGCGAGCTGCACCGGTTTGAAAACAACTACATCGAGATGAACGGCGTGTTCTACTGGGACCTGCCGTACCTCTATAACCAGCTGAAGCAGGGCTTTTTGGCGTTCAAAAACGCAAACGTCGGCGAGCTTGACTGCTTCGGCATCGATACCTGGGGCGTCGACTATGGTCTGCTCGACAAAAACGACCAGCTGCTGTCCAATCCCCGGTCGTACCGCTACGCGGTCGACGCGGATATGGAGGCCGTGTGGAAGACGGTCGACTTCCCGACGCTCTTTGCCCGCACCGGCATTGCGACGATGAATTTCAACACCGTCTATCAGCTCTACCGCCGCAAGCTGCAGGATGATCCGGCGCTTGCAAACGCGCAGACGCTGCTGTTCATGCCGGACCTGCTGGGCTTTTTCCTGACGGGCGAGAAAAAGTCGGAATACACCGAGACCACCACCTCCATGCTCTATAACCCCACCACGAAGGACTGGGACTGGCAGACCATCGAGGCGCTGGGTCTGCCCAAAAAGATCTTCCTGCCCATCGACCACGCAGGGTCGCTGCGCGGCCGTCTCCGCCCGGAGCTGGCGGAGGAGCTGGGCATCAATCAGGCGCGCTTCGCCGCCGTCGGCACGCACGACACGGCCTCGGCCGTGGCCGCCATCCCCGGCACGGGCAGCTTCGCGTTCTGCTCGTCGGGCACATGGTCGCTGTTCGGCGTGGAGACGGATAAGCCGATCCTGACGGACGCCGTGCGCGACGCGAATTTCTCGAACGAGGGCACGATCCAGGGCGGATTCCGGCCGCTCAGCAATATCATGGGCCTGTGGCTCATCCAGGAGTGCCGGAGAGACTGGCAGAAGGCCGGGCAGAAGCTCAGCTGGAACGACATCGTCGAGGAAGCGAAGCGGGCCGAGCCCTTCCGCACGATCATCGACACGGACGACAGCACCTTCTACGCTGGCGGCCAGATGCCGGAGAAGATCCGCAGCTTCGCCCGCCGGACCGGCCAGCCGGTCCCCGAGACCGTCGGGCAGATCGCCCGCTGCATCTATGAATCCCTTGCGCTCAAGTACCGCTGGGCACTCGAGCGGCTGGAGGGGATCAAGGGCGCGCGCATCGACACGCTCAACATCGTCGGCGGCGGCTGCAACAATAAGCTGCTCAACCAGTTCGCCGCGGACGCGACCGGCCGCCCTGTTATCACCGGCCCGGTCGAGGGCGCGGCCATCGGCAACCTGCTCGCGCAGGCCATGGCGCTGGGCGATATCCGGGATGTGGACGAGCTGCGCGCCGTCGTGCGCCGCTCCGAGTCGGTCGAAACCTACGAGCCGCATCACACGCCGCAGTGGGAAGCGGCCTATCAGAAGCTGCTGAGCTTCGGCAAATAACGCATAAAAACCGCCGGAAGCGCCGCTTCCGGCGGTTTTGGAACAGGAGATACCATGGACATTCAGGAGCTTGTCCGCGCGCAGCGGACGTATTTTGATACCGGCGCGACGCGCCCGTATGCCTTCCGCCTCGCGCAGCTCAAAAAGCTGCAGCAGGCCCTGCGGGACAACGAGCAGATGCTCGAGCAGGCGATGATGCAGGACTTCCGCAAGGCGCCGATGGAGGTCTACATGTGCGAGACCGGCATGGTGCTCGAGGAGCTGCGCTTCCATCTGAAGCACCTGAAGGGCTGGATGCGCGAGCGGGCGGTGCCGACACCGCTGGCACAGTTCCCGGCAAAGAGCTTTGTTTCGCCCGAGCCCTACGGCGTGGCGCTGATCATCTCGCCGTGGAATTACCCCGTGCAGCTGTGCCTGTCGCCGCTGGTCGGCGCGATCTCCGGCGGCAACTGCGCCGTCGTCAAGCCCTCGGCCTACGCCCCGGCCACGAGCGCAGCGATCGCGAAGCTCATCCGCGAGACCTTTGACGCGCGCTACATCGCCGCCGTCGAGGGCGGCCGCGCGGAGAACAGTGCGCTGCTCGCCCAGCGGTTCGACACGATCTTCTTTACCGGCAGCGTCGCCGTCGGCAAGGTCGTGATGGAGGCCGCGGCGAAGCACCTGACCCCCGTCACGCTGGAGCTTGGCGGCAAGAGCCCCGTCATCGTCGACAAAACGGCCGATCTGAAGCTCGCCGCGCGGCGCATCGCCTTCGGCAAGGTCCTGAACGCCGGGCAGACGTGCGTGGAGCCGGATTATCTGCTGATCGACACGTCAGTCAAGGACGCCTTCGTGCGCGAATACCGGGCGGCGCTGCAGGAGTTCTTCCCGGACGGCCGGATGGATGAGATGCCTGTGATCGTATCCGAAAAGCACTTTGCCCGCGTGACGAAGCTGCTGGAGGGGCAAAACGCGTGCATTGGCGGCACCTTTGATGAAAAAACGCGCTTCGTCGCGCCCACGCTGCTGGACGGCGTCTCGCCGGACAGCCCTGTGATGCAGGAGGAGATCTTCGGGCCGATCCTGCCCATGCTGACCTTTGACCGGCTGCAGGAGGCCATCGACTTCATCCGCGGCCGGGAAAAGCCGCTGGCGCTGTATCTGTTCACCTCCGACCGGGCTGCGGAGCGGCAGGTGCTGGGCAGCTGCTCGTTTGGCGGCGGCTGCATCAACGACACGATCATCCATCTGGCCACGACGCACATGTCCTTCGGCGGCGTCGGCCACAGCGGCATGGGCAGCTACCACGGCAAAAAGAGCTTCGAGACCTTCACCCACGCGCGCTCGATCGTCAAAAAAGCGACCTGGCTCGACCTGCCGCTGCGCTACCACCCATACTCGGAAAAGAAGCTGCGGATGGTAAAAAAGTTCATGAAATGAGCGTTTCGGAAACCGACTCCCGCCCGCGCGGGAGCCGGTTTGCTCTGTCTGCACAAAAAATACGGCGAGGCGGCAACATTTTTTCACCGAATCACCCATTGACATTTTCTGACCGGGCAGATATAATGGCCCCAGAAATCAGGAAAGGAGCCGACACGCGATGAAGCAGCTGTTTACGACCGCTATGATGATGCCGATGTGCATGCGCAGCATGTGCATGTTTTCGCATACGCAAAATTCGGCTCGCTTTGTTTCATAAAATTCCAGATTGGCAGCATGGCTGCCGGGATCGGGGCTGAGAAACGATGTGAGTTTCCCGGCTCTTTTTATTTTTATTTGTGCAGAAAAAACATTGGAAGGGGATCACCCATGATCGAGCTGAAACATCTCGGCAAAATCTATTCCTCGGCCTCCGGCAGCGTAGAAGCGCTGAAGGATGTGAATCTCACGATCGCAGACGGCGAAATTTTCGGCATCATCGGCCTGTCCGGCGCGGGCAAATCGACGCTGGTGCGCTGCATCAACCTGCTTGAGCGGCCGACCTCCGGCGAGGTGCTGGTGGACGGGCAGAACATCATGGCCCTCAGCCAGAAGGAGCTGCTGCAGGTCCGGCGGCAGATCGGCATGATCTTCCAGGGCTTCAACCTGCTCGAACAGCGGACGGTCCTGCGCAACATCTGCTTCCCGCTGGAGATCTCCGGCACGCCGAAGGCGGAAGCGAAGAAGCGGGCGGAGGAGCTGCTGCGGGTCGTCGGCCTTTCCGACAAGGCTGCAAGCTACCCCTCGCAGCTCTCCGGCGGCCAGAAGCAGCGCGTGGCCATCGCAAGAGCCCTGGCGACCAATCCCCGGTATCTGCTCTGCGACGAGGCGACCAGCGCGCTCGACCCCAACACCACGCGCTCGATCCTGGAGCTGCTGCGCGAGATCAACAAGACGCTCGGCGTCACCATCATCGTCATCACGCACGAGATGAAGGTCATCGACCAGATCTGTGACCGTGTTGCGGTCATCGACAAGAGCTGCATCGCAGAAGAGGGCCGCGTGGCGGATGTCTTCACGAGCCCGAAATCCGATATCGCGCGGGAGCTGGTCTTGCCGCAGGAGCGGCCGGTGCTCGAGCCGACGACCGGCGGGCGCAAGGTCCGCATCATCTTCAACGGCGAAAATACGCAGAAGCCGGTCATCTCCGAGATGATCCTCGCGTGCCGCGTGCCGGTCAACGTGCTGTTTGCCGACACAAAATCCGTCGAGGGCGCGGCCTACGGCCACATGATCTTTGAGCTGCCCAACGACGAGCACGACGCGGAAAAGGTCATCAGCTGGCTGAAAAACAGCGGCCTGACCTGGAAGGAGGAACGGTAAATGGCGACCGAATTTTTCCTGAAGCTGTGGGACAACCACATCATCCAGCTCGGCGTGTGGCAGACGGTCTATATGACGTTTTTGACCTCGCTGTTCGCCTATGTCATCGGCCTGCCGCTCGGCGTGGTGCTCTGGGTCACGGATAAGGACGGGCTGCACCCCAACAAGGGCGTCAATACGGTGCTCGGCTTTATCGTGAACTTCTTCCGTTCGATCCCGGCGGTCATCCTGATGGTCGCCATGATCCCGGCGGCAAGACTGTTGCTCGGCACGTCGACCGGCAACGGCGCAGTTATCGTCACGCTGATCATCGCCGCCGCGCCGTATGTGGCCCGCATGGTCGAATCCTCGCTCAAAGAGGTCCCGGCCGGCGTCATCGAGGCCGCGCAGGCCATGGGCTGCACGAACCTGCAGATCATCTGGCATGTGCTGCTGCCGGAGGCAAAGCCGTCGCTCATCTCCGGCTCGATCATCTCCACGGTCACGATCCTCAGCTATACCGCCCTCGCCGCCACGCTCGGCGGCACCGGCCTCGGCCAGGTCGCCATCATCTACGGCCACCAGAGAAGCCAGAAGCTCGTCGTCTGGGTCTGCGTGTTCCTGATCGTCATCATCGTGCAGGTCATCCAGATCGTCGGCACGCGCATCCTCCGCAGGACGGATAAGCGCGCGCGCTGAAAGGAGCTGCCGATGAGACAGATCTTTGAATATCTTCTGCGTATCAACTGGCGCTGCGGACGAATGTGACCGAAGTCGTCCGGATCAGAAAAACCAAACAGCCAGTTTATATTACATTTAAAAAGGAGTCATTATCATGAAAAAGGTACTTGCAATCGTTCTTGCCGCTCTGCTGATCGTTGCCGCCCTCGCCGGCTGCGCAGCCAAGAGCGAGACCGCTGACACTACTGCCACCACCGATACCGCCGCTGCCGAGACCACCGACGGTAAGCTGGAAGTGCTGAAGGTCGGCGCTTCCTCCACCCCACACGCAGAGATCCTCGAGCAGGTCAAGGACACCCTGGCCGCTGAGGGCTACGATCTGCAGATCGTTGTGTACGACGACTATGTCCTGCCCAACCAGTCCCTGGCGGACGGCTCGCTCGACGCCAACTACTTCCAGCACACCCCGTACCTGAACAGCTTCAACGCTGCCAACGGCACTGACCTCGTCTCCGCTGCCAAGATCCACTATGAGCCGTTCGGCCTGTACGGCAACGGTGTGGACTCCGTCGACGCCATCGCCTCCGACGCGACCATCCTGATCCCGGCCGACGATTCCAACGAGACCCGCGCCCTGCTCCTGCTGGCCCAGGAAGGCCTCATTGAGCTGCCCGCCGACGCTTCCGCGGAAAAAGGCGTGACCACGCTCGACATCGTCGACGCCAAGGGCCACGACGTGCAGGCCCTGCAGGCCGATACCGTCCCGGCACAGCTGGCCAACTCCAATGAGGGCACCGTCGCTGTCATCAACGGCAACTACGCCCTGCAGGCCGGTCTCCACGCCTCCGACGCCCTGGCCATCGAAGACGCCTCCGGCGACGCGGCCCAGACCTACGCCAACATCGTTGCCTGCCGCGCAGGCGAGGAGAACAGCGCCAAGATCCAGGCCCTGGTCAAGGCCCTGCAGTCCGACGCTGTGAAGACCTACATCGAGAACACCTACAACGGCGCTGTCGTTGCGATCTTCTGAGAAATTTCCAAATAACAGAACGCGCCCCCGGACCTTTGTCCGGGGGCGCGTTTTGTATCTGTGTCAATCCATATCGTAGTCGTAGCCGTAGCCCTCGAAGCCGCCGAAGTCGGGGATGTCGGTGTCGGGGGCGGTCTGGCCCTCCAGCTCGGCCTGCGCCTGCTGCTCGGTCGCGTCGATCTCGCTCTCGCCGGGGCGTTCGTCGAGCGTGAGGGTGATCTCCAGCTCCGCGCCGGCGCGGTAGATCTTCAGGGTGACGGTGTCACCGGCCTTCTGTTTGGCCAGCGCCGCGCTCAGGTCGGTGAAGGAGCTGATCTCGCGGTCTTCAAACTGCAGGATGATGTCGCGCGGCTGCAGCCCGGCGGTCTCCGCGCAGCTGCCCTCGGTCACGGTGACGATCTGCGGACCGGCGGGCAGGTTGTAGGTCGCGGCGACCTCACTGTCGAGATCCTGCAGCGTCACGCCGAGATAGGCGCGGCCCAGGACCCGGCCGTAGAGCTGCAGGTCGTAGACCACGCGCATGACGTCGTTGATCGGGATGGCGAAGCCGAGCCCCTCGATGGACACGCCGGATTCCGTCGTGCCGGAGACCTTGGCCGTCGTCATGCCGATGACGTTGCCGTCCATATCGAACAGCGGACCGCCGGAGTTGCCCGCGTTGATGGCGACGTCGGTCTGCAGCATGTTGATGGGCGTGCGGTCGGGGGTGATCTCGCGGTCGAGCGCGCTGATGTAGCCCGCGGTCATCGTGAAGGTCAGCTCGCCCAGCGGGTTGCCGATGGCCTCCACGGTCTCGCCGACCTCGATCTGGTCGGAATCGCCGATCGTGACGGTCTGCAGGCCCTCGCCCTCGATCTTCAGCAGCGCGACGTCGTTCATGCTGTCCGTGCCGACGATCGCAGCGGGGGATTCCTCCCCGGAATAGAGCTGCACGACGATGGAGCCTTCGCTCGCGTCCGCGACGACGTGGTTGTTCGTGACGATGTAGCCGTCCTCCGTCAGGACGAAGCCGCTGCCGGTGCACGCGGAGGTCGTGGTCTGGCCCCAGACGTTGGTGGTCACCTGCGTGGCGATGCCGCAGACCGCGCCGACGTTCATCTGGTAGACCTGCGTCGGGGTGAGTGTCTTGCCCGTGTCGTTGGACGGGAGCGTATCGGGCAGCGGCCGGCGCTCAAGGCGGTAGGTGCCCGTGTCGTCCGTGGGCTGCGCGGCGGTCTCAGCGGCAGGTTCCGGCTCGACAGTCTGCTCGGCCATGGCATCGACGCTGGTCTGCTGCCCGGCGAGGTTTTTCTCTCCCAGCGCGGCGATCGCCTGCTTCAGCGCGTATCCACCGGTTGCGGCGACGATCGCCACGACGGTGAGTAGGGCCGCGATCTTGAGGCCGGTATGCCTGCCGCTGCGGCGGATCTCCTCTTTGGCCTGCTGCAGCGGCTGCGCGGGTTCGGCGGGCGCGGGGTCGGCCGGTTCAAAGCTGTAGTTCAGTTTTTCATCGTAATTGTCCATCGTTCGGTGCTCCTTGTATCATTGGTTCAAAAAAGATCAGCGGGAAGCTCCAGCATGTGGCTCACGCGCTTGAGCGAGAGCCGGCGGCGCATGTACGGGTGGAAGCGGAAGCTGACGCGGACGAAGTCGGGATCCTTGCCGACCTCCTGGATCGTCGTCTTGCAGCCCGCCTGCCGCATGGCGGCAAGACAGGCCTCGTAGGACGGCACGGACCGCACGATCTGCCGGATCTCGGGCCAACAGGCTTCGATGCGGCGGGGGTCGATGCCGTCGGTGATGGTGTCGGGGGTATTGAGCTTGCGCACGTCCGGGGCGAGCGCGCCGTAGATGCTGTAGATCTCGTCCCAGTTGCAGACCTCCGGATGGGCCGTCACCTGCGGCAGCTGCGCGAGCTTTTCATAGTACTGCAGGATCATCAGCGTCGTGACGCCGACGTCCTCACCGTGGTAGTTGGGCGTTTTGCCGTCGAGCAGCTCCATGCACTCCCAGAAATGGGCCATGATGTGCTCCGTGCCGCTGCCGGGGCGGGAGGTCTTGGTGAAGCTCATCGCGATGCCGGTCAGAAGAAGCGATTCGAAGATCGCGGCCGCGGTCTTTTCGTCGCGCTTCGTGACGCTCCTGGCCATGGCAAAGATCTGGTCGGCGGCCTGCCGCGTGAGCGCGGCGACGCGCTCACAATAGGATTCCCCGGTCAGAAGATTCGATACCTGCCAGTCGATCAGCGCAACGTATTTGGAGATCATATCGCCGAAGCCCGCGGATTTGAGCGCCGCCGGGGCGTCCGCCAGGATCTTCGTGTCGCCGATGATGACCTCGGGACATTTGGCGGGATACGTGATCTTGAAATTCCCGTTCACGATGGGCGCGGAGTAGGACGCAAAACCGTCCATCGACGGAGCGGTGGCGAACAGGCACAGCGGCACGTCGTGCCGCGCGCAGGCAAGCCGGCACGAGTCGTGGACCGAGCCCGTCCCGACGGCCAGCACGCCGTCGACCCGGTCAAAATAACTCTCGATCTTCTCCACGTCCTGCATCGTCGCCACGCGGATGGTCGGCCAGATGTGCCGCACGACGGCAAAACCGGCGAGCGAGGCCTCGATGCCCTCCGCCGCGGCGAGCGTCTGCTCGTCTGCCGCCAGCAGCAGGCGCGGGCCGAAGCCGTTCTTCCGGAGAGTATCGCCGACGCTGCGGACAAGACCGCTGCCGATCTCGATATCCCGGATGGCGCACGTATGCGCCTGCCCGCAGGCGCAGTTCTGGTAGCTGTGGATCAGCGCGTGGAAATCAGTCATGGTGGATCCTCCTTCTGTATGGTAAGTGCCCCAAAAGCGCACTCCCAGGCTCCCCTTCCAGGGGAGCTGGCTCGGCGCAGCCGAGACTGAGAGG
>ERZ780178.2621-NODE-2621-length-10315-cov-3.005263_pt1 | contig 10315 bp, 8 predicted proteins | sample MGYA00511018_ERZ780178 | MGnify/ENA primary metagenome ERZ780178 (study PRJEB29588, sample SAMEA2151439) | human gut metagenome | biome: human gut; feature: human-associated habitat; material: faeces | place: Denmark | collected 2008/2010 ...
GGCCGCGAAGCCGGTCTATGGTCTGGTGGATACGCTGCAGGAGATGCTTGTATGATTCGGCATCGTCGCCGTCCACATAGTCTGGATCCAGATGACGCCAGTAGGCAATGACCCGGGGCCGGCGCTGGGCCGATGTCGTACCGGTACAGGTGCGGGGTGACAGATAGACAAATTCATGGACACAATCCCACGTTTCTACAGGTACATCGGGATAGAGCCGCATGAGCGGAGCTGCCGTCTGCCGGGCCCTCAGGTAAGGGGATGTAATGATAAGCTTCGGTTTGGGGATAATAATGCTGACAGCCCGGGCCTGCTCTTCCCCCAGAGAGGAAAGCGGTATCGTACGATGATCCCGGGTTGCTTCACCCGCATTAGCAGCACTTTCTCCATGACGGACAAACCATATTTTTTTCAAGCCCTTTCCCTCCTAAAAAAACAGGGGCTGCCCCGTAAGACAGCCCCACCTGTTACATAACGCCAGAGACTTCCGCCCCAGGCTCGTGCCTATACTTTCTAAATATCAGCCTTCCATAAGCCATGAAGGTTGCAGTATGCATATACAGTACCCTTATCCACGGCATGGAAATCAGCTTTGGGAGCTTCACCCGGTTTCAGGTACTTAAAGGTCAATTTGCCATCGCATTCCAGGGCAATCCATTCGATGTAATGCTTTTCTTCCATAGGATGGGTAATGGATCCAACGTGGACCTCCAAGTGTCCATCGATTTTCTGGAAAGACGGTACGTGTTTTTCCTGTGCCGCATCGACAGAGCCTGCGACGAGGTGAGTCAGTTCCTGACCATCATAGATAACGCTGTCCGGAGCTTGTCCTCCTGTGAGTACTAATACTTTACCATCTATATTGTTGCGATAAAATTCTACATGTTTCATAATAGTTTCCTCCTTTGACGGGAACGAAATGGATGTATATATTGATTCATATAAGTGGAATGTATTTACTAGTGAATAATTATTTTTGATTACAAGCTAATTGTATACTAAAAGAGTCTACTTGTCAATAAGAAATAATGATTCTCTATTAATTATTTTTTTCACAATCATCCGTTTTTCAGTCTCCGGCGGATACTGCTGTTGGGGATATGCATTTTCAGGCGGAATTTCGTTATCGTCCGGCGGGCAATATGGATATCGGCGGCGGCAAATCGATCGGCTAGTTCCTGGTCGGAATAGGGGTGAGCTGCATCTTCTTCCTTAATCAGCTCAGCCATTTTCTGCCGGATGGCCTGATCAGAAATTTCCCCTTCAGCCCCGCTGTCTCTCCGGTAGGACTGGGCAAAGAAATCCTGTATGGCATAGGTCCGGCGGTCAAAGAGAACATATCTGCCATGACAGACACGGCTCACTGTCGCCGTGCTCAGCCCCGTTTCGGCAGCTATATCTTTCTGGCGCAGGGGCTGCAGCGTATCGCCATAGAGGAAATGACCCTCCTGATGGCGTATGATACAATCCATGACCGTAAAAATAGACTGCCAGCGATAGGCCAGAGCCGACTGGAGGTCGAGGAAAGCCCTCCGTGCCTTGTGGATATAGGTCCGCGTCTTTTTGTCGCCTTGTTCTTCATATTCCTTATAAAGGTCTTCACGAAAAAACACTTCCGGCAGTTCTTCCAGGGAACGGACCGCCAGATGGCCCGATTCATCGGTATAGATTTCTACATCGGGGCGGACGAACTCCGTTTCCGTCTCAGCCTGTCCGGCAGGCTGCAGAGCCAGAGTCTTCAAAAAATCCCGGATAGACTGGAGATCCGTATTGCTGAGTTCCATTTCTTTCTGCAGTTTCTGCCATTTCCCCGTGAGGAATTCCTGATAATGGTCCTGCAGGAGTTCTTCCGTCCGCGGCGGGGCATCGTCATGGCGCCGGGTCTGGATAAGCAGAGCTTCACAGATAGAACGGGCCCCGATGCCCGGCGGATCAAAGGATTGCACCAGAGCCAGTCCTTTTTCCATATCTTCCAGCGACAGGGCATAATCCTGGCCCAGAAGGTCAAGATCACCGGCAAAGAAACCTTTTTCATCAAGGGAGCGGATGATAAGGCCGGCAGCCAGCATAACCGGTTTCGAAACGTTTTGTACCCGCAGTTGTTTCATGAGCCCCGTTTCCAGTGAATCCCCGCGGTTCTTGATATTGTCAATGGGTTTTTCCTTGCCGTCTCCGCTGCTGGAACGGACATCTTTATACCGGATATCGAGGAGGGGATTATCGGTCACCTGTTCATGGAGGAAATCGGTCAAATCTTGTGAATGAAGGGTCAGCATCTGAATGGTCAGCCGCTGTATCTGGGACAATTTTGTTTTCTGTTCCAGTTTAAGTGCTATCTTTGCCATACTATCACGTCCTTTTACCTGTATGAAATAATTATACCATGATAGATGGCAAAAAAAAGCAGTCCCACTCTGGTTTTTATCATGGGACTGCTGACATTATTCTAAAAAGAGCACCAATGCCCCGATACCGGGAATGATGGTCATGACGACTTTCAAAACCTTCTGGGGAATGCGCCGGGTAAATTTAGCTCCTATGTAGGCCCCGGTCATGAGGCCGGCAACGACCTGGATGAACAAGGTGAAATCGAGATTGCCTTCCAGCAGATAACCCAGACCGCCAAACACGGCAATGGGCAGGATGACCATCATCGTCGTGCCAATAGCTACGGGAAGGGGCAGCCCAAATAAGATGAGCAGCACGAGCTGGATGAAGGGCGTCGCCCCAATGCCGAACGTGCCGGACAGACAACCGACGACGAATCCGGCCGGCACTGCGGTCAGCCAGAATCGGGAGCCACCCTCTAGTTCAGTCGTGCCCACATAGGCAAACGGCCCGGACTGGGGATGATAGAGGCGCAAGTACATGAGTGCCATAGAGAGGAGCATCATGCCACCAGTGAACCAGTGCAAATCAGCCGCCGGAATCATAGCCGCGATTTTAGCACCGGTAAACGCGCCGGCTGCACCGAATACACCGACAGCAGCTCCGGTGCGGATGCGGACATTTCCTTCACGGAAATGACTGACCGCCCCGGATAAGGTCGTAAAAGTCATGGCACTGAGACTCGTCCCCAGAGCCAGATGAATGGGCACGCCAAAGGCGGCCGTCAGCACGGCAATGACCACACCAGCTCCGCCAGCCCCGGTCAGTCCCAATAGGAACCCCAAAACAAATAACGTTATTAGAATCAACATTTCCATCACTCCTGTCCCGCCTGGTATTCTCTGAATATTACTATAGCATATTTCCGGTCATCTGTTATCTCTCCACCCAAAAGATATCCAAGAACAGCAAAAGGCTCCGCCTCTCATGGCAGGCGGAGCCCTTTATTTCATACACCTATATCTATGTCCATACTGCCGGGAAAGCAGGACCCATCTGCTGCGTTACATCTTACTTCCCGTATACGGATTAAACAGCGGCAAATCCAGCATCGAAGGCTTTCTGGTTGACTTCGATGAATTTCGGTTTGACAGCCTTGGCAATAATGGCTTTCCAATCAATGTCGGTCATGCCGATTGCCTTGATGAGTGCCCCCAGAAGGACGACGTTAGCACTTTTAGGATTGCCCAGATCAGTGGCAATCTTGGTAGCATCAAGCGTCATGGTCGGCACCTGTTCGGAGAGGCTTTCAATGATGTGTTCCGGATAGGTCCGGGACCCGGACAAAATCGGCATAGAAGGAATCCGGTAGGTATTGACGACAATTTTGCCATCTTTCTTCAAATACTTGGCATAGCGTGCCGCTTCCATTTCTTCAAAAGAAACAAGGAGATCTGCCGTCCCTTCCCCGATGATGGGAGAATAGACTTTCTTGCCAAAGCGGACCTGGGTACTGACGCTGCCGCCACGCTGGCTCATGCCGTGTACTTCTGACATTTTTACATCATATCCGTTTTCGATAAGTCCCATGGTCAGGATTTTGCTGGCCAGAATCGTTCCCTGACCGCCGACACCGACGAGAAGAACACTTTTTACATCACTCATTATTTATACCCCTTTCTGCTGATGGCTTTGACCGGGCAGACCTGCATGCAAACTTTGCAGCCGACACAGTCCGATTCCACGATTTCCGATTTCTTATCTTTCAGATTAAAGCGTAAGGCCGGGCAGCCTGTGGTCAGACACTTCTTGCAGCCAATGCATTTTTCTTCATCGATGACGCACGGTGTCTTATCGAGATTGAATTCTTCTGCATCTTCGTGAGAATATTTCTTGAGTACGCAGGGCCACTTGGTAATGATGACGACCGGTTCCTTTTCGATGGAATACGCCCAATCAAGGGTTGCTTTCATATCGGCCAGATTATTTGGATCGACCGTACGGACATTGCGGATTCCGAGGGCATGGACAACTCGTTCTACATCGATGAGCGTTGTCGGTTCGCCTTTAATGGTATAGCCCGTCCCAGGATTTTCCTGATGACCGGTCATGCCCGTAATGCGGTTATCGAGGATGACACAGATCGTATTGGATTTATTATACGATACTTCTGTAAGGGCATTGATACCCGTATGGAAGAAAGTCGAATCGCCCATGACGGCTACGACCCGTTTCTGCTGGCCACTGTCAGCAAAGGCTTTGACCATGCCGTGGCCCAGAGAGAAGGCACTGCCCATGCAAAGAGCCATATCTTTGGCATTGAGCGGTTCAGCACCGCCCAGGGCATAGCAGCCGATATCGCCGACCATGACCGTATCTTTACGTTTAGCCAGTTCATAGAAGAAACCGCGGTGGGGACAGCCGGCACAGAGCGCAGGCGGACGGGGGACAAATAAGTCATCGGAAACGGTGACCCCTTCTTGTCCTTTATGGAGAATCGCTTCAGCAATGATGTTCGGGTTCAATTCATCGATATTAGGAATGACGTCTTTCCCATGGCAGGAAATGCCGGCGCGCTGGATTTGTTCTTCCATGAACGGATCCAGTTCTTCGACGACATACAGCGTATCGACTTTATCGGCAAAGGCACGGATTTTATTCATGGGCAGTGGATAGGAAAAGCCCAATTTCAGGTACGATGCATTGTCGCCAAATACTTCTTTACAATAGTTGTAAGATACACCGGCTGTAATGATACCGATTTTTGTATCGTGCATTTCTTCAAAATTGAGCGGCGTCTGTTCGCTGTATTCTTTCAGTTTCTGTTCCCGTTCTTCGACAACGAAGCGTCGTACTTTAGAAATAGCCGGCACGGGATCCATCTTATCACGCTGTTTGACATAGGGAACCGCTTTGAAGGGAACGCGTTCACCCAATTCCACGAGGCTCTTAGAATGATCGACACGGGTCGTCATGCGCAGCATGACCGGCGTACCATAAGTTTCGCTGATTTTATATGCTTCGGCAACCATATCCTTAGCTTCCTGGGAGTCGGACGGTTCCAGCATAGCAATCTTGGCAAATTTGGCATAGTTGCGGTTATCCTGTTCGTTCTGGGACGAATGCATGCCCGGATCATCGGCGGAAACAAAGACAAGACCACCGTTGATAGCCAGATAAGCAAAGGTAAAGAGCGGATCGGCGGCCACGTTGAGACCTACCATCTTCATAGCTGCAAAAGAGCGGACACCACCGATAGAAGCGCCGATAGCTGCTTCCATGGCTACTTTTTCATTTGGTGCCCATTCGGAAGAAATACCGTCGTATTTCGCTACGTTTTCCAGGATTTCTGTGCTGGGCGTACCAGGATAGGCAGAAGCAAAGGACACGCCGGCTTCATATAACCCCCGGGCAATGGCTTCATTCCCCGTCATTAACTGTTTCATTCTGTTACCTCCTGTAAATAGACATATGGGAAAAATTATCCCTGATGACACTTGCGTGCCTGGATGAGACTGCTCGTCGGAACAGCCTGGATTTCGTCGCACATAGAGCGGACGGTGGACAAGACCTTATCCAGATCATATCCTGTATCATATCCTAAGGCCTGCAGCATATGCACCAGATCTTCTGTTGCGATATTACCTTTGGCCCCGGGCACGAAGGGGCAGCCGCCCAGGCCGCCGGCAGCTGCATCGAGAGAGGTTACGCCTTCTTCGACAGCTGCGTAAGCATTGGCCAGGCCCATGCCGTACGCATCATGGAGATGGATATCGATCTGACTGATATCACAGATTGACTTCAGGGCGCGGATAATTTCTTTTGTATGGGCCGGATTGGAAATACCTGCCGTATCGCCGAGGCCAATGCGGGTGACGCCGACCTTAAAGGCTTCTTCACACAGATATTTGATCCGGTCCGCCGGTACGTCATCACCGAAAGGAGACCCGAGACCGCAGGCCAGTGCCAGGGTCATCTTTACTCCTTTGACCTGGGATGCCATAGCCTTGAAGTTTTCCAGTGATTCTTCTATGGTCCGGTTGGCATTGCGTTTATTGTGTTCTTCGCTGGCAGAAATAACAAACTGGACGCTCGTCGCACCGGCCTTGAGAGCATTTTCAATGCCTTTGCCATTCAGTGTCAAAGCCATGAATTCAATATCTTTTCCTAATTCTTTCGCATACTTCTTACTTTCCTGCAGGACTTCTGCCGCATCCTTCATCTGCGGGACCCATTTGGGGCTGACGAAGGAGACGAGATCGAACATGGTAGCACCGTAATCGATCATCTGTTTGATGTATTTGACTTTTGTTTCCGTCGGAATGGGAACTTTATGATTCTGCCAGCCATCGCGGGGGCAGACTTCTACGACGGTTATCTTTTTACCCATGATTCTTCCTCCTATTTAATAGCGCCATCGGCCTGCATAGCCGCAATCTGTTCATCCGAAAAGCCAAGTTCCTTCATGATATCCACATCGTCTTCACCGAGGTCCGGAGCCGATTTGCGGTATGTGCAGGGATAGGTATCCATCTTGATAGGATTGCCCAGGACGGTAAATTCGCCGGCTTTTTTGTCAGGAACCTTGACCAGCATATCTCTGGCTTCAACGATATTCTTATCATTGCATACGTCGGCAATATCATAAATCGGGCCGGCCGGAACGCCTGCACCGAGGATGATATCGACGACTTCCCGGCTCGTCTTATCGCTGGCCCAGTCTTCGATGATTTTTTTCAGGGAATCGGCATTCTTTTTGCGCAGTTCCGTATTCTTGTACAACGGATTCTGTGCCAGTTCAGGCATGCCCATGGCTGCCGAGAGGTGTTCAAAATGCTTGTCCGTCCCGCTGGCCAGTACGAAATAGGCATCCTTTGCTTTAAAGGAATCGTAAGGAGCGGAAGAAATGTATTTATTACCCGTCTTTTCAGGAACTTTGCCGGTATACAGATACTGCATGCATTTGGCTTCCAGGCCGGAGACGATGGAATCGACGAGAGCTACATCGATTTTCTGGCCTACGCCGGTCTTCTGCCGCTTAATCAGCGATGCCAGGATGCCCATACAGCAATTCATGCCGGCCATCATGTCGCCGATTGCCATGCCGGCACGGGTCGGTTCCGAACCGGGCCATCCGGTAATGCTCATGGAGCCGCCCATAGCCTGGGCGATGAGATCATATCCCGGACGGGAAGAATAGGGGCCGTACTGGCCAAAGCCGGAAATGGAAGCAAATATGATGCGCGGATTCAGGGCTTTACATTCTTCGTAGCCGAACCCTAATTTTTTGATAACGCCGGGACGCATATTTTCTAGAAGCACGTCGGCCGATTTGACCAATTCAGCAAAGGCCTTTTTCCCATCTTCTGATTTCAGATTGACGGCAAAACCGCGTTTGTTCCTGTTCAGATTGCCAAAATACATACTGCGGCCTGTCTTTTCTTCCAATGGCCGGGCATAGCGGCAGAATTCGCCTTTGGTCAGTAAATTTTCTACTTTGATGACATCGGCTCCCATATCAGCCAGGAACATCCCGCAGTAGGGACCAGCCAGGAAACCTGTAAAATCGAGAACGCGGATACCTTCCAATAATCCTTCAGTCATGTCTTTCACCTTTTCCTTTCTTTTTATACAATCAGTCTTATGAGCATTTCATTCGCCAGTATATATGAAATTTCAATGCCAAGTAGGAAAACAGCCATATACAGCACTTCCGCAGTATATAAACGGGACAGGTTTTAACCAGCGTATATATTTTTTTACATTAATTTGACATCCTATCCATTTTCCCGTACACTGGACGTGAGGTGAGGATATTGGAAAAAATCTGCTTCCTGGCCACTGACCAGGTCATGAAAAATAAAATCGAACAAGCCTTATGGAATCACACGAAAGAACCGGACAGTATGCCCATTGACGTAGCCATACTCGATTTCAATCATATCTTCCGGCAGGCCCGGGATATGATAAAAGAAGGGGCACAAGTTCTCATCGCCAGCGGCGGCACCTATCAGGAACTAGCTCCTGTCATCCGGGAAGTCCCGGTCCTGCGTCTGTACATTTCGACCTATGATATTATGTACGCCTTGGAACAGGCACGGAAGTATAAAAAAATTTATCTTCTCCTGAATTCCAGTGTCATCTTCGAAAGTTCTATGTGTCCGCCGGAATTACGGAGCAAAACGGAAATATATACCTATAAAGACCGGCCAGATCTGGAACATCTGGTGGACAGTCTCGATGTCGGTCCCGATATTGCTATCGTCGGCACAGCTATCCTGCCACGCATCACCAACATTCCTCTGCCCATATTTACTATCATGCCCAGCAATCCGACCATCTTTTCACTGTATCAGTATGCCCACGACCTGGCCTCGTTCAATAAGCGGGAACGGCAGCAGTTATCTTTGCTCTCCTCTGTATTGTCCCACGTCGATGAAGGCATCATCATGTACGATGCCGAAGGCACTATTTCCCATATTAACAAACAGGCCCGGCTGTTCCTGAAGATCAGGGAAGATACGCCGTCTATGGAAACCATTCTCCCCAGGCAGCAGGGAAGCCATGCCTATTCCTATTCCAATACAATCGTAGAAAAACCACCTTATACGCTCGTACTGAATTCCTCACCCTTTTCTATCGACAAGCAGACCCGGTACATCCTGAGCATCCGTGATGTCACGCAGCTGCAAAAAATGGAAAAGAATATCCGCTATAAACTCTCCAAAACGGGGCTGACGGCAGTGCATCATTTCGCTGATATCCTGACGGCGGATGCAAAAATGAAAGCCCTCAAGGCGACGGCAGAGACGATGGCCGCCTATGACGCACCAATCCTCATCCAGGGAGAAAGCGGCACCGGCAAGGAACTTTTCGCCCAGAGCATCCACAATGCCAGTCCCCGCCGCAGCGGTCCTTTCGTCGCCGTCAACTGCGCCGCCCTGCCACCGGAACTGCTGGAGAGCGAACTCTTCGGCTATGAAAGCGGCGCTTTTACCGGAGCCCGTAAGGAAGGCAAAGCGGGATTATTCGAGCTGGCCCACGGTGGAACGATTTTCCTCGATGAAATCAACAGCATGTCGCCGGCTATCCAGTCCAAGCTCCTGCGTGTCCTGGAAACGAAACAGGTCATGCGCATCGGCTCCGACTATGTCATTCCCCTCGATATCCGCATCATTTCCGCCACTAATACGGATATCATCGAAAAAATCAACGAGGGCGCGTTCCGCAAGGATCTATACTTCCGCCTGAACACCCTGACTCTTACCCTGCCGTCTCTCGACGAACGGCCTGCCGATATTGTCTACCTCTTCCTCCATTTCCTGTCGGAATTCGCCGGGCACACCGTAAAAAAATCTGCCCTTCCGGAACCGCTCCGCCAGGCATTACAGGACCATCACTGGTGGGGCAATATCCGGGAAATACGCAGTACAGCTTTGCGGTATTATATTTATGGGAAACCCGGTTCGCCTTCCTATGATTATCTCTTTGACCAGACAAATCACAAAAAGCGGGCCCACCTCATCGACCCGCGGACGTTCAAACTAGATATGAAAAAGGCCCAGCATACCTTCCAGCAGCTGGTCATCAACGACCTGCTGGAACAGGGGTATACAAAAACTGAAGTGGCTTCCATGCTCAACATCACCCGCCAGACTTTATTCAACCACCTGAAATAAAGCGTGCCGGCAGACTAAAAAGACGGAACCAAAATGGCTGAAAAGCTCATTGGGGTTCCGTCTCTGTTTATGTAGTCTATCTGCTTTTAAAGAGGACAGAGTATATTGGCAATAATATCAAAGAACAAGAACGCACAGATCATCAGTATCAGCAGGTTGGCTCCGGCAATGACGAGAAGCTGGACGAATACTTTATTCTGCTGTTCTTTGGTAAATTTATCCTTCAATTCTACAGCCATGATAGCAATGATCATGGCACCGCCCGTGGACATAGGAGAAATACCGCTGCAGGAGCCACCGGCTGCGAC
>ERZ780178.2623-NODE-2623-length-10308-cov-10.029065_pt1 | contig 10308 bp, 9 predicted proteins | sample MGYA00511018_ERZ780178 | MGnify/ENA primary metagenome ERZ780178 (study PRJEB29588, sample SAMEA2151439) | human gut metagenome | biome: human gut; feature: human-associated habitat; material: faeces | place: Denmark | collected 2008/2010 ...
AAAGCGGCGTGGCAATCTTGCCACGCCGCCTGAATTTTAAGTTTTAGCGATTATTCGTCGTCGCCGTCGTTTTTGTCTTCGGTTTCGCCGTCGCCGTAATCGTATTCGGTCGCTTCGTCTTCCGCGTCGGGAGCCTGAACAGTTACCGTCGTCTTTTTGGAGTCAGACGTCTTCGAGCCTTTCTTCGCGTTTCTTACGGAGTATCTGCTGCCGTTTTCGTGCGCCGAAGTCTGGTCGTAACCGCTGTAATACGATTGAGTTTTGGCTTTCTTGCGTTTTCTGTCGTCAACGAATTTCTTGACTACTATCGCAAGAAGCACAACCACGATGACCGCCGCTATTATAATGGATACGATATTGAGCCATGCGACCTTGCCGCTTTCGGTATTCGTCTTTGCGGGGGTGTTGTCGCTGTCGTCGCTATCGTCGTCATCGCTGCTGTCGTCAGCCGTTTCGATAACGTAATCTTTTACGTCGAAACGGTAAAGGCGGACGGTTGCGTTTTCGTCGGTAACGTCGGCGGTTACGGTCTTCGGCAGAGCGTAAGCGTAAACGGTTTCGGCGTCGAGTTCGATAGTGCGGACTTTTCCGTCTTTATCTTTAAGACGTTTGTTTTCTTTGCCGACGTCTTCTTCGTTTTTGTAGTAGTAACCCGTTCTGGCTTCTACGCCTTTTCCGTCGAACTTGTAATCGTCAAACGCGTTTTTAAGTTCGTCTTCGGTGGTTACCGATTTAGAATCGCTTAAGAGGTCGAATAACGCCGCGCCGCCGCTTACGCCGAATTCAAGGCGAAGTTTCATGGCGTCGTCGCCGGCTTTGACGAAGAAACGGATAGTCGTCCAGCCGTCAAGACCCGCCGCGTTATTATCGGTAACCGTTACCGACGCAACGTAGTCTTTCGCGCTTTCGCCGTTCTTTATATTAAGGCTTAAATTGCCGTCGTCTTCGCCGCTTTCAAGCGTCGCAATCTTGAAGAGTCTTATAACCGCTTTGGATTGACCTGCGTCTACGCGAACTTTGATGGCGAACTCCGCAGAGCCGTTCGACGTAATCGTCTTTTCGGTCATGTAAAGAACGGTTTCCGCATCTCTGGCATTGGCAACCATCAACGCCTGAACGTGTTTGTTATCGCCCTGAATCTTTTCTTCGAGATCTTTAAGAATACCTGCCGCGCCGAGATAAGAAACGGGGTAGTCTGCGCGATATTGGCTGTTGACGATACCTATCTGATTGTCGTCCTGTTCCGTAAGAATTTTGACGGAAGCGTTGGAATCGTATACGTTGACCGCAGCCTTAGGAAGAACGGTCTTCGCGTCGATATCCGAAACGGTTATGTTGTAACTGTCTTTTTCTTCGGTGTCGTCGTCTTTGGTGTAATCTTCGAGGTGTTCGCCGAGAAGAGAAAGTTTTACGACGTTGGTCGAAGTCGCTTCGTTATAGACTTTGTCGCCGTCGAGCATGTCGAACGTGAAGTCTTTGAATATAGCGTAACCGGTGGGAAGGGTTCTCGGGTCGTCGGTATTGTCGGTGGGACCGAAACTGAACTTAACCGAGAAGTTCATGTCTTCTTCGTATTTGGTGCAAATATAGATAGTGTATCTGACGTAACCGTCGTTGTATTTTCCGTCTTCTTCGGTGGTGGTGAAGTAAGAGAATTTGCCGCTCGAACTTTCTTTGCCGTTATCCATAACGACTACGGACGCGCCGCTTTGGGAAGACGCAGCGGTTTTTACTTTAGCAAGGAACGAAAGTCTGTAGTAAGTAACAGAGTTTTCGTCTTTCGTATAGTCGGCGCCTTTTACCGAAAGGGCGTCGGTTCCGACGGAGTCGATCGTGTAAGAGTAGGAAGAGCCGAATACCGCTTTGCCGTCTTTACCCGTTTTGGGGAATACCATGTAAACGGCGTTCGTTACTTCTTCGTCTTTGCCGTCGAGTTTAAGAGTGGCGTTACCGTAACCTACCTTGAAATCGTCCGAAGCGTTCGCGTCGCCCGCTTTCATAACTTTGTTGGATACGCCGTTCGTCTTATCCGTACGTATTTCGTTGTAGTCGCCGGTTCCGTTTACGGTCTTGGATACGTAAGTGTCCGCAAAGTTGACGTTGATCGTTCTTTCGGTGACGCCTTCCGAAATGGCGTTTTTCTCATCCGCCACGTACGCTCCGGAAGCGGAAGTATAATCGAGTCTGGCGTCCGCCGAGGCGGGTGCTTCGGATTTTTTGACTACGACGAACGAAGCGTTGTCGAAGTAAGCGAAACCTTCGGCGTAACCGGACATATTCTTTTCGTTACCTTTGCCCAGGCCGAGCGCGAACGAAATCGAAGTCGTGGCGGTCACGGACGGATCTATGGTAACGATATATCTGACCCATGCGCCCTTCGTATCGATGTTTTCGATATAGACGGGGTCGATCGAAGAACCTACCGTGCCGGTAAGTCTGATATACGCGCCCGTCGGCTCGTCGGAGTTGGGGGCGGCGATATCTTTCGTTTTAACGTAAACCGAGAACACGCCTACCGAACCCGCGGGTATAGAAACCGATTTGGACGGCGACATATACTGCGCCGTACCGGTGGTTTTATACTTGTTCTGAATAACGAGTATCTTCTTTCCGTCCTGCTTGACGTTTTCGTCGAGATACTTCGTACCTTCGGCTATCGTCGGCGTGCCGGGGTTGGATTTGTCTTCGGGTTTGTATTTATCGTCGAGATCTTCGTATTTGTTCGTGTCGATTACGCCGTATCTGCCTTCCGACGAAGGCGCTTTGTTCGGCGAATCGCCGCCGAGGTATCTTGACCATTTGATACCCGTGCTGTACGGGGAAGAGGCGGATACGTCGTCGGTATACCATTCGAAGTCGCCGTTAGGAAGCGTCTGCTTGTCCGTCGGTTTTTCTTCCTCTTCCTTGGAAGAATCGTCGGAAGTACTGTTCTTCGAAGTCGCCTTTTTCGCGCAAGCGGTAGAAAAAGCGAGGGCGAGCGACAATACGAGAACGATCAGAAGCGAAACGAACGCTTTGAAGTTGAACTTTTTGTCGAGTCTTGTCATGTTTGCACCTTATTGACCCGCGCGCGATAACGTTATATACGCGCGCAAAGTCCCAAGTTATTTTTATACCCGTCTATTATACTATATTTTTTTACTCAACGCAATATTTTTTACGGCAGTTATATAAAAAACTTCAAAATTTTACCCTAAAACGCGCCGCATTTTCGGTTTTGGTGATATTTTTCGATAAAACGGGCGATAATAACTGCGATATGAGCGATAATTTCAAAAATAAATTATATCTCGTGCTTACCGGCGTGGCGACGGGCGTCGCCAACGGATTTTTCGGCGGCGGTGGCGGAATGATAGTCGTTCCGCTTATGACTTTTCTGCTTAAAATGAAGACGAAAGTCGCGCACGCCACGGCTCTCGCGGTAATTTTGCCCGTAACGCTCGTTTCGGCTACGATATATATAGTAAAGGGGTATTTCGACTGGAAAATAGGCTTGCCGTCGGGGCTTGGGATAGTCGGCGGCGGAATAATCGGCGCGTATCTGTTAGGGAAGTTAAGTTCGAAGTGGGTTACGCGTATATTTGCGCTGGTAATGTTTGCCGCGGGTATAAAACTTGCCTTTTTCTGATGCGATGACAAGTGTCATTCTGAACGCAGTGAAACCCCCTCGGCAGGTTTGCTCAGGATGACGGATTGTTTGATTACCGTCATGTTGAGCGTAAGCGAAACATACTCCCGGAAGGGTGGTTTCCCGCGGAGCGGATATAAAACGAAAAAATAAACCTTAAAGGTCGGTCTATGTTAAAAATTATCTTGTTGGTCGTGGCGGGCGTCGCTTCGGGCGTGCTCGGCGGAATGGGTATGGGCGGCGGTACGGTGCTTATCCCCGTACTTACGATATTTTTCGGCGTGAAACAAAAAGTCGCGCAGGCGGTAAATCTAGTTGCGTTCGCGCCGATGGCGATAGTTTCGCTTATCGTGCATATCAAAAACAAGCGAGTTGAAAAGGAAGGGCTGCTATGGATAATAATTCCCGCGTGTCTGGTGTCGCTCGGCGGGAGTTTCGCCGCCGCGAAAATCGACGGTAAAATTTTGAGCAGAATTTTCGGCGGCTTTCTGCTCGCGCTTTCGATTTTTCAATTCTTTTCGCGTGAAATCGAGCAATACTTCGATAAAAAGCGTGAAAAAACCGAAAAAACGGCGGCAAAATGCACGAAAACTTGAATATTTTGCACAAAGGTGAAAAAAGAGTATTGCAAAATATCGACTTGTGTGATATTATCTACGCGAATAAAATATATATGTAAATTTATTGTCGTCGCGGCGTGTATTACGGCGTCTGAAGCAAGGGTGTCGCCGTCGACGGCAGATTATTTTGAAAAGAGGTATTTCGTGGAGAAAATCGGTATTATCGATCTCGGATCGAACAACGCAAGACTCGTCATCGTCGAAATGCTCGGCGACGGGCATTTCATAGTAGTGGACCAGATTAAAGAGAGCGTAAGGCTCGGCAAAGATATGGAGCGCGACGGATTTTTGAAACCCCAGCGTATAGCCGAAACCATGCGCACTATTAAAATGTTCCGCAAACTCTGCGACGCTTACGGCATAGAGAAAATCATAGCGGTCGCTACGGCGGCGGTAAGACGCGCCAAAAACCAACGCAGTTTCCTGGACGAAGTCGCGACGACCTGCGGCATTAAATTCAGAGTTTTAACCGCCGAAGAAGAAGCGGTTTACGTCTATCGCGGCGTTATCAACACTATGGATATCCCCAAGGGGGTTATTCTCGAAATCGGCGGCGGCAGTACGAAAATCGTAAGGTACGTCAGAAAAAATTTATTGAATTACGAAACTCTGCCTTTCGGCGCGGTTACGCTTACCGAACTCTTCGCGCAGGACGGGCTTCGCCCCGAAGAACAGGCTGCGAAAGTCGAAGAATTCTTCGTGGAGCAGTTAAAGCGTATCGAATGGCTTAAAGAACTCGACCCCGAAACCCAACTTATCGGCGTGGGCGGCTCGTTCAGAAGTCTTTGCAAACTCTGCAAACTCATGAAGAAAAGCCCGCTCAACAACGTTCACAACTATCGTATACCGGTAAACGAATTTGACAACGTTTACAATATGATTAAAGTACTCGACCTCGACAAGAAAAAGAGAATCAAGGGCATTTCTTCCGAACGCGCGGACATTCTTCCGAGTGCGCTCGCGGCGATTTCGGCGTTCGTAAAATACGTAGGGTTCGAGCAGATAGCCATTTCGGGTTGCGGTCTTCGCGAAGGAATAATGTTCAACTACGCTATGCCGACCACTATCGAAAAACCGATAAGCGACGTTTTAACGTACAGTTTGCAGACTCTCGTAAGATTCTACAACTGCAATCCGAAACACGTCGACCACGTGGTCAACCTTTCTGTGCAACTCTTCAAGCAGTTAAGGGTTCTGCATAAATTCCCCCGTCAATACCTTAAAATACTTAAAGTCGTGGCGACCCTGCACGATTCGGGCGCGGCGATCAAGTATTACGATTACGAAAAACACACCGCGTATATCATTCAGAACGCGAGTATTTACGGTCTTACCAACCGCGAAATGGTAATGGCTTCGCTCGTTGCGTCGGTACATAAAAACGACGATTTCCAGATGAGCGACATAGTACGATTCAAAGAATTCATAACCGAAGAAGACGTAGACGCCATCCGTAAACTCGGCGTTATGCTCCGCATAGCGGAAAGCCTCGACAGAAGTATGTCGGGATGCGTAACGGGGCTTAACTGCGACGTTTTAGGCGATTCGGTCATTATGAAAACCGAAGTCGAAGGCGACGCGTCGCTCGAGATTAAAGACGCGCTCAACGCCGCCAACGATTTCAGACGCGTTTTCCGCAAAAATCTCGAAATTCTCTAAACCTTGAATTTTCTTTTTCGGACGGTTGCCGTTTGGCAGCCGTCTTTTTTCGTCGGTAAGGATATATTCGACAAAGCGACTATAAACGGCGAAGCGAAACACCCCGCGATTACGAAGATTACCGGCAGTAAACTTCCGCACGCGATAAGCGATAACGCTCCGAGTATTATCGCGAAAACGAGCGAATCGAAAGTATATTTTATTGCTTCGAAAACGCTGAAATTTTCCGACTCTTTCGGCGTTACTATAAACGTCGCTTTTTTGCCGAAAACGCCGAGCAGAACGGTTTTTAACATCATCGGCGCGAGCGACGCGTAAGTCGCGACGTTGACGATAAAATACGGCAGCAGAAGCAACACGTTTCGGCTCTTGTTGTACACGAAAAAGTCGGGTATCATAGGCGAACATAAGAAAAGTATCATTACTGCGTATACGATAAGCGAGTAGCGAATAACGGGGTATCCGAGAACGCCTAAACAAATCGTGCATACGACAAGGAGAAAACTCAGTATCGGCACGATCGGCAGGCTGTAATGCGAGAGTTTAAGGTCGAGTTTTTCGTACCACGTCATTTTGCTTTCTCTGATTTCGCGGTTGTATTTTTTCATGTATTCGAGGTTGCCCTGAGTCCACTTGCATTGCCGCTTTTTAAGCGAAACGTAATTGACGGGGAATTCCTCGTAACAAAGTATATCCGGGGCGTATATTACGTTCAGTCCCGCGTTTTTTATATCCACCGCAAACGAGATGTCTTCCGCGACGACGAGCGGGAAACCGCCCGTTTTTTCGTAACATTCGCGGCTTACGGTCATGCCGTGCCCGATAAGCGCGTTCGCGCCGTAAAAGTTTTTTATTACCTGCACGGTCTTGCCGTTGCTGCCTACGCAAAGCCCCATAAGCCGTTGAAAGACGTTGTTGCCTTTCTGCGCCTCGTGCCTTGCCTGAACCGCTCCGCAATTTTTATCGTAAGCGAAATATTTAAGAACTTTGCGTATATAGTCTTTCGGAATGATTTCGTCGCTGTCCAAAACCACGAAATAGTCGTAATCCGTCCTATCGGCAAGGTAATTGTTGAGATTGCCCGCCTTGTAACCGACGTGATTTTCACGCCGTATAACCTCTACGCCTTCGCGAAGAGCGGCGTATCGGTTTATTTCGTTTATATATTCGGACTTCGAACTGTCGTCTAAAATAACGGTCTTGAAGTTCGGGTAATCCTGCTTTCTGCACGCCGAAAGGGCGGCGGCGTTGAAGTCGTTGCAGGTGCAGTATAAAAGCAAAAATTTCGGAGCGTTTTCGTCGTCGAGCGTAACTTCCTTTATTTCGGCGTAGCGTTTTTCTATTTTTTTGCGTAAAACCGCGTACGCGACCGAAAAGGTCAGGTCTTTTACGCTTCCGAGCCATAGCGCGGACAGCGCGACGGTGTTTATCGTCAATAAAACGATTATAAAAGTCTTTGTCGTTACCGTGTAGCCGTTAAGCCCCGCGACGATTTTCGCGTAAGCAAACCATAGAACGCCCAGGCAGCATATCCACAGGCAAAGGATAACGACGTATAAAACGGATTTCTTTTTCATTTGCGATTGCCTCCGTAACGAGTTATTTACTTATACAACAATCGCTTTTCGGATTTTGTCCGCGAAATATAAAATTTTTCGCTTTACAAAAAAAATTCGTTCGGTTATAATGAAATTAAACGATTTTACGAAGGACGAACGATTTTGAACCGCGAAATTTACGAAAAAACCGAATACGCTCTGTCTTTGATAAGAGAGGGTAAAGACGCCGGTGTGGATATGCTGTACGACGTCTTAGGTAAAAACATGCTCGCGGTCGCGCGCGGAGTGGTCGGGGATAAATTCGTCGCGGAAGACGTCGTTCAAGATAGTTTCCTTAAAATAGTAAAGAGCGCAAACAAATATAAAAAGGGAACAAACCCGTGCGCCTGGGCGCTTAAAATAGTAAGAAATACGGCTCTGAATACGCTCAAAGCCGAAAAGAATAAGAAAACGGAAGATATAGACGAATTTTACGCGTTGGCTTCGAGTGACGACGAAGAAGAAAAATCCACAACGAAAATACTCGTCGAAACGCTTATGAATTTGCTTGCTCCGCCCGTCGTGAAGCAGATGATATATCTTAAATATTTTCTCGATATGACGGTACGCGAAATCGCGAAAGAGGTGGGCATGTCGAAATCTTACGTTGCGAAGAAGATCGCCGAAGCCGAAGAATTTATGAAAAGTCGGCTCTGTGGACAAAACGGCGCGAACGGTTGTTATAACGGTGAGAGGTAAAATATGAAAAACGGTAAGGACGAAAAATTAAGCGAACTTTTTTCGGCGTATACGAGCGAAGAAAAATCGCCCGATATAAGCGCGACGAACAAAGCCAAAGAATATATGAATAAAACGCGGGTTGCCGAAAAAGCGACGGTAGCGGCAGTCGAAACGGCAGGCGGCTCGTCCGCCGGATCGGACGCAGGCTTAAATAATCGAAAAAAGACTTTGATTACGGTCGCCGTGGCGTTGTTTCTTATTGCGTTTGCAATCGTTTGCTATCACGTCGCGAACAAAAGGGGCGGCGGGGCATGCTTTTCGTCTTCCGCGCTGAAAACCGTCGAAATAACAGAAGACAACGTAACGTCGACGAATTACGAATATAAAGACTTTTTGCCGTTCGTCGTCGCAAATGACGTTGAAACGTATCGCGAATATAAATTAGCAAAAGCCGCAGCGGGGCACAAAAAAAACGATATCGCAGTATATTACGTTAAAGTAAAGATATCCGAAAGCGACGAAATGGCGGAAATCGCGGGCGCGGAGTTCGAAGTTTACGTCGAAGTTTCGGGCGTGATATGGAAGAATCTCGACGAATATAAAAATACGAAAAACTCGACGAAGATAGAAAATATCGATTTTTATTACGGCTCGGAAAATGGTAACGTTTATTATTTCGTTCACGACGATTACGGGTATAACCTTAAATTTATAAACGCTGACGACAAAACGGCGACGCTTACGTATATTGCCGGAAAATTTACGACTTGAAAATTATATAAATAAAGGGGCGGGCGGACGCAAAATATTTCGAAAAGTTCGAAAGACTTCACGAATATGCGTTTTCGCATTTTGCGGATAAGGAGTACGGCGAATGGTACGAACGGTATCTCACACGCAGAAAGGCTCGCTCCGGAAAGGACCTTATCATTTGCCGCGTTGCCTTATGCTCTGCGAGTTGATTCTCAATTCGCTTATAAGGGGCGAAGAATTACCCGAATTGTTGTAAAAATCGTTGCAAAATTACGAAGAATCGTATATAATACGGATTGTATGAAGAAAGCGGTGTTATTCGATATGGACGGCACGTTGATAGACGCGTCGCGTGATATTCTGGTTTATCTGAACGCAACATTGACGAAGTACGGTTATGCCGAAATTACTTTGCCGGAAGCGCGCAGATTCGTCGGCAACGGCGCGAGAAAACTCGTCGAAAGGGCGATTAAAGGCAAGCCCTGCGACGAAACTACCCTCTTGAAAATGATTGCCGAGTACAATAACGGCTACAATTTCTGCGACGGAAGCAGAACGGTCGTTTACAACGGCATGGCGGAATTGGCGGCTGAACTTAAAAAAGAGGGATACCGAATTGCGGTGGTTTCAAATAAACCGCAGGACGGCGCGACCGAAGTCGTGAAGAGATTTTTCCCGACCGTCGGCTTCGATTTCGTGTGCGGTCAACGCGAAGGCATGAAGACCAAACCCGACCGCGAGTGCGTCGATTTTACCTTGAAAGAACTCGGCGTTACGACCGAAGAAGCGATTTTCGTCGGCGACAGCGACACCGACTTTATGACGATGAAAAACGCATGCGTAGACGGAATCTGCGTGCTTTGGGGATATAGAAGCAAAGAAGAACTGACCGCTATCGGGGCGACGACGTTTGCTTCGACCGCATGTGAATTATACGAGAAAATTAAAGCCTTTTAACATAAACCGATTGACATAAATTGCTCGCAGTGCTATATTTAAGTCATAAAATGAAGGTTTTATGTAATAACGTAATAATAGCCGACGGACGTCGGCGAAAGGAGCGATAAATATGAAAAGTTTTATCAAGGCGATGGACGAACTTCCGCTCGTTCTCAAAATCATTCTTGCGCTTCCCATGCTCGATATAGTCTGGGCAATCTACCGCATTATCAAGGGTGTAGCGTATAAAAACGTAGTTACTCTTATTGCGGGTATTTTGTGGATTATTCCCGGTTCGGTCGTTTGCTGGATACTCGACATAGTATTTCTTGCGACTACTCATAAATTATTGTTTGCCGGCAACTAAACTTAAAAAATTGCGGCGGAGTTGAAATTTTTCAACTCCGCCGCTTTTTATAATGAATTTGTA
>ERZ780178.2627-NODE-2627-length-10305-cov-5.976683_pt1 | contig 10305 bp, 8 predicted proteins | sample MGYA00511018_ERZ780178 | MGnify/ENA primary metagenome ERZ780178 (study PRJEB29588, sample SAMEA2151439) | human gut metagenome | biome: human gut; feature: human-associated habitat; material: faeces | place: Denmark | collected 2008/2010 ...
TCCGCGCTGCGGCAGAGCTGGAGCCGAATGACATCTCTCTCTATGTCGGCATCCCGTTCTGCCCGACGAGGTGCGCGTATTGCAGCTTTGTGGCGCAGAGCGTCGAAAAGTCGTTCTCGCTCGTCGAGCCGTATCTGGAGGCGCTTTTCGACGAGATCACCGCGGCGGGGCAGCTTGTGCGCGAGTTGGGGCTGAACGTCAAGTCGTTCTACATGGGCGGCGGCACGCCGACCACGCTGACCGCCGACCAGATGGACCGTCTGCTCACGAAATTGGAGCAGAATTTTGACTTCGGTAATCTCGCCGAGCTGACGATCGAGGCGGGCCGCCCTGACACGATCGACGAAGAAAAGCTGCGCGTGCTGCGCGCGCACAACACCACGCGCGTTTCCATCAACCCCCAGACGATGGAGGACAACGTCCTCGCGGCCATCGGCCGCCGCCACACGGCGGACGACATCCGCCGCGCGATGGAGCAGGTAAAAAACGCGAATTTCCCGCACGTCAACATGGATTTGATCGCAGGTCTGCCCGAGGACACGCCCGAGGGCTTTGCCAGGAGTCTCGACGAGGTCATCTCGATGGGCGCGGACAACATCACGGTGCACACGCTGTCTCTCAAAAAGGGCAGCCGCATCATGCTCGAAGGCAGCCGCATCCCCGGCGCGGACGAGGTCGCGCAAATGCTGGACTATGCCGACCCCACGCTGCGTAAACATGGTTTTGCCCCCTATTACCTCTACCGCCAGAAGTACATGTCCGGCAGCTTTGAAAATGTCGGCTGGACGAAGCCCGGCGGCACGGGGCTCTACAACATCTACATCATGGAAGAGCTGCACTCCATTCTCTCGCTCGGCGCGGGCGGCTCGACCAAGATGGTCGGCGGCGGGCAGATCCGCCGCGCGTTCAACGCCAAATACCCGCGTGAATACATCGACCGGCCCGAAAAGCGCCGCGCGAACCTGATGGACTTCGCCCGCTTTTACGCCGAACAAGGAGAATAACGATGAATAAGAGTGATTTCTTTACCGCCGACGCGGTCAAGCCGCACTTCACCTATGATGATTACTGCGAGAGCGCGGATATGATCGCATCTCACCTCGGCGATTTCCGTCCCGAGGTACTGCTGGTGCTCGGCAGCGGCCTGGGCTTTCTCGGAGACCGCGTCGAGGCGCGCACCTGCGTAAGCTATGCGGACATCCCGCACTTCCGCGCGTCCACCGCGCCGGGACACGAGGGCCGCTTCGTTTTCGGCGAGCTGCGCGGCAAGCGCGTGGCGGTCATGCAGGGCCGCATGCACTGCTACGAGGGCTACACGATGGAGGACGCCGCCTACGCCTGCCGCGTCATCCGCTTACTCGGCGCAAAGACGATGATCGTGACGAACGCCGCGGGCGCGGTGAACACCGAGTATTCCGCGGGCGATCTGATGCTCATTTCCGATCACATCAAGCTCTTCGACTTTGGCCCGCTTTGGGGGCCGAATATCGACGAGTTCGGCACGCGCTTCCCCGATATGTCCAATGTCTACTCTCCCCGCCTGCGCGAGCTCGCGAAAGAGGTCGCCAGGGAGCAGGACCTCACGCTGCGCGAGGGCGTCTACATGTACTTCCCCGGCCCGCAGTTTGAAACGCCTGCCGAGGTGCGCGCCGCGCGCGTGCTCGGTGCGGACGCCGTGGGCATGTCCACCGTGCCGGAGGCCATCGCTGCCGCGCACTGCGGGTATGAGATCCTCGGCGTGACGCTGTGCGCCAACATGGCCGCGGGCGTGCTGCCCCAGCCGCTCTCCGGCGAGGAGGTCAACGAGATGGCAGAGCAGTCCGCCCCGCATTTCTCCTCTCTCATCCTCGGCTGCCTTGAGCGGCTGTAACACAGTTTATTTCAGCGAAAAGGAAAAGGTCGAAATTTTAATGGCTACGGAAAAGAAACAGTCCTTTTTCGGCGGCGCAGCGGTGTTGGCCGTCGGCGTCGTCATCGTGAAGATCATCGGCGCGCTCTTCAAAATTCCGCTCGCGAACATCCTGAGCGAGACGGGCAACGCCGACTTCAACAACGCCTACAACATCTATGCTGTGCTTCTGACCATCTCGACCGCGGGTCTTCCCGTGGCGCTCTCGAAGATGATCTCGGAGGCGAAGACGCTCGGGCGCGAGCGTCAGGCGCGGCGCGTGCTCAAGGTGTCGTTCGCCGCGTTTTTAACGCTCGGTGTCCTCTCGTTTGTCATCATGTGGTTCGGCAACGAGAAGTGCGCGGCGCTTCTCAATAACCCGAACGCCGCCTACGGCATCAAGGCGCTCGCCCCGGGCGTTGTGTGCGTCGGCTGCCTTGCCGCGTTCCGCGGCTTTGCGCAGGGGAGCTTTCGCATGACGCCGACCGCCGTCTCGCAGATCATCGAGGCGGTCAGCAAGCTCTTCATCGGCCTTGGCCTTTCGATGTACGTCGTGAGCCTTGGGTACGAGGATTACATCGCCGCGGCCGCGGCCATCGTCGGCGTGACGGTCGGCTCGGTGCTCGCGCTCGTCTACATGCTCATCGACTACTTGCGCCACCGCCCGCGCACCCCGGGCACAGACACGCCGGATGCCTCCGGCGCGATCTTGAAGCGCCTGCTCTCGATTGCCATCCCCATCACGCTGTCGGCCTCGATGGTGTCGATCATCACGCTGATCGACACGTCGCTTGTGCAGGGTCAGCTCCAAAACGCGCTGGGCTACACGCTCAAGGAGACGCGCCACCTCTACGGCACGTATTCCTCGGGCATGAACCTCTACAACCTGCCGTCGTCGATGATGACGGCGCTGACCATCTCCGTCATCCCGACGGTATCAGCTTCCCTTGCGCGCAATGACCGCGTACACACGTCCCGCGTCATCAACTCGTCGCTGCGCGTCACGGGTCTGATGGCCTTCCCGATGGGTCTTGGCCTCTGGGCGCTGGCTGAGCCCATTATGAAGCTCTGCTACCCGCGCTATGACAGCGAGCTCGGCGGCTCGCTTTTAGCCGTGCTCGGCATCGCGAGCATGTTCGTCTGCCTGATGCTGATTTCAAACTCCATCCTGCAGTCCTACGGCCGCGTGCATGTGCCCGTTTTCACGATGCTCATCGGTGGCGTGGTCAAGATCATCTTCAACTACAACCTCACCGCCGTGCCGTCCATCAACATCCACGCCGCTCCCTTCGGCACGCTCGTGTGCTTTGTGATCGTATCGTCGCTCAACCTCTTTTTCGTCTACCGCACGATGGAGGATAAGCCGAACTACTTCAAGGTCTTTGCCAAACCGCTGATCGCATCGCTCGTGATGGCCGTGTGCGCCAGATTCTCCTATCGCTTCTTCGCCGCCCATATCGCGCTTGGCGGCGCGACCACGACGCAGATCGTGAACGTCGGCCTTGCGGTCGTGCTGGCGGTCATCGTGTACGTCGCGCTTGTCCTCGCCCTGCGGATCGTCACGCACGACGACCTCGCGCTGCTGCCCAAGGGCGAAAAGCTCGCCCGCATCCTGCACGTGCGCTGAAAACCCCTGAAAAATCAGGGAAATTGCGCAAAACACCTTGCAATGAGAGGGAATATATGATAAATTATCCTGAGAAAGCTGTCTACACATATGACGACCTTGTTGACATCCTGCGCATTCTGCGCGCGCCGGGCGGATGCCCGTGGGACCGCGAGCAGACGCACGAGTCGAACCGCCGCAACTTCCTTGAAGAAGCGTATGAGGCCGCCGAGGCCTTCGACCTCGACGATCCCGAGCTGATGAAAGAAGAGCTCGGCGATGTGCTGATGCAGGTGCTCTTCAACATCCACATGGAAGAGGAAGCCGGCCGCTTCACGACCGACGATGTGACCGACCACGTGGTGCGAAAGCTCATCTTCCGCCACCCGCACGTGTTTTCGAACACGCGGGCGGACGACAGCGAGCAGGTGCTCGTCAACTGGGACAAGCTCAAGCGGCAGGAAAAGGGCCAGCGCACCACGGCCGACGCGATGGATTCCGTCGCCCGTTCACTCCCCGCCCTCTGGCGGGCGGACAAGCTGCAGAGCAAGGCCGCGAAGGCGGGCTTTGAATTCCCCGATGTCTCCGGCGCGCTCGACAAGCTCGACGAGGAGACACAGGAGCTGCGCTCCGCCGTTGAAAACGGCACAAACTTTGAAGAAGAGCTCGGCGACGTGCTGTTTGCTGCCGTCAAGGTCGGCCGCTTCTGCGGCGTCGACCCCGAGGCGGCGCTTTCAAAGACCTGCGAAAAATTCATCGCGCGCTTCCGCAAGGTGGAAGAGACGGTGAATGCGCGCGGCGAGGATATGTCCGCTCTCCCGCTCGATGAGCTGATGGCGCTGTGGAACGACGCCAAGGAACAACTCAGATGACCAAAAGCGGCAACGCTTTTTGCTCATATACACCCCGGAGGCCCCGTCTCCGGACACTATTCAGGAGGATCAAACGATGAACAAGACTGAACTCATTGCTGCCGTGGCGGAAAAAGCCAGCATTTCCAAGAAGGAGTCCGAGGTTGTGATCAACGCTGCCCTCGACACCATTATCGACTCCCTGAAGAACGACGAGAAGGTCCAGCTCGTCGGCTTCGGCTCTTTCGAGACCAAGCACCGCGCTGAGCGCACCGGCCGCAACCCCAAGACCAAGGAGAGCATCACCATCGCCGCTTCCAAGGTCCCGACCTTCAAGGCTGGTAAGGCGTTCAAGGACGCTGTCGCGGAGTAATTCCCCAGTCAAGCTCTTTCATCATCAAAACGGCGGCGCGATGCGCCGCCGTTTGAGTTGGTGGAGCCCCTTTGATCCCGCACTTTTCCGAAAAGGAGACGAATTCCATGCGTCTTGACAAATATCTCAAGGTCTCGCGCCTTATCAAGCGCCGCACCGTGGCCAACGAAGCCTGCGACGGCGGCCGCGTGACCGTCAACGGCAAGGTCGCCCGCGCGTCGTACGACGTGAAGGTCGGCGACGTGATCGCGCTGCACTTCGGCGAGCGCGTGCTCGCGGTCGAGGTGCTCGATGTATCCGAGACCGCCGGCAAGAGCGAGGCCTCGCTCCTCTACCGCGAAGTGAACGCACAGTAAACCGTACTATTTTGGGTGCGCCCTTCATACGTTATCGTATGGAGGGCGCTTTCTTTGCGCCCAAAGCGAAAGGACGGGTTCTGACTATGACTTACGACACTTCCCCCGCTTCTCCCCAGCGCATCGAATTATCCGGCCGCGAGAGCCTGACGGTCTCCGGCGTGGAGGATGTCGACCGCTTCGATGAGACCGAGATCGTGATGAACACGTCGCTCGGCGTGCTCGTTGTCACGGGCGACAGCCTGCACATCGGCAAGCTGAGCCTCGACGGCGGCGAGCTGCATGTCGACGGGCGCATCGACGCCATCGCCTTTGAGGATGCGCCGTCAAGCCGCGGCGGCCTGCTCTCGCGCCTGTTCGGGGGTTGAGGCACCGTGGGCGTGTCGCTCTCCGAGCAGGCGCGGTGCTTTCTCGCCTCGCTCCTGCTCGGCTTCATCCTTTCTCTTCTCTATGACCTGCTGCGCGCCGTGCGGCTGCGGCGGGCGACGAAGCGGCGCTTTACGAGCGCGCTCGATCTCCTCTACTGCGCGGCGTTCGCGCTGCTGACGTTTCTCTTCGCGCTGCGCATCGGCGGGGGCGAGCTGCGGCTCTATATGCTTTGCTCGGCGCTTTTTGGCGCGGTGAGCTACTTCACGCTCTGCGCACGGCTTTTCCGTCCGCTATGGGCCTTCTGGGCGGAGGTGCTGTTCTCCTTTGCGCGATTAGCGGCGGCGCCGCTGCGGTGGCTCCAAAAAGTTTATGGTAAACTTGCCAAACTTTGCAAAAGATACTTTCTTTTTTCCAGAAACCGGCTTATAATAAAGTCGTATGAGCGCCGCGCCCGTTATTCGCTGCGCCGCGCAAGGAAAAAGGAGGCTCATCGGCATGGCAGAGCAGGCCAAAAAAGGCAAAAAGCGCACCAGCTTTCTCACGATGCTCGTCATCGCAATTCTGATTGCACTGGTAGGGGTGCAGCTCATTCATCTGCGGAGCCAGATCGACGACGCGCGCAGCCAGCTCACCGCGCTGCAGAGCGATCTTGACACTGCCAAGCAGGAGAACGACGCGCTCGCCTCGGCACTCGAAAAGGCCGACGACCCTGAGTTTTTGCAGGAGCTTGCGCGCGATCAGCTCGGCTACGTAACGCCGGGAGAGAAGACGTTCTACGACGTGAGCAACTAAAAAGAGAACATTATTGAAGCGCCCGTTGAGGGCGCTTTTTTCTTGCGTGAAATAAAAAGGAGCCGCCGGCCAAGATGGCCCGCGGCTCAAATGGGTGGGATATTGGAAAGCTTCCGATGCTTATGATACCGCCCGTCCGCCAAAACGTCAATGGGAGCTTTTGCCGCATTCTGCCGCCTTTTGTCAATTCGCGTCGTGTGCCTTATATTTTGTCAATATGTACAAGAATGCTCAATTCATATATCGTTCATTTGAAATTTTCGTTCATTTGTGCTATGATATAGAAAAGGAAACAGAAGGGCAAAACACTTCTCTTTCCTTCCTCACCAACGAAAGGAGCCAACACTATGAAATTCACCTACACCTGCAAAAAAGTCTCCCTGAACGATTCCGTCAAGGCCTATGCCGAGAAAAAGGTCGGCAAGCTCGAGAAGTTTTTCAAGGAGGAGCCCGAGGCTTCTGTCACCTTCTCCGTCGAGAAGAAGAACCGCTGTGTCGCCGAGATCATGCTCCGCGGCGCCAACGGCACGCTGTTCCGCGCGGTATGTGAGGACCCGGACGGCGACATGCGCGGCGCGATCGACGAGGCCACGGCCCAGATCGAGCGCAAGATCCGCAAGAACAAGACCCGCCTTGCCAAGAACCTGCGCGCCGAGGCTGTGCTGCCGGAGCTGCCCGAGGAGTTCGAGGCCCACGAGGAGGGCACGTTCGACATCGTGCGCACCAAGCGCTTCACCGTCAAGCCCATGAGCGTGGAGGAAGCCATTTTGCAGATGAACCTGCTGGGCCACAGCTTCTTCGTCTTCCGCAACACCGATTTCGGCGATGCGATCTGCGTCGTTTATCGCCGCAACAACGGCGGCTACGGCATCATCGAGACCGAGGACGACGAGGAGTAAGCCGTTCAGAAAGCATATAGAAGGGCTGAGCGAATGCTCAGCTCTTTTTTTGCGCGTTTTTCCGTGGTATACTGAGTCTGTATTTTTTGGAAGAGGAGAAGTCCTATGAACACGTTTTTCTGCCGCGCGTTCCAGTGCTGCTTTGCCGTCGGCGCGCGCTTTCTCCCCTGGCGCACGCCGGAGGTCTTTTCGGGCGAGGGGAGTTTGCTGCGCGCCGCAGACATTCTGCGCGAAAACGGCCTGCGCCGCCCGTTCGTCATCGCGAGCCGCCGCCAGTGCGCGGACGAGCACTTCCGCGCCTTGCAGGAAAAACTTGACGAGCAGGACATCCTGCTCTCCATCTTCTCCTCGGTCGAGCCGAATCCGTCGGTCGAGACGGTCGAAAAGATCGCCGCGCAGTACAAGATTGATAGCTGCGACTGCTTTCTCGTCATCGGCGGGGGCGGCTCGCCGATGGACGCAGCCAAGGCCGCCGCGGCGCGCCTCGCGCGGCCGGACAAGCCGCTTTCGCAGCTTGCGGGGCTCTTAAAGGTCCGCCGCCGCATTCCGCCGCTCATCGCCGTGCCCACGACGGCGGGCACGGGGTCGGAGACGACCATCGCCGCCGTTGTCACCGGCAGTGACCACCACAAGTATGCGATCTCCGACCTCTGCCTCATTCCGCGCTACGCGATCTTAGACCCCGCGCTGACCGTCGGGCTGCCTCCACACATCACGGCGGAGACCGGCATGGACGCGCTGACGCACGCGGTCGAGGCGTACCTGAGCCGCTTTTACAACACGAAGCAAACGCGCCTGCTCGCGGAAAACGCCGTCGTGACCATCTTCACGCATTTGGAGCGCGCGTACCGCGACGGCACGTCGCTCCCCGACCGCGCGGCGATGCTGCAGGCCTCGTTCGACGCAGGCGCGGCGTTCACGCGCGCAAGCGTCGGTAACGTGCACGCCATCGCGCACACGCTCGGCGGCCTCTACGGCGTACCCCACGGCCTTGCAAACGCCGTGCTACTTCCCCTCGTGCTCGAAGATTACGGCAAAGCGGCCTGTCCGCGCCTTGCGCGCCTTGCCGCACTCGTCGGCCTCAAGGGCGACACGGAGGAGGTGCGTGCCAAGGCGTTCATCGCCGAAATCCGCGCAATGAACGCCCGCATGGGCATCCACGACCACTTCAACTGTATCCGCAAAGAGGACATTCCCCTCATGGCCACCTGGGCCGCGCAGGAGGCAAACCCCGTCTACCCCGTGCCGGTCATCTACGACGAAGCGCGCTTTGCGCGCGTCATCGAGCGTTCACACCACAGCCAATAACCTTGTCAGCATTTTAGCGATACTTCCCCGCCGCCGTCTGGTATAATGGTGCTGCAATCCAAAAGGATCGGACGGTTTTTTATGATCGGAGTTTACGACTACACCGTGATCGCAACCTATCTCTCGCTGCTGCTGGGGCTTGGCGGCCTCTATTCCGCCGCGCGCTTCGAACCTCTCGACGCCATGCTGTGCCTGATGCTCGCGGGGCTGCTCGATGCCTTCGACGGGCGCATCGCCCGCACGAAAAAGGACCGCACCGAACAGGAAAAGCGCTTCGGTATCCAGATCGACTCGCTCAACGACCTCGTGTGCTTCGGCGTGCTGCCCGCCGCCATCGGCTGGAGCATGGACTGCGATAGACTCTGGTTCCTTGCGACGATGTCGTTTTTCGCGCTCTGCGCGCTCATCCGCCTCGCCTATTTCAACGTGACGGAAGAGGAGCGGCAGAACCAGATGATCGAGCACCGCGCCTACTACCTCGGCGTGCCGGTCACGGCGAGCGCCGTGCTCGCGCCGCTCTTCTACCTGCTCTCGCTGCACTTTGCCCTGAACTGCGCGGTCGTCTACGCGCTGGGGCTGTTTCTGCTCGGTGTGCTGTACATCACACCGATTCGCGTCAAGAAGCCGCAGCTGCGCGGCGTGGCGCTTTTGTCCATATTCGGGCTTGGCGAATTTGCTGTTTTGCTCCGCGTATTGACGCGTTAGCGCTCCCATCTCTCTCCTCCGGGCCGTCCGAAAGGTTTTCTTTTGGGCGGCCCCTCTCTTTTTACTTTCCCGATTGACGGCGGGAAGTCCGCGTGCTATGATAGTCGGCAACTACCGTTTGCATGTTCTGTCAGATCGCGAGGAATTTTTATGAAAAAGGCCGACCCCCGTCTCATGCTCATTATGTCGATGACCGTCTTCGGCACGCTGGGGCTTTTTGTGCGCAATATTTCCGTCTCGTCCGGCGAGCTGGCGCTGTACCGCGCCGTGCTGGCCGCGCTGCTGATCGGCGTATACTTACTTGTCAGCAGGCAGAAGATCCCCTTCACGCGCATCAAAAAGGAGGTGCCGCTGCTGCTTCTCTCCGGCGCGGCAATGGGTGTGAACTGGATTCTTTTATTTGAGGCCTACCGCTATACGAGCGTTTCCGTCGCCACGCTGAGCTATTACTTCGCGCCCGTCATCGTCACGCTCGTCTGCCCCATCCTCTTCCATGAAAAGCTCACGGGAAAGAAATTTCTCTGCTTTGTCATGTCCACGCTCGGCCTTGTGCTCATCACCGGCATCGGCGACACGCGCGGGTCGGATGACCTCAAGGGCATTCTCTTCGGCCTCGGCGCGGCGGTGTTTTACGCGACCGTCATCCTGCTCAACAAGTCCATCCATCAGGTCGAGGGCATCCACCGCACGTTTTTGCAGTTTTTGTCCGCCATCGTCGTGCTCATCCCCTACGTGCTCTCGACAAATGGCATCACACTCGGCAGCCTGAACGCCGTCGGCTGGGCGAACCTTCTCATCGTCGGCCTCATCCATACGGGCGTCACATATTGCCTGTACTTCTCGTCGCTCAAGGAGCTGCCCGGACAGGAGGCCGCGATTTTAAGCTACATCGACCCCCTCGTCGCCGTCCTCGTCTCCGTCACCCTGCTCGGCGAGAGCATGACCGCAATGCAAGTCATCGGCGGCGCCCTGATTTTAGGCTTCACCCTGCTCAACGAGCTCTCTCCCGTCCCCAAGGCGAAAAAGGAGTAAATCTCTCAAATCACGCCAAACGCGTCGCAGACTTTGCCGCCCGCAGGCGCGAAATAATTTTAATCGTTTTTTGTCGCGACACGTGCGTGACAAAAAACACCTCTCAGCCCGCAAGTGTGGAAATCG
>ERZ780178.2633-NODE-2633-length-10293-cov-3.652178_pt1 | contig 10293 bp, 9 predicted proteins | sample MGYA00511018_ERZ780178 | MGnify/ENA primary metagenome ERZ780178 (study PRJEB29588, sample SAMEA2151439) | human gut metagenome | biome: human gut; feature: human-associated habitat; material: faeces | place: Denmark | collected 2008/2010 ...
TGTAGCCATTCCATTGGCTCCAGACTCCTGCCTGGTAAGAATTGACCGTAACCCCATCACAAAATTCCTTTAAAAACGTCATGGCACCATCGGCATCCGTATTCTTATACTCCGCTGCCCAGGTTTCATCTAACAGGTCAGCCCAGATCTCCTGCGTCTGCTGCACAATGTCCTGGCTCCCGGAATAACTGTTCGTTACCAGATAATGCACATTATTCACTCTGCGCAGTCCCCGCATGCCTTCTAAGACTTTTCCTGTCTCCTCGCTTGCGACTCCGCCTGCAAACATGCTCTCCAAAAATAATACCCCGGAAAAAATAGTGACTGCAACTGCCCGAACTGATTTTTTATCCATAGGGCTCCTCCGATCTCTCATCACGATCCCATTCGTGGTTTTTCCTGCACCATTTCATGGTATCATCATTTTCCATCAAATACAATCGTTTATCAGTCCAAGGCGCTCAAACGCATGCAAAATTCCATCCTCATCAATATGGTCTGTCACCATGTCTGCCAGCCGCTTTACCTCATCCCGCGCATTTCCCATCGCTACGCTGATCCCGGCGTACTCCATCATCTGAAGATCGTTCGGTCCGTCACCGATCGCAATACAGTTTTCCCGTGAAATGCCGACATGGTTCAGATACCGCTCCATGCCTGTCGCCTTGTTAATGCCATTGATCCCGATCTCGCCCGCAAAATCACCCATTCCGTCCAGACTGATCGCCACTGCATCAAAATATGGTTCCATGTCCGCATGAACCTTTGCGACCGGAAACGGTGCGCCGTAATAAATGATCTTCTCATTTTTTTCGTTTTTCCATGGCTGCTCGGTCAGGTGCATCCGTCCGATCAGGCGGTCTAAGCGCTCTTTACTCATTCCGGCATCCCGGTAAACCTTTAACATGCCGTCGCAGCTTCTCTGGTTCAACACCACACCGTCATCCGCCTGGTAACAGAATAAAAATCCATTGCTCTCTAAATAATCAAAACTGCTTTTTCTGTGTTCCTCATCAATATATGCATGATAAAACTCTTTTCCCTCGTCCTCCACAAAGGCTCCGGCTCCACCGACGATCCCGGAAAATCCAAGTTCCAACAGTGCATCATAGATCTGAAAACGGCTGCGTCCGCTGCATACCACCATCCGGTGGCCGTTTGCCTGCGCCGTACGGACTGCGTACTGTGCGGACTCCGGGATCTCGCCTTTTTCGTTGACCATTGTTCCGTCTACATCAAGAAATACTACCTTTTTATCCATTTTCCACACTGCCAGCCTGCAAATTGTTACGGTTCACACTGTAAATTTTCTTTTTACTGGCTGATCCTTTCTAGCATAACCATTCTTTCTGATTGTTTTATATTATCATGCATTTTACTGGCTTTCAATCATTACACAAAAAAGACACCCGAAAACCGTTCCTACAATCCGATTTCCGGGTGCACTTTCCTTTTTCCCTATCTACTTTCTACTGCCGGATATCCACCAGTCCCTGCTCTAAATCCTCCTCCGTAAACATATATGTGCTGCCGGAAGTACCGGTATTCAGATAAAGATACGGGAGTGCATCTTCATCCACAACAAATCCCACATGCAATATCTTTGTCTCCCCGGCTTTGATGCTGTCAAAATAATTGTTTCCCCGCTCTCCGCCGGTCACATCGTAATATGCCATTTCTTCGCCATGCTCTAAACTGCTACTGTCCGCCTGAACTGTATCCCATACATCCCCCTCTTTTGGCTGTTCCCCGCCGCAGATCTCGTAAACTCCGTCTTTTTCTCTTATCTTCATGACGGAATCAAAAAACAAAACATCCTTCAAATCTGTTTCCCCGGCATTGGTATATTCTAACGTAACATATACTAATTTCCGTGGTACCTCCCTGCTGCTTATGACCTCATCGAGCGTATTGATGCCGTCTCCGGCTTTGATGTAAGAAATCGTATCCGGAAGAAGTTTTCCATTTTCATCCACGTCCAGCATATCACGATCCATAAAAACCGGATCAAGGATTGCGACATCATCCGTCACTTTCACATCTGTCACTTTGATCCGCAGATTCTGTGATTCTCCATCAGCTTCTCCCGTCACAGCAAATTCCTCGCCGATCTTATGCAGATTTTTCATCTCCTCCGCAGTGGCTGTCGTCTTTAACGCCTCATCCTCACCGCTATTCTCCGCCATAGCATCCTCATAATCGCTCCAGTTATATGGACTTATCACCGTGCCATCCGCAAGTTCCTCCGACGGTGCTAAAATAATGCCCTCTGCAACCTTGCAGGCCTCCTCTTTTGTCACATCATGACCGACATACATCTGCATGACATAATGATATTCCGGATAAGTTACATAGATCATCTGGTCAAATGCAGAGTCATCACCCACAATATTCTGCATTTTTTCATAGACACCATCGTGGTTTCCAACCTGTATATTTTCACTTTCCGTCACATAATGATCCTGCATCCAAAATGCCTCATCACCGGTATCCATCTGATAAAATACAATCGAGATACCTCCCTGCCCCGGTGTCTGTTCATAGCTGTATTTTCCTTCTTCCGTCTCTGTCATTCCATCCGGCAGATAAGATAATTTCATTGCAAGCTGCGGTGCCGGATCTATTTTTTCTGTATTTTCTGTCGCATCCGTTTTTTCAATTTTAGTCGTCATACCGTAATTACCCTGCGGACTGCTGCTCATGCGATATAATTTTGTACCCGCAAAAATCGTCGTTCCAAGTACAAACGTTGCCGCCAGTGACGCCACTACCGCTTTTTTCAGGGAAAAATAACCTCTCTGCGGTGTCACTTTTACCTGTTTTTCCACTTCTTTTTCTATCATGTCCCGCATGCTCTGTGGCATTTTCGGAAATTCCTGTTCCATATTTTCAATATTCATACTCAACTCTCCATTCCGTAACTGTTTTCCTGTTCCAATTCGTTTTTCAGTTTCGCCCTCGCACGCGACAGACGGTTCTTTACGGCGCTCTCTGTCACACCTAAGATCCCCGCTATCTCCCGCACACTGTACCCCTCCATGTAATACAGTGTGACAGAAAGCCTCGCATCCTCTGACAGACGGCTGATCGCCTCATATAATTCCGAATAATCTTTTGTCTCTGCCGCACGCTCCTCCATCTGATAATCCTCAAGCGACACCACTTTCTTCTCTTTCCTCATCACGGTATAACATTCATTGATGAGAATCCTTGTCAGCCATGTCTTCGCATAGACATCCGATTTTAATGTATGCAGTTTGGAAAATGCTTTCACGATCGTTTCCTGGATCGCATCTGCGCAGTCCGCATCACAGTACAGAAGCGTTTTTGCCACATGATACATCATATCCTCGGATGCGATGATCAGCTCTCCCAATTCTTCTTTTTTCATAACTTTCCTTTCCGCCGGCTTAAATATCCTGTATATTCTGTTGTTTCTTCTGAGCTCATAGAAGGCATGTCATTGTATATCCCATGTCGTTTTTTACCTCTGAGTATACAATTTTTTCATGCTCTTTGCATGATTCCGTGGCAACATTCTGACCACTGAACCTTTACATAGATTAGACGCATGAAAAAGATAAAAGGTCGCAGTCTTTAAAAAAATATTTTCTTGACAAATCCGACGCACCGCGTCTATAATGGCGTTAATCGGAGCAGAACACAGGCTTTGACGGGAAGAAGTACAGTTAAGCGGAAGATACAGAAAGCTGCCGGCTGATGAGAGGCGCATCGGAACCTTAGTTCGAATACATCCCCGAGCTTCACACCGAATTTGTTTTTGATATTTGATAATCTTGCAATAGTAGGCTGTGACGTAGTGGCGCACGTTAACCGCGCCGGAGTGTTGTCGGACACTCACGAAGGTAAGCAGTGTGAGCTGCTTATGAATTAAGGTGGTAACACGAGTTTAACCCTCGTCCTTTTATTAGGACGGGGGTTTTTGCGCGTATTAAATGAGCAGTGCCGTCTGAGGAAAGAACAAAATGCTGTGCTTGCACAATGCATTTTGTGATTTTCTTAGACGATAGGGCGAAGCCCGCGAACGAGAGAGCTTCGCTCTCGAGTGGGCACTGCGGATTTTAATCGTTCACTCAAAAAAAGAAAGGAACCCAATAAAATGACATTATATGACGAATTAGTTGCCCGCGGACTGATTGCGCAGGTAACAGACGAAGAAGAGATCAAAGATTTGATCAACAACGGAAAAGCAACTTTTTATATCGGATTTGATCCGACAGCAGACAGCCTTCACGTAGGACATTTCATGGCACTCTGCCTGATGAAACGTCTCCAGATGGCAGGAAACAAACCAATCGCTTTAATCGGTGGAGGTACCGCAATGATCGGTGACCCGTCCGGAAGAACCGACATGCGTCAGATGATGACAAAAGAAACGATCCAGCATAATGTTGACTGCTTCAAAAAACAGATGAGCCGTTTCATCGATTTTTCAGATGGAAAAGCAATGGTAGTAAACAATGCAGACTGGTTGCTGGATCTGAATTATATGGAAGTATTGCGCGACATCGGACCTCATTTTTCTGTCAACCGTATGTTGTCGGCAGAATGCTACAAGCAGAGAATGGAAAAAGGTCTGACATTTTTGGAATTTAACTACATGATCATGCAAAGTTACGACTTCTATGCATTGTTCCGGAAATACGGCTGCAATATGCAGTTTGGCGGCGACGATCAGTGGAGCAATATGCTGGGCGGTACGGAGCTGATCCGCCGTAAGCTGGGGAAAGATGCCTACGCTATGACCATCACCCTGCTGACCGATTCTCAGGGCAAGAAGATGGGCAAGACTGCAGGCAATGCGGTCTGGCTCGACCCCAACAAGACCAGTCCCTTTGAGTTCTACCAGTACTGGCGCAATGTCGGCGATGCTGACGTGATGAAGTGCATCCGGATGCTGACCTTCCTTCCGCTGGAGCAGATCGATGAGATGAGCACCTGGAAGGATCAGCGTCTGAACGAGGCCAAGGAGATCCTGGCCTACGAGCTGACCAAGATGGTGCACGGCGAGGAAGAGGCTGAGAAGGCCCAGAACGCTGCCCGTGCCCTGTTCAGCGGTGCTGCCGACACTGAGCACATGCCCTCCACTCAGCTGACCGAAGCGGATCTGACCGATGGCTCCATCGGCATCCTGACCCTCATGGTCAAGGCCGGTCTGGCCGCTTCCAACGGCGAGGCCCGCCGCCTGGTTGTGCAGGGCGGTGTCCTGGTGGATGGTGAAAAGGTAGCTGCTCCCACTGTCAGCTTTACCGCTGATCAGCTGAAGAACGGTATCGTCATCAAAAAGGGCAAGAAGATCTACCACAAAGTGACCCTGTAATCTTTTAGAACCAGCGTATGATAAAAGCCCGGTGGCATCCCAAAATCGGATGCCGCCGGGCTTTTTACGTTTGTGTAATGTTTATAGAGAAGGGCACTTACAGCTCAAAGGCCTTCTTGAGCACATCGTAAGCGGAGTCCTCGTTCTCACTGCGCACCAGCAGAGAAATATCCAGATCGCTGGTGGTGATGAGCAGAACCTCGATGTCAGCCATGGCCAGTGCGTTTAGGGCCCGGGCAGCTACACCGCAGCTGGTGACCATGTCCTCACCGAAGAGGTTCAGCTTGGAGTAACCAACGCTGATCAGCGGGGAAGCCTTGGCATCCTTGTCGAGATTGGCTGCAGAGATGGCCTTCATCACCAGCGTCAGATCGCTGGCAGATGCGGTAAAGCTGAAATCAATGTTGGTACCGTGAGGGGCGCTCTGGCTGATCATATCCACCACAACGCCGGTATCGGCAAAGATCTGCAGGTAGCGGGCCAGGCTGTTGCCCTTGAACTCCACATCCTGCACACTGATCATCATCAGGCTGGGCTCAATGTTGATTTTGGAAACACCATACATAATGAACACTCCAATCTGCCCCAAAGGGCTGCAAATTCAGGCGAGCGCCAAAAACGCGCTGTTGATGTTGGTCTGTAATACGTTCTGAATGTACTCTATCCCAAAGCTGGGGTAGGCGGCCCGGACACCGTGCGCCTGCGCCAGTTCCGACGTGTAATCCTGGAAGAGGTAGGTGCGGACATTGGATTTTCCTGCATCATAGTGGGTCACGGTGGGATGCAATTGCGGGGAAGCGACAGCGCAGTGAACGCTGCCATCCGGGTCAGTCGTCTTGTTCAGCTCCAGTGTCAGGATGGCACCGATGAGCTGATCCGGTTTGCTTTGGGTGCTGAGGAAATTTCCCAGGGAATAGGCCACAAAGGTCTGGCGGCCATCCACAGAGGTCTTCCACTCGGCATCCTGCACCACATGAGGGTGCGTACCCAGGATAACATCCGCACCCCAGTTGGAAAGCTGCTGGGCAAGGTCCCGCTGGGTCTGGGTGATCTTGTGGCTGTCCTCCACGCCCCAGTGAACTCCCACCACCACAAAATCGGCCAGCTCACGCGCCCTGCGCACCTGCTGTTCCATCACATCCCGCTGGCTGGTGTAGATAACATTGGCCGTCATGGCACTGCTCTGCGGGATGCCATTGGTGTGGTCGGTGTAGGAGAGGTAGGCGATCGTCACACCGTTTACTGTCTGCAGGGGGATAGTACCATAATCGCTCTCTCCGTACCACAGGCCGGTCGTGACCACATCTTCCGGCATCTCGTCCCAGAACCGCAGCGTTGCTGCGATACCTTTGGCACCTTTATCGTAGGTGTGGTTGTTGGAAAGACTGAACACCCGGATGCCTGCCCGGTAAAGAGCCTCTGCGCATTCACCGGGGGTAGAAAAGCAGGGATAGGTGGAAGGCTCCAGTTCCTTGCTGCAGAGTGTTTCCTGGTTGATCCAGTTTACATCCTGCGCGGCATAAAAATCCAGCAGGTGCTCGTAGCAGTAGTCAAAATTATATCGCTGGCCTTCCGCTGCCCGACGGGCTGCCTGTTTGTAGATGGGAGCATGGATCAGATTGTCCCCGGTGGCCGAAAAACGCAGTGTGGTTGTAACAGGCTGCGGTTCCGGTTCGGGCGGTGGAACGCTTTCAGCGGTCGAAGGCTCGTCCTCAAAGGGGCCAAGCACGATGCCGGGAGTCTGGAAGCGCCAGAGGCCAAAGCAGGCCAATGCCGCACCAGCCACCAGCAGCACTCCCATCATCCTCAGAAAAACGGGTTTTCGTTTTCGCCGGTTCGGCGGTTCGTGCCGCGAATGTCGTTTCGTGGATGCCGCGTGTCTTGCCTGTTCCATTCCGTCAGCCCTCCTGCCGCTCAAAATGGTGGAAGACGCAGAGATCTTACAGCTCTGCGATCATGTTACCCATATTGTACAGGCCCGGCTCCTTTTTTGCAAGATAGACAGCAGCATTTATTGCGCCATTTGCAAAAACACTGCGGGAATATGCAGTATGCTTGAGGGTGATGACCTCGTCCGGACCGCAGAACAGCACCTCGTGGTCGCCCACGATGCTGCCTCCGCGCACGGAGCTGATGCCGATCTCCTTGGGGTCGCGCTTCTGGCGCACAGAGGAACGGTCGTAAACATAATGATATGCGCCGTTATTCTCTTCATTGATGGCATCGGCCAGCATCAGGGCAGTGCCGCTGGGGGCATCCAGCTTGTTGTGGTGGTGCTGCTCCACGATCTCCACATCATAGTCTGCACCCAGAATGGCTGATGCACGCTTGCACAGCTCCGACAGCAGGTTGATGCCGATGGACATGTTGGCGCTCTTGAACACGGGCACAATGCGGGACAGCTGCACCACCTTCAGCTGCAGCTCTTCGGAAAGGCCAGTGGTGCAGACAACGATGGGCATCTTGTGTGCTTCGCAATAGGTCAGTGCCTTTTCCACAGCAGCAGGAGCACTGAAATCAATGATGACATCGCCCTTGCCGTCCAGCTTATCCAGACTGTCGTATACGGGGATACCGTTCTGTTCACCGTCCTGCTGGTCGATTCCGGCGACCACGCGGCAGTCACTCCGGTTTGCAATCATCTCGCAGAGGGCGTGGCCCATCCGGCCGCCAATGCCCTGAATGATAATATCCGTCATTTTTGTTTCCTCGTTTTCTGTTGTAATGGCAAATGCCCGGGAGGAACCATTTCCACCGGGCATTGTGCGTTGTTTCGTTTATTCCTGAATCAGACCTTCGGCCTCCAGTGCCTGCTCGATCTTCTCCTTGTGGGCATCACTGGGCTCGACCAGCGGCAGACGGCAGAAACCGGCCTCCCAGCCCAGCACATTCATGGCGTACTTGACAGGGATGGGATTTACTTCGCAGAAGAGTGCATCCGCCAAGGGCAGGATCTCCAGCTGCAGCTTGCAGGCAGTTTTGGGGTCACCCTCAAACCATGCCTTGCAGCAGTTGTGCACCAGCTCAGGTTTGACATTGGAGACCACACTGATGACACCCTTGCCGCCCAGAGACAGCAGGGGGACCACCTGATCATCGTTGCCAGAGTAGATGTTCAGCTCGTCACCGCACAGCTGGGCGATCTTGGCCACCTGAGAGATGTTGCCGGAGGCCTCCTTGATGCCGTTGATGAGCGGATTCCGGCTCAGCTCCAGTGCTGTCTCGGGGGTGATGTTCAGACCGGTACGGGAAGGTACATTATACAGGATAACAGGGATGCCGCCCGCCTCGGCCATAGCGGTAAAGTGGGCCACCAGACCTGCCTGCGTGGTCTTGTTGTAATAGGGGGTCACAAGCAGCAGGGCATCGGCACCGCAGGCAGCAGACTTTGCTGCCAGTGCACAGCCGTGATCGGTATCATTGGAACCAGCACCCGCAATAACAGGCACCCGGTGATTGACCGTCTCGACCGTAAACTTGATGGCGGCCAGCTGCTCCTCATCGGTCATGGTAGAGCATTCGCCGGTAGTTCCGCAGATCACAATAGCATCGGTGCCCCGTGCGATCTGATCTTCAATGATGCGGCCCAGCTCATCAAAGTTGATGCTGCCATCTTCGTACATGGGGGTGATGATCGCCACCGCCGCGCCGGTAAAGACAGGATTCTTCATAGTATAAAACTCCTTTGTACGCTCCGTCAGGAACGTGTTGTTCAGTCAAAATAGCCCTTTGCTGCCAGCAGCTCAGCCAGCAGCACGGCACCGCCTGCAGCGCCGCGCAGGGTGTTGTGGCTCATGCAGGCGAACTTGTAGTCAAACAGGGTGTCCTCGCGCAGGCGGCCGATGCAGACAGCCATGCCGTTCTCGGTGTTGCGATCCAGCTTGGGCTGAGGACGATCGGGCTCAGTGAAGTAGTGCAGGAACTGCTTGGGTGCGCTGGGCAGGTTCAGCTCCTGTGCAGGGCCGCGGAAGTTAGCCCAGGCCTCGAGCATCTGCTCCTGGGTGGGCTTTTTGTCAAAGCTTACAAACACGGCAGCGGTGTGACCGTCAGAAACGGGGACACGGAAGCACTGCGCAGTGATCGTGGGCTTCTCGGCGTTGACGATCTGATCGCCCTCGATGTGGCCCCACAGCTTCAGCGGCTCGCGCTCGCTCTTCTCTTCTTCGCCGCCGATGTAGGGGATGACGTTATCTACGATCTCGGGCATCCGGTCAAAGGTCTTGCCTGCACCGGAAATGGCCTGATAGGTGCAGACCAGAGCCTTGTTGACACCAAATTCCTTCATCAGAGGGTGCAGGGCAGGTACATAGCTCTGCAGGCTGCAGTTGGACTTGACCGCAATGAAGCCGCGTTTGGTACCCAGACGCTTGCGCTGGGCAGGGATGATGTCGATATGATCCGCATTGATCTCGGGCACGACCATGGGCACATCCGGGGTAAAACGATGTGCGCTGTTGTTGGAAACGACCGGGCACTCGGCTTTGGCGTAAGCTTCTTCCAGGGCCTTGATCTCCTCTTTCTTCATGTTGACAGCGCAGAACACGAAATCAACTTTGGAGGCAACTTCCTCCACATTGGCTGCATCCAGCACGACGAGCTTCTTCGCACATTCCGGCATCGGCGTCTTCATCAGCCAGCGGTCACCGATTGCATCCTCATACGTTTTGCCGGCGCTGCGCGCACTCGCAGCCACGGCGGCCAGATGGAACCAGGGGTGGTTTTCCAGCAACGTGATAAAACGCTGGCCGACCATGCCAGTTGCACCGATGACGCCTACATTGTACTGTTTCATCTTTCCTAACCCTTCCTTTCGCAATACCTTTCCCGATTTCTATGCAGCAGCGGCATAAATTGTTCCGATTTTGCACAGATAATAAAAAAACCGGCTTGAAAACCGGCACAAAATGCAATATAATATCATATTGCATATACACACAGCGCAACACACCTTT
>ERZ780178.2638-NODE-2638-length-10276-cov-3.171510_pt1 | contig 10276 bp, 10 predicted proteins | sample MGYA00511018_ERZ780178 | MGnify/ENA primary metagenome ERZ780178 (study PRJEB29588, sample SAMEA2151439) | human gut metagenome | biome: human gut; feature: human-associated habitat; material: faeces | place: Denmark | collected 2008/2010 ...
GCATTACTATTTCATATTCAATACTATATATCATATAATATTATTTGTCAACCTATAAAACCTGTCACTGGCAGCCTTTTACAAATGCGGGCAACTAAAAAAGAGCCTTGCTTCGTTCTTTTCAAACAACCAAGACTCTTTTTCTCTTATTTCTACATTCGTTTCCTGTTTTCTATTTTAATTATTTTCCGGCAAATACTTTTTCTACCACTTCCGGAAGCTGTGACAAATTTTCAATTTCCGGTACTTCATCATCAATTGTGCCAAATCCATATGCTGCATGGATAAAAGCTACTCCTGCCTTTTTGCTGGATTCGTAATCGCTCTGGATATCTCCCACATACACTGCATCGGTAAGTGCATTCCGGGATACTACCAGTGTAATATTATCTTCCTTCTGTTTTTCATTATTTCCATAGCATTCTATATCAGAAATATATTTTCCTAAGTTATAATAAGAAAGAAAAGCCTCGATATATCCGCTCTGACAATTGCTTACGATATAAAGTTCATATTTTTCCTTCAGCTTTGCAAAGGTTTCTTCCACACCCGGATATAACACTGCACCATGCCCGGACAGATATTCATTTTCATATTCGCCACATTTATCTAAAAGTTCCATCCGTTCTTTTTCCGGCATATCCGGGAAAAATTTTGCTGCAATAACATCCATTGTTTTTCCCATGATTCCACGAAAATCCTCTACAGTCAGAGGTGTACGGTTCACTTTTTCCTGTTTTAATATTTCATTCCAGGATTCTGCCACACCGACTGTAGAATCCCACAGTGTTCCATCCATATCAAAAATTATTCCCTGCTTCATTTTTCTTTCCTTCTTCTATTTTTTTGTTTTCTATTAGTTTTTAAATTTTTTGTTCAATTTTATTCCTACATGGTGTATAATACCATTATTACAAAAAAAATTGCAAGGAGATTTCTTATGAGTCAGGAAAAAGTTGACCGTTATAAAGAACAAAAGAAAAATCGTAAAAAAATAATGAAACAGGAGAAATGCAAGCGTTATCTGGGTTATACCGCTACCGTTGTTGTCATTGCACTTATCATAGGATGGGCAGGCTTCTCCATTTATAAAAATCATGAAGCAAATAAACCGGTATCCTATACAGAGGTAGATTTAAGTGCTCTTACGGATTACTATTCCAATCTGCAGGTGGACTAATTTGAGTGGAACAGATATCATCCAATTAGTAAGTCTTGTCATACTGATTCTTTTATCAGCATTCTTTTCTTCTGCTGAAACCGCTCTTGTAACCGTTAACCGGATTAAGATGCGGACCTTGGCAGATGAAGGAAATGTAAGGGCAAAGCGCGTGCTTGCTATCACGGATCATTCATCTAAGATGTTAAGCGCTATTTTAATCGGGAATAATATTGTAAACTTATCCGCCTCTGCTATTTCTACAGCACTTGCCATCCGCATTTTCGGAAGTGTTGCTGCCGGAATATCAACTGGAATTTTAACTGTTTTGATTCTGATTTTCGGTGAAATCACTCCAAAAACAATTGCTACCATACATTCCGAAAAACTGGCATTGGCGTACTCCGGAGTTGTCAGCTTTCTTATGAAGGTTCTTACTCCTGTCATCTTTATTATTAATATGCTTTCCCATGGCTTCTTAAAGCTCCTGCATATTAATCCTGATGCCAAGAAACAGACCATGACAGAAGCCGAGCTTCGTACTATCGTAAATGTCAGTCACGAATCCGGTGTTATTGAGAATGAAGAACGCAATATGATTAATAATGTGTTCGATTTAACTGATTCTGAAGCAAAAGAAATTATGGTTCCCCGTATAGATATGACTTTCGTAGATGTCAATGCCAGCTATGAAAAATTATTAGAGATTTTCCGGGAAGCCAAATATACAAGATTACCAGTATATGAAGATACCACGGACAATGTCATTGGTATTTTAAATGTAAAGGATTTATTGCTCTATGATGACCGGACGAATTTTTCCATCCGCTCTATTATGCGGGAACCGTTCTTTACATATGAGCATAAGAATACTGCTGAATTATTAAAAGAAATGCAGGCTTCTTCCCTCAACATTGCTATCGTATTAGATGAATATGGTGCAACTGCCGGTCTTGTTACTTTAGAGGATTTATTAGAGGAAATTGTAGGCGAAATTCATGACGAATATGATGCCAATGAAGAAGCTGATATTACTGCTTTAAATGAAAAAGAATACCTGGTCAACGGTTCCATGAATCTTTATGATATGTGTGAAAAACTGGGGATTCATTTAGAGTCGGAAGATTATGATTCCATTGGCGGCTATATCTTAGAACATTTAGACCATCTTCCGGACGAGGGAGAATCCATTACTACAGAAAATGGAATTCTGCTCCGGGTTGAGAAAATGGATAAGAACAGAATTGAAAAGGTATATCTGAAAACTCCTTAGGGAGTTTTCAGATATACCTTTCTTTTTCTATCATCAGTCATCTGCATACGGAATATGATAACTGAATTTACTTAATCTTACATGATATGCACCATCATAATTTCCCACAAAAGTTGTACTTACCAGTCTGGTATAATGTAATTCATACAGCTCATTGTCCACTCTTACTGCATCTGCAATATCATAATCCATCGGCCAGTAATATCCCATAGTTCCATCATCAAAACTCATCACTGTCCAAAGCGGATACGGGCATGGATTTGCTGGTTTTGTTTCCTCTGCCGGAGTTTCTGACGGTGTATCTGATGGTGCTGCCGGAGTTTCCGATGGTGTATCTGATGGTGCTGCTGGAATTCCACCGACAGGTTCCTGTCCCCCGGATGTCGTTGCGTTTTTCTGAGCTGAAGGGGTCTGCCCTCCTGCAGTTGATGCCGGCTCTGTTGGTTCCTTTCCCGGTGTCACTTCCTGTGTTCCCTTTTTATCGGTTTTCTCATTCTTTCCCTCGGATTCATCCGGCACTTCCTGCTTTGCCAACAGAACCTCTTCTTTCTTCTGCTGAAATACCTCCTGCAATGCTTCCGTCTTACATACCACAACTCCTGTTGCAGTATGCTCCTCTGCTTCGTGGAATTTTCCTATGGATGTTTTGTTCAAAACATGATTACTGCTCTTCTGTACGAAAAATGTACCACCAACTACAGCTGCCACTGTAAGCAGACAGCCTGATAAAATCAATATTTTTTTCTTTGGATTCAATTTTTCATAACTCCTTTCACTTTTCTCCAACTATACCATAAGTTATTTTTATTGTGCAACCAATTTCTTCTTTCTTTCTAAATTTCGGTATTTTCACCGATACAATGGATAAATTTGTTCCGAAAATGCTCTATTTCCGTCATTTTCCCGGTATTATGCTGCAATTCATATTCTTTCATCTCATTCATCTGTTGATGTGATAAATTCCAGACTTCTAAAGCCGTATTCCTTTGCAATGCCTCTTCTAACTGTCTGTAATTTTCTTCTCTCCTCCAAATAGAATCCTGTGTTATGGTATCAAGATATTTTTCACTGATAAATCGAAACGTTTTTTCTTTGTCCTCCACCTGTTGCGAAGTAGTATCCACCAGATAAACGGTAACCTGTTTTCTGCTGACATTGCCAACTGCATCTTTTGCATAATAAGTAATCGTGGTGGTTCCTTCATGCGCAAAGTTCTTCCACTCTTCTTCCGTATAATCTTCCACGCAAAAAACAGTATTCTTTTCTTCATCTCCTCCGCTCTTTAAGATACCTTCCGGATTATCTTCTGAGCTGCTTTCTCTGTCCTTTGCACATGCCTGCTGCAAAAGCATCTTCTCTGTAATCCTGCCGCTTCTTGCATCCGTCAAACTATAATACTGATCTTTTGCCTCAATAACAGGACTCTCATCCCACTGTGCATATAATCTCTGTTCCCCTGCATGGCAAAAAACATCTTCTTCCCCGATAAGTTCTTTTTCCTGCCATATTACATCCGGCTTTTTATCTTCCTCTTTGTCCTGTTCTGCATCCGGCTCTGTGCTCCATCCTAAGAAAAGGAAGTTCTCCCGCACGGCGTCTGGCATTTCTCCATAGGGTGTCCCATAATATCGGCTCTCCTGCTTTGTCTCTTCTCCATCGATGAGACCTCCATTTCCATCAAAAATGATTGGGAAGCAATAGCAAAAATCCGTATCTGCTGTTGCATAACCATCCAAATTGTCATAGGCATAAATTGAAATCAGATGTCTGCCATATTCATTCTTATGTTTTACAGCAGAGGTATAATAACGGTAATTATATCTTTGCCCCTCTATAAAATAGTCCCCTTTTTCTCCTAATTCTGACATCTGCCATTCTGCCGTCAAATCATCCTGGCCCTGGTTTTCACTCCACACCGCAAAAGCAGTCTTTTTAATTCCATCTCCTCCATCCCGTACAAAGGCATATGTATAGAATCCATCCGTTCCATTCTGAATCGATATCGTCCGCTCTATAACCGGTGGCTTTGATTTCTTCCAGATGGCATAAAAGGTCTGATTCTCCGTTACCACTACCTTATCTCCTGAATTATATACCGGCTCTTTCGCATCTTTCCTGTCTGCCCAGCCGGCAAACGCATACCCACTGCGCTTTGCGGATGGAAGTATTACTTCTGCATCCTTCCATTGTGCCTTTAATAGAACCTCTCCCTTATGCTTTGAAGATAAATTTAATACCTGTGCCTTATCTTCGTATACAGAAAGTTCTGATAACGCTTCCGGCACACCGATTGTGCCTATTCCCTCTCTATGCTCATTATATCCATGATTTATCCAATGTAATAAATATGACTCACGCCGACTGCCAAATGCCTGTTTTAAATCTTCCCCTCCATATTTCATATAATCCGTCAATCGAAAATATGGACTGGATATTCTTCGTTCCCTGCCCTGTATCACATACTGATAGAAATGTTTTACTAGTGCTGCCTTATTAAACCCGAAACTTTCCAGTAAATCCTGATTTGCTTTTGCATAACAGGGGGCATCAAATGCATACCACGGAAATTCTATTCCGTTATAATAAAAACTGTTATGATCTTCCCACCCGGCAAAGGTGCTTTCCGCGGTAAGTTTCTCTGCCTCAGATGTTCCACCATTTCCATCCAAGGTTACTGTATACTCTTTCTTATACTGATTCTGCTGTAATTGAATCTGTTTTCCATACAGCACATCCGGTTGAGAAGCAACAGTTCCGCTGGTAGCCCCATTTCCATCATAATGAATGGTATAACGATTTTCGAGATAATTTACTTCGATATTATCATTATGCCATGCGCCATCATCTCCCCAGGGTGTCATTCCACATCCGTTGGTGTCCACCACAAAACTACAGGTTTCCTCTTCCATACTCTCAAAGTATGTCTGATAGCAGTTGCTGGTAGACACTCCTTCAAAATGATGCCCCAGCTCCGGCAGACGAAACGTAACCGGAAGATGATATTCCCTTGCTCCTATTTCAGAAGTTGCATTATCATGTCTGGTATAATATTCCCTATCTTCTAATGTAATGCCAAGCTCGTCTCCCCCAATCAGATACATTTTATAATAGATTCGATAATTAATCCCATTGGAATGACGTTCCCCTATATTACAGTCAATCCGGTAACGAGCCGTTCTTCCACCTGCATTGTCACGAACTATCAATATGAAATACCCGGAAGTTTCCGGATACCAGGTCTGCGCACTTCCGTAAACAGATGAAGTCAATTCATCCGGCATTTCTTCCAACTGCTTGGTTTCTTCTGTTTCTAATACTTCTGTTTCTAATACTTCTGCTTCTAATACTTCTGTTTTTTCAGATTCTGCCACCTCAGTTTCTTCTACCGTTTCCGCACTTATCGTCTGAATACTGCACGGACTCATAAAAAGAATCATGCATCCGCAAAGGAAACGGCATACTCCCTTTCGCACCTTCTTTTTCATGCTTACCCCCCTATTCAAATACTGCATAATATGTCTGATTTTCTTCTACACACTGTGTAAAATCCGCGAGATAATCCTTGCTGTCCCGCCACTCTAAAAACTTCTTTTTCAAATCATCACAAACCGGTTCTGCCGGAGAGGTACAGTAATCCCCCTTTTGTATTTCCAGCTTCTTATAATAAGATTTTCCCTGTTCCATTTCTTCCCTGGAGCGATAAAAGATTACCGTCTGCATTGCCACTTCTTTTTCCCCTTTCTCCGTTTCTTCTCCATTCCCATCGTCATCTGTAAGAATTGTACGGCAGCACTTTATACTGCCCATTTTCCCACCCGGATAAGAAAAATGCTCTTCCACTTCCACAGAAAGTAATCCTTTTTCTGCATCTGCTGCAAGCATCCGAACGGTTAATTCTGAATCGGAATTCATCTGCGGAACCAGATTTCGAATCAGTAATGTCCTCATATCTTCGGAAGTATAATCTCTGTCTGCATCCGCCTGTACCATCTGCAATGTTGTTTCCATTGCTTCGGTAAGACTCTGTTCTAATTCTTCTTTTCGCACATTCTTATGCTGCATGGTCAGTAGCATCACTACAAAAAGTACGACAATGCCGCCGGACAATACCCCAAATACCATATGTTTCATATACCGCCTCCATTTACCGGAATCCGGAAACAGGAAACCGTCTGCTTTTCATATGCATCTTCTGCCCGCACCTCTATTTCATAGATTCCTGCCTTTTCATAAATATCTTCTACTGTTTTTCCTGCCTGATTTCTGATATCAGTTATCTCAATCTTAAGTTCCTTTCCATCTGCATCCACTGCGTGAAACAGTTCTGATAACGCTATCTTATCTGCAATCGTTAAGATGCGATTATCTTCATAGATAATCACCGGAACCTGACGGCTATGAATATCTTTTAACATTTTTCCGTCCATATTATTTCCAACATCTGCACCGGCTGCCGGACGTTCCATCCCACTTCCAATTATGCGAAATCCCCATAAGCATAATATCAGTAACATTGCCGCCACTAATACAGTAATTACTGTCTGTCCATATTCTTTCCATAATGTTTTCATTTGTTTTACCCCAATGCCCCCTGTGCCCTGCTTATCATTTCATAAAGATAACCTCCCTGTGAAAACAGTCCAAATAAAATTCCTGTCATAACAATGACTGCCAGAACCGCTATCACAAGTCCACCATATTCTTCCATAAAAAAATGCATTTTTATCCCCTTACCGGACATAACCAAGCAAATACCACAACACTCCGATACAACCACTTCCAAGTACTGCATAGATGATTGCCTGTCCATAATCCTCCATAATTTTTCTCATAAATCTACCTTCCAAATCCCCGGATACTATGCTCCGTTTTACTGTGAAATGGTCCCATCCGGTATGCGTAATGCAATATCACCTCCGCCATGGTTACCTCCTTTTCCACGGGCGGCACATTTCCATTTTCACATACAGTTACAGCTCCGGAATCCTCATATAAATTAACCTGCAGCTGATAGCCCAGTTCATCAGCCTGCTTTATACAGGCATTTATTACTTCCCGGTTATAATTGCTGTTTTCCAGTTCCACTACCACATCCGATTTAAAATTTCTTGCCTGACAAATCTGCGCTTCTGCTGCAACAATACCTATTCCAACTGTTGACAGCAGCATCATCAGAAATATTCCAAGATATGTTTTTATTACCTGTTCCATCTAATCCCCTATCTATGTACGCTTGCTAAAAATACCACCAGAAATGCCGTCATATCAATCATCATTTTTCCTGCTCCAGTCAATGCCGGGGCTAAAAACAATGCATATAATCCAGCCAGTGAATCCTGATTTTGTTCTCTTTCTGCCTTATCTAAAAGTTCCTGATTCCGTTTTAAAATCTGACTTAACTGCTTTTCACTGTTTCCATATCCGCCGTTGGATAATGCATACAACATCCGCATAGCAGAATGCACATCCGGTAAATCATAATCTTTTAAAAAATTAAGATATGGTTCCAGACTCTCCGGATTCTGTGAAAGTTCTTCCAGCATATCATCCACTGCCGGTCTTAGAACCTCCGGTGTCTGCGGCCGGATACGATAGAATGCCACCTGCACATTTTCAGTCTGAAGCAATAAAGAAATGTCCATTAACCACTGCGGAAATTCCTTTTCCATTTTCTTTCTCAGATACTTCCGGTAGAAATTACTGCGCACGCCTTTATGGAACTGCACATAACGATATTTCTTTTCATCCCCTTCTCCATAAGATTCCCTTTCCTTCAACCAGTTGCGGCAGGTACGCTTCATTGCCCGGAAGCAAATCAGCATATCCAGGGACAGAAAAAGAATTGATGCAATCTGGCAAACCAAAAGTTGCGATAATTCAATATCTTTTGGCAGCAAATGATTCGTTATTGCACATACCAGAATGGATAAACCCACCGCTAAGAATACATTTCTTCGATATTTCTTACAGTCCTGCTGATGCAGTCTGACCCGTTCCATCCACTTCTGCAAATCCTCTAAAAGCAATTCCACCGTTGTCTCGTATGCTCCGCCATACTGTTCTACCATCAGAAAATACGCATGAATCTCTTTCATTCTGCGATTCTCATACTGCTGCCCAATCGCATCTAACTCTTCTTTCATATTGCTGTCATATTCTTTTCGTAAATGAAAGATGGCAGTTTCTATCTGTTTTCGCATGGCTCCCGGTTCAAACAATGCACAAACTGTCTCCAGTGCAGATAAGATTTTCGGATTCTGCAAAAATGCATACAGCATCTGCTCCATATACAATTCTGCTTCCTGCAGACGGGTCTGTTGCTTCTTTTCTTCCTTCAACACTTTATCCATACGCCACATAACAAGAACAAATACAATACTGCAGCAGATATATCCCTGCCACTTAAGCTGTAATAAAAATGCTGCCAGCAGCAATAATCCATAACAGCCTCCATAGGCAACGAAACGCTCATTCTTTTTCATATTCTTCTCCTTCCAGATGATGTTGTATCATCGGATTATCAAATGGCTCGGAAATTCCATGCCGCTTCATACGCGCAATCAACCCTTTTGGAAGTTCTCTCACCATAAGATTGCCATCCACCACCTGCATATGTATTTCATTTCTTCCTTCTTCTCTTACAAAGAAGCAGACCTGGTCTATATAACGGTACAATTTTCCTTCTGCACTCATTTTCTTCCGCAGCAGAATTCCAACATCAACATAACTGTATACATCATTTTCCATGCGGTCTGCATCCATACGGCTCTCCATCATATTTAAAATACGATCCGGAATTTTACGCACATCATCCGTATGAAGCGTGGTAAATCCACGGATTCCGGTAGACCAGCATTCCAACAAAGACTTTACTTCCGTAGAACGTGCCTCCGATAACATAATCCAGGATGGATTCTGTCTGAGACATGTCTTAATGGCTTTGGTATAATCAAAATCCGGATTAATTCGCAGTTCCACACAATCTTTTCCGGGATTAATCTGACTGTAATGCCATTCCAGATTATCCTCTATTGTAATGACACGCTCTCCTGCCGGAATAAACTGTGAGAAAAATTTTGCACATTCTGTCTTTCCCGCCCCCGGTTCTCCACAAAAGACAAAATTCATTTTTGCAGCCACACAATTGGTCAGCAATTCTAATACCGGAACAGCTACATACTCATCCTCCACCATCTTTTTTACCTGCATACGCAGCATTGGCATTGATTTACGGATGCAGATGCTCCTGCCGGATATGGCAACAGATTCATGCACAATACTGATACGCAGCGTGTCGGTCTCCGCCTCCAACAAATTATTTTTCTTGTTAAAAGGCTTGCTCACTTCATTGGCAATCCGATGGGAAAACTGCTCTACAAACTTCTCTGTAATGCCATGCCTTCGAATCAGATAGCGTTCATTTTCTACATCTGTAATCCACAACTGGTTTCCGTTATAGTCAATATCTGTAATCTTATCATTCCGGACATAACGCCAAAGGGGACCAAAATAATCCGGCTCCATCCGGATACCCAGTTCCTGTCTGTCCAAGTCATCCCCTCCTATGGTGTTCCGATGTTATTTCCAAAGTTATCAATTAAGTTCTTAAATGCATCATAAACGGGACCACTGGTTCCATTTCCCATAATTGCTGTCACAAGTGCTGCTAATGCTGCAATTGCAACTACTGTTATAATTACCCCACCATACTGTTCAAAAATTTCTTTCAAATAAGAAAACCCCTTTCCATACTGAATTTCGTTTCACTGTTTGGAATATTTGGGAGGAAACTCCCGGATAAAAAAAGATAAATAAGATGGCTCTAATCATACCTGCTTTTTCTT
>ERZ780178.2639-NODE-2639-length-10275-cov-2.854795_pt1 | contig 10275 bp, 8 predicted proteins | sample MGYA00511018_ERZ780178 | MGnify/ENA primary metagenome ERZ780178 (study PRJEB29588, sample SAMEA2151439) | human gut metagenome | biome: human gut; feature: human-associated habitat; material: faeces | place: Denmark | collected 2008/2010 ...
GACTGCCGCGCCGCCGCACAGAAAATCAACGCTTTGCTCGGCGCAAAAGGCGGCGGCAGCCCCGTGACATCGCAAGGCTCCTGCCCCAAAACAGCTGAGACAGAGCAAAAACTTCGCGAGATTTTATCCGAACCTCTACAAAACTTGAATTAAAACAGATAAAACGCAGACTTTTCATAAGCCTGCGTTTTTATGTACGCGGCAGGGGGAATTCCCTTGCCGTTCTGGCTCACAGCTCTGCTTTAATGCGGCTCATCGCGCCTTTTTCCAAGCGTGAGACCTGTGCCTGCGAGATGCCAATCTCCCCGGCGACTTCGGTCTGTGTTTTGCCGTCGATGAACCGCATGGAAAGAATTTTTCGCTCGCGGTCGGTCAGATCGCGAATCGCCTCGCGCATGGCAATTTCCTCCAGCCAGTCGCCGTCCGTCGTGCCGCCTTTCACCTGATCCATAATATAAATGGTGTCGCCGCCGTCGGAAAACACCGGCTCGTAAAGCGACACCGGCTCCACGATGGATTCGAGCGCGATGACGATGTCTTCGGGCGGCAACTCCATGCGCTTTGCGATTTCCGTGATGTTCGGCTCTTTGCCGTTTTCGTTCGTCAGCTGCTCTTTGATCTGCATGGCGCGGTACGCCGTGTCGCGCATGGAACGGCTGACGCGCACGGCGTTGTTGTCGCGCAGAAAGCGTTTCACTTCGCCGGAGATCATCGGCACGCCGTAGGTGGAGAACATTACCTCGTGGCTTGGGTCGAAATTATCGATGGCCTTGATGAGCCCGATGCAGCCCACCTGAAAGAGGTCATCCGGGTTTTCGCCGCGGCTTGTAAAGCGCTGGATGACGCTGAGCACCAAACGTAAATTGCCGCAGATCAGCTTATCGCGCGCATCTTTATCACCGTGATGGCTGCGGTCTAAAAGCTCGCGCATCTCGTCGTTTTTCAGGGTTTGCAGCTTTGCCGTGTTCACTCCGCAAATCTCCACTTTGCTCTGCGCATACGCATACATAAAAGCACCTCCACAATTTGCAATTTTTACGGCGCTTGCAAACAGGAGTATGGGCGGTTTTAAGCGGTATAATCAGCTTGAATCAGTTTTGTATGATTTTCGCATAGAAAAATCTGGTCAAAATTAAAAAAAGTGGACATTTCGCGAGTGACATGGTATGATTGGGTCATAAGATACGAAACAGCGGTGTTCCATGTACGGATATAAAAGAATATGATTATAAAATGTTATGTAAATTGGATTGCTTTGGAGGGGGAGAGAATGAAAGCTTATAAACGGCTTTTTTTCGGTGTTTTAACAGTGGTGTTTTTGCTTTCCGGCTGCGGTGCAACAGTCACAGCGGGATTATTAAAATCGAAAATCGGGTTCATCGGTGAAACGGGCAAAAACAACATGAAGCTGTACGACGAATTCAAAGACTGGGAGCGGCAGGTGAGCGCGCCAGTCGCTGTTGTAGATGAGGGCATCTATCTGAAACGCAAAGGCGAAGTGCAGCAGCTCAGCTGCGGCAAAAATGATCTTGTATGGGAATCCGAGATCGCGGCGATATACAACGGTCGAATCTATTACGTCGCGCCGAGCTCGACTGTCATGACCACAACTGTAAATTCGGGGTATCAAATTGGGAATACAAAAGGGTATACTCATACTTCGGATTATTCCGTGGTTTCGGAAACCTATCCCGAAAGAGAAGACCGTAAACTGCTGCTTTCTGCTTCACTGATCAATTTACCCGGCCTTAAAAAATATGATTATAGAGCTTCTGATTCGTTAAACCAAATCCCGAATACCTGCATGGAAATCCTGGATATTCACTATCTCGGCTTTTTCTGGATCGACCGAAAGCTTGCGCTGGCGGATTATGACCATGTGTTCGAGTATAACATGATGATCGACGAGGTGCGGGCTGTGCGCATGGACGAATATCACCTCTACGAAAACGACGTGTGGGCAGAGGTACGCGACAACGGCGAGACATTATCGCTCGGCAATTATAAAACCGACCGGCGTTGGAGCTTCGGATTGGACGAGCTGAATAACGAATACGCAAAGCAGCTGTATGAGATCTATCAAGAAGAATTATCCGCGGAGCTTGAGAAAGAAAAAGCAGTGAATGAAGCAGTGGGCGCAACGAACTATCTGTGGAGTCCGACTACGCAGCTGCAATTTGATAAGGTCATTGTGGTGAACTCAAAAATTTACTTTTCAGTCGCATACACAAGTACGGATAAAGCGAACAGCTTGCTGCTTTTTGAGTTTGACCCGTGGAACGAAACGCTCTCGTATGCGGATTGTATTCCGTTGAATAAGTATATACATAACAGCGCATTGATCCCAGTAATCCAGCCAAGCACAAAATTGGATTATGTAAACTGAATAAATTTATGTAAATTAAAAAGCGAGCCGTTCTGGTAAAGAGCGGTTCGCCTTTTATGTGTTTTAATCTGTCAGAGCAATGATGCGACCAAGTTCGGCAGAAGTTCTGTGCGAGATGGAAATGACGGTGCGGTTTTCCGCTACGCGTTTCAAAGCGGAAAGCACGGCGCGTTCGGTCTCGGCGTCAAGGTTTGCAGTGATCTCATCGAACAGCAGCATGCTCGGTGCGGCTGCTGCGGCTCTTGCGATGGACAAAAGCTGCCATTGGCCCTGCGAGAACAGATCATCGGTACAACGCGTGTCGTAGCCTTTTTCCATGCTTTCAATCGTATCCTTGAGCCCGGTGAGCTTTGCCGCAGTGTGCACGGCTTCGTCGCTGATTGCGCTGTCATATAGCGTGATCTGGTCGCGCACGGTGCCCGGCACCATGTGGAACGTCTGCTCCACGCAGCCGAACAGACGGCGGCGTTCATCGTCGCGGATATCAGCCGCCGGCACACCGTGAATGAGCACCTCGCCGCTCTGCGGCTTATAAAGGCCGAGCAGAAGCTTGAAGATGGTACTCTTGCCGGCGCCGGTGCGGCCGGTCAGCGTGACCTGATCGCCGTCCACGACTTTAAAGCTCAAGTGATCCAGCACCACGCGCTTATCGTAGCCGAACGTGACATCGCGGAACTCGACAAACGGCACGCTTCCGCTTCTTGCGGTGATGGTCTTCGGCTCATGTGTCGGTACGGTATCGGGATTTTCTTCCAGCGCGAAGAACTCGTTGATGCGGTGGATGCCCGCCAACGCGGACTGGATGGGCTGAATCTCCATGCCAAGGCTTTCAACCGGTGTGAAGATCTGCGAAATATAGTTGATAACGGCAACAGCCGTACCGGCGGACATACCGAACAACGTCAGCACGGTGGTGTTGCCGGAAGCGGAAAGCAGCATGACGACGGCGACGACCACCGCGTTCGTAATGAGGATAACGGGGGAGTAGACGGCATCATAGAAGTTCGTCTTTTCCATAGCGCGGTAGCTCTCATTGATGTACGTGTCATAGCGCTTTTCCATGTACTTCTCTTTGCCGAGGCAGTGAATGGTGCGGATGTTGTGCAGTGTTTCCGGCACGTGGCCCGAAGCGCGGCCCACGGCCTTGCGGTTTTCGATCTGCGCTGCCAGCATATTTTTCTGCACGTGGCGCGTGAAGCAGAACAGGAACGGCAGCAAAATGAGCAATACGATCGCCAGACCGCGGTTTTGGAACCAGATAACGACCAGAATACTGATGATTCTGCACGCATCGGCGAACATACTGATGATGCCGGAGGAGAATAAGGTTTCAACGGTATCGACATCGCCGACAATGCGGGAAACAAGCGTGCCGGGCTCCTGTTTTGTCATGTTGTCGGCGGTAAGGTGTGTAAATTTGTCCATTAAGCTGCTGCGTAGCGCGTGGGTGATTTTCTGGCCGAATACCACGAGCAGACTTTCACGCGCGGATTCTGTGAACCCGGTGAGCGCCAGCATGGCGAAATACAGCAGGATACGTGCGAATGCGGCGTCGGTTCCGGCTGTGATGGAGTCCACAATATCGGCTAAGATCAGCGGCGGGATAAGTGCGAACACAACAGCGCCGATAACGGCCGAAACAATGCCGAGGGAAAGGCCTTTTTGCTTTTTTACGGTGTCAAAGATCACCGTTCTCACTTGTTTTTTGCGCGTCATGTTCGGCACCTCCGTTCTCTGTGGTATGGACTTGCGATGTATACAGGTTTTCGTATTCGGGGACGATTTTCAGCAGCTCTTCGTGTGTGCCGGTCACGGCCTTGCCGTTTTCCATCCAGATCACGCCGTCCATCTCCGGGAAAAGGTATAACCTGTGTGAAATCAAAAGCACGATGCTGTCTTTTGCGAGCGCTTGCAAATTGACGAACGCCTGCTTTTCCGTGTTCTTATCGAGCGCGGAGAACGGATCGTCCAGAATGAGGATCGGCTTATCGTGGCACAGCGTGCGGGCAAACGCAAGGCGCTTTGCCTGACCGCCGGAAAGGTACGCGCCGCCGCTGCCGATGAGCGTATTTTTGCCGTCGGTCATTTCCGCGACCTCCTGCTTCATGCACGCAGCGTTTAAATACGTATCGCTGTTTTTGCTGTCGCCGAGCAGAACGTTGTTTTCCACGCTGTCGTTAAAGAGCTCCGGGTCGTGCCCAAGGTAGCCGACGATGCCCGTGCGCACGCTTTGCTCCATGTTTTGCAGCTCTGCGCCGTCCACCGTGATGTGGCCTTCGTACGGATATTCGCACAAAAACGCCTTGCCGAGCGTTGATTTGCCGCATGCGACTGCGCCGGTGATGCCGATGATCTGGCCCTTTTTCGCCGAGAACGAAATATCGTCGAGAATTTTCTTGCCGTCCGGGTATGTAAAGCTCAGGTGCTTGACCTTGAGCGCCTCAACGGGCGTTTCCTTTACTTTGACTTCATCGGTCTCGTTTTCCTCTTCCTGCGGTAGCAGGGGCTTGATGCGGTTCCAAGAGACCTGCGCCTTGTGCACCGCGTTAAAGAGCTTTGCGGCGCTGGAGGATTTTACGGAAAGCTTTACAAAGCATACAAGGAACGTTGTAAACGAAGCAATACTCCATGCTTGCCAGCCGGTACCAAGCACATTCTTCTGACCGAAATACAAAATGAAGAACACGCCCGCCATAGAGATGATGCGGTAGATCGGCGGCATGGCAGCGTTCCAGATGTTCGCTTTCACGGCTGCTTTTTCATAGCTCGTCAGATTTTCTTCGTATACGGCCTGACGCTTTTTTTCAAGACCGAAAACGCGGTAGGTCATGGCGTTTTCTGCACGGTCCAGAGTAGCGGTGCTCAGCCGGCCGGATTGCTCCTTGTACGCTGCGCCGGCTTTTTGAATGACTTTTTTCATCTTTTCCGCCGTAACATACGAGATCGGCGGGAAAAGCATGCACAAAATAGTCAAACGCCAATCATACCACAGCAGCATGCAGAGGTATGCTGTCAGCGCCACGCCGGTGTCGAAAATCTCGGTCGTGAATTTGCGCATGCCCTCCACGCAGTCGTCTACGTCAAGAATGGCCTTCGTCATGATATTGCCTTCGCCTTCTTCGCGCAGGCTTGCACGGCTTTTTTTCACAAGGCTGCCGTACAAAGTTTCTTTCATGCGGCGATTCACATTGTTTGCAAAGCGGCGTACGTAAAAGCGCTTCACGTAGCGTGAGATCTGCACGACCGCCGTGACGACCGCAAAGCTGATGACGAGCATCAGCATGCCGGAAAACTGTCCGGTGCCGTTTAAAATCTCTACAAGATACCCGGTCATCGTGCCCTCAAACCACGGCCCGGTCAAAAGACCGATATTGTAGATCAGGCCGGAGGCTGTGACAATCAGCAGTGCTCTCCATTCGGCTTTAAAGTAAGAGAGGACACGATTCGGTTGAAACTCCGCAGACTTCCTATTTGTCTTCATTTTGTGCCTCTTTCTCTTTTACGCGCTGCGCGACATGCAGAAAACCTGCGCGGCGTTCTTCCTTGGATTTTAAATAGATGGTGTTCAGTGTTTGGCAGAACACCTCTTTTTCATCATCAGGCAGGCCGTCGAGCAGCCACTCGTAAAACGAACCCTCAATTTCCGCCTTGGAGTTGCGGAGCGCTTCGGCTTTTTCAGTGGGGTAGAGCAGCTGACTTCTGCCGTCCAGAGGATTCGGCTCGCGGGTGAGGTAGCCCTTTTCCTCCAGCCGCGCCACGCGACGCGCCGTTGCGCCCTTGTCGATCTTCAGCGCTTCCCACATTTCTTTTTGTGTTGTACCGGGGTTATGCCGTACAAAGTGGATCACATCCATTTCCGCTGTACCTATGCCGTCTTCTTTCATCGTCTGCACCGTAAACCGATTGGCTTCACGGGCGATCTTGGTTATCTTGCGCTCTGTGCTGTCCATAGAGCTGTGCCTCCGTTTCAGGTAAAAGCATTTAGTTGTATGTTCAACTAAAATAGAGGATAGCACAACTAAAACGTACTGTCAACTACATAAAGCAAATAAAACTTCTTTAAAGTTAGTGATGTCTAACTCTTTTGCTGTAACGAAAGGCGAGCAGCCGGAGATTTCCGCTGTTCGCCCTTTGTGTTATTCGTCTTCTTTTGATTCTTCGTTCAGTTCTTCCGTGCGGGTGTTGTAGATCTCGGTGAACGTGTGTGTCACACCGCGTGATTTATATCCGACCATCGTGTCGAGACAAACGGAATGGATGCTGTTGAAAATACTCTTTTCTATATTCGGATTATCGCGTTTTAAGCGGCGCAATAAAAGCTTTGTTTCCTGCCGCTTAGAGACGCTTACGTCATTGTCACACATTGCGCAGTTTTCCGTAAAGCGGCATGCACACTGGATAAACTCCAAATCGTTGTATCTTTTCCATGATAAAATGTCGTCTTCGTGGATGCAATACATGGGGCGAATGAGCTCCATACCTTCAAAATTCTGGCTGTGCAGCTTTGGTGGCATCGCCTGTAACTGTGCGCCGTAAAACATGCTCATCACGGTGGTTTCCACAACGTCACTGAAATGATGTCCAAGTGCGATTTTATTGCAGCCAAGTGATTTGGCTTTGCTATATAAATGCCCGCGGCGCATTTTTGCACACAAATAGCACGGGTTCTTTTCGGTGTTGTTTGCCACGGAAAAAATATCGGTCTCAAAAATCGTGATCGGAATGTGCAGTAATGCCGCATTGCTTTCGATTTTCTTGCGGTTCAGCTCATTGTAGCCCGGGTCCATCACAAGGTACACAAGCTCAAACGGAACTTCGCTGTATTTTTGCAACTCCTGCAAAAGCTTTGCCATCAGCATGGAATCCTTGCCGCCGGAGATGCACACCGCAATCGTGTCGTTTTCCTGAATGAGCTCGTAACGCTTCACCGCAGCGATGAACGGCACCCAGATCGACTTGCGGAATTTCTTTTGTATACTGCGCTCAACGCGCTGGTAGGGTTCAAGTTCTCTTTCCATTTTATGTAAACTCCAAATATAGCTTGTCGAGGATCCTCTCAAATTCATCGAGTTCATCCTCGGTCATCGGATGGCTTAAACGGATGCGCCAAGAGTTCAGCGCATTTTTACGGTCGCAGCTCACGGCATACACCGCGCGGAAGGAGGGTTCCACGAAGCAGGCACATTGCGGCGTAATCCAAGTAGATTATGCGCCGATGCCGCGACCTTTGAAGCCGGTCAGATCTTTGATGACTTCGCCCGCGATGATGAGTCCCAAAACGGACGGCACAAAAGCGTTGCTGCCCGGCACTTGGCGGCGCTGCGTGCACTTTCTCTCGGTGCCCGGCGGGCAGATGCAGTGCGTGCGGCAGCTTGTGGCCATGTCGTCCACGGGTGTGATGGGCAGCTCTTTGGAGTAAACCACTTTCAGCTTGCGCACGCCGCGCTTTTTCAGCTCGTTGCGCATAACCTTCGCCAGCGGACAAACGGAGGTCTTGTATAGGTCCGTCACTTCAAACGCGGTTGGGTCTACCTTGTTGCCGGCACCCATGGAGCAGATGATCGGCGTTTTCGCCGCTTTTGCGTTCATCACAAGCGCAATCTTGCCTGTCACCGTGTCAATGGCGTCCACAATATAATCGTAGTGTTTAAAATCAAACTGGTCGGCTGTTTCGGGCGTGTAGAATGTCTTGTATGTGCGCACCACGGCGTCCGGGTTGATGTCTTTAATGCGCTCGGCCGCAACATCCACCTTGTACTGACCGACTGTCTTGCGCGTCGCGTAGATTTGGCGGTTGATGTTTGTCAGGCAGACCTTGTCGTCGTCGATGAGGTCGAGCGAGCCCACACCGCTGCGCGCAAGCGCCTCTACCGTGTAGCCGCCCACGCCGCCGATACCGAAAACGGCTACGCGCGCATCCTTCAGCATCTCCATGGCGTCACGGCCATAGATCAGCTCCGTTCTGGAAAATTGGTTCAACATATTTCTTCGCTCCTTAGCGTTTGTCTTTATATCGCCTATAAATTCAGTATGCTTTGTAAAGTATACAAAACTTAAACGGGAAAGTCAAGATAATACCGATTATACCGCATCTGCCGTTTCCATGCAATACCGCTTCCTTTTTTAGAACGGGTGTGCTATACTGTAAACCCAAGATCAAAAGAGTGGAAAAAGGGGATAGTATGGAACAAAACGAAATTTACGCTGCGCTGCCGGGAGTTTTGCTGCCGTGGTACGAGAAAAACGCGCGCGACCTGCCTTGGCGGCACACGAAGGAGCCGTACCGCGTGTGGGTTTCGGAGATCATGCTCCAGCAAACGCGTGTGGAAGCCGTCATCGGGTATTACGAGCGCTTTATGGAAGCGTTCCCCACGGTACAGGCACTTGCAGAAGCCGACGAAGCCCGCGTGTTAAAGCTCTGGGAAGGACTCGGCTATTACTCCCGCGCACGAAATTTGCAGAAAACGGCAAAGCTCCTCACCGAAACGCAAAACGGTGCTTTTCCCGATACCGCCGAAGCGCTCGAAAAGCTGCCGGGCATCGGCGCATATACGGCAGGCGCAGTGGCGTCCATTTGCTTTGAGCAGCCTGCGGCGGCTGTGGATGGCAACGTGCTGCGCATAATCATGCGCATGACGGCGGACGGCCGCCCGATCGACCTGCCGCAGGTAAAAAAAGAGATAGGGGAGGCGCTTTGCAAGGTCTACCCGAAAGGGCACTGCGGTGCGTTCACGCAGGCGCTCATGGAGCTTGGCGCGTGTGTCTGTACGCCGAAAAGCCCCAAGTGCGAAGTCTGCCCCACGCAGAGCTTTTGCCGTGCATATACAGCCGGAAACGTCACAAAATACCCCGTAAAACGTCCGAAAGCCGCAAAGAAAACAGAAGAGCGTACCGTGCTTTTGCTCGAATGCAACGGCAGATTCGCCGTGGAAAAGCGAAGCAAGACGGGTTTGCTCGCCGGGTTATGGCAGTTTCCGAACGTACCTCAAAAGCTCGATGCCCAAATCGCCGTGCAAACAGCGCAGAGCTTTCACACCGACCCGAAGGAGCTGATGCTCGAAACGCACAAAACGCACATTTTCACGCATATTCGCTGGGAGATGACCGGCTATGTGATCCGCTGCAACGCGATGTCCGAAGCGTTTACATGGGCAAGCCTTGCGGAGATTGAGCACGATTTCGCACTGCCTACCGCCTTTCGGCAATTTTCAGACGAGCTGAAAACACTATGAATAAACAGCAAACAGCCCGCAGCAGGAAAACCCAAGCTGCGGGCTGTGCTTTTATGCGATTTTAGTCGTCCAAAATGCCGTGCATCGGGTTGTTTTTCATCGGCGCGGTGCGCGTGTAATGCGTCGTCAGCGGGATGAACTTGCCCTCGCGACTGGATTTTTCAAAGCTCGTCAAGATCTCCAGCACATGATACTGCTGCTGGCAGTTCGCGCGGAAATCGCGGCCGGTGCGCAGCGCCTTGCACATGTCGCTGAGGCCGAGCGCACGGGAGTTCACGTTGTAGTCGAACAGCAGAGGAATCTCCTTGTAGCCGGCGTAAGCGGGCAGATTGCCTGTGCGCAGACCGGGATCGGAGTGCGTTGCCGCCACGTCTTCGGGGCGCATCAAAAGTACCGGGCCGCCGAACGTGTTCGGATCCGGCACAATCATCGTGCCCTTCGTGCCGTAAATTTCAAAGCGTGCGTAGTTCTGCGAGGGATAGTACACGTCAAACGTCGTGAACACCTGCGCAATGGCGCCGTTCGCAAACGTGATGTTGCCGGTGAGGTACGTATCGGCCTCCACGTCGATCTTTTCGCCGTAGTGCGGCTCGGAGGTGATCAGACGCTCTTTAAACGATTTCTTCGTCACAGCCGTTACACCGACTGCCTCGCCGA